>Ga0181532_10005611_pt1 | contig 10613 bp, 8 predicted proteins | sample PEATcosm2014_Bin_33_FD_119768 | JGI IMG/M metagenome (GOLD analysis project Ga0181532, IMG submission 119768) | Peatland microbial communities from MTU Mesocosm Facility, Houghton, MI, USA - PEATcosm2014_Bin11_30_metaG | ecosystem: Environmental > Terrestrial > Soil > Wetlands > Peat | place... | reverse complement strand
GTGGCGACTCAGTAACGCTTTCAACGCGACAGGCCACTAGTACTTGGTTAGTTCGGAAAATATTAAGGACGGCCGCCACGTCGGCCTTGACTTTTATGACCTTCTCATAGAAGCACTCATTGAGAATTGCTTGGATGTTCGATTTGCGCTTGCCCGACTAGCCTGCTCGCCCCTCTCGCGCGCGGGCTAAGTCCCCGTCCAGGCCGGACGCGCGGGATGTGATCGGGCACTAGAAGCCAGCCGGTATACTTTTACGCGGGCTGGGGACTATACGCCTCCGGCTCGTCGTTCATAGATATGAAAGGGACACCCAATGAACCTCGAACAGCGGCAAGCCGATCTCAGATTAAGGAACCTTGACCAAGTGCGCATGGCGGAGGCGCGCGCCATGCCGCTAGCAGACAAGCTTGTCTACACTGTTGCGGAAGTGTCTGCGCTGATGGGCTTCTCAACCAGCACAATTATTAAGCTCTTCAGGGATGAGCCCGGCGTAATCGTTTTGACACGGCCCACGGAGATGCACAAGCGCCGCTACCGTTCGCTGCGCATCCCTCGGGCCGTCTACCAGCGGGTTCTAAGACGGATGGTCACACCATGAGTGACCCCGAGAGTTACTAAGGGTAGATGTGTCTGTCCTCCATGAGCTTCTTGTAGCGCTCATCGTACAATTCCTTCACGCCAAAGGACGGCATGAGTGCGCGCCGCAATGCCGCCAACGCAATATCCGCGCTCTATCTGCGCTCTGTTTGCGTGTCCAACGGTGCTTTTGAGGCTTAAAGGTGTCATCCGGGGCCCGCTAAGCTGTTGAAGTTACGTTAGACGATGGTTTCGAATCCCACTCTCTCCGCCAGTTCTCAAATCGCAGCCAAAAATGCGGGTTCCGTGAGCTTTTTAATATTTTTGAGCGGTTCCTGTTACTAAAAATCGTGAACATTCCAGGTCAGCAAACACAAATCCATCGCGAGCGACAATTTCTCCTAGCTCGACCGGCAGATCGCGCTCCAACATCGGGCGGCATCGGGGCGGTCGAGCAGGAAGACCGTAATCGGCTCATAGGACTGCCCGCCAACATTCACGGCCCGGTGAACACGGTCGGTTGGCTCTTCCCAGTCAACCTGCCCCGACGAAATCTCGCCCCGAAGGCTCTCTCCTCCATCCCGGTACTCGATTAGGAGCACATCCCCGCCCAGCACAACTGCTACCCGATGAAATGGGCGCGATGCCAAGGCACGGTCTCGCCGGGCGCAAGAACGAGACGACGAACCATGGTGTTTTCCATGATGAAGAGGATTTCGTCGATCACGATGGTCTCGCTTCCTATCCCAATTCCTTTGCACTCTCAGCGAACACTTCGATGATCCACAACCCGCCCTCGGGGTCTTGCCATCTTGATCGCGGTCGGGATTGCAGACACTCAGCGTAGCTGCCCGGACCCGGAAAACGTGCAAACTGCCAGAATCCACCACACTCAAAAACGTGAGTTTAGTGGCCGTCTTGCGCTTTCGACTTCTCCAGTGTGATGTCATGTTTGGCTTGGCACTCGGTTGACGGATCGAACGCCGCGACACCCTCAAACTCACGCTTCGAGGCGTGAAATTCCAATGGAGGTCGCTGCACACGGGCGGGAAGTCCGGCGAACTTCACCTTTCCATCCGAGTTGGTTCCGGCTTCGAGATCGAGCCTCCGCATTCCACCAAAACCATAAGCGATATGAACCTTGACCGTGGCTGCGTAAGCGGGTTTGCCGTCTGCGCCCATAACTGTAAGTTCGAGGGAACAGGGACCAGCACCGCCTTGTATGACGGGAACCTTTTCGTTGGGTGATTGCGCTTCAGAAAGCAGAGGGATTGCGACGATGATGGAGCACAGAACACGCAGCATTCTGTTCATATCGCACAATTATACGAGCGAAGGCTAACCTGCGGTCTCTGGACACCAAGGATCATTGTCCGGGTCGAAAAAGAAAAATCCGGATTTCTATAAAGGGGCATCCAATACCAGTGCGGAGAATAAAACAGAGGAGGATTTATGTCTCGTTTGCGGATGGTGCAAGTTTGGATAGCGACGGTGGTGCTGAGCGCCGGATTGGCGGTCGTGCCGGGCAGGGCTGCGGGCAACACCCAGACCTTTACCGGAAGGGTTAGCGATGCCATGTGCGGAGCCAAGCACACTGAGGGGATCGCCCCCGCAGCCTGCGTTCGAGTCTGCGTGCGGAAAGGCGCCAAGTACGCTTTGGTAGTCGGCGACAAGGTTTATACCCTTGACACCTCGGATCAAGCCGCGCTGGACAAACTCGACAAGCTGGCTTGGGAGCAGGCCAAAGTTACGGGCACAGCCAACGGAGATACCATTTCAGTGAAGTCGGTGACTGCCGCCAAGTAGAGGGATGGCGGTTCCGGGTCGCATGGCGAAGGCCAAACAACCCGACTCATTGGACGGCAGCAAATCGCGGACTTCTTGGGTCAGCCGTCGCGGCGATTGTTCTATCCAGCATTGGCTAATCGCCTTGGAGTCGGGATCGAGTCTTTGACCGATTGTGTCGTCTAACCCCAAACCTCACAGCGGCAGGGAATGCGGCTGCTCCCCAGATCGAGAACAAAAGCAGGTATACGTCGTGCAGGGAAATACCGATGTTCTCAAGGGACCAGCGAACCACGAAAGCGCCCGTGATTCCGAGGAGGATGTCCGCCCCTGTCCCGAATCCGTCGTCGCCCGCGATCTCGCCACCAGCCCAACCCGCCAGTGCTGCGGCAAGCAACCAAATGGAATAGAACATTCCCGACCTCGATCATTCAAGCAGCGTGATCAGAAAGCTGACCATCGCCTTGCAAGATTCGTTTTCCGTAGCAGTTTGTGTGGACGGCTTTGCCGTTTTCATCCAAGCACCTACCCTCCTGCAAGGTCACTCGCTTGTCGCAGATTGAACAGCGGATTTCTTGCTGTGGTTTTTGCATAAGGCGCTCCCGAGGTGCCAGAAAAAAAATGCCGATTTCGGATGAGACTCTCACTCAAGGTGAATGTTTTTATTGTCCTAGAGCGCATTGGGGCGGCTCCACGGCTTGGATTCAATCCTTTGATTCAATAAAGTGGTACTGATCGGCAACGTTGCACCTCAAATCCCTCCCAATTCCTTCATGTAACGAAGAGGTTATAACGCAGGGCAATAGTGGTGGATCAATCGGGTATTCACTGTATTAATTCCGCCGTTAACCCAGCGAAGGCGCAGTCCGGAGGACAGAAACAGATGACTTGCCAGTGGCATATGTTCGCCAGCGTACCGACCGTTTGTGAAGGCTGGAGATATGATTCACACCCAACCTGCCAAGTTCCAAGATACGGGACCTTCCTATGGCGACCATTCTCTGCATTGATGACGATCCTAGAATCTTAGAACTTTATGCGACACTCATCGAGGCCAAAGGGTACAAGGTTCTGACCGCTTCCGATGGTCCAACTGGAATCGCCCTCACCCGCACGCACCGCATTGACGCAGTTGTGCTCGACTTGAACATGTCCGGCATGGATGGGCATGAGGTCGCTCAAGTGCTCACGAAAGAACAGCCAACCCTGCCCGTTGTGATCTTGAGCGGGTATCCTGACGAGACACCCGAGTCCCTCAGGTGGTTCGCCGATGTGTTGCTGCACAAGGGTGACGGTCCCCTTCCGCTTCTTTTGGCAATCGACAGAATTCTGAAGCACTCTCGCAGGCGGAATGCTCCATCCGAGGAAATCATCAACAATGCGCCTGTTCCAACCACCGGAAGGTTGGGGGCGGCTTAGTGTGACAGGCCAGGCGCAACGGAAAACCATGTTGCGCTTCGTTTGTTGCGAATAGGAAGAATGCTGGTGCTTTATGAATCCAGTGCAAAACCACCGCAATCATTCGTTGTCACGCTCTGCATGGTGTTAATCTTACGATCTTGCCCGTCGTTTTGCGGGGCGAACCTTGTCTAACGCATGACGCAGATCGGCCATTAGGTCTTCTGTATCTTCAATTCCGACCGAGTAACGGATGAGGGCCTCGGGGATGCCGCTCGCTGCGCGTTCTTCCTTCGTGGACTCAACATGGCTTGTAGTGGAAGGTGGACCCACGACAGTCTCGACGGCACCGAGGTTCGCAGCCAAATGTGCGTAACGCAGACGTGGAAGAAAAGATTTCACTGCATCGAAACCGCCTTTGATGACAAAGCTGAGCACGCCTCCAAAACCACGCATCTGCCTGCGAGCAATTTCATGATGTTCATGGGATTCTAACCCCGGATAAAAAACCCTAATTACGTGAGGGTGTGATTCCAAGAATCGCGCAATCTTAAGTGCACTCTCGTTTTGTCGTTCAACCCGGAGATGGAGAGTTTTCATTCCGCGAAGCAGCAAGTATGCGGACATGGGATCGAGGCACGCACCCGTGATCTCCCGAAAGTGATAAATGCGTCCTACGAGATCGGCGCTGCCGCACACCACACCGCCGAGCGCATCCGCGTGCCCACCGAGAAACTTGGTGGCGCTGTGAATGACGAGATCGGCACCTAGTTTCACAGGTTGTTGATTGATCGGCGTGGCCAGTGTGTTATCCACAATCACCACGGCACCGCGACGGTGGGCTGCGTTCGACAAGCGACCGAGATCGACAATTTTCACAGTCGGATTCGTCGGACTTTCCAAATACAACGCCTTGCACCCTCGATCAATGGCGGCTTCGATTGCTTTGTGATCGCTCGTATCACAGAGCGACACCTTGATGCCGAATCGAGGCAGGAATTCAACAAACAGCTTGTTTGTCCCCCCGTAGGTGTCCTTAATGGAAACGACGTGATCGCCCGGAGACAGGAGTGCAAACAGAGTATTGCTGATCGCGCCCATGCCGCTCGAAAAACTAGTGGCGGCTTCGGCCGTCTCCAGATTTCTTACCTTTTCTTCGAAAGCGGCTACCGTTGGATTTGTGTTCCGGCTATAGATATGGCCATGCGTCTTTCCTTGTGCCACAGCGAGCCACTCGTTCACATCGTCGTAGCCGAAGGAGACGCTCAGGGCCACTGGGATTTGCGTGGCACGCTCCCAATACTTGCCACTCTCGCCAGCCCACACTCCCCGCGTCCCAAGTCCCGTGTCATCTTTTTTCTCGCTGCGTCGGTGCACCGAAGAGTGCCTCCTTGTTTGTTTGTCAGTCTAGCAGTCTATGAGGGTGCGAAGGGCTGCACGTTTTGCGTGGCGGACGAAATCAGTCGAAGGTCGGGCGGAACGACTGAGCGCAAGTGCAGGACCCCTTACTAGGAGCGTCCCCCGACACCGCTGCTCCAGCGAGGGGTGGACGGAGCAGCGTAGCACGATTCCGCAATGCTGCTACGGCTCGCGATGCCTGCCGAGGGCCCACCTCCTCGATTGGATGCATAAGCACGTCCACCGCCGTTTCCACGACCAGCGATGTACCTTCCGCCTCCATCACCGCTGAAGCGATGATCACCCCAGCCGTGGCTATAGCCCCAACTTGCCCACGGCCCCACCCCGAGAAAGATGCCGTTATAGAAATAGATAGAAGCCTATGGGTGCGCAGCCGTATGGTGAATAGTCTGTCAGTGTAATCCCGCCAACTCCACGGCTTTCATTGACTTGCCCGTTTCGCCCACGTAAGATTTGCCCCTGATGCTCGGCCAAATCATCTCGCACTACCGCATCGTCGAGAAGCTCGGCGGCGGAGGCATGGGTGTCGTCTACAAGGCTGAGGATGTCAAACTCAGTCGCTTTGTGGCTCTCAAGTTCCTGCCCGACGACGTAGCCAAAGACCCGCAGGCACTCAGCCGCTTTCAGCGCGAAGCCAAGGCTGCGTCCGCATTGAATCATCCCAATATTTGCACGATCTACGAAATTGACGACCAGCACGGCGCAGCGTTCATCGCCATGGAGTTTCTGGATGGCATGACGCTGAAGCACCGCATCGCTGGCCGACCGATGGAAACCGAGTTGATTCTGTCGCTGGCCATCGAGATTGCGGACGCGCTCGACGCAGCACACGCAGAAGGCATCGTCCACCGCGACATCAAGCCCGCCAATATCTTTATCACCAAGCGCGGACACGCCAAGATTCTGGACTTCGGGCTGGCGAAAGTCAGTCTGGCAGGCAGCCAAGGTGCGTCTCTTAACACGCAGACGGGTTCGGTGGACGCGGAGCATCTGACCAGTCCCGGAACAATGATGGGAACGGTGGCTTATATGTCGCCGGAGCAGGTCCGTGCAAAAGAACTGGATGCGCGTACCGACCTGTTCTCGTTCGGGGCAGTACTGTACGAGATGGCGACGGGTGATTTGCCGTTTCACGGAGAAAGCTCGGCGGTCATTTGCGAAGCCATCATGAACCGTGCCCCGGTGGCGGTGGTGCGACTGAATCGGGATGTGCCGCCGAAGCTGGAAGACACGATCAACAAGGCTCTGGAGAAAGACCGCAATCTTCGCTATCAGAGCGCCGCGGAGATGCGTTCCGATTTGCAACGGCTGAAGCGAGATACAGAAACCATGCGGGCCCTCGCTGCCAGTTCCGGCACCGTAGCGGTCGCACCGGAAAGCGGGCCGGGATTTACTCAACCCACGGTCGCCCAACCGCCGTCGCCAGCATCCGCCTCCTCCTCTGAGCTTGCTCATCCTCCGTCATCGAGCGTTGTGAAGGTCGCCGAACTTCCCGCCGCGGGCAGGAAACTCTGGAAGTTTCTAATTCCCGCAGCCGTGGTCGTTGTCGCGGTTGCAATCGCAGGAACGTTCTACTTCCGCTCGCTCCAAAGCGCGCACCGCCTGACCGAGAAGGACACCATCGTTCTCGCCGATTTTGCCAACAGCACGGGCGACCAGGTGTTCGACGATGCGCTCAAGACGGCACTCAATGTTTCCCTGCGGCAATCGCCTTTCTTGAATGTGCTCTCGGACAATCAGGTCGCGGCGACTTTGCAAATGATGACTCTTCCAGCCAGCACCAAGCTCACGCACGAGGTGGCGCGTGAGCTTTGCCAGCGGGCGGGCAGCAAGGCTTACCTTGCCGGCTCGATTAGCAGTCTGGGCAGCGAATACGTGCTGGGGTTGAAGGCGGTGAATTGCCAGAGCGGAGACACGCTGGCCGAGGAACAGGTGACCGCGGCGTCCAAGGAGAAGGTGCTGGACGCGCTGGGCGAGGCGGCGTCCAAGCTGCGCACGGAGTTGGGTGAATCGTTGGCTACGGTGCATAAGTTTGATGTGTCGCTCGCACAGGCCACCACGTCTTCGCTCGAAGCTCTGAAGGCGTACAGCCTTGGCGAGAGCGCCTACCGCGAGAAAGGCGGAGCTGCGGCTCTGCCTCACGATCAACGCGCCATTCAACTGGATCCGAATTTTGCCATGGGCTACAGGGCAGTGGGCGACGACTACGCTGGTCTGGCGGAGGTAGGGCGGGCAACCGATTACTACACCAAAGCCTTCCAGTTGCGAGAGCATGCCAGCGAACGGGAAAGGCTGACGATCACCGCCGCCTACTATTCGAGTGTAACTGGGGAACTGGATAAGGCGGCACAGACCTATGAGGAGATGATTCAGAACTATCCGCGAGACTATAGAGCACATCTCGATTTGGGCAACGTGTACTCTGGGCAGGGAAAGTACGAGAAGGCTACGGAGTCGTACCGCGAAAGCCACCGCCTCGCCCCAGATAATGTTGCCCCCTACGAAGACCTTGCGAACGGCCTGCTCTCCTTGCAGCGCTTCGACGAGGTACGGCAGATCAGTCGCGAGGCGCAGGCACGAAAACTGGATGATTACATACTCCATAATGCTCTTTACTCTCTGGCCTTTCTCGGCTCGGACTCCGCGGCGATGGCGGAACAGCAACAGTGGTTTGCGGGCAAGCCCGAAGAGAACTATGGGCTGGCTCTCGCATCCGACACCGAGGCCTATGGCGGTCATCTCGGCAAGGCGCGGGGACTGACCAAGCGGGCTGTGGAGTCCGCCATCCAGGCTGACAGCAAGGAAACCGGGGCAATCTGGCAGGCGAATGCTGCCCTCGAACAAGCGGCTTACGGCAACGCTGTCGAAGCGCGGCAGTCAGCGGCAGAAGCTTTGAAGCTTGCTCCCGCGAGTCAGGGCGTCGAGGTCGAGGCCGGGCTGGCGTTTGCCATGGCGGGCGATGCGGCACGAGCCGAATCGTTGGCTCAAGACTTGGGAAAACGCTTCCCGCTGGACACGCAGATGCAATCGCTTTGGCTGCCTGCGATTCAGGCGCAATTAGCGCTGAATGGTGACAGAAAGAATCCAACTGCCGCCCTGAACGCGCTGCAAGCTGCTTCCTCCATCGAGTTGGGGCAAATTACGTTCGTCACCAATATTTCCTGCCTCGATCATGTGCATGTTCGCGGAGAGGCATACTTGGCAGCCGGACAGGGTAGTGCCGCCGCCGCCGAGTTTCAGAAGATTCTCGACCACAGCGGCATCGTCTGGAACTGCTGGACGGGAGCGTTGGCGCGTCTGGGCGTAGCTCGCGCGAATGCCTTGCAATCAAGAACCTCGCAGGGAGCGGATGCCGATGCCGCCCGCGTCCGGGCACTCGCCGCCTACAAAGATTTCCTCACCCTCTGGAAAGACGCCGACCCCGACATCCCTATCCTGAAGGACGCCAAAGCGGAGTATGCGAAGCTGCGGTAGTTTAGCGATCATTCTTCGCTGCCTGGTACCGAGTATCGTCCCCAAGCATGTGTATCGCAGGTTCTGGGACAAACCTGGAACTTTAGGGTCGCGGAAGGGGACGGGAAATCGACTACCGGCTGCGCATCGCACGACCAGCGGGACACTGCCCGCGTTCGTCTCCCAAACTGTAGGCGGTTGATCTCCCGGCGCGGCCCATCACGAAAAGCCTTGCACGCGTGCGCCTGCTGCTTTGAGCTGATGATTGACCGCGCGTGCAATGGCTACGCTGCCCGGCGTGTCGGAGTGAATGCAGATGGTGTTCGCTTCAACCGTGAGTGCGGAGCCGTCGCTGGCGATAACCCGGTGCCGAACCGCGATTTCAAGGGCTTGCTGCGCGGCGCGCGCAGGATCGTCAAGTAGCGCCCCGGAAAGAGTACGCTTACGCAGAGTGCCGTCCGGCTCATAAACGCGATCAGCGAACGCTTCGGCAGCGAATCGCAATCCCATGGCATGCCAGACTTCAAGAACAGACGAGCCGGACTTGCCGACCATCACGAACTGTGGATCGATCGCCTTCACGGCGCGGCCGATTGCAAGCGCAATTTCGCGGTTCGTGTTGGCCGCGTGATAGAGCGCGCCGTGCGCCTTCACGTGCGCTATCCGCATGTCCAGGGACCCCGCAATCTTCACCAGCGCCGCGATCTGCTGGCCCACGAAACCCTCGATTTCCCGCGGAGAATGTGGCGATTCGACGCGTCCAAAATTCGCGGGGTCAGGATAGCCCGGGTGCGCCCCGACTGCGACCTTCAACTTGCGAGCGCCCGTCAGTGTCTGCCGCATGGATTGTTCGTTACCGGCGTGTCCGCCGCACGCGACGTTGGCGGAGGTAATGTAGCGCATCAGCTCGAAGTCAGTTCCGTTGGCCAATGACTCTTCGGACTCGCCCAAGTCGGCGTTGATATCGACAGAAATATCCGTCATCTTGTATTGCCTCTTTGACGCCAGAGCACTCAACCTTAACCACCCTGATCGTCCGATCACGAAACCGATCACGAAACAAAGATTCCTCTCAGCCAGCGCTCCTGCTCGCCTATCGCTTGCACTGCTTCTGCAATGGAAACTTCGACGAGTCCCACCTTGTCGCGAGGCCGCAACTGGCCCACACGATGGATATCGGCCGCAATCACATTCGCGATCTTGGGATATCCACCGGTGGTCTGCTGATCGACAAACAGAATGATCGGCTGGCCATCCGCCGGCACCTGAATCGCCCCGAGCGGGATGCCGTCCGTAAGCAGCTCGGATGGTTCGCGCGGGTGCACGGCCTCTCCCTTCAACCGCAGGCCGGTGCGGTCCGACTGCTCGCTGACGATGTACGCGCTGGAGAACAATTTCTCGAACGCCTCCGGCCCGAACCAGTCCTGCTGCGCGCCCTTGGTCACACGCAACGGTCGCGGAGCGCGCCATGAGTCAAGGGCACCCGAACGCAGCGAGCGGACGCGGAACGAGTCGTGCTGCCGCACACGTAACCCGTCGCCGCTCTGCAATCTGCGCCCCTTGAACCCTCCAAAGTGGCCGGGGACAAACGTTGACGCGCTGCCCATGACCAGCGGGGTGTCGAATCCGCCTTGGACAGAGAGGTAACAGCGCGCGCCGGTCGTCATGCTCCCGCATTTTAGGGTTGCTCCCGCGGGAAGATCGAACGCTGCGTTGAATGGCACCTGATCGGAACCGGCTTTGCATTCGCAACTGGCGCCTGTAAGCGCGACGATGGCGCTCTCCTCGAATTCCAGGGTTGCGCCGAGCAGCGTCATCTCGAGCGCGGGGACGTTCTCATCCTCATCGTTGCCCACCAGAAGATTGGCAATGCGGAACGACAACGGATCGGCGGCCCCGGCGGGAGAGATGCCGAGGTGAGCATAGCCGTAACGTCCAAGGTCCTGGACGGTCGTGAAGAACCCCGGCTTTCGAACCCGAAT
>Ga0181532_10005609_pt1 | contig 10614 bp, 16 predicted proteins | sample PEATcosm2014_Bin_33_FD_119768 | JGI IMG/M metagenome (GOLD analysis project Ga0181532, IMG submission 119768) | Peatland microbial communities from MTU Mesocosm Facility, Houghton, MI, USA - PEATcosm2014_Bin11_30_metaG | ecosystem: Environmental > Terrestrial > Soil > Wetlands > Peat | place... | reverse complement strand
TGAGTCGGGCGAATTTCTTGTCGTGAGGACCGCGGGCAAAATTCGGGCGGCTGGTCAGTCGCCAGTTGGGCGACTTGGCTCGGTGCCGGATCATGGCCGGATGCGATGTGCGGGAGCAGTAGCGTTTGCCCGTCGCGACGAAGAACGAGGCGACGAGTTCGGACAGGGCGTTGCCGATTCCCACGCCTTGAAAATCGGGCCGGCAGACTGTGCGATGCTCGGACCAATAACCGCCCTTGGAATCGGGCCGATGGATGACGGCCGTAAAGGCCGCCGGGCGATGGCCGAGGAACGCCACGAAACACTTGGCCGACGGACTCAATTGACTACTTAAATAGTGATGCGGACGGAACAGGTGCCAAGCCTCGGGACCGACTCGCATGACTGAAAGCTCGATCGGCGGTCGTCCTTGAAGACACCTCCATTGAAATCGATCAGTGGCCGGCTCGTAGATCCAGTCGGGATCGAGCCAGTCGAGGATGTCGTAATGGCACGAGACGGCGACGAGCCTGCGCTCCGAGCGGCGGACCGCTTTGGCGACGGCGGCCGAACCGATCTGAGCCACCGTCCGGTCGACGACGGAGGTGAACTCATCCATCACGACCAGCTCGCGGCACTCGGCCAACGCGCGGGCCAGCGTGACGCGGAACTGCTCGCCCGTCGAGAGGACGGGAAACGGTCGCAGCCAGGCGGGCGGACTCGAGAACCCGACGCTCGACAAGAGGGCGACGATTTCTTTGATGCCCAGCGACTCGGGAAAGCCGTCGAGCAGCGACGATTCGCGGGGCCACGCAAAACTTTCGATCACGTCGGCGCCGAACAGTTCGCGGGCGAGTGTGCTTTTGCCGCTGCCGGAGGGGCCGACGATCGCACCGATCGACCACGGTTTTTCCTCGATGGGCAACGTCGCCGACCAGCGGCACTCGCTCCGCTCGGAGGGAGCGACGTCAAACATGCCCTCGATTTGCCGCACCCGGATCGTGCGCGCAATGGGGGTCGCTCTCAAACAATCAACGCGCGGCACTCGATGCCCTCCTTCGTCAATCGCTCCAACAGGACGCGCTGCCCGCTCTCGTCGGCACAGGGAATCACGATGGCGTACCGATCCGGCAAAGCGACGCTCGCCCAGTGTTCTTCTCCGGTCGCTTCGTTCGCTGAGTCCTGATACAGCCCGCAGTCCGCGGCCAGGTCAGCGAGCATCTGCTGAGTCTCTTCGCTCCCCGTGTCGATTTCGCGGAGCAGAGCGTCGAGCTGCACGGCGTTCGACTCGGCCATCGCCGTCAGTGGATCGAGCGTCGCCAAGATCTTCTTCTCCGTCGCCTCGTCCCAATTGCCGACGAGCACCGGAATCTTTTCGTTCGGCCGATTGAGAGCCAGCTTCCGCCGGGCGTGACCGTCGATGAGCCGTCCGGTCCGTTCGTTGTAGAGACAGGCCCCTGCCCAGCCGACTTGCCCCATCACGTCGGTGAGCGCGGCCAGCTGTGCCTCGGGATGTTCTCGCCAGTTGTGCGGATTCTCATCCAGCTCACCCGGAGTGCGCCATTCGAGCCGCAAGGGCATGGCACCCGGCACGGCACGCGGCGTGTTTGATTTGTTCGCCTCGGTCCTCATGCAGCGGCGCCTTGAATCACGACTTTTTGCGTCGCCGGCACGGCGTAGAGTGCCGGATCGGTGAACGGACCATAAGCTTGGTACGCGGTCCCGGTTCCCGCTCCGTACAGACCGTTCGTCGGAGCAACAGCCAATGAGGTCGTAGGCCGCAGGCTCAGGTCGTGGAACCAGTCTGTCAGCGACTGAAAGCCCCTCAACAGCGTCGCGTTGACGCGCGAATCGTAGACGCCTTGGGGGTGATATTGATCGTTGAACAGCGGATGCCAGCCCCACGCGTAGAGGCAGGCGACCGAGCAATCTTGATTCACGAGCGACCGCACGGCCGCCTCCAGGTCCTGCGACTGTTCGACCGCGGGATCGAGCTGCGTCGTGGCCTGGCTGACAAATCCGAACTCCGAGCAGACGAGGGGTTGCCCGCCGTATGAGCACCCCGCCAGCACAGCGGAAAATTTCGAGCGAAGGTCTGCCGCCGTCCGGCCGCCAAGAAAGCCGTTCGGATCCGTGGGGGCATATCGAGAATAGAAGTGGCCATCGCAGACGTCGCCGGCGGCGCAAGGTCCAATAAGCTGCGCATAGGGTCCGTCCCCGTAAAATGTCCCCGCGATGACGAGCGCGGGCGTCAGCGTCCGCACGTAGGCCGCCTGTGCCTGCAGCACGGTTGTCTCAAGCTGCGAGAGCCAGTGCTGAATCTGCGCCTTGGTGAGCGAATATTGCCCCTTCCACGCGATGCCGTTGGCCGTGCAGTACGCTTGCTCGTTGGCCTGTAAAAGTTGTTGGAAGATGGGGCCGGCAAAGAAAGGGCCGTTCTTGACCAGGCTGTGTTCGTTTTGCAGCGTCACGGCCAAGAGCACGGGGTCTTTGCCGATCGGCATGCCGGTCCACGGGTTGGCCCAACCGAGCAACTGCGAAGCGAATTCGTTCTGAAGCTGCACGAGACCCGCATCGACCCAGAACCACGGGTGCATCGTGCCGAGCGGGCCTTGGCCCGAATGGGTCGCCAGGCACTCGGCAAACGTGGGGCAGGCCCACGACGGAAGATCGGCCGACTGCAAGGCCCGCAGCTCGTGCAGCGTGAGCATCACACGGATGTTTCGCTGCTTGCAGGCAAACAGGAACCAGCCCAACGCGTTGAGCGCGGCCGGGTCGAGCGTTCGCGTCGTCGACTGGGCCGCGTTGCCCGCACTGAAGATGTTGCACGACAGCCCGCCGTCGAAATCGTTGATCCGCACCACGCGGATGCCCGCGTTGACCAGGTTGTCGAGCGCCGCGTCGACGGCCGACTGCCCGGCAGCCGACAGCTTGAGGTTGGCGTCCAGCAACGTGCCGAAGATGCACCACCCCGTCACGTTGACGCCGAGACCGACGAACCGCCCCGGCGCGCCCCCCTCGGCAGAGCTCGGGGCAGGGAGCATGAGCTGCCCATTGGAGACGGTTACGAACTCCGTCGTGATTGGCGGCGCGCCGGCGGGCGGAAATAGGACCGGAACGGGGATCGTCGTCATCTGTGGCTTACCTCCCACGGCGGCGCACTCTCAGGATTCTCGGGCCCCGAGAATCCCTCCTGCGTCTCCCAGCATTCAAAGCTCGCGTCGTGCGCAATGTCGAAGACCGCGGAGTGCCGCGTGCGATACCAATCGAGCGTCCGCAGCGGCATGGTTTCGAAAGTGAACGCGCGCCGGTCGAGGCTCTCCCAACGTCCTCGCCCAATTCGCACGGCCGGAACGCGCACGAAGGGCGGCCGCTCGACGTAGAGGATCTCGAATCGGGCGTGAAGAGCCTGTTGCAATCCGGTCATCTCAGTGGCCAGCGGCGCGACGGCAGCCCGCTCCTTGAGTGTCAGCGCGACGGCCGGATTCGGGCGGCTCCAATCGCGTTCCAGCTCGCGGCGAAGCATCTCGGAGTAGCGGTCGTCGTCGAGCGCAATCCAGAGTATTGCGCGATGCGGCGGTTGCCGCGGACGCTCGGCCTGGACCGGATCGCGGTCGGCCGCCAACAGTGCGCAAAGGAGAAGGGTGCTCAATCCACTTGCCCCGCCGAGTCGATGGAGTGCCGCACAGCCGCTCTGTCCACGTCGGCGAGGCGGACGACGCGCAGTGCCACGGCCCCGCTGCCGGCCCACGCCCGACGTGCCTGCTCTTCCGCGGGCGACCATTCCTTCCGAATCTCCCGGCACGCCTCCTGGATTTGGCTCGGCGTCGGCATGAATGTTTTGCCCATGGTCCGTTTGGCCTCCTGTTGCAAAAGGGACACGCTTCAAAATTGTGCGTCGGGTGCCATGGCCACGGCTCTGCGTGGCCATGCCGAACTGGACCTGTCCACCCAAAGCGGGCTCTGCGTCGCCACCTCGGACCGGACATGCCCACCCAAAGCGGACTTCGGCGAGCTCAGTCGAGACGTGGGCATGGCACCCACCAATTTGAGATGGTCCGACTATTAATTTGCCGCCTAGTTCGACGGTGCGGGCGGCGTGACGTTGTAGCCGGCGGCCGCCAAGTCCTTCAGCAATTGGGTCACGGCCGCCTGCGCCGTGGTCTGATCGGCCGTCAATTGCTGCGACAGACTGTTGAGGCTGGCCTGCGCGGCCGCGACGGCCGTCTGGTCGGTGGAAACAGCTTGCGTGGCCGATCCGGCAGCGGTGACGTCCGAACTGATCTGGGACATGGTCATTTCCTTGTGAGAGAGCCGAACACGAGAGAAACAGTGAGCGAAAAGGCGATCGCCAACAGCACGATGCCGCACACGAACGAGAGGGCGAACGCATTGGTTCGCGCAAGCACTTCGTCGATCCAGCCGGGAAGCCGCTCGAACAGCGCGGCGGCGAGCGCGATGATCATTCGCAGCAGCGTCATGGAGGACACCCTCCGGGCCCGCACGCCCCGATCGACATGCCGAAGAGCGGCGCGCCAAACGCACTCACGCCAAAACCGACTTGCGAGGGGACGGCGACCGACCCGCCGATATAAGACGACGCGCCGGGATAACCTGGCACGAAAACGGGCGGCCCGCCGGCGAACGCCGGAGCCGCGTCGTAATAAAGAGGTGTGGAAGCGGTCGTTTGTCCCGGGCAATTGACGCATCGGCAAGCCGGCCCGCAGCGACAGCCGTTTACACAAGTGCAGACGCCGCCGGTCGCGCACGGACAGGTCGATTCGAGCGCTGCCTTGAGTGCCGCCTTCACAGACGCTTTGTTTGCACTGGGGTGTGCGGCAAGGATCGCGGTCAGGTCGGCGTCGGTGCCGCCAAATTGCAGGATCCGTTTGCCGACTTCTCGCCCCTCGCGGAAGTAAACGGTCGTCGGCGTCCCCAACAGGCCCCGGCCAGAAAACTCATCACCCCGCGTGAGGACGATGACGACGAAGTGTGCCTTACTGCGGAAGCCGGCCGCGCCATAACCGACCGTCCAGCCGTTGGTGTTACGAATCGCGTTGATCTCCCGTTCGCACGGCCGACAGCCGGGCTGCGAGTAGATCACCGCTCCCGTCCAGCCGACCGGCACATCCTGGAGCACGCCGGCCGCTTCGGCGAATTCCTCCGCCGACGGCACAGCAGGCGGGGCCAGATACAAATTCGGACGTGCGATGGTGCCGCGAACGGTATTTGACGATTCGGTCGCCGATGAGAATTGCTGGGTGGCATGCCCACTGCTTTGCGTGGGCATGTCCTCTCCGGCACGGCCACACCGTGTTGAATTTAAAGCGGCCGTGGCCATGGCACCCGACCCGTCGGCCAAGCCGGTGCTGTTTTTAAAGTTGACTTTGGCATCGGCGGTGACCGAATCGACGTGCTCCATCACGCGGTCGACAATCGCATTGAGCATCGGGCCTTGCACGGGCCTTGATTCCGTCAATCCCGCTGCTGCGCCCTTCGGCTTCCACGCATCAAGCTTGCGTTGGAACGCCGCGACATCGAAGTCGGAAGACGAAGCCGTGCAGCCGGCCAGGAGCAAAATGGCGAGCGAAAAAAGAGTGGCGAGTGGTGAGTGGTGAGTGACGAGAGGTGAGTGGTGAGTAGGAGACAACACGAATTTTTTCTCGCCACTCGCCACTCGCCACTCGCCCCTCACTCCGCTTCGAGCGATCATTCTCATGCGGCAACTCCCGGACAGAGGGCTTTCTGGTACGCGCTGCCACGGTCGATGGCGTGCTCCGCGATCATCCGCGGGAACTCGCCCAGGACGACGGTCTCCATCAGCGACACGTTCCGCCGCGCGGCGAGCAGATGGTCTTGCGGGCTGTTGGGTGTGGGTGAAATCGTCGAGCCATCGTCGCGGACGTAGCTCAGGTTGCCGACCGGCTCGTAGTCGTAGCCACCATGAGTTCCGCCGATGCCCAACGACGCGAGAAACAGCGCCAGCCTCGATTCGGGAGCCAGGTGCGGCACGATGTCGTCCCCCGCCTCGTAGCGCCGGCAGACGATGCCCGAAATTGAGAAGGCCGATTCAAACACGTCGTTGCCCGCGCGGGGGGCGGCAAACGTCACGACGAGCTGCGGATGCACGGGAAGGCTCATCGCCGCCAAGACGGCCATCGCGCCCCCCTTGCTGTGTCCGGTCAGGTAGAGTTTGTCTCCGGGCTTCGCTAGCGAGCAGACTTCGACCGTGACATCGCGCCACAGTGTCGTCAGGGCCGCCATGAATCCCGCGTGCACCAGGCCGGGAGGCTCGGCCTCGACGAGAACACCGTCGAAATCCTGCACCCAATCGCGGAGCCGCGCGTCAACTGGCTTGGTGGAATCCAGCGGTGCGAGCGTGCCGCGAAAGGCCACGACGACACCTTCTGGAATGCGGCCCACGATGGCCGCGTTGATTGCGTCCGGCCCGTCGACGAATGTCCGCGGAGCCTGCGTCCAGCCGACGAGGTTGTTCCACAATCCCGGCTGGCGCATGGCCTTCACGCGCACGCCGGACACGGCAGCGGCCACGTTGGAAGCGGCAAGCAGACGACCGTCGATCGTGAGCGTGTTAGCCATGACATCCCGTGAAATCGAGTGCGGCCGACGGATCGTCAAAGGACTGCAGGTGCGACATGCCGTCGATTTCGACGTTGCCCCCTTGGCCGATCTGCGAACACCAGAAGTCCCACGCCCGCGGCTCGATGAAGAAGAACCCCTGCGCGCCCCATCTGTCCGACCACGAGTTCTGCCCGATGAGCCAGGGGCGGCCGTCGCCGGCTGGTACAGAAATCGTCGCCGGCAGCACGTAGCCGATGACGGCCAGGGCGTGGCCCCCTTCGGGATTCCGCGCGTCGCGTTGGACGGCTTGCAGGGCTAATGGCCCGCTGCAATTTTGAAACGCCTGCCCGACCGGCACGCCGATTTGAATCACGCCGGCCGTGCCGAGGTACTGGATGGCCGAGTCGAAATCGCTGATCTCGCTGTGCGACGAAATCAGATGCTTAATTCCTTCGGCGGTCGCCGGATCGGGAATGTCGGTCGTGTACTGGCCCGTGTAGGGCATCAGCGATTCGTGGCAGATGCCGAACTTTCCCGCCGCCTGCACGCTGCCCGCGATCGTCGCCCCGTTGTCGGCCCCGAAGCAGTCGCAACACTTTTGGTTCGTGAGGTAGGCGAACATGATCGAGAGGAGCAACTTTTCGGTGGTGCTCGACGCAAGCTGATTCAGCCGCTCTTCGATGGCCGTTCGCGACGCCCCGCTGCATGAGCCGAGCTGCATCTGGTCGCGGATGCTCATGTTGGCCCGCGGGTCGATCTCCGCCGGCACGCGGAGCGCCATGAAGGCCGAACCGCGAAACGCAAGCTGGTTGGCCCGCAGCCACGGGCGATCTTCAAGATCGAAGCGATATCCATAAGCGGGCATCTACGGTGCTCCTGGTGCGGCGTGTGGCGGCTGTTGTCCCGGCACGGTCGGCGGCGGCAAGGCGGCTTGGATCTGGGCGACAACTTGCTCGGCCCGGCCGATGGCCGCCTCCAAGCGATCGATCGTCGGCTGCATGTCGGGCCGCACGCCTTTAAAAACGTCCAAGGCGCGAGTCATCCAAGCCAGGCCCCACAGCGTCGAGGCCCAAAAACCTTTGCCGTGCTCGGTCGCCTGATGGAAGGCGATGCCTCCCCAGACGGCCGCGAGCGAGACGCAGACCGACGTTACGACCGACGGATGATTGGCAAGCCAGTCCATTACTCAAACTCCTGCGCCATGCGGCGCAACTCGGCAGACAACTTGTGCGAATCCCAATTGGCCCCGGTGACGTGCGCCAGCCGCTTCTCCTGCGGACCAAAGGCGTCGGCATCGGCCGCGTCGCGAGCGTGGGCGAAATAGTTTTTGAGATCCGACGTGTTCTTGATCTCCCCCGACGCAATGCGATCGGCACACGACGAGAGCAAGACGGCCTCGCACTCTCCCCGTCGCCGCAACTCGGCCGCCCCTTCGCCCCGTCCGCCGACCGTCACGATCTCCGCCCCCGCCCGCCAAAAGACGACGGCCGAGCAGAGCGCGACGGCGAAAACAGCGGTGGTGAATTTGCTCATGCCGCAGCCGCCTCCGCTGCCCACGCGTTAAGTTGCGACGCGTGCTGCTCGGGGGCCGCTCCGTAGCAGCCCGACACGAATTCGACCGCCATCTCCGCAAGCACGAGGCAAATCAGTCCCACGAATAGGTCGGCCAGAAATCCGGCAATGATCGCCGCCGGCGGAAAGAGCAGCGTGATGACGATTGCCAGCACGGCCGTGATGACCGCCTTAATCGCCTCGTTGCGGTCGATCGCAAACCGGTCCGCAGTGAATGTCGCGCACGCTCCATAATTCTGTCCGACATCGAACGGCCCGTGCAGTGCGATCGCCTTGACGCACGCCGCATGCACGCGATTGAAGGCGTTCTCGTCGGCCAAGTGGCCCCACGGATTGGCTAGGTGCAGCCGCACGAGGATCGAATCGTGGTGACGCAGGTAGGCCGCCTTGGTCGAATCGCGAAGTTCGAGGTACGTTTTCATCGGCTGCCAGGATCCGGAAGGAAAATGATCTCGCCCAACAGCAGCACGCGGCCGATGAGCTGCTTGCCGACTTCCTCCGTCAGCATCGATCGCCCGCTTTTTGAAGTGGGAAGCGACCGAATCCAGTGGCCGCATTGATCCTTCTTCGGCCTAGTCGTCCAGAGCGAATACGGCAGCTCGCATTCGTAGTTGTCGCGCGTTACGAACACACCGGACATCCCGTGTCCCCTCTCACGTGGTCTGCCTCACGCGGTCGGGTTGAGCCTGACTGCTTATTTCTGTCTGGCTCGCCCCGCGCCCCTCACCACTCATTCACGCCGTCTGCGCCTGCTGCGTCCAAATCTGAATCTGTGCGAACTGCGTGGCAGTCGTCGCGCCGTAATTGCCCGTTGCGAGCTGTGTCTGCACTTCTTGCATCAACAGGGCAATCACAAACTCAACCGCATCGGAAAAGCCCTTGTAGCGGACCGGCTGCCCGCTCATCTCGACGTCGAGCACGGCCTGCAGCACGGCCCCGCGGGACGCGTTCGGAGCGCCTTGCAGCACGCCCGGCGTGCCGATGCCCGTCGTCGACCAGTCGATTGCCCCCAGCCCCTGAATGCCGTTCATGGCGAACTTCGCCACGTTGCAAAACTGCGCGTAGGAGGACAGAGGCGGATAATGCGGGGCCAGCGGACCCCAACTGAGGAAATGCGTCTGCCGCAGATATTCAGCGGAAGCCTGGTCCCGCATCTGGCAATAGGTCGTCGGGTTCACCGTCGTCATGAATCGTTGCCTTTCAAGAGTGGCGAGAGGTGAGGGGTGAGCCAGAATAAGGCACGCTTCGCGTGCCGTCGTTTTTACTTGCCCCTCGTCCCTCGCCCCTCATCCCTATTTCCCCTTCTTCTTCGGCTTGGCGGCGTCCGCGGCCGCCTGTGTGAGTTCCGTGTTCTCGGCCAGATTGCTCGTGATCTCGTCGAGCTTTGGCCCGAGGTCCTTTGTCGTCGCGCACGAGACGCGGTTGATCGATTCGGCCGCCTTGCTGACCGCCTCGCGAATGTCGCCGGCGTGCGAGGCCATCGTGACTCGGTCGTCGGCCGCAAGATTTTCGACATGCGCCCGGGTCGCGTCGGCAAGGCGGCTCACGTGGGAGGCGGCCCCGTGCAGTCCGAGAAAAATCGCGACAAACGCCGACGCCTCGCCGAAAGTCGCCTTGCCGCACCAGACCATCGCCCCGGAGCCGGCGATCACGGCCGACGTGACCAGACACAAAAACAACCCGCCAATCCGGTCGATCACATCGTCATTCATCACGTCTTGCCTTTCTCATGCCTTGCAGCTCTGGTTTTCTTCCTGGTGGAGCAGACATTCCTGCCTGCCATCTCTTCACCGGGCCACTTAATCAATTGGAGGTCAACGTCCTCGCGGCGGACGAAATTCGAGCTTGGCCTCGGCCGCAGACAGGCGTTCTCCGTGACTGCCCAATCGCATCTCGTGATCGTTGATTCGGTTCCAAATCGTGTCGCGATCGACAATGCTTTCGCGTTTGAACTCATCGAGCGTGTGACCGAGTTGGGCGACGCGGCCGATGGCCCGATCGATGCGGAACATCCACCAGCCGAACCCCAGAATGAAGGGCGAGATCGCCCCGACCCCCGCGAAGAACGCCATCCACCATTCGGGGTTGGTTAGCAATGGCTGGTCGCTCCGCGCGGCGCACAAAAAAAGCCCGCTCAGGAAAATCCTGACCGGGCGGTAAACGCCTGCGCGATGCTGCCTATCAATAGACAAGGCCACCGCCCGGTCAGGACGATGGCCCGCTAAAGCGACCCTCGCCACGACCAAGCGGCGAGGAAACCACCAAAATGATCTCAACTTCGATTGTGCCGCGCGTCTGTCTGATCGTCAATTGCAATTTCCGCCGATTGTTTCTCAACGGCCGGCGGTCTGACATCGATCTGCAATCGCGATCGGCCCTTACGCATTTTGATCAAACGCACGAGCGTGTCGCCGATCTTGATCGCTTCACCGACGACGAGATCAAACGAACGAATCTCGCTCACTTAGCCCCTCCTGAGCT
>Ga0181532_10005608_pt1 | contig 10616 bp, 5 predicted proteins | sample PEATcosm2014_Bin_33_FD_119768 | JGI IMG/M metagenome (GOLD analysis project Ga0181532, IMG submission 119768) | Peatland microbial communities from MTU Mesocosm Facility, Houghton, MI, USA - PEATcosm2014_Bin11_30_metaG | ecosystem: Environmental > Terrestrial > Soil > Wetlands > Peat | place... | reverse complement strand
GTCCGATCGGGGTCCAATAAGCCGGTCAAAGAGTTCCCTTGTGTTCCCTTAGAGGAATAAGAACGGGCTGTCAGTACCGTTAAGTTCCAATAAGTTACATCGGCCAGCGACTCTGTCACGGCAGAGGCCGCGGGTTCGAGTCCCGTCGTCCCCGCCATTCTTTTCAGTAGGTTGGAAGGAATGGCACCCAAAAGTCCAACCCACAATTTCACCCACACCATCATTGGACGGTCCCCCTCTCGAATCCCACCGCGTCAATAGATTTGTCTTGAGCGGCGATCATTCTCGTCGAGGTCTTCGTCCGTGTACAGATCGAGCATGGTCTGAATCTGCGAATGACCTAAGATGCCCGCACCGTCTTCGGGTTCTCGCCTCTTAGCTGAGGTGAGAGAAAGAATCGGTCGCCGCAATCATCGCAGCCAGAAAGACATTCCGATCGCGGACTTTTTCAACACCCACGAGATGTTACGCCAGTTAAGAGGACGCCAAGAGGTTCGGCCCCCAGACCATGGGCTAGCAGCGAAATTCTTTGTTGGTGCTATGCGTTGGGGTTGGCGTGCTCGATCACATAGAACATGAATCTCTCCATTTACGCTGATGGCGCGGTAGTGCCCGCGTTTCAGCAAGAGCGATGCAGCACGAAAAAATATTCGCCGTTTGGAATCCCCCAAACGATGTGTTGGAATTGATTCTTAATCCTGCAGGCAGGTTCATTTAGTGCCTGGCTTGGTCGTGGGATGCCGCTCGGACCGTCCTGACCACCTGGCCCACGAGCAACCCGAGTTGGTCGGTGCCGCTGTAAACCTGTCGCACAAAGCCATCTCCATCTACCAGCACGTACCGCGGAAGGCTTAGTCTCGACTGGGGTGCGAGCCCGAAAGCATGGTAGAGATTCGAATTCTCATCCCAGACCTGGCTCCAGTCCATCTCGTGCGTGAGGGTAAATCGCCTCCATGCCTCCTCATCTTCAACATTCTCGTTGACACTGATGAGCAGGAACTGGTTCTCTGGAAAGAATTGCGAGAGCTGCCGCATCGCGGGCAGGGCATGAATGCACGGAGGACACCAGGTCGCCCAGAAATCGAACAACACAAAGCGACCGCGGAGGGACTCTGATGACACCGGATGACCAGTGCTGTCGACGACGGCGAACTGGGCGACGCGAGTCTTCGGAGCGAGAGGAAGATCTCTTGCCGACGCGGGGTTCTCTGCAGCAGCGCGTATGAAATCTCTGAAGGCGGCGTTGCTGTCCTCTTTTTTGTTCTGACGGAGCAGGGCATACCCCAAGTTGAAGTACGCGGAGTCGTAGAGCCGGTCTAACATTACCGCTTCGCGGAATGACTTTTCGGCTGCCTGCAACTTGTCTTTATCTTTATCTTTGTCTGCAGTGCTGTCTCCCGCTTCACGAAGCCACGCCGTTCCAATCACGTAATGGGCCTGGGCACGTGCGTGTGGATTGCTGACAAGTTGCAGTTCCAGGGTGGCCATCTGGCGGGAAGCTTCAAAGTGTCCCATCTGCAACTCGGCCAAGCTTATGCCAGCGCTGGTCTCTTCCGTAGGTTTACCCTGCAATGTCTGAGCCCGTTCAAAATGGGCTTTGGCCTCTCCATAGTCGCCTTGTTGCAACAAGATCGTTCCAGTCCTGATTTCCCGCTCCGCGGAATCGTGTTGATCTTCTCCGCCTTGGGCGACGGCCGGGTAAAGAAGTGGGTAAAGAAGTATGAGAAAGCAGGCGATTGCGCAGTGAAGGAAGTCCCTGGTCATGCGTTTCAAATCATGCGGTTCATATCGTAGAGTGCGAATGGTCGTTCAGGATCCGGATACCGAGCGCTCTGATTCACAGTAGCAGCTAGCTCCCGTGACAGTGTACCTTGATGTTGCCGGGCGGGGTCGAAATACGTGCTGGACACCACACTGGAATGGGTTATGTAGCGAAAACAAGGTTGCCAGCGACGCTGATCCAACTGGCTCTTGTGTTGATCGCGGCGAAGGCACGGGATCGGTTCAAAAGCCAAACCGGAGTGGTTCGACGTGCCGCTCGATAAGCCGTCGACCTTTGCTGTCTGGATCGGCAGCTTCGAGAGGATGTCCCATGCTTGGGTGTGGATCAAAGAGACTGCGCCAGACGAGTACGTCGCATTATAGAAATCTCAACCATGAAATCTCAACCGTCAAGGAGTGCAACCGATGCGCAAGACCTCATTCTCTCCATCCATCCTGTTGCTTATTTGCAGCCTGTTCGCGGCCCATCAAGTAATTGCTCAAGGCACGCTGCGCGTGGGCGCTGCGCGGGTTGATATCACCCCGCCATCCGATGCGGCCAATCCTCCCAGCGGAAAATATGCGCACGAGAAGCTTTACGCGCGCGCGATCGTGCTCGACACCGGCGCGACCCGTGCGGCTCTGATCGGCGTCGATCTGGGCGGGGTTTCGGACGCAATTTGGCAAACTGCTGCGAAGCAAATCGCAACCGAACTGAAATGCCCGATCGAGAACATTATTATGTCGGCCACACACACTCACAGTGGTGGGGGACCGGGTGGTTTTCGTGCGCTCGCCGACCCTAACGCTCCGATTATTGGGCAGATGGTGGATGCAGTCCGCCAAGCCAAAGCGAAGCTACAACCGGCACGCGTTGGATTTGGCAGTGGGCGCTCGTATCTCAACGTGAACCGCGACGCCATCGACCCTGAATCCCACCTTTGGACGCAAGCGCCCAATCTTGACGGCCCTTCCGACAAGACGGTCGCGGTTGTCGAGTTTCTCGCGGAGAACGGCCAACCGATCGCCGTTTACATGGATTACGCCATGCATCCGGTGAGTGGTTTCCTCGGCGGATTCATTAGCGCAGATTTCCCGGGAGCGGCGTCCCGCTATGTGGAGCAGGCGTTCGGCGACAAGGCGGTCGCGGTTTTCGCGCAAGGCGCCAGCGGTGACCAGAATCCGCTGTATCTTCGGACAGCCACGAACGCGTTGGCTTCGCGTGGCGGCACACCGATTACAGGATTTGTCATGACTCGCGAACCCATCGAGGCGCCGATCAGGGATGAAAAAGTCAAGGCCGGGCCGCTTGATCCTCAGGTGCGCGACCAACTGGAGCGCGTCATGGACAGTGAAGGCGTGTTGCTCGCCGAAGAGGTCATTCGCGTGATGACCAATATCAAGCGACTGGACGCCAGCCCGAGCATTGCCGCGGAACAGAAGACGGTGACGTGTCCGGGACGGAAGCGGACCGACACGGGCCGCGAAGGCACGCCCGGCACCTATGTAGACGGAGATCCGGTCGAGATACGCCTTGGGGCGCTGCGCATTGGGAACATCGCCCTGACTTCGGTGGATGCGGAAATCTACTCCGCCATCGGGCTGCGGCTGAAGCGCGAATCCCCCATGGCGAATACTGTCATGGTGACGTTGTCCAACGGGAGAGCAGATTCCGGCTACGTCCCCAACGACACAGCTTTTGGAGCAAATACGTTTCAGGTGCTTGGTTCAAAGTTGAAACCAGGTTGCGCCGAAGCGGCGATCGTGAACGGACTGCTGGACTTGATGGCAACGACCCAGAAGTGAAATCGCTGAACCTATTCCGGATAGCGTTCGTTCGGTTTCACGATTCGAATGCGATGGTCGGAGAAGTTATAGTGCGCTCCGGGTAGCTCGAGCTTGGGCATGTGACAGGATGCGCAATTCGATTTTGCTACCCGGCAAGGTTTAGCGCCTGGCTTCCCCCCGCCATGGCAAGCCTGACATTTGCTGTCGTAGTCCGTGGTTTCCGCCACTAATTCACGGTGCGGGTCGTGGCAGGCCAGGCAACTGATGCGCGGATCGCCCGCGTCGTAGCACTTGCTGCCGGCTAGCCGATAGGGTTGAAAGCGTACATTCCCAATGCCGAGATTTGGCTGCATCACGATTTCCGCCCAGGTGCGATGACACTGCCCGCAGAAATCCGAGATCTGCTCCGCCGCCAGTCCACCTTTCATTGACTTCGGTTTCGCCGATTCCGCACCCTCACCAAACTGAATCATGGCTAGTAAGTGTGATTCGCTGCCTGCGTGACAGTGACTGCACTGCACTCCTGGTCTCAGTTTCTCGAGCGTGAGTTGCGGGCCCGAAACCGCGTCTGTGGAATGACATCCAAAACAACTCAGCTTATCCTCCCGAGTCATCAATCGCCCTAACGCCTGATTCAAGTCAGCTGGAGCGGAGGCAGTCGAGCCCATGGTTGGTCCCAGCGCACTCAATTCGCGGAAATAGCTGACGCGGCTCTCATACAATTCGCCACCCTTTTCGAGGATGTAAGTTTGCCCGATGGAAGAACTCGCCCCCATCGCCCAGCGAATTGGCGCGGTGATCGTCTGCGCCCCGTCGGTAACCGAGTACTCGCTCTGATTGCCCTTGCGTTCGATGCGGTAAGAATATCTTCCAACCGTCACCGTAAGCACCGGATGGTCGACTAATACCTTGCAGTCCTCGACCGTCTCCAGCGCTTGTCCCATCGAGGTATGAGGCTGGGTCTTGGCCTGGGAATGACAGGAAGCGCAAGCGTTCGCGCCTGTTTTGGCCGTTTGAGCCGCCGCGACAAGAGGCAGAATGAAAAGCACAACCAGGATGGGCCGGGTTCCCCATTTGAAGTCGAGCGAGCGGAGATTATGGTTGAGTTTGGACTGCGCCCACTTGCGACTCATAGTAGGCGATTCTAGCGCGAAGGGTCTGAGAAAGACTCACATCATTTTGGGCTGATGCAATGGCAAGAGCCCGCTTTGCGGCTTGCGCTGCGTCGGAGAAGCGACCAACTTCAGAATACATTCCAGCGAGCATTTTCAGACTTTGCGGTTCGTTCCCGCCCCAAAGTTCTACTGCCTTCTCGCATTCTGGAATGGCTTCAGGGAAGTGATGTTCAGCCGCGAGAAAACGGCTGAGATTGAAATGGTACTCGGGGGAATCGGGTGCAAGGGAAACGGCCTGCCGCAGATGCGCGATACTTTCATCGAGCTTGCCGGCACGGGCGAGGACGATCCCGAGCATGTTGTGCGCATCCGCGAAATCTGGGTCAAGCTCCAACGCCCTCTGGATGTGCTCGACCGCTTCCTCCGTCTTTCCGATCTCGAGTAAGCTGGCCGCGAGATTACCTTCCGTCACGACATCCTTGGGATTGAGCGCGATCGCCCGCTTGGCTGCTTCAATCGATTCACTCGGATTTCCGGAGTGAGTGAGCGCCGTCGACAGGCTGGCAAAGGCCGCGGCGTTCGAGCTATCCAGTTCAACGGATTTGCGGTACTGCTCGATCGCCTGGTCCAGTTGACCTTGTTTGTCGAGAGCGTAGGCAAGATGATAGCGAGCCTTGCCGTCCTCAGGATCGACCTCGATGGCTTTGCTCCATTGCAGCACGGCTCCGGCGTAGTCGCCTTTGCGGGCCATTTCGCCGGCAACGTCGGTGAGCCGGTAAAACTCCGTGGCAGGTGCTTCCATCTTTACCAGGCCATCGCGAGGAATGTTGACGAATTCGGGGATGTTCACGCCGCGATTGGCCGCGGTGGCATTTTCCACCAGGATGGCCGGGGAATCCTGGCCGTTCTCGTCAATGTGTGTAAGGAAAAGTTGAGTGTAAAGGGAGCGGCCTTTCGAGGAGAAAGCGAGCCAGCGGCCGTTGGGAGAGAACGTGTGCCAGGAATTCATGCGCGAAAGATTGCAATCAAGCCGTCTGGCCGTGCCGCCCTTAAAAGGAACGATGTAAAGCTGGCTGTCGGGGCGCATGAGGAGGCCATTGCGATTCTGAACAAAGACAATCCAGCGGCCGTCCGGTGAAATTTTCGGAAAATTGTTGCTCATGCCGTTCTGCGAAGCGCCCTCGATCCGTTCGGGCGTTCCGCCACGGCCCTCGTTGAACGGAATGCGGTACAGGTCGTATTGGATTTGTGTCTCGTCCGGAGAATTCGCATATTGCGCAACGCCCTGGCCTTCATGGTAGGGATCCTTGGCGGCGGCCCTGGAGAAGACCAGGTATTTGCCATCGGAACTCCAAAACGCAGCGGCTTGCACGTAAGCCGGGTCGTCTGCGCCGGGCAGTGGTCTCAGCTTGCCGGTGGCCTTGCTGTACCAGGCGAGAATTCCTTTCGTGGGGAAGAACACCTGCCCGAAGCCATAGTCGCGATAGAAGCCGTTATAAAAGCGGCTGTCAAAATCCTTGGTATGTGAGCCGGGGTTCTCGATGGAGGTCACCACGTACTGGCCATCAGGAGAGATCTGCGACATAAAGCCGAAGCGCTTACTGGCGCGCTCTTCGGCGAAGGAACTCCAGCGAATCACGTCTTCGTTGCGGATGGACGTCTCTCGCTTGACGGGCACAATGCCGTAGAGTCCCTTATCGTTTCCAGGGCCGTCAACGTCCAGACCCATGGTCGCTCCATTACGCGAGAAGGAGTGGCAGTTGATGCAAGTGGGCAAGCCTTGCATCATCAGGCGACTTTCGCTTTCGCCCACATAACGCAGGCGCCAGGCGATGAACGGAACCGCCGCGCTTGGGATCGGCATGATCACGCCCTTCTCGCCTACCGGAACGGAGATAAGAGGAACGTCGCGGAAGAAAACGGGGGCGCCGACCGGGTCCCTGGAGGTCTGGATCGTGATTTGCCCTCGAGACAGCTCTTGGGTCATGGCCATGCTCTCGTCGGGATAGCCAATGATGGTGACGGTCGCCGGCTTTTTCAGGGAGTGGCGAAGTATTGCTTCCCAAGTCGTGGCGTCGGGCTTCCAGGTGTGGTCGGCAGCTTGTTCCGGCGTCAGAGTAGGCGGCACAGCTCCGGCTTTTGCGCAGCGCTCGTCGATCTTGCCAATCTGCATCCGCTCGCCGTTGGATTTGATCTCAATCTCTGAGGAATGGTCCGCAAAGATAATATTGATACGCCAAGCGGTAGCGGCGGAGTCTGGGTCGCGCCACTGAAAGGTGGGGGGAGCAAAGTCGGGGGGAAATAAAGTGTGATTGGAGGGGTAGTCAATCGTAATAACAGCGTGACTGGAATTCGGATTGTCACTGGCCAGAAAGTGCCTGGCGTTGAGCTTTCCGACGGCGCAGAAAGTAATGAGTGCACCAGCGACCGTGATCAGAAGAAGTTTCAGACCAGCGGTCCCAATTCTCTTTGGCGGAAGTGCCACAGTGCGGGAAGTATGTCGTGCGGCCCAAATTCTCGCTGTGATTGCAATCACAGCATCTAGGTTGCATCGGGAATCCGCAAGCCATTTAATCCCTGATTTCGTTCACGATGCGGTTCTTGTCAGTGGACCTTGCGATAGATGCGGAAATCCCAGCCGTTGAGGATCAGCACGGGCAGAGCCGCCTTCTTGCGAGCGGCTTCGTCGAGTCCAGGAGTCTGATCCACATATTCACCACTGGGAGCGTCGACCACTCCGGCATACGGCTGATTCGAGACGTTGATGGCGACGAAGTACTCTTCTCCAGCAGCGCGTCGGAAAAACGTCAGCACACGCTCCGGCGCTCCGTTCCGCACCCATTCAGTCTCACCCTGTTGCAAGGCTGGATGAGCTTTTCGGATGGCGATGAGTTCCTTATAGAACGGGAGAAAGTTCGATCTTCGCTCGGCGATCGGCCAGAAAACCGGCAGCTTCTCGAACAAGGCCGGCGCGCCCGATTCAGTCGTGTCTCCAACCTCCATGCCGTTATAAAGCATAGGCACGCCATCCATGGTAAAGACCAGCGCTGAAGCTGCCAGAGCGCCACGCTCGCCGAAGCGAGCAATGGCGCGCTTCTCGTCATGGTTGTCGGAGAAGCGCATCTCCAGTGCGCCCTTGGCATAGCGCTCGTGCTCCTTCTGCCAGTCGAAAATGACGGCCTGAGCGGACGCGCCATTCTCCAGCACATCGGTGATCGTGCTGTGAAACGGCCACGCATAGTCCAGGTCAAAGGCATTCGTGAGCAACTCTGGCTTATTGGCCTCCGCGATCATGATGAGGTCCGGCTTGATCTTTGTCAGTTCCGCCCGAGCGTTCTCCCAGAAGTCGGTGGGGACCTCGCCGGCAACATCGCAGCGAAATCCGTCCAGATCGAAATCTTTCAACCAGTACTTCAGCATATCGGTCATGTAACTGCGCAGCTGGGGATTCCTGTAGTCCAGTCCGGCCACATCGGACCAGTCAGGATTCGGCGGAATGATGTTGCCCTGCGCATCCTTCTTATAGAACTCAGGGTGTTTCATGAGAACGCTGTCCCAAGCGGTATGGTTCGCAACTATGTCAATGATGACCTTGAGCCCGCGCTGGTGCGCTTGACTGACGAGATGTTTGAAGTCGTCTTTCGTTCCGTAGGAAGGATTAATAGCGTAGTAATCCTGTACGGCATAAGCGCTCCCAATGCTGCCTTTCTTCTTGGCTTGCCCAACGGGATGAATCGGCATGATCCAAACCACGGTAACCCCGAGGTCCTTCAGATAGTCCAAACGCTGTTCGATGCCGCGAAAGTCGCCAGTCGCGGAGAAAGTGCGCGGATTCACTTCGTAGATGACTGCTGACTTGATCCAGTCGGCAACGGCGTGCGCCGCAGGCTGTTCTGCCCGGGCGGACTGGAGAAGAATTGCGCTGACAAGGGCAATTGTAAGCGCCCGGCTGGCCCTACTCGTCTTCATTGCACGACCTCCTGTGGAGTGGAGGGCATTGTAAATCGTGCTGACAAGCTACGGATAAAAGTGCAAAAACGATTTTCTTCTTGACAAGGCTCATCGATTTGGGGCGTAATCACCCCGTAGTAGAAAAGCACTATTTCAGTATCCATACGGATTGGGGTGGGAAGGGGCGTTTTCCATCCCTCGACCGAAAACCGCAAGCGGTCACTTAACTTATTCATGAGTGGAGATGATCTATGTTGAAAGCGTTGAAACTAGCGAGTGGCGTAACTGGTGTTTTCGCATTGCTGGTTGGCATGATGTGGGGGCAAGGAATCTTTGCCACCCTGACGGGTGTGGTCTCCGATCCCTCCAACGCAGTTGTAAGTGGCGCAAAAGTCACCCTCATTGACGCCGCATCGGGTTCGGCCCGTGACACCGTCACCAACAGTGATGGATACTTCACCTTCGCCGCAGTTCCCGTAGGCCGATACAATCTGAAGATTGAGGCGCAGGGTTTTGAAGCCTATAAGGCGGACGGCATCGACTTGGGTGGTACTGAAAAGCGCAACGTAAACATCACCCTCACCGTCGGCTCGACCAGCCAGACGATCGAGGTCAGCGCTGAAGCCGCCCAGCTTGTGACCACGGACTCGGGCGAGAAGTCGTACACGCTGGAAGCCAAGGAGTTGCAGAACCTGATTCAAATCGGCAGCGACGCGGCCGAGTACATCAAGATCATGCCCGGATTTGCCGTTCAGAACGGCTCTTCCAACGCGGCGAACTACACCGGCGAAGTCATCGGCATCAACGCCAACGGCGACGCCGGCAGCCAGAGCCCGCTGAACAACGCGTCTTCCTACAACGGGCTGCCCGGCAACTCGCTGGACATCACCATGGACGGCGCCCACGTGGCCGACCCGGGTTGCGATTGTGACACGCCGGTCAATCCCAACTCCGATTTCCTGCAGGAGTTCCGGGTGCTGGCGGGGAACTTCAGCGCCGAGAACCAAAAGGGGCCGATCCTGATTACCTCGGTGACTCGGTCGGGTGGCCAGCAACTGCACGGCAGCGGCTATTTCACTGCCCGCAATTACAAGCTCAACGCCAACGACTGGCTCAATAATTTCAATAACTCTCCCAAACCCGCCAATAAGTACTACTACCCAGGCGGCACGATCGGTGGTAAGGTCCCGAAAACCCACGACAAGCTCTTCTTCTTCGCCGGCATCGAGTACTTCTACCAGGTGTTGGATACCGGCCTGCTGCGTTCCACAGTTCCGACGGCGAATATGCTCAACGGGAATTTCTCGACGTCCGAGTTGGAGAAGCTCGGCGACGCAGGCAACGGCTACGCTACGGGCGGTGGATCAACGCCGGTGGGAACGGCCTGCTATAACCCCCTCGCCACCACGAACCCCCCTCCTGCCTACCTCCCGTGTCTTAATCAGTCGGTTTTAACCGGCCCCTTCCTGACCAACAACTGGGCCACACCCACGGGAAGCGGGCCAACCTGGGACGGGTCATGGAACGTCAACATTCCAACGTCGGCCATGAACCAGAACATGCTCAACCTGATGAAGCTGTATCCGGCGCCCAATGCCGATCCCAACGCGACCGGCGGATACAATTACATTCAATCCGAAATCTTCAACCAGAACAACACTCAGTTCGTCACGCGCGAAGACTACGCCATCAGTAACAGCACGAAGCTGTTCGTGCGCTACAACTATCAGAAAGAAACGCAGCAGTTCCCGGTGGGCCTGTGGTGGCGCCAGTCGGATCAGGTTCCGTATCCGTCAGCCATCGAGGGCAAGAACCGATCTAGCTCCATATCAGGCTCACTCACCCACGTCTTCAGCCCGACCATGACCAACGAAACGGTCGTTGCTTACACCTTGGTGAAGTTCCCGAACGTCTTTGCCAATCCGAATGCGGTAACTCGTGCTACTGTCGGCTACTCCCCGGTGGGACTATTCAACAACGGAGTGACACAAATTCCGTCGT
>Ga0181532_10005607_pt1 | contig 10616 bp, 8 predicted proteins | sample PEATcosm2014_Bin_33_FD_119768 | JGI IMG/M metagenome (GOLD analysis project Ga0181532, IMG submission 119768) | Peatland microbial communities from MTU Mesocosm Facility, Houghton, MI, USA - PEATcosm2014_Bin11_30_metaG | ecosystem: Environmental > Terrestrial > Soil > Wetlands > Peat | place... | reverse complement strand
GGCGTCAACCGCAAACAGATTCGCGCCTTTGCGGAGCTGGAGTTTATCGCCAAGGCCGAGAACATCGTGTTGGTGGGCAAGACGGGCGTCGGCAAAACGGGACTATCTTGCGGCCTGCTGCTGAAGGCGCTGGAGAACGGCTACCGCTGCCAGTTCATCCGCGCGCAGGATCTGTTTGATGAGATGTATGCCTCGCTGGCCGACCGTTCCACGCGGCAACTCCTGAAACGCCTCGCCCGCCTGGATGTACTTCTGATCGACGAGTTTGGATATCTGACCCTGAAACCCGAGCAGAGCAACATCTTCTTCAAGCTGATGGAAGAACGGTACCACTGCCATTCCACGATCATTACCACCAATCTGGTCTATGACGAATGGCACAACTTCCTGGGCAACAAATCGATGGTGGACGCACTGCTGAGCCGCGTGCGGCATTACTGCCACACGGTGACCATCGACGGCCCGTCGCTTCGCGAACTGCAGGGCTGAGGAAGAATAGCGTGGAAGAGAGGCCCATCAGCCCGGAGGAATATCTCGACAAGATTCTTAGCGCTTACCGGCGCACACCGGGAACGGCGGGCACGATCCGCCGCCCGGATCGCCTTCTGGCAGCGCAACTGCATGAACGAGGTGTGCCCCTGATGACGGTCGAAAACGCCTTGGTTCTGGCGGCGGCGCGCCGCATGATCCGGCCAGCCGGATCTCCGCCCCTGACCACGATTCGTTCCCTGGCATACTTCCTGCCGGTGATCGAGGAAGTGCTCAGCCTAAGCGTCAGTCCGGGCTATTTCCAGCATCTGCGCCAAAAGATCGAACGCCTCGCCCCAACGCCACGGTAGGCCCCCCGTGGCCCCCACCGCGGTTAAGCGCCGGCGCTATACGCCTTCGGCGCGGATGATAAGAAATCCCCCCGCACGCCTTCGGCGTGGATGATATCGCCTTAACTCTCTGTTCCCAATCCTGTTCCCAGTGCGGCTCACTTCAACCGAGCGCTGCTGGGAATCTTCTCGCAAGCGCCGAAGCCTCCTTGCCAATAGGATTTCCTCGGGGCCGGCTCCAGACGGGGAGTCCGCATTCAAGGCGTTTGCTGGCGAAGCAGCGTTGCGGCGCCAGAACTCAGACCCGGCCGGCGGCCGAGCTGGGTAGTCCACCAGGTAACTCTCATCAAGTTTGGCTGGCGCAAGTTCAAATCGATTTCGCCGTTGGCCCCATCGCTGGATGTCCAAACCAGAGCCGCCGACGTTCCCGAGGACGATTTACCTTGGACTTGAAATACGACATCTTGCGACACAGCCGTATCGGGGATCTTGTACCTCCCGCGATATTGACCGTCCAGGATTCCGTCCTTTTCCGTGAGCCGAAACTCGATATCCACCGGCGGATAGAGATGCGGGTCGGGCTTCTCAATGGCTGGCGCATAGAACCACTCCCCGGCGAACGAGGACCCCGTGGCGGCCGGAACAGAGGGCGCATATTGCGGCTTCGGGATTTCGGGTGCGCGCGCCGCGTAATTCGCGGTTGGAGCCAAGCCGGAAAGCGCAATCGGCATCGGAACTGGAACATCCGGAAGTCCAGGCAACTCGGGCTTAGCGGCGCCAGGTATTCTCGGCAGAGCGACGGCGACGGACTGTGAGCGGGTCCCCACGGCGGAATTCCCGATTTCATTCTTGGCGGCCCGTTCAACGGGCGGGATCCCGGGGGTTGTGGCATTCGGCAGCACGACCGTGGAGAACCCATGCGGCGCGGTTGCCGCCAGGTTGGGGACACGAGCGGTCACATACCAGAAGCCGCTGCCGAGAATCATGCCCCCCATCAAAATCCAGACCCAGTGCCGAAGAGCGGATTGCAGCACCTCAAACTTACCCAGCGGCCGGTCGAACGGCTCCGCAGCTACGTGCGGGGCCCGATGCAGAGCGGTATTCGGATGAGCGGCAACGGCAAGGCTGTCATCATAAGCGCGACGCTTTGCGGGGTCCACAAAAAGATCGAGGATCTCATGCAGCCGCTTCATCTGACACGCGGCCGCTGCCCGCAACTTCTCGTCCGTCTGGCTATCGGGATGCAAAACGCGGGCCAGCGTTTTGTAGGCCTGCCGGATCTCTTCGACCGAGGCGTCGTTGCGGACGCCAAATTCCTCGTAAAAACTCATCATGGGGGCGTCAAAGCCTCCAGCGTACAGCGCTCACCGTATACTCTATGACAACGCAGAACCCGCTGGAAAGCAATGAACCGCGCACCTGCAAATAACAGGTCCAATGCAGGCTGCAAGGCGTCAAGTGCCCTATTGACGGGGTCCGGAGCAGGCGCGGAATTCACGCATAGAAACACTTGGTTTTTGTAAGATATTGTAAATACAGATGTTAGCTGCATATTGCATCGGTATTCTCTTTGTGATACATTCGACAGAGCGCATCGACAGGATGCGCAATGTGCCGTCAATTTCAACCCGATCATAAGGCCGGGGAATGGGACTCAAGAAGCGTGAGCTTTGCCCGGCTAAGAAGCTACAAGGTCAAGTCCATCGTGTTTTCGCTTCTTCGATCCCCCTGCCTTTGCCTGATGGACTTTGCTCAATAAGGGGAGTTCGACCGTGCAGAAAGTCCGAAGCCGTCTCATCAACTTCCGGGTGACGGATGAAGAACTCGAGCAGCTCAAGGCCGCCGCAACCGTTCAAGGGTCCCGCTGCCTCTCGGAGTTCGCGCGTCTCGTCATGCTGGGAACCGCAACCGGCGCACAATTCCAGGCCGTTCCAGAATCCCTGGATGGTAAATTGTCGCTGTTCGACCGGCGCTTAAACGTCCTCGAGGCCAACGTGGCGCGTCTTGTGGACGCGCTAGGCGAGCGAGAAGGCCGCAGGCGGCAAGCCTGAGAATTGAGGCGTCCCCATGCGTTTGACGTTCCTAATTTGCGTTCTTGCCGCCTCCGCCGCGGCGCAGCAATCGAATCCGAACCGCGTCATTTCGGTGCCCGAGGCCGAGGCCAATCTGCCGACGCAATCCATTGGGCCAAACGACCTGATCGCGGTCTCGGTTTACGGCGCTCCGGAGCTCAGCCACACGATTCGCGTTGGGGCGGACGGATTCATCCGGCTTCCCATGCTCAAACAACGCATCAAGGCCGAGGGTCTATACCCCTCCGACCTGGAGACCGCCATTGCGGAAGCGCTCCGGAAAGAAGAGTACTACGTAAATCCGTTCGTCACGGTAACCATCGCCGAGTACCACAGCCGGCCGATCACGGTTTCCGGCGCGGTAAAGCTGCCCCTGGGATTTCAGGCGGCGAGCCCCACCACGCTTCTCGATGCGATCTCCCGCGCCGGAGGGCTGAGCGACAACGCGGGCCCAGAGATCCTGGTCAGTCAGACGCAACCCGGTCCCGATGGCAACCCCATCCCTCACATCCGCCATATTCCCGTCCGCGGGCTGATCAACGATGCCGATGCGGATCTCAACTTCAAGCTCACGGGGGGCGAACAGGTTCTGGTGCCGGAAGCCGCCAAAATCTACGTGCTGGGGTACGTCAAAATGCCAAACGCTTACAGGGTACAGGATGGTTCTGAAATCAGCATCATGCAAATCCTGGCGCTTTCCCAGGGGCTGGCGCCGTTCGCCGGCAAAATGGCATACATCTACCGGCCGGACGGGGCCGGCGGCCGAACCGAAATCTCCGTGCCGCTCGCAAAGATCATGAACCGCAAGGCGCCGGACGTGCCGTTGCTGGCCAACGATATTTTCTACGTACCGGATAACAAGGGCAAGCGAATCGCCCTGACGACGCTGGACAAGATCGCACCGATTGGAGGCGCCGTTGGAGCGGCGCTGGTGTACACCCACCCATAGTAAGGAACCCCGATGTCTGAAAGAAAAGAACCCCTCGCGCTATCGTCTCCCGAATCCAGCGGTCAGGTTCCGGCTATTCCCGAGCGGATAACCGTGCAGCCGCCGACCTATACATACATGGGGCAGGATGCGGAAGAATCCACGCTTCCCTTGTCCCATTATCTCTGGATTCTGAAGATGCGCCGCTGGGAGATCTTGGCGTTCGTGCTTACCTCGGTGATCGCCACGGTTGTGGTTTCTTCCCGGCTGACGCCGATTTACGAATCCACCGCCACAATCGATATCGACCGCGAGATCCCGGCGAACATCGTTGGCCAGAATTCCGAGATGCAAACGGACAATTACGACGCCGACCAGTTCTTGGCCACGCAGATCAAGCTTATCCAGTCAGACTCGGTCTTGCGACCCGTGGTGCAGAGCCTCAAGCTGGGGGAACCCGCCAAGGCCGACGGCGCGCGCGATTCCCAGCTCCCCACGACACGCGCCCAGGATGCGCCAATCCACCTGAGCAATCTGAAAGTGACCCGGCCGGCGAACACTTATCTCCTGCTCATCAGCTACCGCTCTCCAAACCCGCAACTCGCCGCCGAAGCGGCCAACCAAATCGCGCGGAGTTACAAACAGCACAGCTACGACATTCGTCTCGCCGCGACCCAGGACGAATCCACATACATGGAGAAACAACTGGACGCGCTGAAGGCCAAAATGGAACGCTCCTCCCTGGCTCTGGCCCAATTCGAGAAGGACCTGAAGGTCATCGACCCCGACCAGAAAACCAGCATTCTCACCGCGCGCCTGGTGCAACTCAACACGGAGCTTACCAACGCTCAAGAGGACCGCATTCACAAGGAAGCGGCGTTCAACGCGGTGAAGGACGGTTCTCTTGAAGCCGCGCAGGCATCCAGCCAGGGCGAACCACTCCGCAAGCTTACCGACAGCCTCGGCGAAGCGCAGCAAAAATTCGAATCGGTAAAGCTCCAGTACGGCGCGGCTCATCCCGAGTACCAGAAGGCCGCCGCGGCGGTTGCGGAACTGGTGCGTCAGCGCGACGACCTGAAAGACGACATCGTGCAACGGGTGGACGTAGAGTACCAGCAAGCCATCGAACGAGAGGCGGAGCTGAGCAAGGCGGTGGAGACTTCCAAAGACGAGTCCGATAAGCTGAACGCGAGTTCCTTCGAATACAAAGCGGTCAAGCAGGAAGCCGATAGCGACAAGGCCATATACGACGAACTGTGGCGAAAGATCCAGGAAGCGGAAATCAACTCCAGTTTTCAAAACAGCTCCATCCGCCTGGCGGATTCGGCCCGGCCCGCACTCAAGCCGACTTTTCCGGACATTCCGCTGAATGCGGCTCTCGCGTTGCTCATCTCTTCACTGCTGGCGGTGGGAGCCGCCGTTCTGGCCGACGTTTTGGATAACACCATTCGCGATCCGGAACAGATTCAGCGCGGGATGAGAACCGACGTTCTGGGCTCCCTGCCGGTGGTGAAGGCATGGCGCGGCCGGTTGATGGGGCCGGCGCGCCGAAAAGACGAAAAGCTCAGGACCGGCGGGCAATCGTCGTCATTCGACGAGGCCATCAGGACGCTACGCGATTCGATTCTCCTTTCCGATCCGAACCGCCGGCCGCACAGCCTGCTGGTGACGTCGGCAGTGCCACGGGAGGGAAAAACCACGGTTTCGACGCGCCTCGCGACCGCACACAGCCTGCAGATGCGCAAAACACTGTTGATCGACGCCGATTTGCGCCGCCCAGGCATTCACGGCCGCTTCGGGCTGAAGAACGAGATGGGCCTCTCCACGGTGGTGCAAGCGAAGATCGACTGGCGGCAGGCAGTGCAGCAAATGGAGGATTATCCCGATCTGGACGTCTTACCCGCCGGGCCCGCATCGCGACGCGCCGCGGACCGGGTTGGCGCCGTGTTGGAAAAGATATTGGAAGAGGCCAAGCAAGGATACGACCTGGTCATTGTGGATTCGCCCCCGCTTCTGGGTTTTGCCGAGCCGCTCCAGATGGCGGCCATCGTGGACGGCGTGGTTGTGATCACGCTCGCCGGCCAAACGAGCAGGACCGCACTCGCCAGCGTTCTCAGCAACCTAAAGCGCCTCAAAGCGAACGTAATCGGCGTCTCCCTCAATGAAGTCCGCGAGGACATGAGCGACCGGTATTATTACTACGGATATTACGGCAAGTATTATTCGAAGTATTACAAACCGACCAAGGAATCCTGACCTCAGGCCAAGGAAGCAAGGGTCTATGTCCCTGACCGTGTGATGTTGCGCCTTTATGGGCGACCACTCCCTTACGGTCGTGGCTCTGTTCGGAGCTGGGCGCGTCAGCGAGCGGTTTCACGACGGAACCGAATCTCGCGGTCAGAGACCTAGGTCCTTGACTGTGTGATTTGTCGCTCAAGCCTGCGGGCCGGACATGTCCGACCCCTACCGCAAAGCCCTATAAGGGGCCGGGCACGCCTCGCCCGCCCGCCGCGGGCGCGAGCGTAGGGAAACCACGCGGCCGTGGTACGGCGAATCTCAACCGGGCAGGCATGAGTGTCTGAGCCACATGACTTTTCGATGAAAGTACCGCTCCTGGACCTCAAGGCGCAACATGCCGCCATCCGCGAGCAGGTCCTGGCCGCCGTCGCAGAGGTGCTCGACTCCCAGGTCTGCATCGGCGGACCAAAGGTCGCCGCGCTCGAGCGGGAAATCGCCGCGGTCAGCGACTGCAAGTACGCCGTCGGCGTTTCCAGCGGCACGGACGCGCTCCTGTGCAGCATGATGGCGCTCGGTCTGGGCCCCGGCGACGAAGCGATCACCACGCCGTTCACCTTCTTCGCCACGGCCGGATCGATCGCGCGCACCGGCGCCACCCCGGTTTTCGTCGACATCGATCCACGCACGTATAACATCGACCCGGAACTGATCGAGAGAGCCATCACGCCTCGCACCAAGGCGATTGTTCCAGTTCACCTATTCGGCCAAATGTGCGACATGGACCCGATCATGCGGATTTCGGAGCGTCACGGGATCCATGTCATCGAGGACGCCGCCCAGTCCATCACCGCGACCTACAAGGGACGCAAAGCGGGCAGCATGGGGACCGCCGGCTGTTTCAGCTTCTACCCCAGCAAGAACCTCGGCGCGGCAGGCGATGGCGGCATGGTGGTCACGAACGACGCGGCGCTGTGCGAGCGCATGATGGCGCTGCGCAACCACGGATCGCGGTCGAAGTACCACCACAGCTACATCGGCGGGAATTTCCGGCTGGACCCGATTCAAGCGGCTGTACTGCTGGTCAAGCTGCCTCACTTGAACAGTTGGTCGGAACGCCGGCGACGCCACGCGGCAGTATACGACAGCGCGTTCGCGGGGACGGACATCCGCGCTCCATTCATCCTACCCGAGTGCGTCAGCGTCTACAACCAATACGTCATTCGGACGGCCGAGCGCGACAAGCTGGGCGAGGAATTTCGCCGCCAAGACATCGGGTGGGACATATACTACCCGCTGTGCGTGCCTTTGCAACCGTGTTTCGGGCATTTGGGGTACCAGCCCGGATCGTTTCCGGAAGCCGAGCGCGCGTCGGCGGAAGTGCTGGCCCTTCCGATTTACCCCGAACTCAACGCGGAACAACAGCGGCGCGTGATTCGCGTGGCGCTGCCGCGGGTGGTTGCCGGGGTCGGCGACTGACAAGTATGTTACTAAGACGCGGTTTGCGGGCCGCCTGCGCAATTTGCGCACTCTTCCGGGTGTTGGGCTCGGCTCCCTACGCCCCAGCTCAGGCCCCAGGAGACGGAGCCGTCTCCGCAAAGGCTTTCGGCGCCAAGGGGGATGGAGTCACGGATGATCGAGCCGCTATTCAGGCCGCAATCGATTCGGTTACGGCTGGCGCTGTATACCTGCCGCCGGCGCCGGCCGGGTATCTGATCACTCCCGCCCCGGACAAGAAGCGCTTTCTCACTCTCAAACCACACGTGCAGCTTATCGGTATTGGTAATCCGGTTCTCCGAGTGGCAGGCTCGTCGGCACCCTACGATTCCGTAATCTCCGCCTCTTCGTGCGACGACTGCGGAATTCAAAATCTAACGATTGATTCCAACATCGAAGCGAACCCCTTAAAAGAAACAGCCGAAATATACGCACACCCCCGGGATGAAATCAGATTCGATAGTGGCCGGCGAATTCGGGTTGAGCACGTCACGATAAGTAATTCGAGCTCGCTCAATTCCATCGTATCCGGAGTTCCAGTATCGGACATCACGATCACTCACTGCGCATTCACGGGGACCGGCGATGACCCGAACCACATCGCGCACGACTACTCGGCGCTGTATGTCCACGCCGACGGCGCAGTCATCGACGGCAACGTCTTTACCGCGGCGCGGCGGGGCGCTCCCGCCGCCGTCACTGCGATTGAAACTCACGGCTCGGGAATTTCGGTTACCGGAAACGCGATCACGGACTATGCAGTGGGGATGAATCTGACCGGCATGGCACCCTCCGATAGCGTAGGCAATGTCGTAACCGGCAATACAATCAGGGGGGCTCTTTTCGGAATAGAGATTTGGTCCGATACCTACGGAGGGCACTTGGGCGGCTACGGCGTGAATGGGCTCTCGATCACCGGCAACACCATCACGGTCAATCAAAGCAGCTATACGAACCCACTGGGGACCGCGATGGCTACCGCCGGGATTATTATAGAGCCAAATTCAAACCTGCCGGTTGCGAATGTGATCATATTGGGCAACACGGTTGTCTTTGACCTCGAGGGATCGCCGCGCCCGGCAAGCAGCGCCTCGATAGGCATCGGCTGGTGGTCGACAGCCGGGCAGACGGCAGACAATCTCATTATCGCGAACAACGTTATCGACAATGCGCCGGTGGCTGGCGTCAGGTTGGCGGCTGCGCTTAGAGGGTGCAAGGTCGCCGGAAATATTATTCGAAACGCCGGCTCTTCGCTCGACACAGCGGTTGTGCGAAACTACAAAGCGCCGATCTTCATCGCCGGCGCTCCCTCAACCGGCGTTGAGATTGACGACAACCAGATTGTTGACAGTCTGGAGCCGTCGCGCATGTGGACTGCGCTGCTTCTATTGACAAGCAAGGGCACGTCGTCCGGTTTACGCGTCCGCAATAATTCTGTTTCGGTGCTGGCCGTCAACAAATCGTCGTTTACCTCGTATGTGCAAATCGAAGACGACAATACAAGACCGCTGCTCCTGGCAGCCTGGGATGACTTTGTCGCCCCACCCAGAAGGGTTGCCGCCGGCTCCGAGGTCACTGACTCGAATAGCGGCGCATTATGGCGGGCGGGTCCCGACGGGCGAATGTCGAAACAGCCCTGACGACTGCGGTAGCCTTAGGCGTTCCTAGTGAGCTTTGATTCCTTAACGTTGCGGGCTAAACGTATCTATCAGAGCATGGCCCTGCTCTCCGACGCTAGATCGTACGTAAATTACATGCGGCTGCGCGGGAGCAGCCGCTCTCCCAATGCATCCCGCCCAGCGGCGCTGGCGCTCAGGGCCCGGGCCCTCGGAGGCCAGCGCGTGTATTGCCGTCCGGCAACGACGGATTTTTGTGTTTTCAACGAGACCTTTAGCGGCCGGTATCATGTGCCTCCGGCCGACCTGCAAATCCGTACCATCCTTGATCTCGGCAGCAATATCGGCCTCACCATGGCCCACTATGCGAGGCTCTACCCCGAGGCGCGCATCCTGGGAGTTGAGATGGACCAAGGCAATGCCGATGTGTGCCGCACCAACATTGCTCCATATGTCCCCCGGTGTGAGGTCCTTGTGGGCGCCGCGTGGAAGGAGAATGGCGAAATTGCATATGGAGGAGACGCGGAATGGGGATTCCGTGTCATTCCGGAATCCTGCCGTAGCGCCCATCGAGCACGCGCTTTCAGCATACCGTCCCTGATCGATCACCTCGGGGTGCAGCGCGTCGATTTTGTGAAAATGGATATTGAGGGTGCGGAGTTGGACGTGTTAGCAGACGCGTGGAAGTGGGGCGATCGGATCGGCTGTTTGAAGGTGGAAGTGCACCCACCTTACACGCTGGCCGCATGCATGCGGGATCTGGAAGCCGCCGGGATGCGTTGCGAGGCGCTGCAAAACCATTTTGGCTGCATCCTGGCCAGGCATTCCGGAGTTCGGCCCGACCCGGCCTGAAGATCCAAATGAATCTAATCCGGCGTCGCATTATCGACCTGAAATTACCTGGCTCCGCGGGCGGCCCCCGCGAGGCGAACGCGGTGCCAGGAACGCTGCGGCGATACGCATCGGGCTTCTCGCGGACTCTACTGGGTACCGCCGCAACCCAGGCCAGCACGTACCTCTGTATGACTATCATGGCGCGCATGCTGGGCTTAGAGTCCTTCGGCCGCCTGGGAGCAGTGCAAGCGACGCTGGTCGCGGTGTTCGGGCTCTCCACTCTGGGGATAGGCATAACCTCAACGCGGTACATAGCCCGGTACCGTGCGACCGATCCAGTCCGCGCAGGGCGGATTATGGGACTTTGTGCGCTCACTGCCTTGTACAGCGGACTTCTGTTCTCGGGCGCCCTCGTCCTATTTGCCGGCGTCATCTCTAGCCGTCTCTTCCACGCCGACTACCTGGCGACCGCCATCCGGGTGACAGCCCCATACTGCGTGCTGATGACGGTGAACGCTCATCAGATTGGAGCCCTGCTCGGCTTCGAGGCGTATGGGAGGCTGTTGCGGGCGCAAGCCCTGCAGGGCGCAACCACGCTGGCGCTGACAGTTGCGCT
>Ga0181532_10005606_pt1 | contig 10619 bp, 10 predicted proteins | sample PEATcosm2014_Bin_33_FD_119768 | JGI IMG/M metagenome (GOLD analysis project Ga0181532, IMG submission 119768) | Peatland microbial communities from MTU Mesocosm Facility, Houghton, MI, USA - PEATcosm2014_Bin11_30_metaG | ecosystem: Environmental > Terrestrial > Soil > Wetlands > Peat | place... | reverse complement strand
TCTCGTCGGGCGCGAGCGCCGCGGGCAGATAACCTTCGAGTATTTTCGCTTCGGTCTCGTTCTGCGCGACGAGGTCGGCGCGCTTGCCTTTGCGGGCAAACTCGAGCGCCTCTTCGCGCCGCGCGCGTTCGCGCTTCAGCACCTGCACGATTTCCGTTTCGTTGGCGGCGCGGCACACGTCTTTTTCGAGACGCGTGATCTCGCTGAGCACGCCGCGAATCGTCATCACGCGCAGCTTGTCGCCGCTTTTCATCGCGGTCTTGAGGTCGTCCTGCAGCTTGCCTTTCACGCCAATTTCCCTCGCGCGCGTTTAATCGCTGTATATATGTTGATTCGCGAATGTTCAAGTCCTACTCTATAAGTCTCACCGGCTGGCCGAAAGCGCGGGACGCGGGAGGGCTTCAATGGCAGAGCACGAAGGAGCGTCAGGCACGCGAATTTTCGAGTATGGCAAGCAGGTTGATTTCGGCAGGACCGCCGCCGATTACGGGCGGTGGCGTGCCGGCTATCCCGAGGAGCTTTATACGCGCCTCGCGACATTCGGGGTCGGCGTCGGCGGCCAGCGCATCCTGGACCTCGCCACCGGCACCGGGTTTCTCGGCCGCGGCTTCGCGCGCCGTGGATGTGCCGTTACCGGGCTCGATATTGCACTACCCCTGATGAGCGAAGCGCGGCGCCTCGATAGCGACGGGGGCCTCGCAATGAACTACTTGCGCGCCAGGGCCGAGAGTCTGCCATTGTGCGGTGGCGCGTTCGATGCCGTCGCCGCCGGACAGTCGTGGCACTGGTTTGATCGGGTCGCCGTGGCGCACGAGGCGCGCCGGGTCCTGCGTCCCGGCGGATGGCTGGTGATCGCGCACTTCGACTGGATTCCGCTGCCCGGCAACGTGGTCGAGGCGACCGAGCAATTGATTATGCGGCACAACCCGGCGTGGCGGTTGGGCGGCGGTCTCGGCATCCATCCGGCCTACACGCGTGACGTTGGGCGCGCCGGCTTCATTGACTTGGAGACGTTCTCATTCGACGTGCAGGTGCCGTATACGCACGCGGGTTGGCGCGGGAGGATTCGCGCGAGCGCCGGAATCGGCGGACAGTTGCCGCCGGCGCAGGTCGCCGATTTCGATGCCGATCATGCGGCGATGCTGCGGGAGCGTTTTCCGCAGGATCCGCTGGACGTGCTCCATCGCACGTTCGCGATCATCTGTCGCGCGCGCGACGTTTAGCTCTGACAGCGCCCGCGCTACTCCGCGATTCGCCTTGAATGTTCCCCCGGCGCAAACTAGCGTCAGCCTGAGAGGAGCGGGGCGCGCCGGCGATCACACTGAATGCCGGTTGCGAGTATCGCCAGGAGGGTTCGGAACCACGATGCCCGAGCAGACGAGTTTGAAAGACCGTACCTGTATCGTCGGGGTCGGTGAGACGGCGTACACGCGGGGGACCAGCAAGAGTTCCCTCGAACTGGCTCTGGAAGCCTCGCTGCTGGCGATCGAGGACGCCGGCCTCGCGCCTGAGGTGATCGACGCGGTTATCCTGCCGGGTGGTGCTGGTGGCGGTGGTACCGCTGGCGATTTCATCGCGAACTTCGGGCTCAAGGACCTGCGCTACACGACGTCGCTGCAGGAGATGGGCGGTGCGATGAACGTCTCCGCGCTCGAATGCGCGGCCACGGCGCTGGCAGGCGGGATCGCCAACTACGCCCTGATTCCGCTTTGCTGCCGCTTCTACTCGGGACGCAAGGCGCGCCAGCTCAACTCCGATCCGGGGACCGGCCTGCAATCCGCCGAGACGATCAGGGACTACTATGCGCCCTTTGGCGTGGGTGCTCCGCCGCAGCATTACGCCTGGATGGCGCAACGTTACATGCAACTCTACGGCACGACCCACGAACAACTCGGCGCGATCGCGGTCGCGATGCGCAAGCACGCGCAGCTCCATCCGAACGCCGTGATGCGCGGCAAGCCGATGGACCTTGCCGATTATCTCGCCTCGCGATGGGTGAGTTATCCCTACCGCCTGCTCGATTGCTGTCTTGAAACCGACGGCGCGGGTGCCGTGCTTGTGACTACCACCGAGCGCGCGAAGGATCTGCGTAAACGGCCGGTCTACGTGTCGGGGATTGCTTCGGGCCATCCATATCCGCCGCACGATCTGCCGAATCGCCCGGACATCCTGAAGATGGGACTCGACTTCTGCGCCCCGCGCGCCTACGCGATGGCCGGGGTCAAGCCGGCCGACATGGATTTTGCCGAGATCTACGACTGCTTCACGGGTCAGATGATGCTGCAGATCGAGGCCGCGGGCTTTTGCCAACGGGGCGAGGGCGGCCCGTTCGTCGAGCACGGCCGTATCGAGCTCGGCGGGGAGTTGCCGATGAATACTCACGGCGGGCTCCTGTCGCAGGCGCACAATTCGGGGATGAATCATCTGGTCGAGGCCGTGGTGCAGCTCCGGCATGAGGCCGGCGCGCGGCAGGTCAACGACGCCGAACTGGGCTTGGTGACCGGCTGGGGTGGTCACGGGCACGGTTCAATCGCGGTCTTGCGCCGCTGAGTATCACCATCATGAAGACTGAGACTACAGCGCCGGTGAACAAGCGGTTGCCCCAGTTGCGCGGCTACACGCAGGAATTTTACGCCTGGTGCGCCAGGCAGGAGCTGCGCTTCCAACGATGCGCCAAGTGCGGCGTGTGGCGTCATCCGCCGCGGCCGATGTGCGGCGGTTGTCATTCGATGGAATGGGCGTGGGCGCCGACCGCGGGTCGGGGCAAAGTCTACTGCTGGACCACCGTTTATCAGGCGCTCGATCCCGCCTTTGCGGGCGACGTTCCCTATGCGGCGGTGATCGTTGAGCTGGACGAAGGTCCGCGCCTCGCCACCTGGGTAACGGGCATCCCACCCGCGGAGTTGCGCCTCGGGATGCCCGTGGAGGTCTGGTTCGATCCGATCGCCGAAAGCGTCGCGCTACCGAAATTCCGGCCACTAGCTACTAAGTAGTCATTGAGTAACTAGTCAACCGGGAAACCTCACTAATGCAGATGTGGATATGTCTGATACCTTGAAGCAAGACGCCGGTGACGGGCCGCTCAGCGGCGCGCAGGTGATCGAATATGGACTGTTTCATGCGGGTCCGACCTGCGCGGCGATGCTCGCTGCGCTGGGCGCCGAAGTGATCAAGGTCGAGGACCCGGCCAAGGGCGATCCGGCGCGCGGGCTGGTGCGGCTTTATGGCCAGGATTCCAGGCTGCTGAGCGGCCGGTCGATTCCCTTCGAGACCTATAATGCGGGTAAGAAGAGTATCACGCTGAATCTGCGTAATGCTGAGGGACGGAAACTACTTTACAAGCTTATCGCCAAGGCCGACGTGTTCGTGCATAACGTGCGCGCGCAGACCGCGCTCGCGATGGAAATCGACTACGACTTTCTGCTGCGGCACAATCCGCGACTCGTCTATGCGAGCGTTTCCGGCTTTGGCCCGCTGGGGCCCGAGGCGGCGCGGCCCGGACTCGACCCCGTCGGGCTCGCGCGTTCGGGTCTGATGAGCGTGCTCAGTGGCGGCAGCCATAAGCCGCCGATTCTGCCGCCGGCCGGCATGGCCGATCATATGGCGGGAATCCTTACCGCGTACGGTGTGCTGGGCGCGCTGATGGCCCGGGACAAGACCGGTGCGCCGCAGCGGGTCGAGAGCTCGTTGCTCGGCGCGGCGATGTGGCTCGGCCAGTTGAACCTCCAGTACGCACTATTTTCCGGCAAGGAGTTGCTGCCGCTCGACCATTCGTCGGATCCGTTGCTTAATTCCTACCAATGCAAGGACGGGCGCTGGATCTTTATCGCGGCGCCTTCGGAGCGGGCGTGGCCGGCGTTGTGCACCGCGTTGGGTCTCGACGAGCTGGCGGCCGACGCGGGCTTCCGCAATTTCGAGGCGCGCTGGACCAACCGCGCGGCGCTGCTCAGTCTGCTCGAGGATCGCTTCGCCGGCCGGACCGCCGACGAATGGGCGGCAGCGCTGGCGGCGCAAACCGGCCTGGTCTTCGAGGTCGTGCGGCGTCCCACCGAGATCGCCGACGATCCGCAGGTGCTGGCCAACGGCTATATCACGACTACCGAGCATCCCGAGCTTGGCCCCGGCAAGCGAGTCGGGTTTCCGGTACATTTTAACCGCGCACGATCGCGAGCCGCCGACGCCGCACCGATCCTCGGTCAACGTACCGAAGACGTCCTGACCTCGTTGCTCGGGCTCAGCTTTGAAGAGCTCGGCAATCTGCGGGAACAGGGCGTGATCTAGAGGAATCACATCATGAGCCTCGCCGAAAAAAAGACGATCATCGCTGAGCCAGTGGAAGAAGCCTCCCCGATCCTGGATGCGTTTTTGGGCGCGAATCCGTTCGTCGAGCTGAACCTCAACGAGATTATCGAGGCATATACCGACCTCGCGACCAGCCTGCTCGCACAACCCGAGCGGTTATGGTCGACCTTCTCCCGGCTGACGGCCGACCTGCTCGGTATCGCGGTGGGTAGCATGGCTTTTCAGCCCGAACCAAATGATCGGCGCTTCACCGATCCGGCGTGGGAGGAAAATCCTGTTTACCGTCGCTTGAAGCAAACTTATCTGGCGGGACGCGCCGCCGCATACGGCCTGCTCAGTCGGGCGAATGACGGACCGGATTGGAAAGCTTCCGCCCGGCGGCGGTTTGCGCTGCAACTGCTGGTCGAGGCGTTCGCGCCAACCAATTCGCTGCCGAGCAATCCTGCCGCCCTCAAGCGCGTCCTGGAGACCGGCGGTCAGAACCTGTTCCATGGCTTACGCAATTTTATCGACGACCTTTGGCACAATGGCGGACTGCCGGCGCAGGTCGACAAGCGTCCGTTCAAGGTGGGTGAGACGATCGCGACGACTCCCGGCGCGGTGATCTGGCGCAGTGAGCTTTGCGAACTTATCCAATATTCCCCGTCGACCAAACAGGTCCGCGAGCGCCCGTTGCTGCTGATCCCGCCGCAGATCAACAAATTCTACGTGATGGACCTGGCGCCTCATCGCAGCCTGACCGAGTACGCCGTCGCCCGCGGGATACAGTTCTTCACGCTTAGCTGGCGGAATCCCGGACCCGAATATCGCGACAAGGGACTTGACGATTACGTCACGGCGATCGAGCAGGCGAGCAGCGTCGTGCGCGAGGTCACGGGCAGCCCGGACCTGAACCTGCTCGCGGTCTGCGCCGGCGCGATAACCACTACCCTGGCCACCGGGCATCTGGCGGCGCTTTGTGATCGGCGGATCAATTCAGCGACGTTTCTCGTCACGATGCTGGATTCCGGCGAGTCGTCGATGGTGGGGATGTTCGCGACGGAAGAAATTATAAGCAGTGCCTGTCGCGGCTCCCGCGAGAAAGGAATACTCGACGCTGCCGCGATCGGGCGGCTGTTCGCGTGGCTGCGGCCTAACGATCTGGTCTGGAATTATTGGGTTAACAACTACCTGATGGGCAAGGATCCGGCGCCGTTCGATATCCTCTACTGGAATGGCGACGGCACCAATCTGCCGGCCGCCTTGCACGCCGGCTTTCTCGATCTGCTGGTGCGCAATCCGCTGCTCGAAGCGGGTAAGGCCAAGGTCCTTGGGACGCCGATCAATCTACGGGCGGTCACGCACGACCTCTATGTGGTGTCCGGCCAGACCGACCATATCTGCGCGTGGCGCGCCGGCCATCGCGCCGCCGGACTGTTCGGCGGCAAGGCCGAGTTCGTGCTCAATTCGAGCGGGCACGTGCAGACGCTGGTCTGTCCGCCCGGCAATTTCAAAGCGCACTACTCTACCAATGCGCACCTGGAAGCGACGCCGGAGCGCTGGCTGGCGTCCGCGATCGAGCATAAGGGCTCGTGGTGGGATCATTGGCTGGGATGGCTGGAGCCGCGTTCCGGTGAGTTACGTCGCGCGCCGGAGGAGCTTGGTGGATCGCAATACCCGGCGCTCGATCCCGCCCCCGGCATCTACGTGCATCAGACGCCGTAGCGCAATGCGCCGAGTTCACGAGGCGCGGTCAAGTCTCAGCGTGCCACGAGGACCTCGGCCAGATGGCGGATTGCGATCGGCAATTTTTGCCGATGAATCAAACCGCCGAGCTGCATCAGACAGCCGCAGTCGTTGGCGACCAGCGTGTCGGCCCCGCTCTCTTTTAGACGGACGACCTTGTCCTCGGCCATCGCGGTTGAAATCTGCGGAAACTTGACCGCAAACATCCCGCCGAATCCGCAACATTCCTCGGGGTTGCGGAAGTCCACCAGCTTTAAACCGTCGACCTGGCTAAGCAGCAGCCGGGGCTCCTCGCCGACCCGTAATTCACGGGTCAGATGGCACGACGGATGATAAGCGACCTTGTGATCATAGTGCGCGCCTACGTACTTGACCTTCAGTACGTTGACCAGGAATTGCGATAACTCGAAAATCCACGGGCGGATCGCCACCGCCTTGGCGCGAAGCGCGGGTTCGTCGGCCAACAGGTCGGAGTAAAAGATTTTGAGCATGCTCGCGCACGAACCCGACGGGACAACAATCGGCACGCCGGGCTCGCACGCCTTGAGGAAGCGACGCGCGAGCCCCAGCGCGTCGTCGCGGAGACCCTCGTTGAAGGGCGCCTGCCCGCAGCAAACCGTCTGGCGCAGCGGCTTGACCTTGAGCTTCAGCCCTTCGAGCAGCCGCACGCTGGCGGTAACCGCATTGGGGAAGAACTGCTCGGCGAGGCAGGTGGCGAAGAACTGGACCTCGGTCATTGCTCAAGCATTCCTTGAAGCCGCAAGTTATGGCGTGATCGCGGCGGCGTAAAGCTTCCTGGGGCCGTGGACCCCGATCACGATCAGCTTTTCGATATCCGCCGTGCGGCTCGGTCCGGTAATCAGGGCGACGCGATGGGTCGCGAAGCGCTCCGGCCCGACCGCGGCGATGACGTCGGCGAGGGTCGGCAGGATGCGGTCGGCCGCCACCACGATAAAGTTGGTTGCTGGCAGAATCGTAATCGAGCTCGGACGTTGCGCGGTCGCGACGACGCAGAAGGTGCCGGTTGAGGCGATCGCGTAATCCGCCTCGATAAACCCCAGCTCGCAGTTGGCGACGCGATCGCGGGTCGCGGCGCGGTCCTTCTCCTTGAGACGGTCCGGCCGCATGACTTCGACCCGGTTCCGCGCGAGCCCCTTGGCGATCAGGTCCGCGTCGAAGGTGACCCCCGCACCGACGATCGCGCTGCGCGCGGCGGTTTCCGCGGCGATTGTGACGGCGCGGTCGCGCGCCTCGGCCTTGGTGAGCGAACCGTAAAAGTGCCCGCCCACGCGCTCGAGTTCGCGGCCGAACTGCGCCGTCAGCTCGGCGCGTCGCGCGGCCGCGGAACTGGGCAGCACGGCGAGGCCGTTATCGGGATGGATCGGAGCGGTGTCGACCTTGCGTTCGAGCGCCGACCGCACACTCGCGATTATCTTGTGAAACGCGCTCATACGACGCGCTTAGCCGCGCGAGCGCGGCGCGCGGAAGTCGCGCGTGCGGGTCCAGTTGCGGAACGCCCCCGGCATCCGGCGGAGATAGCCGTCGCGCGTGAACGGCCACGCGACCACCGCGGCGCATCGCGTGAGCAGGCGAATCGTGCGCGGATGGCGCGCGAGCCGCGCGAAGCGATGCATCGCGCGCCGCGTCCGCATGACGTCGCGCGGAAACGCGACCTGCGGCAGGCCGTCGCCGCGGCCTTCCTTCCAGCGCAGATGGAGCAGGATGCGCGGGATATCGATCTTGACGGGGCAAATGTCGCGACAGGCGCCGCACAACGTCGAGGCGAAGGGCAGATGAGCCGCCGCCGCGCCGAACAGATTGGGGCTCACGATCGACCCAATCGGCCCCGAGTAGGGCACCCCGTAAGCGTGGCCGCCAATCCGGCGGTAGACCGGGCAGACGTTGAGGCAGGCGCCGCAGCGCAGGCAGTAGAGCGCCTCGCGGAGCACCGGGTCGGCCAGCATCCGGCTGCGTCCGTTATCGATCATTACGACATGGACTTCGCGCGGACCGTCGAGTTCATCGGCGCGGCGCGGACCGTGGATGAAGTTGGTGTAACAGGTTAATTTCTGGCCGGTCGCCGTGCGCGCGAGAACTTCGAGGAAATGGCTCAAGTCCGCCAACTTGGGAATCACCTTCTCGATCCCCATCAACACGACCAGGGTTTCGGGCAGCGTGCTGGAAAAGCGGCCGTTGCCCTCGTTCTCGACCAGCACGAGCGTCCCGGTCTCCATGATCGCGAAATTAGCGCCGGTCACGCCCATCCCGGCGCCCAGGAAAATCGACCGCAGCCGTTCGCGGGCGGCGGCCGTGAGCTGTTCCGGTTCGGGTGTGTATTCGATACCGAGCTTTGCGGCGAACAGTTGGCCGATGTCCTCGCGTGAAAGATGAATCGCGGGGGTAATGATATGGGACGGCGTTTCCCGGCGGAGCTGCACGATATACTCGCCGAGGTCGGTCTCGACCGGCTCGATACCGGCCGCGGTCAGCGCCGGATTGAGCTCGATCTCCTCGGTGGTCATCGATTTGCCTTTGACCACCTGCTTGGCGCCGGACCGCCGGGCGACGTCCACGATATAGTCGCGGGCCTCGGCGGCGTCCGCCGCGATAAAGACTTTGCAGCCGTTGGCTTCGAGACGGTTCTTCAGCTCGACCAGCAACTCGTCGAGGTGCTGGATGGCGTCTTCCTTGATCTGCCGGGCGGTATCGCGTTCAGTGTCGTAGGCCGGAAACTCGGCGCGCGTCTCCGCCACGTGATGCAGATGATTGCCGGTCGCATTTTCCAGCTTGCGCCGCAGTTCAAGGTCGGCGGTCGCGGCGCTGCTCGCGGCGAAGAAGTCGTGCGGCGAAGTCTGAGGCATTGCGGATTGCGGGCGGGAGCCGCCGCTCAATTCATGCGCGAGACTTGGCGCAGCAGCCGGACGACGGCTTCGCGGGCGACGTCGGCGCCCGGATGCTCCGGGGCCTGCGCGAGGAAAGCGCGGAAGTCGGCCAGTGCCGGGCCGAAGCATTCGAGGCGCTCGTGGAGCCCGCCACGTTCCAGCATCTCCTCGGCCGCCCGCGGATCGAGGATCAGGATGCGGTCCAACGTGCCGAGCGCGCGATTCCAATCTGAGCCGCTCGCGTAGATATTCTTCAAATTACGCAGCATCCGGGTCAGAATCTCGCGCGCGCCTACCGCCTTGAGCATCGCCGGATTCAAGTCGACCGGCTGACCGTAGATTTTGGCGAGGCGGGCGCGAATCTCGTCCAGCCCGAGGATCATGCCGGCGTTGAACGGATCGATGATCAGCTCGCCGCGTTCGTCGACCGCCTTGACCAGGAAATGCGCCGGGAAACCGACGCCGAACAGGTTGAGGCCCAATTGCCGGCCCACTTCGATATAGACGACCGACAGCGTGATCGGGATGCCGCGCCGCCGTTCGAGCACTTCGTTCAGGAAGGAATTGCGCGGATCGGCGAACTGATCGCGATTGCCGTCGAAGCCCTTTTGCGCGAACAGAAAGTCCGAGAGCAACTGGACTTTCTCGATCGTGTCGGCGCCGCCGTTGACCTGCGCCGCGCCCTCGCGCGCCAGGTCCGCGATCTGTGCGAGATAGTCGTCGACGTCGAGGCCGGGATACTCTTCCTTGGCAATCAGGAGTGCGCCCCGGGCCAAGGGAATCGGCTCGCGCGCCGCCATCTGCGAAAATTGGTCACGGACATCGCTCATCGGCATTACCGTATTATGAACAGTCCTATTCCATCCCGGCATTTCGCTCAAGCCAAAGCGTCCGTACCTTCTTTAATTGTCCAACGTCCGTCAAGGGTAATCGCCTCGCCCGACCCATCAATTGCGTACGCAATTTCATTATCGCTGAGTGATCCCCACGTCATCTTTCGTAGGCGGTTTCTCTCCCGGTTTCAAATAGTGGTAATGCCAGATGGCACAGTCCGAAATCTCTTGTCGAGGAGGGCGTTATGTCCAAGGTAATGCTTGCGTTGGGATCATTTATCGTCGGAGCTTGCTGCGCATCAATTGTGTCCGTTGGAATCCAGACATCGACTTTAGCGCAGTCTTCCCCTCCATCTGGACCGGTTCCGGCAACCGTAATCGGCAATGGTCTGGTAGCCGTCGTGCCGCCTCTGAGTTCAAGAAGTGCCGACAGCACGTTTGGCGGCAACATGACAATGGGGTTAGACGGACTTAATTGCGAACATTGTACTTTTAAAAACGCAACCTTTATATACGGCGGTGGCGCTTTCAACATCCCTCAGTTCACATTTGTCGGACAGACTACAGTGATAACCAAGGGCGCTGCCCAAAATACTGTCCAACTCCTCACCCTTCTTGGAATGCTAGGCCAGAAACCCGCGCCTTCTGGCCCTCCCCCTGCCTTCCGTCCACCGGCCACTGAGTTCGCTATCGACCAGGCGATGCCCAAAACGATCGAGCTAATAAGCGCGAAATAACCGGGAGGCCGACCTGTCACCAAAGAGCGAGGACGCAGATTCTTCGCTGCGCTCAGAGTTTGTGAATTTTTGTCAGTGGAGGGATCGCCTCGCAGGGCGGGGCGTGGATGATGGAAGAAGGGCGGAGGTGGAGTGATGGA
>Ga0181532_10005605_pt1 | contig 10620 bp, 6 predicted proteins | sample PEATcosm2014_Bin_33_FD_119768 | JGI IMG/M metagenome (GOLD analysis project Ga0181532, IMG submission 119768) | Peatland microbial communities from MTU Mesocosm Facility, Houghton, MI, USA - PEATcosm2014_Bin11_30_metaG | ecosystem: Environmental > Terrestrial > Soil > Wetlands > Peat | place... | reverse complement strand
TCGCGACGGAACTCGCGCTGCAAAACGGTCAGTACCCGCCAATTCTCGGCCGAAAGATTGCCGCGCGCTTGAGCCGCGCATTCGCTCAAACGGCCGATATCCCCGCTCAGCGAGAATCGCTTCTCGGTATCGAAGACAGCCGAGGCGCCGAATTCCTTGCAGATTTCCATGGCTTGCGGCCAGAACGGCAAATTGTGCCGAAGGGCAAGGGTCGCGCGGAGCAATCGTGTCTTGTCCTCGCAACGCTCGGCGTATCGACCCATCCAGAATAGATTCTCGACCAGGCTGGAGGGCAGATCGAGGTGTCTCGGCACCGTCCGATGATCGATCCTGTCGGCATTAGCCGCTGTCGATTCCTCGGGCACCTCCCTGGGATCGCTCAACACCCAGATGTCCTTGCTGCCGCCGCCGCGCTGCATCGAGACGATTTCCGCGTGCGCGTCGAAGGCGAAGCGCGCCAGACCGCCCGGCATGACGCGATAGCCTTGCGCGGTCGCAATGGCGTAGACGCGTATGCCGAGCGCGCGCGCCGAAAATCCGTCCGAGTTTTTCGTATACCAGACGGGCGCCTGCGAAAACGCCAGGTGCTCCTGAGCGACAAAGGCATAGGGGCGTGCGCGAATTCGGGCGATCAGCGCTTCGCGTTCCTCCGTGCTCAAATCGCGGCCGAACAGGGGGCCTAAATTTTGATTCGGAAACGCCGGTTTGATCACCAAGTGAGACAGGTTTGCGATCACCGACTCGAAGGCCGGTGCCTCGCCACACCACCAGCTGGCCACCGAGGGTAAGCTCAGTCGTTCGCCGATGACCGGCTCGGCAATCGCCGGTAGAAACCCGAGCCAGGCGGCGGATTCCAACACGCCGCTGCCGAGTGCGTTCGCGATCACGAGGTTGCCCTTGCGCACGACGCCGAGCAATCCCGGCACGCCGAGCGCGGAATCGGCGCGCAATTCCACCGGATCGCAGAAGTCGTCGTCGAGCCTGCGCATGATTGCGTGCACGCGCCGCAGACCTGCCAGTGTCTTCAGAAACAGGTGCTCGCCGCGTACAGTGAGATCGTGGCCTTCGACCAAGGGAAATCCAAGCTGGCGCGCGAGGTAGGCATGCTCGAAATAGGTTTCATTAAACGAGCCCGGCGTCAGCACAACCGCCAGCGGCTCTTCTCCGGCATCACGCAGCAATTCATCTCGAAGACCGGTAAAAAACGTCCCCAACGACCGCACGTCCATTGTCTGGGTCAATTCGGGGAACGCACGGCGCACGATCTGGCGATTTTCGAGCGCGTATCCCGGCCCCGACGGCGCCTGCGTCCGGTCGGCCAGCACCCACCATTGTCCATCGGCCGACCGCGCCAAGTCGGCGGCGTAGATCGAAAGCCATCGATCTCCGGGCGGGCGAATGCCGGTGCAGGGCCACAGAAAATTCGGGTGGCCGTAGGGAATTTCGGCGGGCAACGCCCCTTGGGACAGCAGGTCCTGCTTCCCATAGAGATCGATCAACACCGCATTCAAAAGCCTTGCGCGCTGGGCAACCCCGGCCTCGATCGTTTGCCACTCCTTCGCGGTCAAGACATAGGGCAACGGATCGAGAATCCACGGACGGTCGCGTCCCTGGACATCAGCATAGACATTATAGGTGATGCCGTTCTCGACGATCATCCGCCGGGTCAGTTCCGTGGCGCGACGCGCCGCCTGCGCATCATCCTTGGCAACGCCCGCGATCAAGGTCTGCCAATGGCTGCGAATGCGGCCCTCGCCATCCAATAGCTCGTCGTAGCGGCGGTGATCGCTGCGATAGCTGCTGAGCCGCGGATCCGGTGGGTTATCGATGATTGCGCAAGTCCAAGGTGAAGGGGAACTCGTCGCTTGGCGTCGCCGGCTCGATGCTCAAGCGGCCCGGGGTATGCCCGAGGCGGAAGAATCGGGCCAGTCGCCGGCTTTCGGCCTCGAATGCATTGACGGGAAAGGTCTCGTGACTGCGGCCGCCCGGATGAACAACATGATATTGACAACCACCTTCCGATCGGTTCATCCAAGTGTCGACTATATCAAATGTCAGCGGCGAGTGAATTTTGATATTCGGATGCAAGGCGGATGACGGTTGCCAGGCACGGTAGCGAACGCCCGCGACGAACTCGCCCTCGCGGCCCGTCGTCCGCAACGGAATGGCCCGGGCATTGCAGGTAACCACATAACGGTCGGGCGCAAGCCCGCTCACCTTGATCTCGACGCGCTCCAACGACGAATCGACATAACGCACCGCGCCGCCCGCCGCTCCTTCTTCGCCCATCACATGCCAGGGCTCGAGTGCCTGACGAAGTTCGAGTTCGATTCCGCGCACCGCGACATCGCCAAGTTTCGGAAAGCGGAATTCGAAGTGAGGTGCGAACCACTCGAGCTGGATCTCGAAGCCAGCGCGATTTTGCTCCTCGATGATATCCGCGAAATCCTGTGCAACGAAATGCGGCAGTAGGAAGCGGTCGTGCAACTGGGTCCCCCAACGCACCAACCGCTTCGGCGCATAGGGCTCGCGCCAGAATCGGGCCACCAGCGATCGCAGCAACACCTGCTGCACGAGACTCATGCGCGCATGCGGGGGCATTTCGAAAGCGCGCATTTCCAAGAGTCCGAGCCTTCCGCTGCTGCTGTCGGGCGAGTACATCTTGTCGATGCAAAATTCGGCACGGTGAGTATTCCCGGTCACATCGATCAACAGATTTCTGAGCAGGCGATCAACGAGCCACGGCGCTACCGGAATTCCGGCCTTCGGGAATTGTTTGAACGCGAGCTCGAGTTCGTACAGGGAATCGTTGCGGGCTTCGTCCACGCGTGGCGCCTGCGATGTGGGGCCGATGAAAAGCCCCGAGAACAGATACGACAGCGAGGGATGGTTGTGCCAATACGAGATGAGGCTGCGCAGCAGATCGGGGCGCCGCAGGAATGGAGAATCGTTCGCCGAGGCGCCGCCCAGCACGATGTGGTTGCCGCCGCCGGTTCCCACGTGCCGGCCGTCGAGCATGAATTTTTCCGAGCGTAGCCTGCATTCGTTCGCGGTTTCGTAGAGGTATGTCGTGCGTGTCACGAGCTCTTCCCAGCCGGCGCTGGGCTGCACATTGACTTCGATGACGCCGGGGTCGGGGGTCACCTTGAAATTAACCAGGCGTGGATCGGCAGGCGGCTCGTAACCTTCGACGATGACCGGTTGACGGAGCGCGTTCGCGGTGGCCTCTACCGCCGCGACGATCTCGAGGTAATCATCGAGGGTGCGCGTTGGGGGCATGAAGATGTATAGGACGCCGTGGCGTTGCTCGGCGCAGATCGAGGTTCGAGCAATGGCCGCCGGATCCTCAAGCCTCGGGACGACGCCCGGGGCGGGGTCCGCCTCGCTGGTCTCGCGCATGTGGCGGCGAACTTGGCCGTACGGCGAGAGCGCCGCAAAATCCTGGGTCGGATCGGGTGGAAACACATGTGGAAAGTCGTCCGGGCTGACCCAGGGCTGCGAATCCAATGGTAGGCGATAACCGAGCGGGGAATCGCCCGGGATCAAATAGCATCGATCCCGACGCAAAAACCACGGGCTGCTGTGCCAGGGAGCACGCTCATTCGAACGGGCGAGCGGAAGCGCATAGCCGACGGCATCGCCCAGCCCGCGTTCGAGGATGCGCGCCAGACGCGCTCGCTCGAGTGCGTCGGTGAGTTTCGCATCGAACGGATCGACATTGACCGGCAGTTTCCGCTCGCGCCACAGGTAATAAACCGTATCCTCGTACGCCGCAAAAACATGCTCTGCAGAAACGCCCAGACGATCCGCGATCGCGCGCAGGAATCGCGGGGCGTTCGCTGCCGCGTCCGGATACTCGCGCGTTTCATCGGCGACCAGTGTCGCGTCGCACCAAATCGGCTCACCGTCCTTGCGCCAAAAGCAGTTCAGGGACCAACGCGGCAGCTGCTCGCCGGGATACCATTTTCCCTGTCCGAAATGCGCGAGCCCCTCGGGCGCGTAGCGTGCCTTCAGCCGGTGGAAGAGTTCCGCCGCGAGCTTGCGTTTGCTTTTGCCGAGCGCCGCGGTGTTCCACTCCGGCGCCAGCGAATCCTCGCTCGAGACAAAGGTCGGCTCGCCGCCCATCGTGAGCCTCACATCATCCGCGCTCAGATGCTCATCGACCAGATGTCCCAGGGAATCGATCGCCTCCCATTGCTCTTCTGAATACGGTTTGGTCACGCGCGGCGCCTCCCAGAGGCGCGCAATTTTCATCGTGTAGTCGAACTTCGTTTCGCAGGGATCAACCTTACCGCTGAGCGGAGCGGCCGATTGCGGATCGGGCGTACAAGCGAGCGGGATATGTCCTTCGCCGGTGAGCAAGCCCGAGGTGGCGTCCAATCCGATCCATCCGGCCCCGGGAAGATACACTTCGCACCACGCATGTAGATCGGTGAAATCCTGACTCGGACCAGCTGGTCCGTGCGCTGGCTTCACATCCGCGACCAGTTGAATCAGATAGCCGGAGACAAAGCGCGCGGCGAACCCCAGATGCCGCAGCAGATGCACGAGCAGTTCAGCCGAATCGCGGCAGGATCCCGACCGCTTCAGGAGAGTCTCTTCGGGCAATTGGACACCGGGTTCCATTCGGATCACATATTTGACGTCCGTGGCGAGCTGCCTGTTCAGATCCACGAGAAAATCGACGGTCGCACGCGGCTCGCGTGAAATGCCCGATAGATACTGCGCAAACAGCGTGGTTGCAGGCGCCTTGACGAGAAACGGCGCGAGCTCAGACCGCTCGGTCGCTTCATATGTGAATGGAAACTGCTGCGCGTAGCTTTCGAGAAAAAAATCGAAGGGATTCAAGACCGCCATTTCGGCGATCAGATCGACTTCGATGCGCAGCTCGCGCGTCGGCTTCGTGAACGCAACGCGGGCCAGATAATTCGACTGCGGGTCCTGCTGCCAGTTGATGAAGTGGTCGGCGGGGTCGATTTTGAGCGAATACGATAGGATTCGAGTGCGGCAGTGCGGCGCGGGACGCAGCCGGACAATCTGCGAAGCCAGCGCGACGCGCCGATCATACCGGTAGTGCATGACATGATTGAGCGCTACGTGGATCGACACCCTAGAATCTCCGAGCGCCGGCTAGACGATTTTCGTTGATCGTGTCGTGGATGAATCGAAGTTTCTCGATCACGGGCAAGGACAGTACGAACGGATAGCTGTCGGGCAGACCCAGACCTCGGCTGAGGTTATTCAAGACATAGGTGAGGGATAGCCACGCCTCGATCATTGAATCGAAGTCCTGCTGCTGCGGGTTCAGCGGGTCCGCCGGCGGCAGCATGCTCGGTTCGTCGGCACGTTTGGGTCTGAGCGTCAGCCCGACTGCTCCGGCTGTCTCGAGTGCATCGACCATATGAAGATAATGGGCCCATGACTCCGCCCAGTCTTCCCACGGATGCGTGGTCGCATAAGCGCTGATAAATCCAAGCTCCCAATTCGCCGGTGGACCCTCGAGGTAATGCCTCTGCAGCGCTTCTTGATAGTCGGCACGCTCATCGCCAAAGATTGCCCTGCAAGCGTCCAACTTAGAGCCGGTCAGGATCAGTCGATCCCAAAAATAATGCCCGATTTCGTGGCGGAAGTGACCCAAGAGCGTGCGATAGGGTTCCTTCTGGAGCGCGCGCTGCCTTTCTCGTTGGACGTCGTCCGCTTCGGCAATGTTGACGGTGATCAATCCGTTATCGTGTCCGGTCAGTACGCGTTGGGCATCGCCATCGGTGGAATCCTCCAAAAACTCGAACGCCAACCCGGAATCGTCGTCACTGTTCTTCGGTATGACCGGCAACCCGAGTCCGAGCAGTGTGTATATCATGCGGCGCTTGGCGAGCTCCAGTCGGAACCACGCCGTGGTGTTACGCAGGGTGGAAAGATCAGGAATGACCCGATTCAGGCGACAAGACCTACAAAGCGTACACGGCTCATCGGCAGGCACCGCCCAGTTGCACACGCTGGCCTGATCATAGTTCCCGCACAATCGATAGGTCCGATCTTCCGACGCTTGTATTCTCGCCCGCCACAGCCCATCGGGGCTCTGGTCGAGAGCCGCCATGATCCCGTGGTCGGGCAGATAGGCGAGCGGATGATCGCAGTTCAGGCAGCGCACATTCTCAAAGAAAATCAAGTTCTGGCAATGTGTGCAATGAAAAGTTTTCATCAGAATCTCACACGTGCTAAGACTGGGGCTGAATCATTTCGTCGGAAAGAGAGCGTGAACATCAAGCCAATGGCGCAATGCACCATTATAACGGACGGATTGGTGGAACGCGGCGTCGCACAGCAGGGCGGATCTCACCGGCGCGCCCTCGAATCCTATAGGGACCGCGCGTGAAAATCCGCTTTGGCTACGAATTGGTATATGCCTGCCCGCAACCGATTCCGATGATACTGATGCTGCATGCGCATCCCAGCAGAGCCCCTGATTTGCTGCGCCCCGATTGTTTGGTGACGGAGCCCGAAGTACCGCTCGAGATCTATACGGACGGGTTCGGCAATTCCTGTACGCGCATCGTGGCTCCTGCCGGCGGAATTCGATTAACGGCAGACGGTCTTATTGTCGATAACGGTCTTCCCGATCCGGCGTTTCCAACTGCCGAGGAACACCCCGTCGAAGCCTTACCACGGGAAGCATTGGTTTTTTTGCTGGGAAGCCGCTATTGCGAGACCGAGAGGCTCATGTCGGACGCGTGGCGTCTGTTCGGACACGTAACACCGGGATGGACAAGGGTACAGGCGGTATGCGATTTCGCACATCAACACATTGCGTTTGGCTATCATTTTGCCCGTCCAACCAAAACGGCGTCCGAGGCTTTTGCCGAGCGCCAAGGCGTTTGCCGTGATTACGCGCATCTGGCGATCACGCTGCTACGGTGCCTTAACATCCCTGCGCGGTACTGCACCGGGTATCTCGGTGATATCGGCGTGCCGATCTCCGATGCTCCGATGGATTTTGCCGGCTGGCTGGAAGCTTATATTGGCGGTGCGTGGCATACGTTCGATCCGCGCAACAATGAGCGCCGCATCGGCAGAATATTGATCGCCCGCGGACGCGACGCTGCGGATGTCGCGATCAGTACGGCATTCGGACCGAATATTCTGCAGGTATTTCGCGTTTGGACGGACGAAGTCAGCGGGTAGATGGCCACTTGCCCCGCCCCCTTGCGTCGCGAAGGGGCGGAAATCGTATCAGGTCGGCCACAGCATGCCAGCGACGCTCAATACACGATGCTGCCGACCGAAGTCCCGCCGCAAACGAACAGCGTCTGTCCGGTGATGAACGCCGCCTGCGGATCTGCAAAGAACATGATCGCGCGGGCGACGTCACGCGGGGTACCGAAGCGGCCGACCGGTATTTGGCGTGCCGCGGCGCTCATTTTGGGGCTGCCCGGCGGGATGAGCTCCTCGAACATTTCGGTTTCCGCGATCGGCCCCGGCGCGACGACATTGACGGTCACGCCGTGCGGAGCGAGCTCCAGCGCCCACGTGCGCGCAAGACCCAGCATTCCCGCCTTGGTGGATGAGTAGGCGGTACGCTTCGCCAGCCCCAGCACCGCGCGGGTCGAAATCAGCACGATACGGCCGTAGCGCGCTTCCTTCATCGCGGCGAGGTTCGCCTGCACCAAGGACAATGCGGCGGCCAGATGCAGGTTCGCGAGCGCCTCGAGATCCGCGATGCGCGTCTCCTCGATCGGCTTCTCGCGGATGGCTCCGGCGCAATGCACGATCGTGGTCGACGGCGCCTCGGCGGCGAGCTCGAGCGCAGCCGAGCGCGTGGCATCAGCGTCCATGAGATTCACCGTGATCGACCGCAGCCGCTCCGAGCGCAGCGGACACGGCCGGCGGGCGATACAGATGACCTCGTACCCTGCGTTCAGGAAGGCCTCTGCGCTCGCCAATCCGATCCCAGAGCTTGCGCCCGTTAACAGCACTCGATTCATTGGTCCCGGCACTCCCGCGCTATGGAAACAGCTGCAGCGAAGGCAGCGCCGCTTCGCAATTGAGCAATTCGACTTTCTTGAGCACGATCGCGAGCCGCTCCTGGACCCGCTTCAGGTGATGCCATGCGACGCCGGCGTAAATCTCCTGGTGATCCCGCTGGCTCTCGGCGTACAGAAATGGTGTGCGGATCACCGCGACGCCGGTGGCCTCGCCCCGATTCTCGATCGCGGGCGCCTGCAACACGTGCTGACACCAGCTCGGCTGCGCCTGGGAGTAGGCGTGCGGATTGCGCAGCCGCGCGATGCGCACCTTCAACAGCAGCTTATCCTCGAAGAAGATCGAATTTTCGGTGCGGCCGCTTTGCTGGCCTCGCGTCAGCGGCACCCAGTAGCAGCCGTCCTCGGCGAACAGCTCATACCAGTCCTCGAGGCGCTTCTCGTCGATGAGCCGCGCTTCCGTATACACGAATTCAATCAGCTCGCCGTCGCTTGCAACCGCAGGCATCATCGCACCTGTGCGTCCAGCGCCATCGCGGCAAGCCACGCGCGAAATTGACCGCGCACGGGGACTTCGCTGGTCCCGTTATGAATACCGGCAATCCCGCGCGCTTCGTCCTCGCGCGAATAGTTGCGATGCAGGCTCACCCATTCGTTCCCCTCGGATGCAAGCCCCTCCTGCAGCGAGCGATAGCAGTGCAGATCGTCATGACCGACGACCGAAGCGGGCGAATTGATGATCCTGTTGTACATCACGCTGCGCTCCAGCAGCGACTGCGGCGCGCCGACCAGCCGCAGCGTGTAGCTTTCGATCAGCGTGCGGTCGACCGCCATCGGGCGCGCGACCCTGATCGTTTGTATGGCACCCTTCACGGTCAGACTTGGGTAGTACACGGTGTTGTGGCGGATCTCGCCGAGAATGGCCCGCGCCCGCTCGGCTCCGTATGCAGCCTCCATCTGCGCCTCGTAGTCGGGCATGCTCGAATACTTCGAATGAATCGAGAAATTGACGCCCGTGTAGCTGTGCCCGTTGTCGTAGATCTTGACCCCCATCTTGTCGAAGAACTCATAGTTCGACACGAACGGCAGAAACTGCTCGACCACCATCGGCTTCGGCGCATCCGGCGGCTGATCTTTCCACAAGTCCCTGACCGTTCCGGCGGAGGATTCGTGCGCCACCATCGGATGCATGGTGTCGTTGAGATTCTCGACGTACATCTTCCAGTTGCAGTCGTGCAGATAGCGCAAGACGCCGCCCACCACCTCGAGGCGGCCCACCGGCGAGCGATCCGCCATGTTGTCGATCGAGGACAGCGAGTCTCCGAAGTACTCCGCGAAGGCGGGGCCTTCGCGGCTCAAGCGGGCGAACACGAAGCCGCGGTGGACGGCCACGCCGGGAACCGCGGTCAACCCGCGCGCCGCGGGCGATTCCTCGAAACCGCTGTTCTCATAGCCTCCCTTGAGAGGCACGGTTCGCAGCGCCCCGTCCAGCCGGTAGGTCCATCCGTGGTAGGGACAGCGCAGAATTCCCCCGCAGTTGCCCGAAACCGCACTCGCGATCTTCGCGCCCTTGTGTGCGCACCGGTTGTAGAGCACACGCACATCGCCCTCCCGGGTACGCGTCATCAGCAGCGGCTGGCGCGCGATCTCGGTCGTGTAGAAGTCCCCGGCGTTGGGCACCTGGGAATCATGGCCCACGAAGATCCAGGCCGTATGCCACAAGCGCTGCATCTCCAGATCGAACAGTTCCGGGTCGATGTACACGTCTCGATGAACCTCGCCGCCGCGCACCAGCGAGCGGATCAAGTGCGGGTCATCGCGATACCTGTTCACTGCTCCTCCTCCTCGTCGCCGTGCGCCCGCGTGCGCGGGCGCCAGCGGCCACTGTAACGTACCACGCAGCGCTGCGCAGTCATTCGGGAACCCAGTCCGGCGCCACCAGCCGCCGCTTGCCGTCGGCCGACCGGGCCACGCCGTCGCCGTGCAAATCCTCCCGATCCCACAGCTCGCAGGTCACCTCCCGGTGGCGCTGATCCAGCGCTTCACAGTAGTTGGTGTACTTGCACAGCCGCACCGCTTCACCCCTTCCCGAGCGCACCTTCAGGAACCAGTCCGGATCGGCGAGCGCCTGGCGCGCGAACCCCACCAGATCGCCGCACCCGTTCGCCAGCGCGGATTCGGCCTGCTGAAAGTTGTGAATGCCGCCGGCCACCACGATCGGCGTGCGGTGGCCGTTCGCTCGCACGTGGGCGCGGATGCGCGCCGCCGGGGCGAGGTTGCGGCCGAAGGGCCCCGCCGCGTCCGAGTAGTAGCTCGGCATGCACTCGTAGCCGCTCGGCCCGGTATATGGGTAGGCCGCCTCGCCGACCTTCGGCTGCCGGGCATCGTCGAATTTACCGCCGCGGGACAGGGAAATGAAGTCGATGCCGCCCGCCGCCAGCGCGGCCGAGAAGTACTCGGCGTCGGAAACGGTCGAGCCGCCCGCCACACATTCATCCGCCAGGATGCGCGCGCCGACGACGAAGTCACGGCCGGTGCTGCCGCGCACGGCGGCCAGCACCTCGAGCGGCAGGCGCACGCGGTGCTCGCGCTCGCCCCCGTAGCCGTCGGTTCGCGTATTCATCGCCGACAGAAATGAGGC
>Ga0181532_10005602_pt1 | contig 10621 bp, 8 predicted proteins | sample PEATcosm2014_Bin_33_FD_119768 | JGI IMG/M metagenome (GOLD analysis project Ga0181532, IMG submission 119768) | Peatland microbial communities from MTU Mesocosm Facility, Houghton, MI, USA - PEATcosm2014_Bin11_30_metaG | ecosystem: Environmental > Terrestrial > Soil > Wetlands > Peat | place... | reverse complement strand
GTCTTCGACGAGATCGACAGCGGCATCGGCGGACGCGCGGCCGAAGCTGTCGGAAAGAAGCTGAAGCAACTCTCGCGGACGAAGCAGGTGCTGTGCATTACTCACCTGCCACAGATTGCATCCTTCGCCGATCAGCACTATCTGATCGAGAAAAAAGAAGCGGGTGGTAGGACGAAGACCTCGGTCCGTCCACTCGGCGCCGAAGAGCGTACCCGCGAAATTGCTCGCATGATCAGCGGCGCAAAACTGACGGATACCTCGCTGAAGCACGCCGAACAAATGCTAAGGGCGAATCGGTAGCCAGTTGCCAGGGGTCAGTCGTCAGTTGTCAGTCGAGCGAGGGGATCAAAATGTTCATGGCATACATCGCGGTGGCTGCGCTTCTTTGGCAAACGCCTGGCGGATCCAGCGCCGCGTCGGTTAAGGACAACGAAATCTGGGTTCAGACCACGTCTGGAGAGCGGCAGCTGACGCATGACGGCATTCCAAAGAGACTGCCGACGCTGTCACCTTCGGGAAACGATTTGATGTATGTGGTAGATCATTCGCAACCCAACGATGCGCCCAAGGAAGAAATCGTGTTGCTGGGTCTAGAAGGTAATATCCGCAAACGAATCACCCCCGAGGGCTACGTGCCACGAGAATTCGAACGGCTCGACTGGCTTGATGATCAGCGGATCGGAGCGATGACTTGCGGCCATGCCAATTGCATGTATTGGGTGATGAATCCCCAGTCAGGGAAAACCGTGCAGGTAATGTCGGGCGGCTTCGATTACACCTGGTCGCATAACCGGCAGGTTGTTGCCACGTGGGGCGTGGCGTACCTTTGCGATGACCCACGCGAGCGAGAGAAGGGCTGTCCCGAGCACAACTGTGCGAGCTTACATCCGGGCGATGCCAGGTATCCGCCGGAGGGGGCGGGGAACTTTGACGACAGTTACCGCTACAGTCACAGCCATGACATTGGAATAACGAGGGATACGTTTGTGTGGTCGCCCGATGATAAGTGGGTGGCCTTCACCGACCTGATCGGCCCGGAAGACGACTGGTATGTGGTGATCCTCAGTCCGAGCGGCAAGATGCTTCGCGATACCTTGCCAATCGACCCGGATCACGATGCGACGCTAGAGTGGCGCGACGAGACGCACTTGAATGTCCGCACCAGCAAGCGAGTATTTCATTTCGCCCTCAAAGGTGAGGAGTTTAGCGAACTTCGTGGCATATCAGATGGTTCGAAGCACCCATGACTGTCCGATCAACAACAGGTCCCGAACTACTGGTTGTAATTGCTAGCTGCTAATTGCTCGCCCCTACTTTATCGCCCCATCCTTCCCCGCAATCCTGCGCAGCAATCCGATCTGGCCGTTGTGATAGCCCTCGTGGTAGTGCAGGCGAATCAGGGCCTCGCCAACCGTGCCGGTCAGCGGCGGCCGTTTATGCTGGTCCGGGACGGGGCGCGCTAGTGCTTCGTCGGAGAGCGCCGCCAGCGCCGGAATCAGACGTTGCTGTGAATCGGCAAAATACCCGCGCAATGTCGCCATATCCAGCAGCGTATCGCTCTCGCTGGGCGAGCTTCCCCGGCGATAGGGAACTGCCTGCGCCTCGCTGCAAACTGGGGCCTCGCCGACCAGCGTAAGGATTGTGCCGCGATAGACCACGATGTGGCCCAGCACCCAGTTGAGGCAGTTGCCTGCCAGTTGCGGCTTCACCAGGCTCTCCTCTTCGGTTACCCCTTCCACATTGCGGTTTATGGCTCCATAGCTGAACTCGAACATCTTGGCCAAGTCGCTGCCGGTCATAATTGCGCTCGCTTTCGCATGGTATTTGGGATTGTACAAGCACGGACTCGCGGATGTCCTAACAGCACCTTCCAGTAATTCGGTGCCTCAAATTCCGTCCTTCTTACATCCAATCTAACAGGGGTTGCGGTATTGGGAATTCGCCATTGGGTGCGGGATTTGTGCTATAGAAGCGCGCCAGAGCGCCGCTCCGGCCCGTTAGCTTGGTGGTTACCTCACTGTTACAATAGAGTAATCACGGGGAAACTCAGGCTCCAATTCGTATACTGAGTGTAGGACGGCATGAGTCAAACTGAAGCGAAAACCTTACTGTTGCTGAAGCCGCGCGGCTTTTGCGCCGGAGTGGTGCGGGCGATCGACATTGTCCGTATCGCCCTGGAAACCTTCGGCGCGCCGATCTATGTGCGCAAGGAGATCGTCCATAACCGCTACGTGGTGGACGAGTTGACCTCCAAAGGCGCTATTTTTGTCGACAGCGTGGACGAAGTTCCGGCCGGCGAGCGCGTGATTTACAGCGCTCACGGCGTCGCCCCCGAGGTTCGGCAAGCCAGCAAGCTACGTGAATTGCGCGTGATCGACGCGACCTGCCCGCTGGTGACGAAGGTCCACGTTGAGGCTGTGAAGTTTGCCCGCGAAGGGTATTCGCTGATCCTCATCGGGCACCGCGATCATGATGAGGTCATCGGCACTCTGGGCGAAGCTCCTCTGGTGACACAGGTTGTGGACGAACCAAAGGACGTGGAAGATCTGCACGTGCCCGATCCGGACCGCGTCGCGTATTTGACGCAAACGACGTTGAGCCTGGATGAAACGCGTCACGTAATCGAGGCCCTGCGCAAGCGTTTTCCCAACATTCAAGGGCCGCACGCTCAGGACATCTGCTATGCCACAGAAAACCGCCAGACTGCGGTGAAAGACGTTGCCGCGGAATGCGACCTGCTGCTGGTGGTCGGCTCAGACAACAGTTCCAACTCCAACCGACTGGTCGAGGTCGCGCGGAATCTGGGTACGAACTCGCATCTTATCGAAAACTGCAGCTCGATTCGGCCAGAGTGGCTGCAGAACGTGAAGACAGTCGGGCTTACCGCCGGAGCTTCCGCTCCCGAAATCCTGGTGCAGGAAGTGGTAACTTTCCTCGAAGAACAGGGTTTTACCGATATGCGCGAGATTGAAGTCATGCCCGAGAACGTGCGTTTCGGATTGCCCGCGGAAATCGTGGAGGCTATTGGCGCTGCGCCTGCGGTCTCTTAGGGTTGGTGCCCCAGGTTCTCGTCCAGCTTTTGACGCTAACTTGGGCAGTGGCGCGATGGACGGTGGCAAAGCAATAAGCAATGGCAGACCCTTCAAATCCAGCCGAAATGCGTTTCGGCAAAATCGACGACATCAAAAGCCGGGTAGCGGCAGCCATCGATGCTTCGCGCCAATATCTGTTCAGCATCCAGCACCGTGAAGACGGTTACTGGTGCGGCGAACTGGGCGCCGACACTACCCTGGTTTCCGACTACATCCTCCTGCATCGGTTGCTGGGCACGGAAGAAGCCGTGCGCACGCAGAAGTGCGCGACCGAGATACTGAACCGTCAGAATCCGGACGGTGGATGGCCGATCTATAACGACGGTCCTTCGAACATCAGCGCCTCCGTGAAGGCATATTTCGCGCTGAAGATGGCGGGCTACAGCCCGGATCATCCTCAACTGCGGAAGGCGCGCGAGCGCATCCTCGCGCTGGGCGGCGTCACCGCAGTCAACACCTTCACCAAGATTTATCTTTGCTTTCTCGGTCAGTACGATTATGACGCGGTGCCGGCCATTCCTCCGGAGATCGTGCTGTTTCCCAAGTGGTTCTGGTTTAACATCTACGAAATTTCTTCGTGGTCGCGCGCCATCCTGGTGCCGCTTTCCATCGCCTACGCGAAAAAACCATTTAAGAAGATTCCGCCGGAGGAAGGCATCGACGAACTCTTCGTCGGCGGGCGCACCAAAAGCGAACTGCGGCTGCGCTGGGACAAGAAGCTGATCGGCTGGCGAAATTTCTTCCTCGTGCTCGACCGGCTGATTCACTTCTTCGAGCGCGTGCATGTTCGTCCGCTGCGATCGCGCGCGCTGAAGGTCGCGGAAAAGTGGATGCTGGAGCGCCTGGAGATGAGTGACGGTCTGGGCGCGATTTATCCGGGCGTCATGAATTCCATCATTGCGCTGCGCTGCCTGGGATACTCGCTCGACGATCCGCAAGTGATTCGGGCGATGGATGAATTCGAGAGACTGGGCATCGAAGAAGAAACTACCTTCCGCATGCAGCCTTGCATGTCGCCGGTGTGGGATACGGCTTATGCCGTATTTGCGCTGGCGGAGAGCGGAGCTGCCGCCAACGATCCGCGCCTGGTGCAGCCTTGCGAATGGATGCTGAAAAAGCAGGTCACGCGTCGTGGCGACTGGTCTGTGAAGAATCGCAAAGCCGCGCCCGGGGGCTGGTACTTCGAGTTCAACAACGAATTCTATCCCGACGTGGACGACAGCGCGCAGGTGCTGCTGGCGCTCAGCCGCGTCAGGACCAGCAATGAAGTCTATCAGGACAAGTCGGCGCGCCGCGCGCTGGAATGGATCCTGTCCATGCAATGCAAGAGCGGAGGCTGGGCGTCATTCGACAAAAACAACGATCGCATGGTGTTCCAGCATATTCCCTTTGCCGACCACAATGCCATGCTGGATCCGGCGACGGTGGACATCACGGGACGCGTCCTGGAGTGTCTGGCGAGCTACGGCTACACGCTGAAAGATGAGCCCGTGCGCCGCGCGCTGGAATTTGTGAAGCGCGAGCAGGAGCCGGATGGTTCGTGGTTCGGACGCTGGGGCGTGAACTACATCTACGGAACCATGCTGGTGCTGCGCGGGCTGGAAGCGATTGGCGTGGATTATCACGAGCCTTGCGTGCAGCAGGCGGTCGAATGGTTGCGCATGATGCAGAACCCCGACGGCGGCTGGGGCGAGACCTGCGGGTCCTATGACGATGCTAACCTGAAAGGCGTTGGGCCAAGCACGGCATCGCAGACGGCCTGGGCGGTAACGGGTCTTCTGGCCGCCAACGACACGCGCAGCGACTCGCTACAGCGCGGAATCGCGTATCTGCTGAGAGCGCAGCGGCGCGATGGATCGTGGGACGAATCGTTGTACACCGGGACCGGTTTTCCGCGCGTGTTTTACCTGATGTATTACATGTACCGCCAGTATTTCCCCTTGCTGGCGCTGACCACTTATACCCGAGCGACAGCGGTGCCGGAAGAAGAACGGCTGCGCATTGTGCGGAGAAGCCAGTAGTCAGTTGCCAGTAGCCAGTAGCCAGTAGCCAGTACCCTGCCGCCAGTTAAAGTTGTTGCTCAGTATCTAGTTGTTTTGAAGGGCCATCGTCTTGATCAGTGACACGCGAATTGCGCTTGTTGGCTTCTCTGCACTCCATCCAATTGCGTCGACAGTCCACATTCGACATCTGGCAACTGGGTACTGGCAACTGGCAACTGGCTACTGATCATGAAATGTTTCGTCACAGGCGCAACGGGGTTTCTGGGAAGTCACGTGGCCGGGCAACTCCAGGCTCGCGGGGCTGAACTGCGTTTGCTGGTGCGGCCCACCAGTCGCCTCGACAATATCGCTGACATTCCGGCCGAACGCGTAGTCGGTGATCTGCGTGATCTCGAGTCGCTGCGAAAAGGAATGGCGGGCTGTGAGTTCGTCTTCCACGTTGCCGCCGATTATCGCCTGTGGTCGCTGAATCACCAGGAACTCTACGACTCCAACGTCGAAGGAACCCGCAACATCCTTGCGGCGGCGAGAGATTCCGGAGTGCGGCGAGTTGTTTACACCAGCAGCGTTGCCACCATGGGTTTTGGCAACAACGGCCGCCTCACGGATGAGAAGTCGCCAGTGACGCTCGAGAACATGATCGGCGACTACAAGCGCAGCAAGTTCATGGCCGAGCAGTTGGTCATCGAAGCGGGGCGAAGCGGACAGAATGTTGTAATGGTGAATCCCACAACGCCGGTCGGCGAGCGCGATATCAAGCCGACCCCGAGCGGACAGATTATTCTGGATTTTCTGCGGCGAAAGTTTCCCGCCTACGTCGATACAGGCCTGAATCTGGTGGACGTAGTGGATTGCGCCGAGGGTCACCTGCTGGCGATGGAGACGGCGCAACCGGGCGAGCGTTACATTCTTGGCGGCGAGAACCTCACCCTGAAGCAGATCCTCGACAAACTGGGAGCGATAACCGGCTTGCCCTCGCCGAAGATCAAGCTGCCATACGCCGTCGCGCTGGCGACCGGAGTTGTCGACACGCTTGTCGTTGGTAAGATGCTGCGGCGCGAGCCACGCGTGACCATCGATGCGGTCCGTATGGGACGCAAGAGAATGTTTGTGACCTGCGCCAAGGCCGAGCGTGAACTGGGATGGAATCCGCGGCCGGTGGATGAGGCATTAAGACGCGCGGTGGAATGGTTCCGGGCGAACGGATATGTCACATAAACCGATCGCCATTGTGGCGGCGATGCAGGTGGAACTTGCGCCGCTGATTGCGAAGATCAAGGCGCAACAGGTGGACGGCGTGCTTCTGTACGAGTTGCCGGAGGCGATAGTTGCCATTGGCGGCATTGGCGAAAAATATGCAAGGCACGCCGCAGAAGTCGTGATCGATCACGCACAGCCGAAGCTGTTGCTGTCGGCCGGAATTGTGGGCGCGATATCTCCCAAGTTGAAGGTCGGCGACGTTGGCCGAATTCGCGAGGTCGTCGATGTTGCTACGGGCATCCGATATCCAGTGACTGGCGCAGGCGACTGGGTGCTTGCCACGTCCCAGGATGTGAGTGACGCGGCCGAGAAACAGGAATTGTTGACGAAATACGGAGCGGACGTGGTCGATATGGAAGCAGCAGCCGTAGCGCAAGTGGCGAAGCAGCGGGGGGTTGAATTTGCTTCCGTGAAGGCGATATCGGATGATGCGGCCTTCGAAATGCCACCGTTGAACCGGTTCATCGAGGACGGAAAGTTCGACACGCGGCGCTTCTTGATTTACGTGGCCCTTCACCCGCGATGGTGGGGAGCGCTGGGAAAGATCAAGAAGAACAGTGAAATCGCGACTGCGAACCTGTGTGATGCAGTGGAACATCTAATTGGAAGCAGTTGTCAGTAGCCAGTTGTCAGTTGTCAGAGCAGGCAGATTGTGCCGACGCTTTGGAAACTGACAACTCAAAGCTGACAACTGACAACTCAATTATGTCGATCGCAACACAATTCGGGAGCACGATCCAGCAACAGCCCATCCCTTCGACCATGCTGGCAGCGGTCTATCGCGGCGTCAACGATATCCGCATGGAGGCCGTTCCGGTGCCTCAGATCGGCCCCGGCGAGATCCTTGTCCGCGTGCATACCTGCGGCGTCTGCGGGACCGATCTGAAGAAAATCGCCACCGGTTCGCACTCCGCCCCCCGCATCTTTGGACACGAGACCACCGGCGTAATTGCGGCGGTCGGCGACAATGTTACGGAATATCGAATTGGCGACCGGGTGATGGTCTTCCATCACATCCCTTGCGGGGACTGCTATTACTGCCGGCACAAGGTCTTCGCCCAGTGTCCCACCTACAAGAAAGTTGGGGCGACGGCAGGCTATGAGGCCAGCGGCGGCGGATTTTCCGAGTATGTTCGCGTGATGGATTGGATTGTGGGGCGAAACGGCGTGGTCCGCATCCCGGATGGCGTTTCCTTCGAGCAGGCATCGTTCATCGAGCCCGTGAACACTTGCATGAAAGGAATTGAAACGCTGGGACTTACGCCGGGCGAAAGCGTCCTTGTGATGGGCCAGGGTCCGATCGGAATCATTCTGGCCGTGCTGGCGCGGCGGCGCGGCACACGGGTCGTCACTTCCGATTTGCTTCCTCAGAGGCATACAATAGCTAAGGCGTTTGGTCTGGAAGAAAACATCGATGCTTCCACCTCCGATACCGTGCGGGCCGTTAAGGAACTAACGGAGGGCCGAGGGGCAGATGCCGTCATTCTGGCAGTAGCGGGTAATAGCTTGATCCAGCCGGCGATGGAAGCGACGCGTCCGGGCGGACGGGTATTGCTATTTGCGCAGACCCAGCACGGAGAAGCCACGATTGACCCTGCCGCGGTTTGCGTCGATGAGAAGAGCCTGTTGGGTTCTTACAGCGCCTCGGTGGATTTGCAAGACGAGTCAGCGCGATTTGTTCTCAGCCGGGAAATGGACTTGGAACGGCTGATCAGCCATCGTTTTCCACTTTCGGAATCGGTGGACGCCTTGCATCTGGCCGCCCATCCCAAGCCAGACTCGATGAAAGTAGTGATTCAACCGGGCAGCGAATGGAAGGACCACTAGAGTGAAGGGACAAATGACAGCGGCGGTCCTCTATGGCAAAGAGGACGTCAAGATCGAGCGGGTGCCAATCCCCAAGCTGGACGAAGGGGAAGTGCTGGTCAAAGTCCAGGTGGCCTTGACCTGCGGTACCGATCTGAAGGTTTATCAGCGGGGCTACCACGCCCGCATGATTGTGCCTCCAGCGCTGTTCGGTCATGAGTTGGCTGGCGTGGTCGAGGAGATTGGTCCCAACGTCAAGGGATTCAGGAAGGGAATGCGCGTGGTGGCGCTGAATTCCGCGCCCTGCGGCATGTGTTTCTATTGCTCCAAGCATCAGGAAAATCTATGCGACGATCTGCTGTTCAATAACGGAGCCTACGCCGAATACATTCGCATTCCGCGCCGCATCGTCGAAACCAACATGCTGGCAATTCCCAAGCATGTGAGTTTTGAAGAGGCCGCAATGGTGGAACCGCTGGCCTGCGTACTGCGCGGCCTCCACGAAACCAAGATGGAGATCGGTGACACCGTAGCCGTGATTGGCGCCGGCCCCATCGGACTGATGTTTGTGCAGGTGGCGAAGCTGATCGGTTGTAACGTGATTTCGGTGGTGAAGCGGGATTCGCAGGTGGCAGGCGCCCGGCGTGTCGGCGCCGATAACACGGTCCAGGTAACGACGGTGGACGACCCGGTGAAGGCGGTGCGCAAGCTAACTCACGATGGGCGTGGCTGCGATGTCGTCGTCGAGGCGGTCGGGCGCCCGCAGGCCTGGGAGTGGTCCATCGACATGGCGCGCAAGGGCGGCACCGTGAACTTCTTTGGCGGCTGCGCCAACGGCACCACGGTCGCTTTGGATACCCAGCGGCTGCACTATAACGAGCTGACCCTGAAGGCCACCTTCCATCACACGCCGGAGACCGTGCGCAAGGCGTTCGCCCTGATCTGCGAGCGGAAGATCAAAGGCACGGACTACATCACCGGCGAAGCGCCGTTGTCGCGGCTGCAACATGTGTTGCGCCACATGCTGAACCGTAACGGCGACATCAAGACGGCGATCATTCCCGGGACGTAAACGGTCTGCGGTTGCCAGGTCGTCAGTCAGAATAATCGAACGGATCTGCGGTTCGCCTCTTAGAGACCGGCACCTTCCCGATCTCTGTTCTCTTGCGCTACATTCGACAAAATGGTTCTTCCGGCCGTTTCGCCCACCCATCCGCTCTCTCGCTCAACCAGATTAAATTGAACAACTTAAACCGTAATGTGGAATTAATTTGACTTCCCACCGGCAACGGTGGAAAAAGCGTAGCAGCACACCGCGCCGACTGTGGCTCAGATCAAGCGGAGGATAACACTATGGTATGCGCAACGGGGAATCGCAGTTCGGCAGTCGCCCGGCTGGCAGTCCACCTCGGATTCGCCATTTTCCTTTTGACTTCAATCGCAGCGCAGGGGCAGACGCTAACTGTGCTCTACAGCTTCAGCAATGGCGACATTGGAACAAACCCTGCCTCCGGCTTGATCATGGACCAGGCAGGAAGACTCTACGGCACCGCCCAATATGGTGGCGCCCGCGGGTACGGCACGGTCTATCGCGCATCCCGTGCCGGGTCAGGCTGGACCGTGGTGCCGCTGTACGGCTTCCAGGGCGGCACGGACGGGGCGCGTCCCGTGGCCGACGTCACTTTCGGTCCGGACGGGACGCTGTATGGGACGACCCCCGCGGGCGGACTGGGAGAGAACGGAGGATACGGTACCGTTTTCAATTTGCGGCCTCCGCCTTCGGCCTGCAAAGCGGCCCTGTGTCCCTGGACGGAAACCGTTCTCTATCGTTTCACTGGCGGGAGCGATGGAGGTTTCGGCGCAGGCTCTCCATCCTATGCAGACGCCCTGGTCTTCGACCAAGCCGGCAACATTTACGGCACAACCCCGAACGACGGCGCTTACGGATACGGCGTAGTTTTCAAACTTACGCAATCCGGGGGAAGCTGGACGGAAAGCGTGCTCTGGAACTTTACCGGAGGAAATGATGGCGCCGATCCGCTTAGCGGCGTGATCTTCGACAGTGCCGGGAATCTGTACGGTACTACTGCGTATGGTGGAGCAAATGGCCAAGGTGTTGTTTATGAGCTCTCCCCTTCGGAATCGGGTTGGACGCAATCAACCCTGTATTCCTTCGGTAGCGAGGACAGTCCCTACCCGTACGGCGGCGTAACCATGGACGCACAGGGCAACCTCTACGGCACTACCGGAGGTTCTGAGGGCCACGGAGAAGCGTATGAGTTGTCTCCAGCTGATGGAAACTGGATCGTTAGCCGGAGGCAAGTCTTTTCCGCCCGCGAAGGTGCTTATGACACTCCCGCCCTCGATGCAGAAGGCAATCTCTACGGGACAATCACTCCCGACGGCAATGGAGATGGCGAGGCGTTCAAGTTGACGCCGACTGGCAGCCGATGGACCTAT
>Ga0181532_10005600_pt1 | contig 10623 bp, 10 predicted proteins | sample PEATcosm2014_Bin_33_FD_119768 | JGI IMG/M metagenome (GOLD analysis project Ga0181532, IMG submission 119768) | Peatland microbial communities from MTU Mesocosm Facility, Houghton, MI, USA - PEATcosm2014_Bin11_30_metaG | ecosystem: Environmental > Terrestrial > Soil > Wetlands > Peat | place... | reverse complement strand
TTGCTGCTCGAGGCCATGGGCGGCGGTTTCACCTGGGGCGCCGCCCTGCTGCGCTGGTGAGATCGGCGCGGAAGCCCGTTGACCGTGGGGTCAGAAGCTAATATCGTTGATAATTCAGTACGATACGATGATCGATTGGTATCGATCGCCGAGAGTGGGGCTGGCGATGGCGAGAAAGACGATCACGCGCGCGGATTTGTGCGAGGCGGTCTATCAGAAGGTCGGCCTATCACGCACGGAATCCGCTACCCTCGTCGAGCTGGTTCTCAAAGAGATCACCGACTGTTTGGAACGGGGCGAAACGGTGAAGCTGTCGTCGTTCGGCTCGTTCGTGGTGCGCAAGAAAGGCCAGCGCATCGGGCGAAACCCCAAGACCGGCAAGGAAGTGCCGATCTCGCCGCGCCGGGTCATGGTGTTCAAGCCCTCCGCCATTCTCAAGCAGCGAATCAATTCCGGGCCGAATGGCGGCAAGGAAAGCGCTAGCGAACACGGCTAGCCAGCACCGGCGGAGAACAAAGCATTGGACAAGGCACCGGACGCTTTCCGCACGATCAGCGAAGTCGCCGGGGAGATCAACGTTCCTCAGCACGTGCTGCGGTTCTGGGAGAGCCGCTTCGCGCAAATCCGGCCGCTGAAGCGGGGCGGCGGGCGACGCTATTATCGTCCCGACGATGTCGACCTGCTGCGCGGGGTGCGCCACTTGCTGTACGGCGAGGGCTACACCATTCGCGGCGTTCAGCGCATCCTGCGTGAGCAAGGCCTGGCGTTCGTTCAGGCCGTCTGGCGTGCCGGCGCCGAACTGCCGCCGCCCGAGCTCGAGGAAGATAGGGCAGGGGACGATCGAGCGGAGCAACAAGCTGCACTAGGCCCACACGAAGAGCCCGCCGTTCTCGCGGCCTCACCGCCGCGGCCCGGCAGGCCTCATGACGAACGTCCGGCAACGCCCGAACCGGCGCGGCAGCGGCTCGCAGCGAACACCGAGGGTCGACGCAAATTGCAGACGGTGCTCGACCACCTCATGGCCTGTCGCCAACTGATCGACGACGCGCTCGCCGCCACTTCGTTGCAACACCATGATTGAGACGATGTGTTTGGTCGGGCGCCGAGTCTAAATGTCTCAGATTCTCGAACCGTCTTCGAACGCCGCGCAAATCGAATATTGGAATGCCATCGCCGGCGAGACCTGGGCAAAATTTCAGGAGCTGTTGGACCGTCAGATTGAACCGCTGGGTTTGGCGGCCATCGACGCGTTGAAGCCGGCGGAGGGCGAGCACATCATCGACATCGGCTGCGGTTGCGGCCGGAGCTCGCTGGCGCTGGCCGCTCGCGTAGCACCGACGGGTTCGGTCGTCGGCGTCGATCTTTCGAAGCCCATGCTCGAGGTCGCTCGCCGTCGGCCGCGCCCGGCGCCAAGCTTGCGCGTGGACTTCCGGCAACTGGACGCGCAAACCGGTGATATCGGCCGCGGCGTGTTCGATGCCGCTTTCTCCCGCTTTGGCGTGATGTTCTTCAGCGACCCCGCGGCTGCTTTTGCGAATATCCTAGCGTCCTTGAAACCCGGCGGCCGTCTGGCCTTCGTTTGTTGGCGATCGCTCGGCGAGAATCCGTGGATGCAGGCGCCGCTGCAAGCCGCGCTTCCACTGATACCGCCTGTTACACCGCCCGATCCGACAGCGCCTGGGCCGTTTGCATTCGCGGACGCGAACCGAATCCGCTCGATACTGACTAGCGCAGGGTTTGTTTCGGTGACGATCAATCCTTTTGACGCTCGTATCGGCGTCGGAGATGTTGAGCAGTCGTTGCAGCTAGCTTTGAAAGTGGGGCCCTTGGGCGCGGCACTTCGTGAGCACTCGGATCTTTCCGGCAAGGTCGCCGGCGCAGTGAAACAGGCGCTGTCTAAGTACCTCACGCCCGATGGCGTTCTGATGCCCGCCGCCGTCTGGATTGTTCAGGCTCATAACCCCCGAACGCGGCGGCGCATCCCTGTCATGTCGAAACGACACGGCTCGCCGGGGCAGCGAATGCCATTCGGCGGATGAGCGCAGGTCTGTTTGGTGATTCAGAGAGCCTTCTGGATGGCAAAGACATTCACCAGAAAAATCATGTAAGTGATTGAATATTTGAGCTATTCGCGACCATCGTGGCGTACGCTGTATGAGAAAATTATACTTGGACCCCCGCTGACTCCTTTTAATGCCGGGTCGGAACGAGACCTAAGCAGTTGAGACATAACGCCTATTAAGCTTCGTCCGGACCTTGGCACGGCTTATGCGATGCCAAGTGCGGGCAGAGACCCAGCAAAAAGTCCTCATCGAGGCCGAGAAAAATAGGAGTTAGCCATGACCGCATTGCGCAGAGTGCTCGTTGTCGATGACGATCCCGTCGTCCGTAAGAGTTTTGATCGCGTCCTCACCGGCAAGGGCTACGCCGTCATCACCGCTGAGAACGGCGAGGAAGCGCTGCGCAAGCTGAATGAGGAAAAATACGACCTCGTTTACAGCGACATCCGCATGCCCGGCATGAACGGGCTGGAGGTGGCCGAGAAGATCAAGGCCAATCGCCCCTGGACACCGGTCGTGATCATCACGGGCTACGGCACTGACATTGCCGAAGAACGTGCCAAGGCGGCTGGGGTTAAGAGCTTCCTGCACAAGCCGCTGTCTCCCGCGATGATCGAAGACAGCGCCCGCGATGTCCTGGCGGCGCCGGCAGTCGCGGCTGAGGCGGTTACCGCAGCCGCTCCCGAAGAGGCTGCGGCGGAAGTAGCTCCCGCCGGAAGCATGCTCAAAAACATCGTTCTCTTCTTCGCCGCGCCCTTTATCGGCTTGGCTTACATCATGGCCATGCCGTTTTACGGCCTCGCGGTTGTCGCCTTTCTGGCGGCCCGCGCTGCCGCCAAAAACGAAACGGTGAAAGCCGCCGCGATCGTGCTCAAGCATGTTGCCACGGTGATTGCGGCGCCGTTTGTCGGATTGGCCTACGTCGTGCTCTTCCCGTTCATCGGCCTGGCGCTGTTGCTGTGGATGGCCGGGAAAGCGGCGGCGGCCAACGGTTAATGCGGCCGACTGGGCCTAGCCTCATGGGCGATGGCCGAGGCCGGGGACGTTGCCCCGGCCTCTTTTTCTACGGGCCCCGGCGCTGCCAGCGGCACTGGGCGTTCCCGCGGGGATCATGCGCTAGATCAATGCAACGCCGATCGATCTGTCGCAGGTCATACCCGAGAGGATAGAGGCATCCCGGGGATCGGGAACCCGGGATATTGTTGAAACCGACGGTGGCATGGGGGCTCTTATGGATTGCTGCAGCACACTGCTCAAATTTCCACGAGCGGCCATGTGCAACGGCGTCGCGATCGCGGTCGTTAGCGCAACGCTAGCGTTTTTAGCCGCCGCAATCCCGCCGGCGTTTGCCGAGGACACCGCGCCGTCGGCATCCGACCAATGTCTCGGTTGTCATGGCAGCGCCGGCATGGAGAAGCGGCTGGAGGACGGACATACCCTGCCGCTGCATGTGCCGGCCGATATGTTCGGCAAGTCCGTGCACAGCTCGATCGGTTGCACCGGCTGCCATTCCGAAATCGATCTGGCTGCGCATCCTCCCGCCGACAAAGTCATCCCTAATGCGCGCGGCTTTTCCATCGCCATGACCCAGGTTTGCCGCGGCTGTCATGCCGACAAATTCGATCAATGGCAGACCAGCATTCATGCCGCTCTGATCCTCTCCAACAATCCGTCAGCCCCGCTATGCACCGACTGCCATAACCCGCACGCCGTCATCAAAGGCGCGGCGGCCTCAATCGACCAAATCCCCTGCAAGAAATGCCACGCCGATATTTACACCGCCTATCTAGGCAGCATGCACGCCAAAGCCCGGCTCAAGTCCGCAGAAAGTTATGCGCCGATCTGCACCGACTGCCACAGCGCGCATGCGGTGCAGCCAATCTCCAGCGGCCAGGGTCCGGAGGCGGCTTGCTTCGGCTGTCACGCCGGCGTGCTGGAAGCCCACGACAAATGGCTGCCGAATGCCGCCTTGCATTTCGAGGTGGTGTCCTGCCCCGCCTGCCACGCCCCCAATGCGCAGCGCAAGGTCGATCTGATGTTGATCGACAGCAAGGATGCGCAGCCGCGCGGCATCGAGCAAGTCGGCGTGCCGCTGTTCGAGGCCAGCAACCGATCGGACGGCAAAGGAATCGATGCGCAAGCGCTATGGAACGTGCTGCAGACGCTCAATCGCAGCGGCATAGCCGGCAAGACCGTCGTGCGCGGCCGCCTGGAAGCCAGCACCGGTCCGCAGGCGCACCAGCTCGCCGACAAGACGAAGGCGATCAGCGACTGCCGCATCTGTCACAGCGCCGGTTCGCAGGCCTTTCAGAACGTGACCATCTCGCTGGTCCAGCCGCAGGGCCAACGGCTACGCTATGGTGCCAATGCCGATGTGTTGAGCTCGCCGATCTCGCTCGAATCGGTGGGCGGCTTCTACGCAATCGGCGCCACCCGGATCAAGCTCTTGGACATCCTGGTGATCCTGGCGATCGTCGGCGGTCTTGGCGTCGCCGTGGGGCACCTGATGCTGGGATGGATCTTCAAGTATTACGGCTTGAGCCGCCCGGGCGGTCATGGCGGTGGTCTTGGCGCCGATCATGGCGGTCAGCAGGGCGACGGCCAGGATCACAAAACCACATGACCGCTCAGCAACGCTGAAAGGAACAGCGACATGCAAAGACTCTATATCCATCCGCTGCCGGTCAGGATCTGGCACTGGACCAACGCCATCGGCATCGTCCTGATGATTCTCACCGGCATGCAGATCCGCTATGTCGGGCTCCTCAATGTGGTGTCGTTTCGGACCGCGGTCGTCGCGCACAACACGATCGCCTTTATCTTGATCGCCAATTTCTTCCTGTGGCTGGCGTATTATCTGTCTTCCGACCGCATCAAGGCCTATCACCCGGAACTCAGTCCGCGGAAGCATTTCCTCGGCAGCTGGCGGCAGGCCTATTACTACGGCTACGGCATCTTCAGGGGCGAACCCAATCCGTTTCACGTCGGCATCTATCGCAAATTCAATCCGCTGCAGAGCGTGCTCTACCAGATCATCATGATGCTGCTGCTACCCATCCAATTCTATACCGGAATTCTGCTGTGGGACGTGAAGCGCTTCTCGGCCCAGGTCGACTTCTTCGGCGGCGTGCGCGTCATCGACACGGTGCACGTCCTGATCTTCATCTTCCTGATCTTTTACGTGCTGGTTCACGTCTATCTCGGCAGCTTGGGCCACACCCGGACGGCGCATTATAAGGCCATGCTGACCGGCTACGAGGATGTGGAGGAGGTCGCTCCGGGGACGGAGCGGTGAAGGCGCCGTTCGGCGAAATAACTGGACCGATAATCGATTCAATCTAAAGCAGTTGCGCTTTAGGTGTCGTCGACCTCATGTTCGCTGTCCCGGACGCGGATCGTGTATTTCTTCATCAGTGCCTGGAAATTCGGACGCTGCAAGCCGGTATCCTCGGCGCTTTTGGTGACGTTCCATTGATTGCGCTTGAGCGCTTCGAGCACGAACTGCTTCTCGATCTCTTCCACCGATTTCTCGCGCGCGGCTTTCTTGATCCGCTTGAGCTCGTCGCCGGTCCGCGGCACCGTGAACTCATCCGGCCGCCGGGACGGATCGATAATATTGACGAGATGGGCGCGACGGATGACGTTGTCGCTGGTCAGGATGGCCGCGCGTTGGATGACGTTTTCGAGCTCGCGCACATTGCCCGGCCATGAGTAATTCATCAACGCGCTCATGGCGCCCTCGGAAATGTCGGTGACCTTTTTCCCAAGCTCGGCGCTGAACGTCTTGAGGAAATGATAGGCTAGTGCCGGGATGTCGTCCCGCCGTTCCCGCAGCGCCGGGACGTGAATCGGGAAAATATTGATCCGATAGTAAAGGTCGTCGCGGAACGTGCCAGCGACCACCATGGCGTTGAGGTCGCGGTTGGTGGCGGTAATCAGCCGGAAATTGGCGGTTTGCATCCGGGTGTCGCCGACGGCTCGAAATTCGCGTTCCTGCAGGACGCGCAGCAGCTTGGCTTGGATGGAAATGGAAAAATTGCCGAGTTCGTCGAGAAACAGGCTGCCGGTGCCGGCGACCTCGAACATGCCTTTCTTGTTGGCGACTGCGCCGGTGAAGGCGCCCTTGACGTGACCGAACAACTCGCTTTCCAACAGGTTTTCGCTCAGCGAGTTACAGTCCACCGGAATGAACGGCTTATCTTTGCGCAAGCTATTGTAGTGGATGGCCCGCGCAATCAGCTCCTTGCCGGTTCCGCTTTCGCCGGTGAGCAAGACGGTGGAATTGGTGGGAGCACATTGCGCGACCAGCCGATAGACCGCTTGCATCGGCGGGCTTGAGCCGATGATATTATCGAAGCGATATTTCGAGCTGACCTCGCTCTTGAGATTGAGATTCTCCTGCAGCAGCTGCCGCCGTTCGCACGCGCGCTGTACCACGAGCTTGAGCTCGTCCGGCTCAAACGGCTTGGAGATATAATCGAAGGCGCCGAGTTTCATCGCCTGCACCGCCGTATCGATCTGCGACAGGCCGGTGATCATGATGACGTCCATGTCGGGATGCGACTCCTTGACCCGGCGCAGAACCTCCATGCCGCCCAGGTTCGGCATCATGATGTCGAGAATCATGACGTCGTAGGCATTACTTTCGACCTTGCGCAACGCGTCGTGACCGTCGTTCGCCACGTCGATCTGATAGCCGTTGCTGTCAAGAATACGCAGACAACTTCGGATGACGATCTCCTCGTCGTCGACCACCAGAATTCGCGTGCTCATGCGACGCTCTCGCTCGGTTTGCTGTCGGGCCCGGCGGTCGGCGGCGTCAGCGGCAGAAAGACGCTGAACGTCGATCCCTCGCCGACTTTGCTTTGCACCTCGATGGCGCCGCCATGGGCCTCGATGATGCCGTGACTGACGGAAAGTCCCAATCCGGTTCCCTTGCCGACATCCTTGGATGTGAAGAACGGATCGAAGATCCGGCGTAAGTTCTGCTCGGGAATGCCGCAGCCGGTGTCGATGATCGATATTTCGGCCATCGCTATGGGCTCGGCGGACTGCGCCGACGGCCGCGGCTCCGTGGCACGGCGTGTCCTGACGGTGATACTGCCTTTTTCCTCGACGGCGTGTTGGGCGTTGACGATCATGTTCATAATCACCTGCTTGATCTGATCGGCGTCGATCCAGATCGGCGGCAGCGTGCGGTCGAGATCCATGGTGATAACGATATCACGCAGATGCGCCGGCCGTTCGACGATGCGCACGGTGTCCTCGATGATCCGGTTGATATCGTTGAATTTCTTCTCCGGCTGTTTTTCCCGGGCGAAATCGAGCAACCGCTTGATGATCGCGGCGCATCGCTTGGTCTCACGGATCACCAGGTCCATGTCCTCGGCATCGCGGCTGTTGTCGGGCATTTTCTCGCGCAGCAGATGCGAGAAAGTCAGGATGCCGGTGAGCGGATTGTTCAGTTCGTGGGCGACACCGGAGGCCAAGAGCCCGACCGAGGCGAGCTTCTCGCCGCGCATGGTTTGCGCCTGGGCGCGCCGCAGTTCCTGGGTCCGGGTGTCAACTTTTTGTTCGAGTGTGTGTGCCAAGTCGCGCAGCTCCGCCCGAGAATTGCGCAATGCATTGGTCATGCTATTGAATGAGCGGGCGAGCTTGCCGAATTCGTCGCCGCTGCGCACCGGAATGAGCTGGTCGAGATTGCCGGCAGACAGCCGTTCCGCGCCGTCTTCGAGGTCGCGCAGCGGCAGGTAGACCAGATGGTGGACAAAATAGCCGATCGCCAGCGAAGCCAGCGCGATGAAGCCCAGGGAAAATCCGGCGACCTCCAGCGTACTGATACGCAGCTTGCGATGGATCTCGTCGAGCGAATAGTTTATGTCGAGAACGCCGAGAACGGAGGTCTCTTTGTTGTGCTGATGGCAGGCGGCATTGTAGCAGGACGGATCGTTGCGGATGACTTCCATGCTGCCGAGCAGCGGCTTGCCGTCGGCGCCCTGGAACGTCCAGGTTCGTTCGTTCTTGGGCACCTGTTGCAGCGGCTGCTCGCTCTCATGGCAGCGCGAGCAGGCCTCGGCGTTGCGATCCACGGTGCGGCCAATTTCAGGCGCGTAGGTCGAATGGGTGATGCGTCCATCCTGGCTGAGGATACGGACCCGGTCGATTTGTTCCTGGCCGGCCACATCGTGGATGATGCGGTCGACATAAGTCGGCTCGTTCTTGAGCATGGCAAAACGGGTACTCTTGCTGATCACTTCGGAAAGCTGAATGACGTGATCGGACACCTTGCCGAGGATTTGCTTGTACAGAAAAAAGGCGACAGCGCCGGTGAACAACAGCATCGCCACCGTGAGCGCGATCGTGAGGTAAAGCACGAGCTTGAACTTCAGGGTCTGCGGCTGCATGCGTGTCGTCACGTGTCGTCCAATGCCGGAAAAGACCGCAAACCACACTCTTCCGGGAGCCTGGCTGCGCCCAGAATTCGCCAAATGCCCTGCCGTTAGCAGCCGACTGCGGGCTGGGCATTGATACGTATCAAATGCCGCCCCGCTCCGAATACCGTCCGGTCGCAAACGGCGCCATGCCGCCGACGCCGAGGTTGCAGCCATGAAGAATTGCGGCACCGCCCAACAGTTTTTGGATATTGCCTGGCGCTGCCGTGCCGCTATGATTTGGCTGTATGTGCCCCGCGCAAAATGTCTGTATCGATCGGTTTGGATAGAGGGGTCGACAATGCAAAATTTGAAAGCAGTTAAATCGGCGCTTGTGCGTGCAACGGTGGCGACGGCGGCGTTGTCAGTGCTGGCGTTCGCGATGCTCGCAGTCGCGGCGCCGCCGGCATCGGCAAACCCGGCCATCGCCAAGGCGACCGGCCAGCCGTGCACAAAATGCCACACGGCACCGCCTGCGCTCAATGACTACGGCAAGAAATATAAGGAAAGTCAGAAGAAATAAGCCGACACCCGCGTTGCGCCCAGGCTAGCCGTATGAGCTTGCAACAGCGCACCGGCCGTCGGCTCGGGCCGGCTTGGTGCGCCGGCCTTGCATCGTTGCCGTTCGCCGGATTCGGGATGCCCGGTGTTGACGGCTGATCGACCCGCGCGCACTGCGCTTTATTATGCGACGCGCGACGGGCAATCGCGGCGAATTGCCGAGTATCTATCGCGTCGTCTTGCGGAGGCGGGGATGCCCACTCCGGCGCAGGACCTTGCGGCCGTGCAGCCTGCGTCTTCGGACTTGGCTGCGGCCGCGGTGGTGGTGCTGGTCGCGGCCGTCCGTTATGGCCGGCATTTGCCGGAGGCCGATCGTTTCCTGGCGGTCTACCGGCCGCTGCATTCGCCGCCGCCGTTGGCGCTCGCTTCCGTCAATCTGACCGCCCGCAAGCCGGGCAAGACGACGATCACGGGCAACGCCTATCTGCGCAAGGTCATTGCGCGCCATCGCCTCGCCCCGGCGCTAGCCGTGGCGTTTGCGGGGCGCCTCGACTATCAGCGCTATGGCTGGCGCGATCGCTGGATCATCCGCTTCATCATGCTGCTGACAGGGGGACCGACCGACCCGAACACCTGTATCGAATACACGGCATGGCACACGGTCGACGAATTCGCCGCCGGCGTCATCGAGCTGGTGCGGCGTGCCGGATCGCCGTAACGCTGCGCCGCGCGCGGATTTTCACCCGGGGATAGGCGGCATGGTCGGAGCGCCGAGATTTGAACTCGGGACCCCCAGTCCCCCAGATGATCTGAGACGGTTTTCAAATTCCGTCGACCGCTCCGCGTCGCGCAGAAAGTCATTGCAGCGCAGCGTGTTTTTTGGCTCTAATCGTTTCAGCCGGTTTCAGTGCATTGCGTGATCTTCCTCGGTGAGGTCCTGGAACGACTTGGTGTGAAGATCCCCGCTCACGATCGCAATCCGGTCGTTGAGCCGAGTATTCGCGTTTTCCACCCAAGGGAGACATATTGTACGTACTTGTCCGCGCAGCGCCAGGCTAACTGCCTTTAACCCGTTTTGGCACCCAGCCCTATCGTCCGTTGAGAGGTTGGTGGCCAGTATGTTGGACGCGCTCGCGTTCAGTAATGTGCCGCTCAAGCACGCAGATGGGAAAGCTGCGATGCAACCAGTGCTTTCGCTTTATGAAGACGTGTTGTCGAACCATGCCGCAGCGCCGTTGCCGGCATTGCCGCGCATGATCTTCGCGGTGCATGGCTCCGTCACCGTCAGCGATCGCGTATTGCGGGCCGACGAAGCCTGGAGCGGCGAAGGCGCCATAACCCTGAAAGCCGACCGCAATGGAGCAATAGTGTGGCGATGGGAGCTTGCGCCGGGCAATGCCGATGGCGGCATCATAGCCAGCGCCGGCATCGTCTCGCGCGAAAAACTTTCCGCACGGCTTGAGACCCTGCCCAAGGGCGCGTTGCTCTTACGTGGTGACAGCGTCGCCTTCCCGGCGGGCGGCTGCGCTTATCTGCACCGCCATCAAGGACCCGGCATCCGTTGCCTGATCGAAGGCGGAATCCGCATCGATACGCACGGTCGCTCGACGTCATATGGACCGGGCGGCGCT
>Ga0181532_10005599_pt1 | contig 10625 bp, 10 predicted proteins | sample PEATcosm2014_Bin_33_FD_119768 | JGI IMG/M metagenome (GOLD analysis project Ga0181532, IMG submission 119768) | Peatland microbial communities from MTU Mesocosm Facility, Houghton, MI, USA - PEATcosm2014_Bin11_30_metaG | ecosystem: Environmental > Terrestrial > Soil > Wetlands > Peat | place... | reverse complement strand
GCTTGACGCCGGCCTCCACCTCCAACACGCTTTCATGCCAGCAGGATACGCTTCACTCAAAACAGCTCAGGTCAATCAAAAATGCCGATTGACAGTAATCACGGTATCTACCGCGACCCTCGCGGTGCAGAATTTCCTAGAAGGTGGATGGGTGCTATCTTAATTTTGGGCTTTCTGTCTTAACGAGAGGATTCGACTTTATCGTTTTAAAGGCGCACCTATTGTAAATGCCCAAACCCCCTTCCATAGAAAAGTTCATGGGGGCCTGAAACGTTGCGCACTACTTCGATCGTCTCAAATAATGCAACAAGCGGCATCCCCCACAATTCACAGTCTACGAGTGCGCGCCGTCCGCGTGCCGATGCAACAGCCCCATCAGACCGCCGGCGGCGTAGTCTCCGAATCGCCGCTGGTGCTCACGGACGTGATCACTGACAATGGGATCGTAGGTCACAGCGTAGTGTTCACCTACACCCCTGCAGCGCTAAAGCCCACCGCCGAACTCATCCAGAACTTTGAGACGCTAGTGAAAGGCGAGTCGCTTGCTCCGATCGAGATCGAGCAAAAACTTGCGAAGCGCTTTCGCCTGCTCGGCACCCAGGGCCTCGTAGGCATCGCGCTTTCCGCGATCGACATGGCGCTGTGGGATGCCCTTGCGCGCAGCCACGGGACGTCGCTCGCGCGTTTGCTTGGTGGTATCGAGAAACCGATTCCTGCCTACGGTGCGGTGGGATACGATGGCGTCGAAGGCTCTGCGAAAATCGCGGGAGATTGGGCCGAGCGCGGCTTCTCTGGCGTAAAAGCCAAGATCGGTTATCCCACTGTGCAAGAAGATGTCGCGGTCGTCCGTGCCATGCGTGAAGCGGTAGGCGAGTCCGTTGCGATCATGGTTGACTACAACCAGAGCCTGACACCGAGCGAGGCTGTTCAGCGCCTGCGTGTGCTTGACGATGAAGGCCTCACTTGGGTCGAAGAGCCGACGCTTGCCCATGATTACGCCGGCCAAGCGCTGATAGCGCGGGCGGCGAAAACCCCCATCCAGTGCGGGGAAAACTGGTGGGGGCCTTTGGACATGCAGCACGCCATTGACGCACAGGCGTCGGATTTCATGATGGCGGACGTGATGAAAATTGGTGGCGTGACGGGTTGGCTTCGTGCGGCGGCACTCGCACAGACAAAGGGTATTCGTTTGTCCAATCACCTCTGGCCGGAAATCAGTGCACAACTGTTGTGCGTGACCCCAACCGCTCACTGGCTGGAGTATGCGGACTGGTGGAACCCCATCATGAGCGAACCCCTGCAAATTAAGAGCGGGTTTGCGCTTGTGGGCGGTGCGACTGGTACCGGCGTGGCCTGGGACGAAAACGCTGTTGAACGGTTTTTGGTTTAGTCGACACGCGGCCCACAGCAGACCAATGCTTTCTCCTTGGAGCTGACTGATGTAGGCGCTGGCGGACTTCCGATGGGTTGAGGAGACTTGCCACCAGTTGGATGTCGCATATTGGCCCGACTCGCACATTCGTAATCGACGCTGCGCCTTTCCCGAAATGTTATCGGCTTCTCCGATGTTCCTTCTTCAATGACGGGTATTGTATTGGCTACTCGCCAACCGCGTAGGAGGAAACCATGGCATTTAGAACGCTCCTATGTCTCCTGCTCGCCATATCGTCTCACGCAACGGCCCAGCAAAGTTTAGCCGAAGACACCGCCTTTGCTGATGTCCAGAAACATTTTGCGGAAGCGTATAATCATAAAGATGTCGACGCGATGGCCGCAGCATTCACTGAGAATGGCATCAGGGTAACGCCTAGCGGCATCTTTCAAGGCCGCGATGCCATTCGCCGCAACCTGCAGGATGCCCTCAACATGGGGCTGCACGACTATACAGTGCGACGAACTATATCGCGTTTGGAGGGCAACTTCGTTTTCAATGCCGGGGAGTGGCAGGCCAAGCTGGGCGATAAACCTTTCCACGGCTATTACACCGCGATCCTTGTCCGCGAGGGTGATCAAGCGAAGATCATGGAAGAGACGGTTACTGTCGCCGCACCTTGACAGGAAGGCCGCCTCGGCGGCCTCGTTCGTTTCTCACGTGATGCCATGTCCGCTTCTGGCCCATAGCGATGATTTTCGAATGTCTGCTATTCGGTCGCGATTGCGCAAAGCGGAAATCTTGCGCAACTACACGCCCTGAGCGCAGCCTCAGCCTTGCACGCCAAAAACGATGTGCACAATGCGCTGCACTTCACCGAACCGCTTCGCGTCCAGGTCGTAGGTCACCTCGACGTATTTGTGGTCCGTCCTGGCGATCTCGAAGGCGAGGCGTGTGGGTGTGAACTCAATGAGCCGCAGGCGGAAATGGCCGGTGTAGGTGTCGTGATCGTGGGTCTCGATGTAGCAGACACCGCCGTCATCGTCCTCAAACTGACGCTGAATGACAAGATAGGGGTGATCGGGCCCCGACAGATCAAAGTCGTCGTCGCTGGGGGCCTCGTTATCGAACGAGACCTGAAAGTATTCGTCGCCAGATTCTCCGACGGATACGTTATTGGCCTGGAGTCTCAATTGGCGTGGCCTTCCTTCAATGCGTATTATTGGATCCTATCTCGGCTGCGATTGCCAGAAGGTCCGCGTGAAGGCAAAGGCTTCGAGTGTATCGGGTAATCGGGCGGAACGGACCCGCTCCGCCCGGCTAGATCAGAGGTCGACCTGTTCCGATATGGAAAGGGCGTCATCGACCTCAATGCCGAGATATCGGACGGTGCTCTCGATCTTGGTGTGGCCGAGCAAAAGCTGCACGGCTCGCAGGTTGCCAGTCCGACGATAGATCAGGGTCGCCTTTGTTCGTCTCAGGGAATGGGTGCCGAATAGGTGTGGGTCTAACCCGATGCTGGCAATCCACTCAGATACACGCCGAGCGTACTGCCGCGTAGTCATACCACGTTCCTGCCCTCGGCGGGCTGTGAACAGGAACTCGCCGGGCTTTTTGCCGGCCGTCCTGATGTAGTCGTCCACCGCCTGGCGGGTCTGTTCCGTCAATTCGAACCGGACAGGCCGCCCGGTCTTTTTCTGGCGTACGGTCGCTCGATCGCAGGAATAACCATTCGGCGCAACGTCCTCGACCTTGAGAGCTACGACATCGCAGCCTCGCAGCTTGCTGTCGATGGCCAGATTGAACATCGCCAGGTCACGCGTTCGTTGCTCGACCTGGAGCTTGGTCCGGATCGCCCAGACGTGTTTCTGCCGCAGGGGCGGCTTGGCCCCTATCAGCTTTCCTTTGTTCCAGGGTATCCGCTTCAGTGTGTGTAGCTCGGAATTGGCGTTGTCTTAGTCTCGCGCAAGCCCTCGATCTGTTTGAGCAGGCGTTGAAACTCGACCCCACCAACGCGCATCGTCAGATCGATGGCGTCGGGGTTTCCGGAGTGGGTACTCTTCTCCGCTTCCGCCTTGACCAGTTCGGAACCCAAGGTATTGGCCAATCGCGCCACCACCTGATCTTGCAGCTTGAACACGTCGGCCAGGTCTTCCTCGAAGCGGTCGGCCCAGAGATGCGCGCCGGTCTTGCCATCAATCAGTTGCGCGTTGATGCGGACATGGTTCTGCTCGCGCTGCACCGAGCCTTCGAGGATATAGCGCACGCCCAGTTCCTTGCTGATCTCCTTGGTGTCGATGTTCTTGCCCTTGAATGTGAAGGCGGTGTTGCGCGCGATCACGAAACTGTTGCGGATGCGCGACAGATCGGTGGTGAGGTTTTCGGTTATGCCGTCGGCGAAATAATCCTGGCTTGGATCGCCCGAGAGGTTCGTGAAGGGCAGCACCACGATGGAAAGATGTGCGCGGCGTCGGCCCGCGCTGGTGCGCTCGACGCGACGGGGGCAGTCCGGGTGGCGCCAAGGAAATACCAAGCGCCGCCCGCAATCACGATCAGCGCGACGACGCCTGCGGCGAGCAACGCGGCCAACGAGCGCCGCGAAGGCGCGGTCGCCTTCGCAGGTTTCGCCTGGGCCGGCTTCCCGACTTCGAGCGAATAGGCCCGGATCGACCTTTCGATGTTCTTGAGCTGGGTCGGGCCGAGATCGGTGACTTCCATATCGAGCCTTCCGCTCACCTGGCGATAGGCGTCCTCGGAAAGGCAGATCGCTCCAGGCTTGGCAATACCCTCCAACCGGGCGGCGATATTGACCCCGTCACCCATCAGGTCCCCGTCGCTCTCCTCGACAACGTCGCCCAGATGGATGCCAACGCGGAACTCGATCTTGCGCTCAGACGGCAGGCCCACATTGCGCTCGGCCATGCCGTTCTGCACCTCGATGGCGCAGCGCACAGCGTCGACCACGCTGCGGAACTCGATGAGGATGCCGTCTCCAGTGCGCTTCACCACGCGGCCGCGATGCGCGGCGATGGCGGGATCAACCAGATCGCTCCGCAGCCCTCGCAGTCGCGACAGAGTGCGATCCTCGTCGGAGCCGGCAAGCCGGCTATAGCCGACCACATCGGCCGCGAGTATTGCCGCGAGTTTCCGGTTCTCGGTCATGAAGTCCTTTCGCCACAATCCGTAGCGCAACGGCGAGTATTTGCCCGCCGAAATGTGGGAAGGATATCACGCCTCAATACCGAGTTCTGTGACCTAATTCAGGGTGCTCCGAGCGACCGGGGAATGTCGCCTATTGGCTCTTCGCGACAGATATTGCGCTGCAACCGAATGTCGGCTTTTGGGGGTAGAGCGGAAGTCGCTGGCCGCGCATAAGCGCCAATCACTTATTGGCCTATGATTTTCAGCCTTCCTTCCTCGCACCCATGTATTCGCGGTTCGCTTCGACGGGGCCATTAATCCTTCGACCTTCGGGCGAACATGCCCGCACAGGCGTTTATGCCCCCGTTTGACTTGATGAAGGCAGTAAGCGGCTGATTGGCAGGTTTGGCTATTCGGGCGTATCGCAGAGCCCTGGAATATTTGCTTCTCGTCTTTGCATCAGCGACCTTCGGATCGGCGGTGCAGAATATCAGAATGGAGAACGGCTCAATCCTCATTCTCCGTGCGCCGTTCCTAAGCCGAAGAATGGCTCGGGAGTTCTTTTTCGACCATTCGAGACCTTGCCATCGCCGCACTACCGCAAAAACCATCTCCAAATACATGTATACCGCGTCTCGGCCATTGGTCGATCGATACCTCGCCCATACTTCAACAACCTTGGCTAATCTGCTTCAACGGTGCTCAACGGTTTTGGGGTTAGCTTCGAATTTGGCTTTGTTGGCAATGGGCACCGGCTAGATCGACCGACTCTTCTCTCTTGACCCCCCGGGTTTGTCGGTGCCGTCGGTTGCTTTGCGACCGGTGCCTGGGTAAATGGACCAACGCTTTTATCTGGAATTCTTTGGTTCGTCTGTGGCGCGCTTGCTCTCCGCCTGGCGCGCCGAAAGCGCGGCGATCGACTGGCCCGCGAAGGTGAGTGAAATGCCGATGCAAATCATCTCCCGTGACCCGCCGATGCCCGACAGTTTTCGTCGGCTCTCTCCCGTTGCGTGGCACGAGGCCGGCCACGCGACGATCGCCCGCGCGCTCGGGCTCGGCGTGCCCCGCGCCTCGGCGTCCGCGGACGATCCCCACGTCGTCACCCTCCGAGTCGGCGCGTCGACGCAGTTTACGGAGACAGTGAAGACGCTGCTCGTCGACCTGGCCTGGCCCTTGGCCGAACGACAGGAATACTTCGCAGACGGCATCGTCGAAGACATCATCACCGCCCTGTCGCGTTTTAGGCAGTTGTTCGTGGTCGCTCGTAATTCAAGCTTCACCTACAAAGGTCGCGCCGTGGACGTGAAGCAGGTTGGCCGCGAGCTGGGGGTGCGGTACGTGTTGGAAGGCAGCGTTCGTAAGGCGGCCAACAGGGTGCGCATTACCGGACAGCTCATCGACGTATCATGGGGCACATCTCTGGGCGGATCGTTTCGATGGCGGAATCGAGGACATCTTCGACCTGCAGGATCAGGTGACCGCCAGCGTCGTCGGCGCCATTGCTCCGAAGCTGGAGCAGGCGGAGATCGAGCGGGCGCGCCGCAAGCGATCTGACAGTCTCGATGCCTATGACCTCTATTTGCGCGCGCTTCCGTATGTGAACGCGAAGTCGCTTGACGAGACGAAGCTGGCCCTGCCGCTGTTGGAGCAGGCGCTCGCCATCGATCCCAACTATGCCATTGCGCACGCCTACGCGGCCTGGTGCCGCGAGCAGATGTTCATGCATGGCGGCCACGACGCCGATGATCGCAGCGTTGCGCTACGCCATGCACGAGCCGCGCTCGCGAGCGGGCGCGACGACAGTTCGGCCTTGGCGATCGGCGGCTTCGTGGTGGCGATGCTTGATCGCGATTTTACCACCGCACTGAGTGTGCTCGACCAGTCGCTCGCGCTTAACAGCAACTCCGCGCTGGCATACGGCTTCAGCGCATTGGTTCGTGCTATGCACGACGACCACGATAGGGCGATCGAACAAGCGGAGCGGGCGCTGCGACTGAGCCCATTCGACCCGCTGCGCAACGTACCGCAAGCGGCCTTGGCAATCGCCCATTTCCTCGGCGGCAATTTCGAACGGGCGGCCGCGGCCGCGGCCGATGCTCACATAGGCAGCCTTCGATACGCCATACAGCTGGCCTCAACGGTTCGCCTGGGAAAGCTCAACGAAGCGCGTGTGGCGGCGGCGCGACTCATTGAAGCTGTACCGGATTTCACCGTCGCGGGCTTTACGGCCCGGCTCATCACTTCACAGCCAGAATTGGTTGCGGCCATCTCCAGCGCGTTGACCGAAGCCGGCTTGCCGTGAGGCGCAAAATAGAAAGCCAATTGGCTCCCGGCACCGGCGGGCGGATTTAATCTAAACCTTCGCTTGTATGCGCCGTTGTGCCGGGGCGGGAAAAACGCGAGTATTGATTGGATAATGCAATTTATCTGCGAAATAAACAGGGAGGAAGGGTAATGGCTCAGCTCATGGTGATGTACAAAACTCCGAAGGACGCAGCCGCATTCGACAAGCACTACTCGGAGAAACACGTGCACATCGCGAAGAAAATTCCGGGCCTGAAAAAATATGAAGTCAGCCAGGGGCCGGTGGCGACGCCAGCCGGACCGTCCGGCTATCATCTTGTTGCCATCCTACACTTTGACAATCTCGCCGCGATCCAAAGCGCGTTCGGCAGCCCGGAAGGGCAAGCGGCGGTGGCTGACGTTCAGACTTTTGCGACTGGTGGTGTCGACATTTTTATGTTCGACACTCGTCAGGTGTGATCCGGACGCTGGCCGGCGCACGGCGCCTTTGGCTTAAGACGCACAACGATTCTCTAAGCGTTGACGGCATAGACGTGCCATTCGTCGGGAACCCCCTTTGAGGGTTTGGTTCCCGTGATCGCCGAAGCGCAAGCCAGACCCAGCCACTAGGTCCTTGACAGTGCTTGAAACCAGGAGCTAGCCGCCGGCACCGGCGAGCGAAGCGAGGCACAAAGCGGACGTCGCACGATCGCGCACTGTTAGGTGCTGCCATTCTGCTGGCCGGACGCACTTCAACAACGGTGGGCGCATGCTAGCGTTGCAGCCGTTTGACGACGTCCGCGAGCTGCTCGAGGGTCTCCTGCCTATCCTCGTCGCTCAACTTATTCAGATCGATCCGAATGGATAGGCCATCGCGATCACACCGGATGTATCGATCTTCCTCGGACCGGTCGAAAAAATTCTTAAGCGCAAAAGGACGGATTTCCCGCCGGATCCCCTTGGCCTCTATGGAGGGCCTCTCCTCCGCATCAACCATGTCGCGAACGACGGCGTAAGTTTCATAGGACAGAAGAATGCCATCCGGATCCGCTTGGCTTTCTAATCTGGCGGCCAGGTTTACCTCGCCGCCGATGATCGTGTAGTCCATGCGATCCTTGCTTCCGAAATTTCCGACGTTGCAGAACCCCGTGTTGATACCGATGCGCATCCGAAATGGATGCTCGTATCCCCGCTCGCGCCAATCCTCCTGAAGATCCTTCATTCGGCGCTGCATGGCGATCGCCATCCGCACACAGGCCTTGGCGTCCTCTTCGACGCCCTTCGATTCAGGATCGCCGAAAAACATCAGCATGGCATCGCCGATGAACTTGTCGATGGTCGCTCCATGTTCGAGGGCTATCTTGGACATCTCCGTGAAATACTCGTTCAAGAGGCTCGCAAGATCCTCCGCCTGGAGATCCTCGGTAATCTTGGTGAAATCCTTGATATCACTGAAGAACACGGTGAGCTTTTTACGCTTGGTTTCGAGCGAGACATCCTGACGACCGGAAAAAATGGACTGATAGATCTGTGGCGCGAGATATTTGGAGAGCTTCGACGAAAGCGATTCGAGCATGTTGTTCTTTTCGTCGACCAGCGCTTTCTGTTCGTCCAGTTCGCGGAAGAGGTTCCGATGCAACGTGTCGAAGCGGTCCTTCGCCTCCTCCAGGCGGACGCGACTTTCCTCGGATCGCGCGAGTTTCCGTTCCAGCACGCGCACCTGCCGGATCAGCGTCGCTGGGTCGGCCGCCGCCTTGTCGCCGGTCGATTTGTCTCCGGTCATGGTAAGCCACCCATCCAAGCGTCGGTCTGAGACGGCGACACCGCCGACCCCGCGTCAAGTTCCAATGATCAGTGATACGTAAGTTTCGTTGTGGAACCTGGAAGCCTCGTCGCTCCGATCGCGCGGCCCGATCTCGCCGTAGCCATAGAATCCGCAGACGGGAACCTCGTCGCCTATCACGGAGCCGATGATGCCGAATTCCTCCTTGGTTCGCGTGCCGAGCAGAATCCTTCTGGCGGCACAGGAAAAGAACAATGCCGCTTCAGGCGTCTTTCCATGTGGATAGCCTGCGAAAGCTTTCTTAATGGATGCCCTGCAGCCGTCGAGGATGTTCCCCCGATCGGCAACCGTGATCCGCACCATCTTGCCTTCGGGGATTTCGGCGAGATAGGTGATGGCGCCGGTGTCGGCATCGAAAGTTCCGTCGGTCGCCCGAAGACATTCGACCTTGCCATTCTCGTCCAGCATCGCCAACGGGCAATCCGGCGTCGGATTCGCCGTTTCACCGAGGAAGCGTCGGTAAAACTCGAGCGCCGGTCGGCCGTCGATCTCGTGGAGGACCGTGCCTTCCGATCGGGTCACGAGCCCGGGCTCGCCGACCGGTTCCCATCCGCTCTCCACGGCGACCGAGTACACGAGCGGGCCCGAGAGAAGCAGGACCGGGACCGAATCCGAGCACACTTCGCGCCCACAGAACTGGCGCGTCGCAACCATGCGATAGCCGTCACCTGCGGTACCACCGACAACGGGCACGTTCGAGCCCAGCTCTTTGCGCAACGAGTCGACGATTTGCTGCGCGCTCGTGGTCATGCTTTCGGGTAAAGTGATGCAGATCGCGGTCGGCAGATCAGACTTCGCTGCGGCGGATTCGACTGCGTCGCGGCAGGCGGACGGAATATTCTTACTAACGTCGCGCCCGATTCCGGAGGCGAATTCGATGCTGTCCGAGCCGAACAAAACGAGCGCGACGGAGTCCTCGCGATAGCCGAGCGCGGAAGACATCTCCCCGGCCGTGGTGCAGCCGATGAGTTCGAGGTTCGGCCAAGCGTTGAGTATTCCATCGAGAACCTGATCGTGCTCCAGATCGATGGTGGAGAAAAGGAGTCCGGCTTTAGGTACCCTCTTGCCTAGTTTCTCGTGACACTGTGCGAGGATCTCGGCGAGCGCGCCTTCGGTATCAATGTCGTCGCTCTGTGCGACTACGGTAAAGAACATGTGCCCCCTCAGCTCCTCGGCCTCACCGCGAAATCGCAGTCAATTCAGGATATCCAATGCGAATTGCATATTTGCCACTATACTCCCCCACGCAACTCCGAGTCTGGATTTTATACGGGAGCGGAGGCCGATCCCAGCCAGGCTGTGCAATGTCGGCTAATGGCCCTTTTCGTCGTTGCCGCGACGCAGCGATTCGGTAGCGATTGGAGGAAGAGCGGACATTCCTGGTGCACATCCAAACCGACGAAGATGACCCAACTGCGACATTGGCTGCGGACTGCACAATGGTTTTGATGCCGGTTTTAACCCCTATCAAAGTATTCGCCTGAGCCGATAGGATGCCGTCTCCTGAGCTTGGGGTCGGATATGAAGCGGCGCGAATTCATCACCCTTCTTGGCGGCGCGGCAGTCGCTTGGCCGCTCGCGGCGCTGGCGCAGCAGACCGACAAGGTGCGGCGGGTCGGGGTGCTGATGGGATACGATGAAGCCGATCCTGAGGCAAAGGCGTTGCTCTCCGAGTTCACGCAGGGGCTTTCGGAGTTGGGCTGGACCGATGGCCGCAATCTGCGGGTGGACGTTCGCTGGGCACCCGGCAGAACCGATCTGATGCACACATTCGCAAAAGAGTTAGTCAACCTGCAGCCCGACGTGATACTGGCAGATTCGACGCCAGTGACCGCTGCGCTAAAGCGCGAGACATTGACGATTCCAATTGTATTTGCCGCCGTCGCCGACCCGGTCGGCTCCGGATTCGTTGCGAGTCTACCCCGCCCGGGTGGGAACATCACGGGGTTCGGCTCACTTGAAACGGGGTCAATGGCGAGCAAGTGG
>Ga0181532_10005596_pt1 | contig 10629 bp, 11 predicted proteins | sample PEATcosm2014_Bin_33_FD_119768 | JGI IMG/M metagenome (GOLD analysis project Ga0181532, IMG submission 119768) | Peatland microbial communities from MTU Mesocosm Facility, Houghton, MI, USA - PEATcosm2014_Bin11_30_metaG | ecosystem: Environmental > Terrestrial > Soil > Wetlands > Peat | place... | reverse complement strand
TACCCCATCAGGGCGAATCCGGATGCGATGCTCAGCAGGCTGGCGATAATGGTCATCGGTTTGCGCCGCTCGACACTCTATATATAGTTGAAAATCATGGCGCGCCACGACGACGACAACCTGATGAACAGGCTACGACAGATGAGCGAAGAAGGCATCACCGGTTTGTTCAACGAGATTCTGTCAAACGAGCGGATGCGCTCGAGTTTCGGGCGGGCGGGTGAGCGATTCATGGCGAACAAGCAGTCTTTCGACCGCAACGTCGAACAGGTGCTCGACTTCGTCAACATTCCTTCCAAGCGGGACGTTCGCGAGCTGAAAGCGCGGCTCGATCATCTGAGCTCGCAACTGTTGAACCTCAGTATCAAGCTCGATCGCATTCTCGATCATGACGAACCCGCGAAAGCGAAGCCCGCGGCCCGACGCGCAAAGAAGCCCGGCTGATCAGCCGGCGCGCAAGCTGCGGCCTATTTCGGCGAGGTCGGCGATGGTGCGCGGCTCGCGGCCGAGGTCAGGCGCAACCATCAGGACTGCGCCGGCGGGAAGCGAATCGCGCAGGGCACTGAGCGAAACCTGCTCGCGGGTCTTGAGCGCGGCGTAGTCGGCGAGATTGCGCTTCAATTTTCTTTTGAGCGACGGCGCGATCCGGGCCGAGGATAGTTCCGCGGCGTCAGGCAGCTCCGCAATCACACGATTCACGACCATCGCGGCGACGCGCAAGCCGGCACGCTCGAGCGCGCCGATAAATTCGCGCGCCTGCGCGATGCGGCTCGACTCCGCGGTCGTGACGATCACGATTGCGGTGTCGGGCGCGCGCAGCTTGTCCCGGGCGCGCGCGGCACGGGCGGAAAAGCCTTCGTACATGCCGTCGAAACTGCGAACGAAGGACTGGACGTCGCTGAGCAGATTCAGGCCGGTCACGCGATCGAACGCCGCGAGCACGGCGCGTGCCGCGATATCCACCATCCGCAACCGGCTCCTGAACAGCCCGGCGGGCGCACCGAGCAGACTGACGGCGCGCGAGTTGAGCAGTTCGAGCAGGCGCCGTGGCGCGTCGAGAAAGTCGAGCGCCTCGGCGGCCGGAGGAGTGTCGAGCACCAGCAGGTCGGTCGAGGGATTGGCCGCCAGCTCGAGCAGCTTTTCCATCGCCATGTAGTCGGCCACTCCGGCCAGCGCGCCGGAGAGATTGCGATAGATTCGATTTTCAAGAATCGTGTTGCGCGCCGCGTCCGACAGCGCGTAACGCGCGACGATCGAATCGAAGGTGCGTTTTGGATCCAGGCGCAACGCGCGCAGCCGGGCGTGGCCGGAGCCGCCGCCACGGCGCGCATGAGCGATGCCCTCGAACTGCACCTCGACCGGCTCGGAAGAATCCGCGCCGAGGCCGAGCGCGTCAAGCAGGCGCGGCGCGGGATCGACGGTCATCACATCCACGGCGCATCCGATCACGGCGGCGCGCACGGCGAGTGCGGCGCTGATGGTGGTCTTGCCGACGCCACCGGGCCCCAGGCAGATCACGAGGCTTTGCGAGCGCAAGTCGAGCGACTCGGGATGGGCGGGATGCCTGGGACGGGCGGACGGCTTGAGCGGTGCGGCCCTGGGCTTCATCGATCGAGCAGCTCCGCATCCAGCACGCGGCCAAGTTTCGCGACTTCAGCGGGTCCCATGGCCGGCGTGAACATCATCGGGAGGCTGAAGGTCGGGATGCCGGCGGCGGCGAACCGCGGGGCGGCCAGAGCCGCCTGTTGGTGCGCGGCGTTTCGGCGCCTGGCCAAGTGGGCGTGGCCGCCGAGCGAATTCAGCGCGGCGAGTTCGGAAGTATCGAAGAGCAAATCGGGAACGCAGTTCATTATCGCGGCGACAGTTACGATGCCCAGCCGCTCGCGCATCGTGGCGGCGATTTCAAGCGCCTCGCGAACCGCGAGATCCTCCGGCGTCATCGTGACGATCGCGCCGAAGCGGGTCGCGTCGGTGAGGAAGCTATCGACCGAATCGGCAAGCCGGTTCAGCGTGCCGCCGGGCGCGATTCCCTTGACGCCCGACGAAACCGAGAGCAGTTCGACGGCGCTGCCCGAGGCGGGCGCGTCGATCACGAGATAACGATCCTCGAGCGCCGCGTCACCCGCCATGATGCGGAGACGTTCCAGCAGCAGGAAAGCCTCGAGACCCGGCAGCGCGGCGGTTACGTAACCGAACGTCCTGCTGCGCAGCATCCGGCGCGAGATGGCGCGGATGGGGACGATGCGCTCGATGAAGGCTTCGAGCTCGGCGCGCGGCGTGAGCGCGACGGCGTCGAGCGAGCCGGTGACTTTGACGGTGGCCGAATCCTCCAGCACCGCGCCGAGCGCGGCGGCGGCGGACAGGCGACGGTCGAGATCGGCGAGCGTGGTCGGACGCCGGCGCGACAGCGCAATCGCAAGCGCGGCGGCGACCGTGCTCTTGCCGGTGCCGCCTTTGCCGGTTACGAACAAGACCCGCGGCAGCGTCATCGGCTAGAATGTAAGGGTCGGGCAGCGAACAGTAAACCTTGCGCGGGAAGAGAGTTGGTTTTGAACGAAAATAAACCGCCGGCGATCGAATCGATGCTGATTGCGATACCGCCCGAGCAGATCGTGCTGTTCAAGTCGATCGTCGAGTCCTACGACAATATCGCGACGCTGCGGACCGAGGATCCCACGCGACATCATCTGCGGATTTACTTCTCGGCGGATTCGCGCGACGAAGTCGAAGCGATGATGGCGTCGCTGGCCGCGCAGTTCACGATCGAGCGGCTCGCGTAGCGGGGGAGGGGGGCGGGGGTGACCCCTGCACCAAGTGAAAAGAGAAGATGCGGGCTTCGCCCGGTTAGAAGTATTAATCAGGAGCAGAGAAGCCGAGCGGGGTTCCATTGAGGGCGCTTGACTTAAGTTAGCGATATTTTTATAAATATGGAACTATGAAGAAATCGACCGTAACCGCGGCGCTGGGCGCGCTGGCGCAAGGGACTCGGCTCGACATCTTTCGGCTGCTGGTGCAAAGGGGTCCCGCGGGGTTGCCGGCGGGCGAGATCGGCACGCGGCTCGGTCAACCGTCGCCCACGTTGTCATTCCACCTGAACCAGCTCAGATTTGCGGGCTTGGTGAGTTCGCGGCGCGCGAGCCGGTCGATCATCTACAGCGCCAATTTCAAGGCGATGAGCGATCTGCTCGCGTACCTGACCGAGAACTGCTGCGGCGGGCGGCCAGAGCTATGCAGCTCAGCCGACGCGCCAGGCTGCGGATCCGAATGCGCGCCTCAGCCGAGTGTCACGCCAAAGAAAAATCGGAGGGCGCAATAGCGAATCGATCCTGGAGCGACGACCGCATCATGGCCAATCGTGAGTACAACGTTTTGTTTCTATGCACCGGCAATTCCGCGCGCAGCATCATGGCCGAGTGCGCGATCAATCGCTGGGGCAGGGGAAAGTTCAAAGGATACAGCGCCGGGAGCCATCCCAAGGGCGCCATCGATCCGACCGCGCTGGAGTTGCTCCAGGAGCTGAACTACGACACCTCAAAATTGCGCAGCAAGAGCTGGGACGAGTTTTCCCGTGCGGACAGTCCGCCGCTCGACTTCGTCTTCACGGTCTGCGATCGGGCGGCTGCCGAGCAGTGCCCGCTATGGCCGGGACAACCGATCACTGCGCACTGGGGCGTGGCCGACCCGGTGGCGTTTGTGGGCACTCGCGAGGAAAAGCGCCGCTGCTTCTTCCGCATCTACCGCGAGCTGGAAAATCGCATCAAGATTTTCGCGAGCCTGAGAATCGAGGCACTAGACAGTTTCGCCCTGCAGGATCGAGTCAAAGAAATCGGCAAAGTCAAACTTCCCGAAGGGCGCGAGTAGCGGCTGCATCCCGCACCTCCCTCGATACGGAGAAGTTCGCAGTGAGCGCATCAATGTCGATGGCACCGACGCCGGTCCTTCGCCGGCTTTCGTTTCTCGACCGTTACCTGACGCTATGGATTTTTCTGGCGATGGCGGCCGGGATCGGGTTGGGAGCGGCGGCGCCGGGAGTGAGGATTGTCTTCGATCGCCTGAGCGTGGGCACCACCTCAATACCAATCGCGATCGGGCTCATCCTGATGATGTACCCGCCGCTGGCGAAGGTGAATTACGACGAGCTTGGAGATGTCTTTCGCGATTGGAAAATCCTTGGCCTCTCGCTGGTCCAGAACTGGATCATCGGTCCGATCCTGATGTTCGCACTCGCGGTGATATTCCTTCGCGATCGCCCGGAGTATATGACCGGCCTGATCATCATCGGCCTGGCGCGATGTATCGCGATGGTGATCGTGTGGAACGAACTCGCCGGCGGCGACACGGAGTATTGCGCGGGACTGGTCGCGTTCAATTCGATCTTTCAGGTGCTTTTCTTTTCGCTTTATGCATTCGTGTTCGTGACAGTGCTACCGCGATGGCTCGGGTTGGGCGGCGCAGTCGTGGAAGTCACGATCGGCAAGATCGCGGAAAGCGTCGGCATCTACCTGGGCGTGCCGTTCGTTGCGGGCTTTGCGACCTGGAAGATTCTTACCGCGCGCAAGGGCAAGGCCTGGTATCGCGAGCGTTTCATTCCGAAGATCAGTCCGCTCACCCTGGTTTTTCTTCTGTTCACGATCGTCGTGATGTTTTCGATCAAGGGCGCGAAAATCGTGCATCTGCCGCTCGACGTCGTGCGCATCGCGATTCCGCTGCTGCTCTACTTCGCGATCATGTTCGCGCTTTCCTTCGTACTGAGCCGCGCCGTCGGCGCGACCTATCCGCAAACGGCGACGCTGTCTTTCACCGCAGCATCCAACAATTTCGAGTTGGCAATCGCAGTCGCGGTCGCGACCTTCGGGATCGACAGCGGGGCGGCATTCGCCGCCGTAATCGGTCCGTTGATCGAGGTCCCGGTGATGATTGGTCTGGTGGATGTCGCTCTATGGGCTCGGCGCAGTTATCTTCGCGGGGGTGAGCAGGGGTGACCCCTGCGCCCAATGTTAAGGCCGCGCTCCGTCGTCGCGCGCAGCATAAAGGAAGAATCACCTGCGCGGTGGGCGGCAGGGGCTGCAGCCCCTGCACCCGCAGTGAGAAGACGCGAAAATCTGCGCAGCGCATCTTTTCGCGACTACGCGACGGAAGGGGTGAGCCGTGGCTACGGCAGCGCAGAATTAAGCCGTTGGCAGGGGACGCGCCCGCCAACGGCGGGCGGCCTTAATACTGGGTGCAGGGGTCACCCCTGCCCGTCGCCACGGGCGGGGTGTTGCTGACACGCCGCCCGCGCCGTCGTTTTTGCTCTTTACCGGACGCCAGTCTATCGCGCGGCCGAGTTACCGGCACAGCCACCGATGATGACGGCGGAAGTAGCGATTGGCGCATGCCCACGGCCGATAGTAGGCGACGGTCGTAAGCGGCATCGGCGCGACGGTCTCCTGGACCACCACCGGTTGCAAATTCTGCGGATGCCAAACGACGACATCTGCGGAGACAGCTCCGGGCATCGCCATCATGAGGAGTCCAAACAGCGCGGCTATTGTAGTTGTGTAAAGTTTCATATGCGTCTCTCCTGACCTGAGTACGGAGCGGGAGATTGGCGGGTTACGAAGGCTGAACGATCGTTTATGCGAAGGGGCCGGCCACTGCATCTTGGTAAGGAAGAGACGCGGACTTCGGAACCTCAAACCTCACGCAGGTTTCGGACTTCCCGTTGGTAAAGACAGGGGCCGTTCCAGCTATCTGGAACGGCCCCTCAAGTTTTTCATCAACGGCTGCCGCTCAGCAGCGTGCCCGAACCAGCCTACTTATAGGATTTGCCCTTAATTGTGAATTTTGTGTTCTTTCCATATTCGTCATTGAAACTGCCAGAACACGGGCCAACTGCTCCATACTCAAAGACATCGGTGTCCTCGAGTGTGCACCCGCCACTGATAAAACCCTGCGGGTTAAAGTCGCTACCACAGTCTGAGCCTATTAATGAGATACTCTCGGTGTCTTTTGAACCGCTGATCTCTATGTCGCCGAATGCAAGGTCGCATCCGGAATCACCGGCTATCCCAGCATACCAGATATCATCATCGTAGCTCTCATAGATCGTCATATCGCCGCTGCCCGCTGCGCCACTGGCCTTCCCCGAGTACGTGTAGCAATAGCAATTACCGGATATACAAGTATCGGCATAGTTCGCCCCGCCTGGGCAGCCGGTGGTGGTGTAGACACCCGAACCGCCATACCCTCCTGTGATGGTCAGGGTAATGTCGTAGTTCGAGGATTTCGGTGTTGGAGAGTCCGACACAGCTCCCTGGCGGTGTGCCGGTACGTTCCCGCCTGCCCAAGTGGGCGCGGCGCAGAACACGGCGGCGGCGAGCATCGCACTCATAAGGAATCTGAATTTCATCGGTACCCTCCCTGATCCTGTTGCGCGGCGCTTTACGACGTTCGGCCGCGGGGTTTCACGCTTCAATCCGACGAACGAAACAAGTCGGCTCGAGAATTTGCTGCGATCGCCAGAGCACATCCTTACAGCTAGAAGCACAAATAGATACGCAATCGCCGGTGTTACGGCAACACGGTCCGCTAGTTGCGCCGTGCCATCGTGACGGTGCAGAAAAGACCGCTGTGGTCGGAATAGGGGAAGTCGGCCCGCTGATTCGCGATGACCTCGAGGTTCGCCGAAGCAGTCCACGCGTGTGAGTTGGCCGCGACGATGTAGTCAATCCATTCGGGGCGGCCGTCAAAGGGGTCGGTGGTCGTTCCACAGTTGCATAGCTCGCGGCCCTCAGCAGTCAGGTCCGTCCCGAGGGCAGCGACGTGTGAATAAAGAGACTCGCGCGAATTTGTGTTGAGATCTCCCGCAACTATCGCGGGCATCGATGCATGCAGCCGCGACACGATCTGGCGAAGCTCGATGAGTTGCGCTTCGCGAACCGCGGCATAGTCGATCCCCCGATATTGCGCCTGGAGGTGAGTATTGAGAGCGCAGAGGCGCTGTTCGCCGCGCTCGAGCTCCACAGTCAGAATGCCCTTGCCGCCAAGTCCATCGCCCTCCCAGACTTTCCACATCGGCGCGCTTGCGGCGAAGGGGTGAAACTTCGGTGCTGCGCGCACGCGCCATCCCGCAGAGGCGCTGACAAATCCGAGCAGTCCACCCCTGGGGCCGACGCCGCGGCGTTTGATGCAGATTGGAATCCAATCGGGTTGCAGCGCCATGGTGAGACGATCGACCGCCGCGCCGAACCAGACTTCCTGAAATAGCGCGACGTCCGGCGACAGTTCGCGCACTTTCGCGCATACCCGATCCATCCGGCCGCCGGGATCTTTGGACAATAGCCAGGTCATTGCGTGCAGGTTCCATGACAGAACCTTGAGGCAGATTTCGCTCATGGCGATTTAGACGCTATCGCGCGATTGCGACGGCGTAGTCGCGGCCTTCCCAATTGTGCGTGTCGCGCCAGTTGAACGTAAAGCGAACCGGGGCGCGGTCGCCTGCGCCGATATCGATGTCAACGTAGTCGAAGCCGATCGGCGTTGAATTCGACCCGGTATCATTAAAGTGCCGCCATTCGTCCCTGGACCAATGAAGCGTGAACGGTCGAGTGGCCTGAATGCGCAGACGGTCGCCGGGTGAAACCGACTTGACGTGGCGGTTGGATTTCCAGACGCGAAGGCGGCTCGGCTTTCGTCCTGGCTTCAGGTAGCGGTCCTTGACCTCTTCAATCAAGTCGAAGACCCGCGCGTCCGAGGCCGAGCGCAGCAGCTTGAGGTACTCGGCATGCGCCCACATCAAGGGAGTCGCGCTGCCGGTCTGGTAGCCATACCTGAGCAGCTCGCGCGGGATGTCGGGTTGATCCCAGATCTGTTCGGGCAGCAACTGCGTCGAATTCGCAAACCGTTCCATCGCTCTAAGATAGGGAAGCGGGTCACGACCCGCCGCGAGTTCGTAATGCCCGCGCTCACCGGTCAGCAGCGGCCACGGACGTCCGCGGCCCCATCCGATAAACGGGCCGCCGTCGTCGCACTGTCCATAGCCGTCGTGGGTGTAGCGCCGCCAGCACGGACCGGCAGGGAAGCCGGTCTTGAGGACGGCATCGATAACGCGGATCGAATCCTCCATCAGGGGATCGCCGGCTTTGCGAATGCCGTAGCGGACCAGCTCGAGAAACCCGCCGTCAACGATTTCCGCGACGGGGAATTCAGTCTGCGCGTCGGGTGCGCGATTGTGAATGAAGACGCGCTTGCCGTCGATGCTTTCGTCGGCGTCCGGATTGCCGATGTCGATGGGATTGATCCTGACGTAGTGGCGCTTGACGCCGGGGACGAGGAAGCCCTGGTTGGTGACGGTCCAGGTTTCGATGTGCGCCTCGAGGAAGTCGGCGTACTCCTCAAGGAATTGCGCGGTCGCCGGGTCGCCGCGATCGCGGGCGAAACAGGCCGCGCAGATCAGTGCCGCCACATTTGCGGCCAGCGTCGAGGGCGAGTAGCCGGCGTTCTCCTCCCATCGCTCCTGCGGCGTGGCGCATCCGTTGTCGATTAGGAAGTGGGCCGCCCGCATCACCATCGGATACGGATCGAAATTCTTGAGCATGGCATGTTTGTGCATCCGCCACGCCAGGATGATCGGAAACGAAACTTCGTCGAGCTGAATCCCGTTCCAGTAGGGCTTCCCGTCGATCCAGAAGTTCTGCGGAAAGCCGCCGTCGGGGCGCTGCGCACATGCCAGATAGATCAACGCGCGCAGCGCGGTGGCGAGCTCGCCCGAAGCGGCCAATCCGGTCACGCTGTTGACCATGTCGCGGGTCCACACCAGATGGTAACCGCCAAGGTCCTCGTCGCCCTTGGACTCGCCCCAGGGGATGCTGAGCGAAGCGATGAGCGCGCCGGGATAGGTTTTGTCTTCATGGGCGAGCAGCAGCTCGCCGCTGCGGCGATAGAGGGCGCCGCCGTCGCCGGAGAATTTTTCGAGCGGAAGGAAATGGTGCGACGCGCGATTCCATTGTTCGAGGAAGCGGGCGCGATGCTCGGGGAAAGGATCGGCGAGCGACTGATAGAGAGTAGTCACGGCGCGATTGAGCTTGCGGCCGAAGCCGAGGCCAAGGGTGAAAGAGTAGCCCTTGCGCAAATCGATCTCGGCGGTGAGCGCGATATTGCCGTCGAGCGCGGCGGCGAACCGATAATCCATTTTGAAATTGGCGCTGATGTCCTGCCATCCGTCGGTATTCCCGACGTATCCGCATGAAGCCCCGAGAAATGGCACTGTGGCTCCCAAAGCCAGCCAGACGTCGTCCTTGTTCGCAGTCAGGAACTCGTGCCCGACGATTTCGGCCAGGTAACCGTTGTTACCCCATCCGCCGACACACAGATGTGGCGCGAGCAAGACGTAGAGGTGGAGTTTTTTGAGCAGCTCCGGGTCGCCCTCGAGGCGGGTGTTGATGAGCAGGGTCGGCAGATGCGGATCGGTGATGACTTCCTTGAAGAGATGATAGCGGCCGTCGGGCGAATGGCTGACGATTCGCACGCCGAGGCCGGTCGCGTCGAGGTACTCGGTGGTGGAATCGAGATTACGGCGTTCCTCGTGGAAGAAGGTCTCGCCGTCGGTGATGAGGAACTGGAGGTCGCGGACCTGCGGCTGATCGATGGTGGGGAAATAAATCTCGTTGACGACGCCGGCGGAGGTGGTGAACCATAGATGGCTCACGGAGGCGTAGGCGGTGCAGACCGCATCCTTGGCGCTGCGGGTCCATCGCGGCGGGATTCCGGGTGCGCCGGTGGCGACCGGAGATTTCACAATTGTTGCCATAAAACCTCTGATCGAATCGCTTAAAGGGTCAGACGGTTTCGGGTTGCTCAGGTTTCGTAGTTGTCGCGGATGGTTCCTCCGCGGGCTTAAGCCGAAACATCCAGGCGACGCCGACGCTGATCGCGTACAGCAGCACCAGCGGGACCGCGAGCAGGAACATCGAGATCATGTCGGGCGGAGTCAGCGCCGCGGAGACCACGAAGATGGCGACGATCGCATAGCGCCAGTAGCCGAGCATCATCTTGTAGTCGATCATCCCGAGCTTGGTGAAGAAGAACGCGAAAATCGGCATCTCGAACGTGAGCGCGAACGCGAGCAGCAGCTTGGATGAGAACGCCAGGTACTCGCTGATGCGGATGGTCGGGGTGACTCCGATGTTCGCGTATTGAGCCAGGAAAAATGCATAGCCGACTCTGAAGACGACGGCCCAGCAGAAATATCCGCCGAGCACGAAAAATATCGTCGCGAAGAAGACGAACGGCCTGGCCATCCGGCGTTCGGTTTCGTACAAACCCGGCGCGATAAATTTCCAGATTTCGTAAAAGACCGCGGGGCTGGCGATGAACAGACCAGCGATGAGCGCGACCTTGATCTCGGTGTAGAACGCCTCGCCGACGCCGGTGCCGATGAGCAGCACCTTGCCGCCCGAGACCTCGCGAATCGGCCAGGTCAGCAGGCGAAACAGCGGATTTCTGATCGCGTACGCCAGGATGAAGCCGACGCCGATGGCGATGAAGGCGCGAATCAGGCGGGTGCGGAGTTCCTGCAGATGCTCGACGAGCGACATCCGCGCCTGTTCGGGCGTTTCCTCGGTGGGCGCGGGCGGTGTGATATCCTCG
>Ga0181532_10005595_pt1 | contig 10630 bp, 10 predicted proteins | sample PEATcosm2014_Bin_33_FD_119768 | JGI IMG/M metagenome (GOLD analysis project Ga0181532, IMG submission 119768) | Peatland microbial communities from MTU Mesocosm Facility, Houghton, MI, USA - PEATcosm2014_Bin11_30_metaG | ecosystem: Environmental > Terrestrial > Soil > Wetlands > Peat | place... | reverse complement strand
TCAACAATCCATCGAGCGCGTGTTCCGCGGCTTGAAAGATGGCGAGTGGTTGGGCTGGGATCCCATGTATCACTGGACCGACCGCAAGATTCGCATCCACGCCTTCTACTGCATGTTGGGTATCTCCCTGTTGCAGTATGTGCACCAGCAGGCCAAAGCTGGGTGGGCGGATCTGTCGGTCGAGCAACTGCTCGAGGAACTCGAGCAAATCAAACAGTTCGTCCTGCTCTATCCGCCTCAGGGCGAAAAGGGACCGCCCCGCACCGCCTATGTGCTCTCGCAGCAGTCTCTCGCCCAACAAGCCTTGGTCAAAACTCTGGGCCTTGCCGCGATGGCTTCGTAGTACCCAACGTGGGTAAGACAACGCAATGCTTCTAACTCCCTCACAAATATCTGCTTACAAGCTTGTTCTCTCAACTCGCAGTAAACTCCCGCTAGGACCCTGCGAACCAAGGCAAGACGGATCTGTGGCTTTTGGCTGTTCATCTGGGAACTCTCTCGCGCCTGACCTTTCATCCCGCCACGTTATATACGGCGGCCTGGTCGCCCGACAGCACCCGCCTGGCGGTTGCGCCGTTTGACGAGAGAGTCCAAATCAGGGCAGCCAATGGCAGCGGGATACCGGTCACTCTCTCCGATGAACTGGTGGGCCGCGTCAATGACTGGTCCCCGGACGGACACACGATTCTGATAGGCCAGCAGAATTCGAGTACGGGCCAGGATGTTTTATCGTTGCCGGTTTCCGATAAGCCGCAGCCGCTTACGCCGGTGCTGAATTCGCAGTTTGACGAGGTATCGCCCAGACTGTCGCCCGACGGCCGCTGGCTGACCTACATTTCCAACGAAAGCGGACGGTCCGAGGTGTACGTGGTTCCCTTCCCTGGGCCGGGCGGCCGTCGGCAGATCTCCGTCAACGGAGCCACGCCGGTTCTGGAAGCTATCACGTGGAGCCGGGATGGCAAGCAGCTCTATTTTCGCGATTCGGTGGGAGCGCTGATGGCAGTCGACATACAGGCGCAGGGCAGCGAGTTCCGCTTTGGCCTGCCCAAGCAGTTCTTCGCAGCGCCGGGAGGCGCCTGGCCGCTGGATACCGCTCCCGATGGACGGATTCTTGCGATGATCCAGGCGGACCAGCAAGTCATTTTGCCGCTTACGCTGGTGTTGAACTGGGATGCGGAGATGAAGAAGTAAGGACGGCGCCGGCGCCACCCCAGACGAGCTGCGCTCGACGGACAGCCTAGGACGGCCGTTCCCACATTTAGCACCCTTACATATCTCTGCGGCCTTCCATCGCCTTCAGCATGGTGATTTCGTCGGTGTATTCGATGTCGCTGCCGACGGGGATGCCCATGGCGATGCGGGTAACTTTCACGCCGGCGCGTTTGAGTTGCTGCGAGAGATAAGTCGCGGTGGCTTCGCCTTCGACGGTGGGGTTGGTGGCCACGATGACTTCGTCGACGTTGCCGGCGTCGACGCGGATGATGAGATTCGAAATTCGCAACTGCTCGGGACCAATACCGTGCAGCGGGGAGATGGCACCGTGCAGGACGTGAAAGACTCCGTTGAAGTGCTTGGTCTTTTCGATGGCGGCGATGTTGGTGGGTTCTTCGACGACGCAGACCAGGCGCTGGTTGCGGGTGGGACTGGTGCAGTAGAGGCAGGGGTCGACGTCGGTGATGTTGTTGCACACCGAGCAGAGGCGGAGGTTGGCCTTGACGTCGCGCACGGCGGCGGCGAGGGCTTCGGCGTCTTCGTCGCTGGATCGGAGGATGTAGAAGGCCAGGCGCTGCGCGCTTTTGGCGCCGACGCCGGGGAGCTTTTTCAGCTCGTCGATCAGGCGGGACATGGGTTCGGCAAATTTGGACATTCTTTAATCCATTCTCGATTGGATTGTCATTCTGAGCGAAGCGAAGAACCCATGCAGTTTGCTGAAAGCAAGAGAGTGCATAGGTCCTTCGTTTGGCTCAGGATGACAGTCTCGTGATACTCATTGCGTCGCTGGGAGCGTGTATTCGAAATCGTAGGAATGCTTACCGCCCGCGGCGATGATGCTTGTCATCTTGCCGGCGATTCCCGCCAGCTGGCCCGTGCCGGAGTCGGGGACGGCCGCAATCGACATTTGCGGCTTACCTTGCGTCATGGTTCCGGTGTGCTGCAGCACAAAGCTGCCGGTGCGGCCGTGGAGAGCTCCGGTGACTTTCTCGATTGCGACGTAAGCGCCGAAGCCCTTCTGCGCCGAGCCGGCGGTGAGCATTTGCCCTTTGCCGCTGGCTTCGAGGTCTCCCTGATACTGCTTGTCGAGCGTCATGCGGCCCAGGACCGGGTCGTCGGATTTGTCGTCCTGGGGTGTAGCCTTGACGTCGAATGGGCCGGTGGCGTGGGTGGGCATTGATGCCTCTTTCGGGTTGGGAGATTGGGCCGACGTTTGCGAGGTGGCCGAGGCAGCAAGAGCCAGAAGAACGACAACGGTCACGGCAAGTCGCTCGTAAACAATTTTCATCCTGCATTACCTCGGTCGCGTGGTCAGAATTGTGCCGTCCCTACGGGACTCGGTTCCATCTTTACCATCTCACCCAGGACTTACGTCCTGGGCTAACGAATGCCGCCGCTCTGCGGCTGGAGCATCGTGCTCGGAATCATTGTCAGACTAACGGTTCAGAGTCCGGGGATGCCGAGACCGCCGAGCATGCCGCCGACGGTCGATTGCATTTGAGCGTCAACCTTGCGGGCGGCTTCATTGACGGCGGCCTGCACCAGGTCCTGCAGCATTTCGACGTCGCCGGATTTCACGGCTTCGGGATCGATGCGCAAGCTGAGAAGCTGCTTGCGGCCGTCCATTTTGGCGGTGACGGTGCCGCCGCCGGACGTGGCTTCGACCACGGTCGCCTGCATTTTTTTCTGCAGGTCTTCGTATTGCGATTTGGCTTTGGACATCAGCTCTTGCAGATTGAATCCACCCATGGACTTCTGCCTTTCGTGGTTTCGGTCGTAGGTCTTGGGTCTTAGGTTTCAGGAATTCTGGAATTTCGGAATTTCGGAGTTCTAATCTCTAGGACCTAACACCTAAGACCTATCACCGCTTCTCTTTGTAATCGATCACGGTACGAATTTCGGCATTGAATTTCTCCTGCATGCGGCGGACGACGGGGTCTTGCTCGGCGCGGCCTCGACCGCCTGGGCCGGAGGCACGCGGGGCGCCACGGTTGCGCTTGTTGTCCTGCGGGGCCACTGTCGCGCCGGGAACCACCTTTAGTTTTATGGGACGGCCCAGCACTCCGCTGGCCGAAGCGATCGCGAGGCGTTTCGCGTCCGGGCCAAGGGACATATCTACTACTGTTTGCGACTCGGAGATCTGGATGACCAGTTCGTTGCCTTGGACACTCCACTCGCCGGCGGAGAGCATGGAGACCAGGATGCGCTGGTTGCCCTCGGTGAGGGCTTGCAGGACCGCGTTCTGCAGGTGTTCCAGTTGCGGCGGCGTGGACGCAGCGGCGTTCGGCTGTATCGGCGCAATTTGCGGCTCCGCTTCCCGCTCCGGTTCGGGCGCAGGCGGTTTGGCGGCGCCGGCAGAGACGTAGCTAGCTACGTCTCTACGATCTGTCGTTGGATCTGAGACTGGATTAGGCACCGGGGCGGGCGCGGCGGAGCCCATGATTACTGGCTCTGGGGCGCTGGCGGCGGCTACGATGCGCGGACCGGTGGGAGGCGCGGCGTCAGATGATGCTTCCTGTCTTGGCGTGCCCTTGCGGGCGGAATCGGCCGCGAAAGGCGAAACAATATTTTGACGCGGGGCTTGAGCGGGTTCTGAACGGCGCGTTTCGGCACTCGACGCGCTACCGACAATGGCGGGCCTCGCAGGAGGGCGCTGGGCGCTGGTTACCGGAGCGGCTGCGACGTCGCTGAGCAACTGCTCGATGGGTATCAGTTTTTGCGCGTGCGCCATTTTCAACAAGCCGAGTTCCAAGTGGAAACGTTGTTCCTGCTTATATCCCAGCTCGCCGTGGGTGCGGAGCATGATCTGGAGGTGGCGCGTAAGATCTTCTTCGCCAAACCATTCAGCGACGCGGGCTACGCGCTCGCGTTCCTCGCTGGAAACCTGCAGTAACGGGGAATCTTTGCCGGCGATTTTCGCGACCGTGGCGTTGCGCAGGAACCGGACCATCTGACGGGCGAAGTGGGTAGGGCTGTGACCTTCACCCATAAGGTGATCTACCTGGCGGAGAATTCCTTCGCTGCGGCCCTCGGAGACCGCCTGCATCACTTGTTCGAGGATGTGAGCGGGCGCGGCGCCGACCAGGTTGCGGACGGAGTCGGCGGTGACGCGTCCGCTGGCGGAGGCGATGGCCTGGTCGAGAATAGAGAGCGCGTCGCGCATGGAGCCGTCGCCGGCTTCGGCGAGCAGGGCGAGGGCATCATCGTCCGCTTCGATCTTTTCGCGGGTGACGAGGTCGCGCAACTGGGCGACGATGGCATCGAACTTGACAGCGCGAAAACTGAAATGCTGGCAGCGTGAGCGGATGGTCTGGGGAATGTCCTCGGGCTGCGTGGTGGCGAGCATGAAGACGATGTGGTCAGGGGGCTCTTCCAGCGTCTTGAGAAGCGCGTTGAAGGCAGCGTCGGTGATCTGGTGCGCTTCGTCGAGGATGTAGATTTTGAAGCGGTCACGGGCCGGGCGGTAGCGGGCGGCTTCGCGAAGTTCGCGAATTTCGTCGATGCCGCGGTTGGTGGCGGCGTCGATTTCGATGACGTCGACGGCGTTGCCGGCACGAATCTCGGTGCAGGATTCGCAGATGCCGCAGGGCTCGGGGACAGGCCTATCTTTCGAGCGGCAGTTCAGGGCCATGGCCAGGATGCGGGCAACGGTGGTTTTGCCGATGCCGCGGTGGCCGCTGAAGATATAGCCGTGGGCGCTACGTCCCTGTTCGATGGCGTTCTGGAGGGTGCGGGTGACGTGCTCTTGTCCGATGACCTCGGAGAATCTCTGCGGACGATATTTGCGGGCCAGGACCGTGTAACTCATGGGCGGAAGACACGATTATACGTGATGGACGGTGCGATGTGCCGCGCTATGGAACAAAGCCTTAAGCCGCAGAGAATTCGGATATGCCACTAGGGACGCGGAAAACAGAATGGGCGCGGGCTTGCTAAGGAGCCTCGCACGCGATACGCTGGTTCCACGACTGCTGTGTGCGGATGCGGCGGGGCGAGCAAAGTCTACGACGGCCGCAAAGGAGCGTTGGGATGCAATTAAAACTGACGAAGCGAACGGTGGACGGGATTCTGGCCATCGAGTGCAATGGACGGATCGTGTTTGGGGACGAGTCTTCCCTGCTGCGGGACGATGTGAAGAGGGCCATTGCCGATGGCAACAAACGCATTGTGCTCAACCTGGGCGAAGTGAACTACATCGATTCGGGTGGGCTGGGCACGCTGGTGGCGCTGCATACCACGGCGCATAACGCCGGGGGCACCATCAAACTGGCAAACCTGACCAAGCGCGTGGGAGATCTGATGCAGGTCACCAAGCTGCTCACGGTGTTTGAAGTGCACAACTCGGAGTACGAGGCGTTGGAAGCGTTCCGCAAGGTGGCGTAGCGCCAGTTCACACCCTCGATGTCTTTTCGGTGCGTCTGACATGTGTGAACTGTGGATGAAAGTCAACATCCCATCCTAACGTGGCAAAGAGCGCGACGTTAGGATGGGGCGCACCCGAGTCCATCTTGGGGTGAACGGGACTGTGAGACCGAGAAGCAGCCGTTTCCTGGCAGGAAAAACCAAGCAGAATGATTCTGGAGTGATGCGTCTGCGGATTGAGCAGGCGGTGCGCGCGATTCCGCCCGGGAAGGTATCAACTTACGGCGGAGTGGCGCTGGCAGCGGGATTTCCGGGGGCGGCACGGCAAGTAGCGGCGGCTTTACGGCGCGGATTTGGATTGCCGTGGCAGCGCGTGCTGGGGGCGGGCGGTGAGATCAAGCTGACCGGAGATTCGGCCATCGAGCAACGACTGCGGCTGGAGGCCGAGGGGGTGCGGTTTCGGGGGCGGCGGGTGGACATGAAGGCGCACGAGTGGAAGTTGGGACGGACGAAACCGGCAGCAAAGAAATCTACCCGGGCAGCTCAGGCGCGAACAAGTCGATAAGTCCTATCGCGGTGCTCGACCCGCTGGGCGACCCAGAAGTCTATGGGCCGCACAACTATCTCCACATGCGCTACGGCCGGACTGCGTCGGCGGCAATGCTGCGACGGTAGGCCCTGACCTCATGCCGGACGGCGTTGAGGGCTCCGCGACCCCAGAGATTAGCGGGCTCGATGTCGTCATCAGTGTTCGCGTCAAAGCCTTCGTCGGGCGGCACGAACTCATTGAACTGATGGATGATCAAAAAGACGGGACTCAATTCCTGGGCATAGTCCATGAAGTCGTGAAACGTGGCGTAGGAACCGTTCTCCCCGAAACGAAGTGCGTCGTCCGCACAATAGGGCGGCGAGTTTGAATTGGGGCAGCCCCATCCATTCTGGCCAGCGGTGGCGATGGAAGCGGTGAAGTTCTCCACTCGCGGCCCGACTTGATTGTACGAAGGATAGTAGGGACACAGCGAAATCGTGCAAGTCGGATTGAGACGGTCGACCCAGCTCCAGAAGCCGTATTGCGGAGCAACTTGGACGGGACCCGTAGGAACTCCCGGAGTGACCCAGAGCGACGGTTGGCTGTCGAGATATCCGGCCATCTCCTTGAAGGTGTATTTACTGGCGATTCGGGGATGATTTCTCAGGAACGTTCTGATTTGAAACCAGAGGGGATTATCAGCGCGATTGGGGTCTTGAGCTGCGCCGAGGAAGATCAGCATTAGTGGCTTGCCATGGTAGACGACTTGGCGCTCGGGATATTTCCGCAAGAGCGCCCCAAAGAACGCGATTTCCTTTTCGAAGGCGGTTTTGCCATCGAGATCTTCGTACATGACGTTCTCGTCGATGCCACCTAGGAGCGGAATCAGTTTGAGTCGAGTCCCCAGATTTGTCCACGCGGGATAAAGATTGCCCGTGTTGTCGCGGATAGTTTGGTTATAGAGGCGAAAGGAAGGCGTGCAGTTCGGAACATACTTCTTTATGAACCATTCACTATTGAAGATGCAGCTCACGTTGTTCGTCACTTCGCTGATGGCGGCGTCGACTCCCATGTATTCCAGCCAGGCGACATGCTGTCGGATGACCGCGGGGTCGGCGCTGTCATGGCCGCCGCCCACGCTTTGCATGTCCGCGGACTGCAACTGAGGCAGGGCGGCCGTGCCCTGAAACGTTACGGCGTTAGGGCCGAACCAGGCTTCGTATTCCATGACGACGATGTGGCTGTTGCCGTCGACGACAAGCGGAAGGTGTGGGTCCGCGCTGGCTGAGGCATTAGAACCCTCCGTCGCTGCGGAAGTCGGACTGCAGAAGCTGAGAACCAGCAACAAAGCGGGCGCTGCCAGGCGGGAACAGGGACTGGGTAGGAAAGGAGAGACTACGACGCCGCGCGAAACTTCTGCCCTTTGAGTCATGGAGCTTCTCGCTTCAGTCGTAGAAACCCGGCGGGTCCGGACTAGTTTCGGTGAAAGCCTCGGGGGGGCCGGCCAAACGGGACGGCCTTCCCACCATTATTACTCTTACTTCTTGAATTGTGGATCGATTTCTACCTGATATCCTGTGACCATTTTATTGGTTTCGTTGGCCATGCCGACGACCGCCATCAGCTCTTTGAACATGGCGTCAGTCATGCCTTTCTTTTGCGCGGACGCGGTGTGGGAGGCGATGCAGTACTGGCACTGGTTGGTGACGCTGACGGCCACATAAAGGAGTTCTTTGGTGAGGGGGTCGAGAGCTCCGGGGGCCATGATCTGCTTGATGTCTTCCCATGTGCGTTTGAGGGTAGCGGGATCGTGGGCGATGGCCTTCCAGAAATTGTTGATCCAGTCCGTTTTGCGGGTGGCCATGATGTCGTCGTAGATGGCGCGGACTTCGGGGCTGGCGTCTTGGTATTCGATGAGGCCGAGGGTAGACATGAGATTTCCCTTTCTTTGAATTCATTCACCACAGAGTCTCTGAGAAATGCTGGAAGACAAGATCTCTGGGACTCTGCCTAAATTCCTTGTGCATTCTGACGCCGGCCATGGCATCGCGGCGGCAGAGACGTAACAAGTTACGTCTCTACGGCGGGTAACTCTCCGGCGAGCAACTTCTGTAGCTGCGCTGCGGGAACTCTCACGCCTACGTAAAAGTGGCCGAACAAAGCGTAGACGGCGCTGACTTCGTCGAAGCGCATTTCGTAGATCAGTTTCTTGAACACCAGGGGGTCGTCGGCGAACAGGTCGACACCCCACTCCCAGTCGTCGAATCCGATGGAGCCGCTGATGATTTGTTTAACTTCCCCGGCATAGCGGCGGCCGATCATTCCGTGATCGTTCATCTGGCGGGCGCGCTCTTCGATGGGAAGCTTGTACCAGTTCTTGTCTTCGCCGCGGCGGCGATCCATGGGATAGAAGCAGGCATAGCGCTGCGGCGGAATCTCGGGGTAGAGGCGGGGACGCATGGCCTCGGCATGGCGGTTGAGTTTGGAGGCGACTTCGACCTTCCACTGTTCGGAGTGCGGTTCGATGCCCTGCTCGATGAGCTCTTTGTAGATTTTGAGCGTGGACTCGTAGAGTCCGAGCTCGATGATAGAGAGATACGACGTAGTGGGCTCGAGGTAATCACTGAGGCGCAGGTTGGCGAGTTGGAGTTCGGCCTGGTTGAGATCGGCGAAGGACTCGCGAAAGTGGATCAGCATGAGGTCGCCCTTGTGGCCGATGAGCGAGAACAGGGCGGACTGGCCGGAGGATTTCTTCTCCATGGCGGCGAGAGCGTCGGAGGCTTCTTTCGCGATGGCCGATTTTTCGGTTGCCGGCAGGGCTCGCCAGGCGGGCCAGCGGAAGCGCATCATCTGGTGCAGAACACTGTAGCCTTCGGTGGTGAGAGGGACGGCGGGGATTTCCGCCGCCGCTTGTGGGCGAGGTTGGTGAGTCGTCGTCATGCGAGCCTCTTTCCGGACGGTGCTTCCCGATGCTGCGGGTGCAAGCGCAAAATGTTATTGTACGCGGACCGGCCGGGAGTCGAACATTCCCAGGTAAACCCCTAGAATTTACGATCGATCCATTCCGAGAGCAAGGATCTGAAACAAAGGGCGAGCAGTTATCATCTGAGACAAAGACAGACGAACACGCATTGATGACGACCAGACTACAGCTTACCCGCCGGGAGCTGCTGCGCGGAGCGATGCTGGGAGCGGCCTGCCTTCCGGTTATTCCTCTTGTCGGTGGGCCGAAAAGCAACGTGCATTTGCGGAGCCTTCACCCGTTCCCTACCCCGGTTCGGATGATGCGCTCCTGGATGAGGTCGAACGAACCTCCTTTGATTTCTTCTGGAACGAAGCCGGGGCATCAACCGGCCAGGTCAAGGATCGTGCCAATCTGAATGGCAACGACACGCATACCATTGCCAGCGTCGCAGCCACTGGGGTTGGGCTTTCGGGGCTGTGCATCGCGGAGGCGCGCGGCGACAAAAAGAAAGAAGAGATCGTGGAGCGCGTGCGGGAAACGCTGCGCTTCCTATGGCAGAAGCTTCCGAACCAGCATGGGTTCTACTACCACTTTATTGACACGAACACCGGCGAGCGACAGTGGAACTGCGAGATCTCGTCGATCGACACTTCCCTGCTGCTCTGTGGGGTGTTAACAGCGCGGCAACATTTTGCGGACGCGGAAATTCAGGATCTGGCCATTAAGATTTACGAGCGGGTGGACTGGCCGTGGATGTTGAACGGCGGCAAAACGTTTTCCATGGGTTGGCATCTTGAGTCGGGGTTTCTGAACGCACGCTGGGAGCACTATTGCGAACTCATGATGATTTATCTGCTGGCGATAGGGTCGCCGACGCATCCTGTTCCTGCAGAGACGTGGAACGCCTGGACGCGCCCGAAGGTAAGGCTTTTCGGCCTGGAATACATCTCAGGTAAGGACCCCCTGTTCACGCATCAGTACTCGCAAGCGTGGTTCGATTTCCGGGGCAAGCGCGACGCCTACGCCAACTATTTTGAGAATTCGGTGAAAGCGACGGCGGCTCACAAACAGTTCTGCCTTTCGTTGCGCGGGGAGTTCCCCGATTACAGCGGCCACCTATGGGGTATTACGGCGTCGGACTCGGCGGCCGGATACGAAGCGTGGGGCGGCCCGCCCAGGTTGGGGCAACTGGATGGCAGCGTAGTTCCATGCGCACCTGGCGGATCGTTGTCGTTTCTCTATCCGGATTGCATGCAGGTTCTGCGGACGATGAGGGAACGCTATCCGAAGGCGTGGGGACGATACGGACTTGTCGATGCTTTCAACCCGCTGACCAACTGGTACAACCCGGACGTGCTGGGAATCGACTTGGGGATCACGATGCTGATGGCGGAAGACCAGCGTACGGGGTTGGTCTGGAACACGTTCATGAAGAATAAAGAGGCGCAGCGAGGGATGGAGAGGGCCGGGGTTCAGAAGGAACCGTCGTGAATCATTGCTGTCCAAATTCGCGGGCTAACTGGCTGGCCGAGCGGAGTGTATCGCCACGGGTGAGAGAGACT
>Ga0181532_10005594_pt1 | contig 10631 bp, 10 predicted proteins | sample PEATcosm2014_Bin_33_FD_119768 | JGI IMG/M metagenome (GOLD analysis project Ga0181532, IMG submission 119768) | Peatland microbial communities from MTU Mesocosm Facility, Houghton, MI, USA - PEATcosm2014_Bin11_30_metaG | ecosystem: Environmental > Terrestrial > Soil > Wetlands > Peat | place... | reverse complement strand
GCGTGGGCGGGAATTGGCACCAAGCTTCCTGTACCCACCAACAACAGCCCGACGGCTCTCGACAACATGTTCTTCACATCCTTCCGCTACTACCTGCCGTAAACACTGCGGGTGGCTGGTGCTCGGCCAGCCACCCGAATTTTCTCTGTGGAGAATCGCTTCCTTCGGAACCGCTCTACACCCTGACAATCATCACTTCCGTGGACTTGACCAGTGCCGCAGCTTTGTCGCCGCGCTTCAGGCGCATCTCGCGAGCGGCATCGGCAGTAATGATGGAGGTAATGTGCTGCCCGCCGATGGATAGCTTAATCTGTGCAATCAGGCCTTCAATCCGCACTTCCACAATGCGACCTATCAGTTGATTGCGTCCGCTGATAGTACGGAAGTTGGCCCGGCTCTCCGCCGGTTGCTTGCCTAGCGACTTGAAAAGAAAGGCGTCGATCTGGCTTTGCGGAATACGATGGTGGCCGCCGGCAGTCTTCACCGTGCGCAGTTTGCCCTTGTAGATCCACTGCTTCAGACTGGCATAGCTGATGCCCAGGACGACGGCGGCATCGCGGGGGCGCAGCAACTCCTCAGACTTGGGGCTCATACTTGAGCATTGTAGAGCACACCAGAAGCCGTTACTCGGCCCCTCACTGGCAAGGCCCAAGTTAGAACTGTTCCCAGGAGGAACGGTTGGTGCGATCTTCGCTCGCCAGTGAAGTCTTTGCCCTTGCCCGCCGATGGCTTAGTTGACAACCTGTGGGTAACCCATAGCCGGGGGCAGCGCCGCATGAAGAACATACAAAACGAACCAGGAAGCTCATTTCCTGAGCTACCGCCGACCTTCGACCGGCGACGGCGGGAGCGCATCGCCCTCAAGATCCCGTTGCGAATTCGCACTTATGGCTTGCTGGTGGATAAGTCGAACGACGGAACCTGCACCGACCTGAGCGAGGGGGGAGTCGCCTTCGATTGCGAAGCGGCGCTGAATGTCGGCGATATCGTCATCCTTGAGTTCCACCAGAAAGGCGAGGCCGCCTACCGTTGCCACGCCCGCCTTGCCTACCGCATGGGCCGGCGCTACGGAGCTTACTTTTTGGCGGGAGAGTGACGCCGATCGAAAACAGATCAGCTACGAGGTTTGTAGCTGTTCCAATACCAGTTTGGCGGCGGCGAGGTCCTCGACTGCCAGCCCCAGCGATTCGAACACCGTGATTTTCGCCTGCGGCATTGGTTTCGTTCCGGCAAGCAGTTCGCCTAGCTCCGCATAGATTGGCGCGCTCGCCAGCAACACATCGCCGGATTCCTTCATAGCCGCCTCGCGGGAATCTACGATCACCGCGCCGTGCATGGCGTCATCGTCCACTTCGCGATTCTTCGCTCCGACCGCGCCCACCGCATTCACCAGAGTGCCGGGCTTTAGCCACGCGCCCCGCAGTACCGGCTCAGGTGAATTCGTAACCGTCACGACGACGTCGGCTCCGCGTACCGCGTCCTCCGCAGAGGTTGCCCGCGCTCCAATCTCATCGGCCAGTGACTGAGCATGTTGCGAATTGCGGCTCCACACGCGAACGTCATCAAACTTGCGCACCAGGGAGAGCGCGTGAACGTGCGCCCTGGCTTGTACACCACTGCCCAGAATCGCCAGGCTTTTCGCGTCCGATGCCGACAGCAGTTTAGTAGCGACCGCCGACACGGCTGCGGTGCGCATCTCGGTGATCAGGCGGCCATCCATCACTGCCAGGGGCTCGCCCGTCTCGGCGCGGAAGAGGGCAATCACAGCCTGGTGCGTCGGCAACCCTCGCGATCCGTTATCGGGATAAAGGGTGACCAGCTTCGCGCCCATTACATCGCGATAAACGGCAGGCATGACGCCCATGAAGCCGTGATGCTCCCGAATCGATAAGATGCTGCGGACCGGCTGCGACACGCGTCCTGCGGAGAAGTCGATGAGCGCGCGTTGCATCGCAGGAATGAGCGCTGCAAAGCTCAGCAACGGGCGGATTGCGCCTTCGTCGAGGAAGCGGACCGGCTGAGTATCACAGGGTTGCTCATTCATCGATGCGAATCACCAGTCTGGCGAGTAAGTGGCAGTACGATCGGGGTCCAGTTGCCGCGACTTCTGGCACAATGAAGACTCATGCTCAAAGTGAAAAGGTTATCACCTGATGCCATCCTGCCGACCGTCGCTCATCCCGGAGAAGATATCGGCTATGACCTCTACTCCGCCCAAGAGCTTACCATCCCTGCACACGGCGCGGCTGGAGTTCACACCGGAATTGCCATTGAATTCGTACCGGCAGCGGGCGGAATCGTGAAGACCCGCTCCGGGTTGGCGAAGAAGCGCCTGCTGTGCAATGCGGGCGTCATCGACGCAGGGTATCGGGGCGAGATCATTGTCCTGATGGAAAATCTTGGCGACGAAGCCTACACCATCCACAAAGGCGACAAGATTGCGCAACTGCTGGAGCATCCTTTTCTGGCCGGCGAAGTGACGGAAAGCGAGTTAAGCGAGGCAGCCCGCGGTGCGAAAGGCTTCGGTTCCAGCGGACAATAGAGTATTGGCAATATAGATGGTTCGCAATAAAAGAAACAATGCCACGCGATAAATCAGCCGATCCTCGCCAGCGGGCGGCCTCATGGCTGCTGATTGTCTCCCTCCTATTTACCTCGTGCGTGCTCGCAGACGATCTCATGGCCGTCGGCTCGGCGTTCAACTCACAAGCGGACACTGCACCCAATGCCCAGCCAAAACAGTTCGACACCGCGGGCGAGGCGCAGCTGGTGGAGTTGATCAACCAGGAGCGCACCGAGCATGGCCTCCTGCCACTGACCGTCGATAAGCGCCTGACCCAGGCTGCGCGTAAGCACACGGTGCTGATTGCGCAACACGGGCAACTTTCCCATCAGTTTACGGGCGAGCCGGCTTTGCAGATTCGATTCAGCAATGAAAATCTGCCTTCGGACCGCCAGAGCGAAAACGTCGCCCTTAATAACCTGGACGTCGCCTCGGCGCACGACGGGCTGATGCATTCGCCACCGCATCGTGCCAGCATCCTTGATCCGGCCTTCAATGTCGTAGGCGTTGGTGTCCTTCATAGTGGCCAGGACATTTACGTCACCGAGGACTTCGCGCACAAGTTGCCGGAATATTCGGAACCTCAGGCGGAGGCAAGTGCGCAGGCGGCCATCGAGCAGTATGCAAGATCGCACAAATTCCTTGCTCCCGTCCGGAAGCCGCAACTACAGCTACGCCACATGGCGTGCGCCATGGCTTTGTCCGATACGCTGAACGGCAATGATGCGCTGCGACTGCCGGGAGTGCACGGTGTCCTGGCCTGGACCGCTGACGACCCAGCTAATCTGCCTAAAGGAATCGCACAGGTGCTGACACCGCAGATATCCGGGTACTCGCTGGGAGCTTGCTTCGCCCCCAGCGTGAGCCACCCCGGAGGAGTGTACTGGGTGGTAATGGTGACGTACTGATGTGAAACCCAGCTGGCAGATTCCTCGCGAATTTGCTCTATCGCCCTGTGCTAACCTCGGTTCGAGATGGGAGAGACATCGCAAATTTACGTCGGCACGGCGGGCTGGTCGTACAAAGACTGGAAAGGGATCGTGTATCCGGCACAGATCAAGAAATCGCAGCACCCGGTGGAGTATCTGGCACGCTACATCGACGTCCTCGAGATCAACACCTCGTTTTACGGCCACATTAAACCGGAGTGGGGCAAACTCTGGTGCCGCATGGCGCGAGTGGTCAATCCGCAGTTTATGTTTACGGCCAAGCTCAATCGCGCCTTCACCCATTCGCCGATCGCCGTCGTGGAAAGCACGTCGGCCGAGACTATCCGCGCCAGTGACGAAGACGAGCGCTTGGCAAAGGAAGGCATTGAGTCTATTGCCGCCGAGAACATGCTGGGCGCAGTCCTCGCCCAGTTCCCTATTTCGTTCAAGAACACCAATGCCAACCGCGATTATCTCGACGGCGTCATCGAGAAGTTCAAGCATTTTCCGCTGGTGGTCGAGGTGAGGCACAACAGTTGGACCAACGAAGGCACGCTGCGCTACTTCATCCAGAAGGGTGTGGCCTTCTGCAACATCGACCAGCCGAATCTGGGCAAAGCGGTGCTGCCCAGCGAACATGTCACCTCCCCGATCGCCTACGTTCGCCTGCACGGACGCAACTACGATCAATGGTTCGACAGCGATTCGCGTAACGATCGCTACAACTATCTCTACACAGATCCGGAATTGCGAGGCTGGAAGACGCGGATCGACGCCATTGCCGGGAAGGCGCAAAAGACGTTTGTCATCGCCAACAACCACTTTGAGGGCAAGGCTGCTGTGAATGCGCTGCAGCTGAAGAGCATGATCGTGGGAAGGCCGGTGCGCGTCCCGGACATGCTGCTGAAGAAGTATTGGGAGCTGGGAGAGATTGCCGAGCCAAGCCAGGTTGACGGCTCGCGTTGAGACGCCGGTGGTGAGATAGTTCAACTTGCATTGCCGAACTTGCTTCCTGCAGCGCTAATTCGTACTATTTTCTTCCCATCAAAATTCCAGCGGCACCGGAGAGCCATGAGCGACGAAGTCGATGAACTGAAAGAAGCAGCCGAACGCGCGAGGGAGAGCAAGCAATTGGCTCCTGTGAGCCTGACCATGGCGATTGTGGCAGTCCTGGTTGCCACGACTACCCTTCTCGGGCACCGGGCACATACCGAAGAACTGCTGTTGCAAACCCGGGCGACCGACCAATGGAGCTACTACCAGGCCAAGAACATGCGCCGCAATAACCTGGAGGCGTTGGACGAAGTACTCACCGCCATACAGGGTACGAAAGAGGATCGCGCCGCCGAGGTCCGCAAGCACTTTCACGAGGAGATCGACAAGTATCGCGAGCAGCAAACTGAAATTCAGGGCGAGGCGCGCAGCCTGGAAGCTGAGGTGCAGCGGACCAGCAGCCGCGCCAATCGCTTCGACCTAGGCGAGGTGCTGCTGGAGATTGCGCTGGTGGTCACGTCCATCACGCTGCTCACCGATAAGCGCGCCTATTGGTATTTTGGCTGCGTATTGGCTGCGCTTGGCGTGATCTGTGCCGCAAGTGGGTTGCTAATGCATTGACGCGAGGCGACGTCACCGGCGGCGCTACAGCTCCCAGCCCTGTTCTCCTACTAGCGGCACAAAACGGCAGAGGTCATGTTTGGTGATGGAGATCTGGTCGCCCAGTTTACGTATAACCTCCACCTGCTGTTCAGCGCGACTACCGACAGGCACGACCAACCGGCCGCCATCGGCCAGTTGAGCGACTAGAGTTTCGGGGACACACGGGGCCGCTGCTGCAACCAGAATCTTGTCGAACGGCGCGCGCTCCGGCAGACCAAGGCTTCCGTCGCCACAGAGGACGTGAACATTCTTGTAGCCGAGCCTCGGCAGGATCTCGCGCGCTTTGTCGGCCAGCTCTGCGTGGCGTTCGATGGTCCACACGTCTTCCGCTAACTCTCCGAGGATGGCCGCCTGGTATCCCGTACCGGTGCCGACCTCGAGCACGCGATCGTCAGGATCCAACTCCAGTTCCTCGACCATGGCAGCAACGATGTAGGGCTGGGAAATCGTTTGGCCCGCCCCGATTGCCAGCGGGAAATCTCCATAGGCATTGGCAGCGTCTTCGTTGGGGATGAACTCTTCCCGCGGGACCTTGGCCATCGCGGCCAAGACACGCTCATCGCGAATGCCGCGCGAGCGTAGCTGTTCCTCAACCATGCGGGCGCGATTCTGGGCGAGCGATTCAGGACCGTGGCCGTGGTTGAAGAGGCGATTGAACATTGCGTCCTGGAGATGTGGAAATGGTTCGCAAAAAGTGCGGCCCGGAAGCAACGACTAATCGGCAACCTGTTTGGTTTCTATGTCAGGCGCGGCGTCGATCGCCGGCAGGGTCTCGACCTTAGGTTTGGCCACGGTAGCACTGTTACGCACAGGCGCCTTGGAAGGACGGCCGGAGGTTTCGAACTGCCCGATGTGCCAGATGTCGCGAGCGTACTCCAGGACCGTGCGGTCACTGGAGAACTTGCCGATGCGAGCGACGTTCAAGATCGCCTTGCGCCACCAGACGTCCTCGTTCAGGTACTCGCCATCAATCACTTTCTGGGTTTCGACGTAGGCGGGAAAATCGGCAATGTGGAAATAGCGATCGCCGCGGTGAACGAGTTCGTCGAAGATCCAGCGAAAGAGCCCATGTTCATTGGGACAGAAGCGATCTGAGGCCAGGGCATCCATCACCTCGCGAACAGCGGCATCGTTCTCATAGCGCTCGCGCGAGTTGTACGATCCCTTCTGCTGCATCTCGCGGATCTGCTCCGAGCGCAATCCGAAGATGTAGATGTTGTCTTCGCCAACTTCCTCCGCGATCTCGATGTTGGCGCCATCATAGGTACCGATGGTGAGCGCGCCATTCATCGACAGCTTCATATTGCCGGTACCGGATGCCTCCATGCCCGCCATGGAAATCTGCTCGCTCAGGTCGGCGGCAGGAATGATCAACTGGGCCAGGGAAACGCGATAGTCGGGCAGGAACGCGATCTTCATCACGTCGCGCGTTTTCTCGTCGTTATTCACCACTTCCGCGACGCTGTGGATGAGCTTGATGATCTGCTTGGCAGCCCAGTATCCGGGTGCGGCCTTGCCGGCAAAGATGTAGGTACGTGACAACGCAGGCATCTCGCCACGTTCGACGATTCCCAGATAGTCGTGGATGATGCCCATCACGTTCAGCAACTGGCGCTTGTATTCGTGGATGCGCTTGATCTGCGCGTCGAACATGGAGTCGGGATCGACGGCGACTCCGCTCTGCTCCTGGATCACGCGCGTCAACTGGAGCTTATTCTGGCGCTTGACTTCCTTGAATGCCTCGCGAAAACCTTCGTCGTCGGCGAACGGCTCGAGGTCGCGGAGCTTATGCAGATCGGTGATCCATTTATTCTCGTCGAGGGTGCGGCCGATGAGGTCGGTGAGCCCCTCGTTGGCTTTCATCAGCCAGCGGCGAGGCGCTACGCCGTTGGTTTTGTTGTTGAACTTCTCCGGCCAAACCTGAGCAAATTCCGGCGCCAGCGAATGAATGAGCAGATCGGTGTGCAGCTTGGAAACGCCGTTGACGGAATGGCTGCCCACCATGCAGAGGTTCGCCATCCGCACCTGCTTCTCATATCCTTCTTCGATGATCGACATCCGGCTTCGCTTTTCGTCATCGAGGAATGAGTACTGCTGCATCTGGCGCAGCAATTCATGGTTGATGTTGAAAATGATGAGCATGTGCCGGGGGAGCACTTTTTCCAGCAGCGGCACCGACCATTTCTCCAGCGCCTCAGGCAGAAGCGTGTGATTGGTGTAAGCCAGCGTCTGCTGCGTGATTTCCCAGGCTTCTGCCCAGCTCAGCCGCTCTTCGTCCAGGAGCACGCGCATCAACTCAGCAACGGCGAGGCTGGGATGCGTGTCATTCATCTGGATGGCGACCTTCGACGGCAGCAATTGGATCTTCTTATGCTGCTGGCGGAAGCGCCGCATGATGTCACCCATCGCGCAGGCGACCAGGAAATACTCCTGAATGAGGCGCAGCTCTTTGCCGCTCATCACTGAGTCGGAGGGATACAGCACACGCGAGATATTCTCCGACTGGATCTTCTGTTCGACGGCGCGAATGTAATCGCCGCGATTGAAGATCTCGATGTCGAAGTCTTCTGACGCGCGGGAGGTAAACAGGCGCAGCCAGTTCACGGTTTGACCGAGATAACCGACAATCGGCATATCGGTGGGAATGCCGACCACGATTTTCTGGTTCAGCCAAACCTGCTCCAGGCTATGTTCGACTTCGCGTGGGCCTTCGACCCGTCCGTACAGCGGAATGTTGACCGACTCCTCCGGATGCTCAATCTGGAACGGCGTTCCGTTGGCCTTCCAGCGGTCAGGTTTCTCGCGCTGAAAGCCGTTGAAGATTTCCTGCCTGAAGAGGCCGTATTCGTAATCGATGCCGTACCCGAAGCCGGGCATGCCGAGAGTGGCAAGGGACTCCAGAAAGCAGGCCGCCAAACGGCCCAGACCGCCGTTACCCAGACCGGCGTCATTCTCGCTGTCCAGGACTTCGTCGAGGCTGACGCCAAAGCCGGCGAGTACCTCGCGGCAGAGCTCTTCGACACGCAGGTTCGACAAGTTGTCGCCCAGCGAGCGTCCCATTAGGAATTCCATCGAGAGGTAGTACAGCTTCTTGCCGTCTTTATGGCGATAGCGCGATTCGGTCTCCAACATGCGGTCGACAATGCGATCGCGAATGGCCAGAGAGACCGGCTTGAGATAATCAGCGGGCTTCAGTTCTGAGGTGGGGCGGACCAGGGTGTAACGGACATGACGCAGTATGGCCTCGCGCAGCACTTCTGCGGGCCTGGCCTGCGAGAGAAATTCAGGGGATGACATAGACAATGGCGGGCTGTCCGCTCCGATCTGACCGTCTCCGGGTGAGCTGCCCCCTCCACCGTTGCAGCATTTTGGCAGAAGGGCGATCGCCTCCGCAGAGCATGCCGTCGCTGTTAGACCCAATCGGACCGGACTTGGCCACTGTGGCCCCAAACGACTTGCTCGCTTCGCCCATTCTACTGCCAACCAGTCGCCCTGAGAACACCTCAGTTGCTAAGGGTGGCTGGTCGGATACTTCGGCAAAATCGGCCGAAACTTGAAAATCAAGCGGCCAGAAGCCGTTGACCGGACATACCTGCCCTATCCACCATTCGTCGACTGCTGCTTGATCTGTCGCGCGCGCTCGTAGACCTTAACGTATTCGCGAGCGGAACTGGTCCAGGAATAGTCCTGCGCCATGCCGTTGCGCATCAATGCCTGCCAGGCGGGCTGGTTGCCGCGATACAGAGCAACCGCGGCGCGCAGAGTTTCCAGCATCGCTTCGCCGGTGTATTCGCGGAACTTGAAACCTGTTCCCTTCGACGTCCGGGGATCGAACTGCTCGACGGTGTCGTCGAGTCCACCGACGGCGCGCACCACCGGCACGGTGCCGTACTTCAAGCTGTAAATCTGATTCATGCCACAGGGTTCGTAATGCGAAGGCATCAGGTAAATATCGCTGCCGGCTTCGATCTTGTGCGCCAGCGGATCATCGTAGGCGATCTTGATGGCGACCTTCTGGGGAAATTGCTTGCTGAGGCGGCGAAACATGTCTTCGTACTCGCGCTGGCCGCTACCGAGCACGACCAGGATGAGATCTTCCAATGCCAGCCGGTCCGCGACCTGCAGGATCAGGTCGAATCCCTTTTGCGGAACGAAGCGAGAGACGATGCCCACTACCGGCAATTGCGTATCCGCCGCCAGACCGAACGCCTTCAGCAGATCGGCTTTGCATTTCGCCTTGCCGCTGAGGTCCGCAGCGGAATAACGCGCGGCGACGAAGGGATCGGTCTCCGGGCTCCAGGAGGCGTAATCGACTGCATTGAGGATGCCAGCAATCGTGTTCCCGCGCGCTCGCAGCACGCCTTCGAGGCCGAAGCCGTATTCTGCTGTCTGGATTTCCTGGGCGTACTTGCGGCTGACCGTGGTAATGAAGTCGGCCATAGAGATCGCGCCCTTCAGGAAGTTGACCTTGCCGTAGAATTCCAACTTCAGCATGGTGAACAAGTCCCAAGGCAACATGAGTAAGGGCAGGATCTCCGGCGGAAAGAGTCCCTGATATCCCAGGTTGTGGATGGTAAAAACGCACGGCGCAGCGGCGAATGCCGGGTCCTCGTCATACAGCGTCTTCAGTAGGATAGGAACCAGTGCGGTCTGCCAATCGTGACAGTGCAGCACGTCCGGCGCTCCGAGAATTTTTGTGGCTTCCAGAACGGCGCGCGAAAACAGCGCGAACCGCTCGGCGTTGTCGTGGTAGTCTCCCAGCGCGGTACCGTACAGTCCGTCGCGATCGAAGAACGGCGGGTAGTCGATGAAATAGAATTGCACTCCTGAGCGGACGCCGCCGTCGAGGACGGAGCAGAAGCGGTAACGATCGTCGAAAGGCACCGTGATGCTGGAGATGACGGTAGCTGGATTCTCGAGCTTCGTTTGGCGGTAACGAGGAAGAAAGACTGTGGCCTTGTGACCTAAACTGACCAGAGCCGGCGGCAACGCTCCAATGACATCCGCGAGGCCGCCGGTCTTGGAAAGCGGCACACACTCGGATGCCGCGAAAGCGATATGCATGAAGCCTCCTGCGCGGCTGTAACGCTCCCGCGGGATTTGTGGAACTGGCTAATAGAGGACCGCTGAGGATGACGCACGAAATGCCGGGACACTTGAGTCTAATTGCCGAGTCGAAAGAGGGTCAACGTGGCAAAGCCGTCGACCGATAAACCCGGCGCAAGCCGTAGCCCAAAACGCAAGCCGAAACTTGGACAACACTTCCTGCTGGACGTAGGTGCGGCGCAGAAGATTGTTGAGGCGCTGGGCGACGCGTCCAACCGAACCGTGATTGAAATCGGTCCTGGCCGCGGTGTGCTGACCGATGTCCTGGCGCCGCGCGCCCGGCGCGTGATTGGGATCGAACTGGACCGCGTGCTGGCAGCGCAGCTTCGTATGCGCTACGCCACCAGGGCGAATGTCGAAATACTCGAATCCGATTT
>Ga0181532_10005590_pt1 | contig 10633 bp, 8 predicted proteins | sample PEATcosm2014_Bin_33_FD_119768 | JGI IMG/M metagenome (GOLD analysis project Ga0181532, IMG submission 119768) | Peatland microbial communities from MTU Mesocosm Facility, Houghton, MI, USA - PEATcosm2014_Bin11_30_metaG | ecosystem: Environmental > Terrestrial > Soil > Wetlands > Peat | place... | reverse complement strand
GCCGTCCAGCCAGGCCGTCCAGCCAGGCCGTCCAGCCAGGCCGTCCAGCCAGGCCGTCCAGCCAGGCCGTCCAGCAGGGCCGTCCAGCAGGGCCGTCCAGCGCCCGGGCAAGCCGGTTTCCGTATCGGCGGCGGGCAATGGCCCGGGACACTCGCCGGGAACGGCCCGGCGTTCGGTCACAGAATTAACTTTCTTGGCCGACCCGGCTACCGGGTGTTACTGTCCTGGGAAGAGGTTCTCGCGCAGCCCAGCCCCCGGAGGCTTTGTCGTGACTCGCCCGGCCAGCGGCTACACGCTCCTGCTGGTATGCCGTCGCCACGTCGACCTGCTGCGTGTGTCCAGCGCCATCTGTCTTCCTTCCTGCTGATCTAGCGTTCCGCGCCCGCACCGCTCGCCCGCGACAGGGCAGCAGCTAACGCACGCCCGCACTCCGCCGCAGCAGAAGGATTTTCCTCATGCCATCGCAGCAGCGCGGCCAGGGCCAGTGGGCCCTCGGCCACCTGGAGCCGCTTAATCCCGCCGAGCGATTCAAGAAGGACGACAGCGGGCTGAATGTCCGCGACCGCATCATCAGCCGCTACTCCGTCCAGGGCTTCGACTCGATCGATCCCGCCGACCTTCGCGGCCGCTTCCGCTGGTGGGGCCTCTACACCCAGCGCCGGCCCGGCATCGAGGGCGGTCGCACCGGTGCCCTGGAGGACGCCGAGATCGAGGACTCGTGCTTCATGATGCGGGTCCGCATCCCCGGCGGGCAGCTGTCCGCGCCGCAGTTGCGCGTGGTGGCCGGGATCGCCAAGGAATACGGCCGCGACCTGGCCGACGTGACCGACCGGCAGAACGTGCAGTATCACTGGATCCGGATCGAGGACGTCCCGGCCATCTGGGCCCGGCTGGAGGAAGTCGGCCTGTCCAGCCAGGAAGCCTGCGGCGACGTGCCGCGCAACATCCTCGGCTGCCCGGTGGCCGGGCTGGACGCGACCGAGGTGCTGGATGCCACCGCGGCGCTGCGGGCCACCGAGGCGGTCGCGGCCGGCAACCCCGAGTTCGCCAACCTGCCGCGCAAGTTCAAGACGGCCATCTCCGGCTGCTCCTCGCACTGCACCCCGCACGAGGTCAATGACATCTCGTTCGTCGGCGTTATCGGCCCGGACGGCCAGCCGGGCTTCGACCTGTGGGTGGGCGGCGGCCTGTCCACGAACCCGATGCTGGCCCAGCGGCTCGGCGCGTTCGTCGAGCCGGACCAGGTGCCCGAGGTCTGGACCGGCGTCACCCGGCTGTTCCGCGACTACGGCTACCGGCGGCTGCGCAGCCGGGCCCGGCTCAAGTTCCTGGTGGCCGACTGGGGCGCGGAGCGGTTCCGCGAGGTGCTGGAGAAGGAGTACCTCGGCGCGGCACTCCCGGACGGCCCGGCGCCCGCTCCCCCGGCGGCCGGCGCCCGCGACCACGTCGGCGCGCACCGCCAGCAGGACGGCCGGTACTACGTCGGCGTGACGCCGCACGTCGGGCGCACCTCCGGCACGCAGCTCTGGCAGGTCGCCGACCTGGCCGAGGAATACGGCTCAGGCCGGGTCACCACCACGACCGAGCAGAAACTGCTGATCCTCGATATTCCAGAACGGAATCTTCCCGAGCTGGTCGCCGCCCTCACCGCAGCTGACCTGCAGCCAGAGCCCTCCCCATTCCGCCGGGGCACGATGGCCTGCACCGGCCTGGAGTTCTGCAAGCTCGCCATCGTGGAGACCAAGCAGCGGGCTCGTGACCTGTACGCGGAACTAGACCGGCGGCTGCCCGACTTCGATACCCCCATCACGATCAACGTGAACGGCTGCCCGAACTCCTGCGCCCGGTTCCAGCTGGCCGACATCGGGCTGAAGGGCTCCATCGTCGACGGCCAGGAGGGCTTCCAGGTGCACCTGGGCGGGTCGCTGGGCGCGGACCCCTCGTTCGGGCGCAAGCTGCGCGGCCTGAAGGTGAGCGCGGACGGGCTGCCTGACTACGTGGAGCGGCTGCTGCGCAACTATCGCGCCGACCGCGCCGATGGCGAGGCGTTCGCGTCCTGGGTGCGCCGCGCCGACCAGGGACTGCTGTCATGAGCGGGGAGCGCCAGGTGCCGTTCTTCTGCCCGTACTGCGGCGAGGAGGACCTGATGCCCGCCGGGGCCGAGGCCGGAGCCTGGGAGTGCCGGTCCTGCGCCCGCGGCTTCCAGCTGCGGTTCGTCGGGCTGCTGCGACCGCAGCAGCCCCACCGGGCGGCGTCATGAGCCGCTACCCGCTCGCGCTCGACCTGGCCGGGCGGCGGGCGGTGGTGATCGGCGGCGGCGCGGTCGCGATGCGCCGGGCCGCCGCGCTGCTCGAGGCTGGCGCGCTGGTCAGCGTGGTCGCCCCGGCGGTGCTGCCGGAGCTGGCGGCACTGGACGTGGTGGTGCACCAGCGGCCCTACCGGCCCGGAGACCTCGGCGGGGCCTGGCTCGCGCACGCGGCCACCAACGACCCCGCGGTGAACGCCGCCGTGGCCGCGGAGGCCGAGCGCAGCCGGATCTGGTGCGTCCGCGCCGATGACGCGTCCGCCTCAGCAGCCTGGACCCCGGCGGTTACCCGGCACGGCGATGTCACCGTCGCGGTGACCGCCGGCGGCGACCCGCGCCGGTCTCAGCAGCTGCGCGCGGCGATCTCGCTGGCCCTCGCGGACGCCACGCTGCCGCTGCGCCCCCGCCGCGGCGCCAGCGAGAGCAGCGCCAGCGAGAGCAGCGCCAGCGAGAGCAGCGCCAGCGAGAGCAGCGCCAGCGGGACTGGCGAACGACGTGGATGCGCGGATGCTGCTGATACAGCGACAGCAGATGCGCATCGACGCGGTGCGAGATCGGGCGGGGGAGCCCCGATGGGCAGCGTGGCGCTGGTGGGCGGCGGACCCGGCGACCCCGGGCTGATCACCGTGCTCGGCCGCCGGCTGCTGGCGGAGGCCGACGTGGTGGTGACCGACAAGCTGGCGCCGCGAGGCCTGCTGGCCGAGCTTGATCCCGATGTCGAGATCGTGGACGCGGGCAAGGCCCCGCACGCGCACAACCTCACCCAGGACGCGATCAACGCCCTGATCGTCAGCCGGGCCCTGGCGGGCCAGCGGGTGGTCCGGCTGAAGGGCGGCGATCCCTTCGTGTTCGGCCGCGGCGGCGAGGAGGCGCTGGCCTGCGTCCGGGCCGGGGTGCCGTTCCAGGTCGTGCCCGGCGTCACCAGCGCGGTGGCAGTCCCTGCCTACGCGGGCATCCCGGTCACTCACCGGGGCCTCACCCAGGACTTCGCGGTCGTGTCGGCGCACCTGGATCCGTCCCACCCGGGCGCTACCGTGGACTGGGAGTCGCTGGCCCGGGGACCGGGAACACTTGTGCTCATGATGGCCGTCGCTCACCTGGAGCAAATCGCCGCCGAACTGGTCAAGCACGGCAGATCCGGGGCCACGCCGGTGGCGGTGATCAGCGACGGCACGACCCCGGGGCAGCAGGTGCTGACCTCCACCCTGGGCCAGGTGGCCCAGGACGCGGCGCGGCGCGGCATCCGGCCGCCAGCCGTCGTGGTGATCGGCGAGGTTGTCCGGCTTCGTGACCTGCTGAGCGCCGCATGAGCAAGCCGGTCCTGCTGGCCGTCGCGCACGGCAGCAAGCACCCCGAGGCACGGGAGACCGTCAGCCAGCTTGCCCGCCAGGTCACCCGGCTCGCGCCGGTGCTGGACGTGCAGGTCGCCTACGTCCAGGACAGCGAGCCGTCCCTGGCTGCTGGCCTCGCCGCGGCCGGGACCAGCGTGGTCATCGTCCCGCTGCTGCTGTCCACCGGGTACCACCTGACGACCGACATCGCCGATGCGGCCTCGGCGGCCGGCGTCGCAGTGGCACCGCCGCTCGGACCCGACCAGCTGCTGGTGACCGCGCTGGCCGGGCGGCTGGCCGAGACCGGCGTCCCGGCCGGCACCCCGGTCGTGCTGGCCGCCGCCGGCTCGGCCGACCCGCTGGCGGCTGCGGACGTCCGGCGGCAGGCGGACCTGCTGGCTGAGCTGCTGGACGTGCCGGTGGTCGCGGCGTTCGCGACCGCGGGCACGCCCACGGTGGACGAGGCCGTGGCGGAGCTGAATGTCCGGACCGGCGGGCCCGTAGCCGTCGCCACGTACCTGCTGGCTCCCGGCCGTTTCCACGAGCGGCTGCGGAAGACGGCGGCCACCTGGGTCACCCGGCCCCTGGGCGGCCACCCCGCCGTGGCCGGCCTGGTCATTGACCGCTACCGGGTAGCCGCGGCGTCAGCCCGGGTCACCGCGGCTACCCGGTGACCGCACGAGCTGCCGACGGGGCCGGGCTACGCCGCCCGGCCGGGAGCCGTCACGATCCCATCATCATCGGGCGCATGGCGTGCAGGCCAGGGGCCAGCCACGGCAGCCAGATCGTCGCCACGGCCAGGCCGATGGCCGCGAGGCCGGCCAGGCGCCCCGCCGCGGGCCCGCGCGCCCAGGCCTTCTCGGCCAGGATGAAGGCGGCGAGGCCGACCATGGCCAGGACATTCATCACGCCGACCGCGATCAGCAGCGCCATCAGGGCCCAGCAGCAGCCGAGGCAGTAGGCGCCGTGGTGCGCGCCGACGCGCAGGTCACGGCTGCGTCCCCGGAATGAGCCATAGCGCAGCAGCAGCCCGAACGGTGACCGGCAGTGCGCGAGACAGCGGTCCTTGAGGCTGGTCAGCTGATAGACGCCGCAGCTAGCGAAGATCGCGACCGCGGCCCAGTGCGCCGCGCCCGGATGGCTGCCGTCCAGCCAGCCCGCCAGCCGCGCGAGGCCATAGGCCGGCAGGCCGGCCACCGCCCAGACCGCCAGGTAGCCAGTGACCAGCCCGCCCAGCCGCATCGGGCGGCGAGCGCCCATCGACCTGACGTACAGCGAGGCAGTCGGCGCGACGGACGGCAGCATCATCGCCGCCATCATCAAGGTCCAGACGGCGACGAACAACAGGAAGCTGAGTCCCATCGTGCCGCTCATGCCGGTCATCCCGCGCGCGACCGCCAGGGTGGCGGCCCACGCCGCGGCCGCCACTACCAGCAGGGCCACGGTCTCACCCCTGGCCAGCTGCCGGAGCGGCAAGGCCGCCGGCTGCTGCGCCGTGCCGCTCATCGCCTATCCGGCCCAGGAGAAGGGCGCGGAGAACCCGCTTTGCCCCTCTCGGCCCCATTCGATCCCGAACGTGGACAGGTGCGCGGAACTCGCCGGGGCCACGGTCAGCGTCGTATTCGATGGGTGCAGGACGTTCGCGAGCCGCACCGGCTCCCCGCCCTGCAGCGCCACGAAGTCCTCGACTCCGACGTCAATGGCGTCGCCGATCCGGACGTGGTGACCGGTCCCGTCCTCGTCGTACTCGATCCTGGCCCGCTCCACGCCGAGCAGCTCGCCAATCAGCGGGCCGAGCATGGCGGGCGGCCCGCCGAGCTGACCGCTCAGCACCGTGCCCAGCTTCTCCGCCTGGCTGGCAGAGGCGGAATCATCGAGGAAGATCCCGACTCGCCAGTTGCCGTCGGCCATCACCGGCGGGGTATCGAGGAACAAGGCAAAGCTGAGGCCGCTGACATCGACCCCGTCGATCTCGCCTGCCGCGACGTGATAGGCCAGCAGGGCCCGGCAGCGGTCAAGCGTCGCCCTGGCGCTGAACGCCGACCAGGTGCAGGGGCACACCGCATCGCAGGAACAGGACTCGAAGTACGTTCCCTCCAACCGCCATGCCATCGTGACCTCCCGCCGCCAGCGTGCTGTCGCCGCTAAGCGTGATACTCCGCGGACCTGTTGTCAACGGAATGCCTCGGGCGGCAGAGAGTCAGCGGACGGCGGCACGTTCCTCGATGAGACCGTAGGCGATCGCCTCATCGACGGTGAGGAAGCGCTTGCGGCCGGCGTCAGCCCGGATGTCGTCGACCTCGCCTCCGGTGGTCTCGGCGATACGCTCCCAGAGCGCATCAGCCATCGCCCGCAGCTGCTCTTCCTGCGCCGCGATCGCCGTGACGGTGCCGTCGTAGCTCGTGGCGGGCTCGGACAGCTCGAACACGGCATTCGGATAAGCCCGGCGGTGGCGGCACGCGGCCAGCACGCCAAGGGCTGGCCCGCTGATCCGGCCCGCCGCGTAGGCGAGCACCGGGACGCGCAGGGTTTCCACTACGCCGATGACGGTCAGCGCCGCAGGCAGCTCGGCGCCCAGGCCCTGCAGCTCCAGCCGGATGGGGCCATTGCCCTCGGCATCCAGCGTCAGCAGCTGGGCGCACAGCCGGGTTGCTGCCTCGTCGTCGAGGTGACCGTGCGCGATCACGATCCGCTGATCGAGCAGCCGCTCGTAGACGCGACCTGGCCACTGGCCGGGATCCGCCCAGATCCGCACTGGCGGCATGACCGGGGGCGGCGGGGGCGGAGCCGGGCGCCCCGGCCGGCCGGGTACCTCCGGCGGACCGGGCAGCTCGGCCGGGCCGGATGGCTCGGGCGACCCTGGCAGCTCTGGCGGGAACTGGCCCCGCGGCCCGCGCGGGAGCGAGCCGGTCACTCGCGGCGTCACGTCGGTTCTCCTCACTGCGGCCTGCCCGGCCGCTCTGCTCGCTACGGGCTGCCGGGCTGCTCCGCTCGCTGCAGGCTGCCCGGCCGCGCTGCTCGCTGCGGGCTGCCCGGCCGCTCTGCTCGCTGCAGGCTGCCCGGCGTCCTGTCTTCCAGCCGCCAGGTGATCTCGCTGCCGACTGCAGCGGCATACCGCTCGAGCGTCGAGGCGCGCACATCCGCCTCGCCCGCCTCCAGCCTGGCCACCGCCGACTGTGACGTGCCCATCCGGGCCGCGATCTCCGTCTGCGACAGGCCGGCCGCCTGACGCTGCTCCGCGAGCTCGGCCACCAGGCTGCGGCGCTGCCGGTTCATCCGCCGCAGCGCCATCTCCCGGAACCCGGGCAGCAGCGGCAGCTCGCCAGGATCGGCCTGCTCCTCGCCCATATCTGCAAAGGTATCTCTCTTAGGAGATCTCGCCAACGAGATATCGCCCTCAGCGAAATGCGCCGCCGACGCCGCTGCTGCTGCTGCCGGGAAGGGCGGTCGCCCGGGGGACTATCACCGGCCACCGACAGGCCAGCACCGGCGCCCCGGCCGGCTGCGCGACGCGATGGCGACGCAAGCCTGCTAGCAGGCTGGCGGACGGTTCTGTCGGCGGGACGAGGCAGGATGGGAGGATGCCAGCTTGTCGGCCGGACGACGGCCCGGTGCTCGCCGGCTTCAGCGAGGCGACCAGGGCCTGGTTCGCGGCTGCCTTCGCCGAGCCGACGCCGGCCCAGGCCCAGGCTTGGAGCGCCATCGGCCGGGGCGAGAACACCCTGGTCATCGCGCCGACCGGGTCGGGCAAGACGCTGGCGGCGTTCCTGTGGGCCATCGACAAGCTCGCCACCGAGCCGGTGCCGGAGGATCCGCTGAGCCGGTGCCGGGTGCTCTACATCTCCCCGCTCAAGGCGCTGGCCGTGGACGTGGAGCGCAACCTGCACTCCCCGCTGGTCGGGGTGTCGCACGCGGCGCAGCGGCTGGGGCGGGCCGTGCCGCCTATCAGGGTCGGCATCCGGACCGGCGACACGGCCGCGGACGAGCGGCGCAAGCTGGCCGGCAAGCCGCCGGACATCCTGATCACCACGCCGGAGTCGCTGTTCCTGATGCTCACCTCACGGGCACGGGACGGGCTGCGGAACGTGCAGACGGTCATCGTCGACGAGGTGCATGCGCTGGCGGGCGGGAAGCGCGGTGCTCACCTGGCGCTGTCCCTGGAGCGCCTGGACGCGCTGCGCGGGATGGCCGCTGGCGACGGGAGCGCGCGCGGCGGCGGCGCGGACGCTGGCGGCTCGGCAGCGGCGAGGGGACGCCCGGCGCAGCGGATCGGGCTGTCCGCCACGGTCCGGCCGCCGCAGGAAGTGGCCGCCTTCCTCGGCGGCGCGATGCCCGTGACCATCGTGCAGCCGCCTAGCGAGAAGCAGCTGGACCTGCGCATCGTCGTACCGGTCGAGGACATGGCCGACCTGGAGCTGTCGGCCGCGGCCCCCGGCGGCGCGGCGGCGGGCCAGGGCGGCGGCGCGGCGGCGAGCCAGGGCGGCGAGCCGGGCGGCGCGGACCTGAATTCCCCTGGCTCCGGCGATCCCGCCCGGCAGCACTCGATCTGGCCGCACGTCGAGGAGCGGGTGCTCGACCTGATCGAGAGCCACCACTCCACGATCGTCTTCGCCAACTCGCGGCGGCTGGCCGAACGGCTCTGCGCCCGGCTGAATGAGCTCGCGGCCGAGCGGCTTGAGGAGCAGGCCGTCGATGACGAGCTGGCCGAGATGGCCCGCGGCGACGGCGCCGGGGACAGCTACGCCGGGATCCCGGCCGAGCTGATGGGCGGGGCCGGCCGCGGATCCGGAGCGGCGCCGGTCGTCGCGCGCGCACACCACGGCTCGGTCTCACGGCAGGAGCGCAATCAGATCGAGGATGCGCTGAAGGCGGGCCACCTGCCCGCCGTCGTGGCCACCTCGAGCCTGGAGCTCGGCATCGACATGGGCGCCGTCGACCTGGTCATCCAGGTCGAGTCGCCGCCGTCGGTGGCCAGCGGCCTGCAGCGCACCGGCCGGGCCGGCCACCACGTCGGCGATGTCTCCCGCGGCGTGTTCTTCCCCAAGTACCAGGGCGACCTCGTGCAGGCCACGGTGGTGACCCAGCGGATGCGCGGCGGCCAGATCGAGCAACTGCGGATGCCGCGAAACCCGCTGGACGTGCTGGCCCAGCAGATCGTGGCGATGACCGCGATGGACGACTGGGAGGTCGGCGAGCTGGAGCAGGCGGTGCGCCGCGCCGCGCCGTTCAGCGGGCTGACCCGGCCCATCCTGGAGACCGTGCTGGACATGCTGGCCGGCCGGTACCCGAGCGAGGACTTCGGCGGGCTGCGGCCGCGGCTGGTCTGGGACCGCACCACCGGCATGCTGCACGGCCGGCCAGGCGGCCAGCGGCTGGCCGTCAGCAACGCGGGCACGATCCCCGACCGGGGCCTGTTCGGCGTGTTCCTGGCCGGCGGCCAGCGGGACAGGTCCGGGCGGCACTCGCGCCGCGTGGGCGAGCTGGACGAGGAGATGGTCTACGAGTCACGCGTCGGGGACATCTTCGTGCTCGGCGCGAGCTCGTGGCGGATCGAGGACATCACTGCCGACCAGGTACTCGTCACCCCGGCGCCCGGCCAGCCCGGCAGGCTTCCGTTCTGGCACGGGGACTCACCGGGCCGCCCGCTCGAGCTCGGTGCGGCGATCGGTGCCTACTGCCGGGAGCTCGGCGCCGTTTCCGAGCCGGATGCGACGGCCCGGCTGCGCGCCGACGGACTGGACGAGCTGGCCGCATCGAACATGGTGTCCTACCTGGCCAGCCAGCGGGAGGCGACCGGCTACCTGCCCGATGACCGCACGCTGGTGCTGGAGCGGTTCAGGGACGAGCTGGGCGACTGGCGGCTGGTGCTGCACAGCCCGTACGGCGCGCAGGTGCACGCGCCCTGGGCGCTGGCCATCGCGGCCCGGCTGCGGGAGCGCTACGCCGGCATGGACGTGCAGGCCGTGCACACCGACGACGGCATCGTGATCCGGGTCCCCGACGCGGACGACCCGCCGCCGGCCGGGATCGCCCTGCTCGACCCCGACGAGGTCGAGCAGCTGATCACGGCCGAGCTTGGTGCCTCCGCCCTGTTCGCCGCGCGGTTCCGCGAGTGCGCGGCGCGTGCGCTGCTGTTGCCGCGGCGCCAGCCGGGCCGCCGGACGCCGCTGTGGCAGCAGCGGCAGCGATCAGCCCAGCTGCTGGCCGTGGCCAGCCAGTACGGGTCGTTCCCGGTCGTGCTGGAGACGCTGCGCGAGTGCCTGCAGGACGTGTTCGACGTGCCAGGGCTGGTCAGCCTGATGCGCGACCTGGCCGCGCGCCGGATCCGGCTGGTCGATGTCGAGACGCCGGCCCCGTCGCCGTTCAGCCGCTCGCTGCTGTTCCGCTACGTGGGCGCGTTCATGTATGAGGGTGACGCGCCGCTGGCCGAGCGCCGCGCGCAAGCGCTGGCCCTGAATTCCAGCCTGCTGGCCGAGCTGCTCGGCCAGGCTGACATGCGGGAGCTGCTGGATCCCGCGGTCATGGACGAGACAGAACGGGAACTCCAGCGGCTGGCGCCCGGCCGCGCCTGCCGCGACGCCGAGGGCGTGGCTGACTTGCTCCGGGCCCTGGGGCCGCTCACCACCGGCGAGATCATCGAGCGGTGCGCTGACCGTCAGGAAGCCGCCAGCTGGGTCGCCAGCCTCGCTGCGCAGCGCCGGGTGCTGCAGGTCAGGATCGCCGGGCAGGAGCGCTGGGCGGCCATCGAGGATGCGGGCCGGCTGCGGGACGCGCTCGGCGTCGCCCTGCCGCCCGGCGTGCCCGAGGCCTTCACCGAGCCGGTGCCCGATCCGATCCGCGACCTGGTACTGCGGTACGCCCGAACGCACTGCCCGTTCACCGCCGCGGCACTCGCCGAGCGATACGGTCTGGGCGTCGCGGTGGTGACAGGCGCGCTGCACCGGCTGGCCGCGGAGGGCACGGTCGCTGAGGGCGAGTTCCGTCCTGGCGGCCGGGG
>Ga0181532_10005584_pt1 | contig 10643 bp, 7 predicted proteins | sample PEATcosm2014_Bin_33_FD_119768 | JGI IMG/M metagenome (GOLD analysis project Ga0181532, IMG submission 119768) | Peatland microbial communities from MTU Mesocosm Facility, Houghton, MI, USA - PEATcosm2014_Bin11_30_metaG | ecosystem: Environmental > Terrestrial > Soil > Wetlands > Peat | place... | reverse complement strand
CATTTGCCGCGGTACCCGGTGCAGTGATAGTAAACGTAGCGTTTTTTCTTGATCTCACCCACCAGAGAACATCCGCAGTGCCCGCAGTCCACTAGCCCGGAGAAGGCAAAGTCGTGGGTGACCTTGCGGTGCTTCTTCTCGTGTCGGCCATCCAGAATTTCCTGCACGCGCTCCCAAGTCTCGCGCGTGACGAGTGGCGCATGGCTCCCCTGGTAAGTCATTCCAGCATAGTCAAACTCGCCCATGTAGATGCGCTTCCGCAAAATCTTGTGCAAGGTTGTGATCGGGATCTTATTCCGTGTTCGCCGAAAGCGAAACCCCTCCGCATAGGCCATCCAAAGCCGCCCGCTCCGTGAATGGCGGTTAGCGCTTCCTGCTTGAGTAGGCATGGCCTGATAACGCCGGTATCAGGCCCTGATACGCCGGACGCGACGCCACCAAAGTTGGCTCCTATCGGCGGAACCAGTCGAAGAGGCGCGTGGACCGGTCGAAGCCGCGCATGAGCACAATTTGCGAGCGCCCTTTCGCGACGGACGTAAGGAAGCTCTTGCCATCGGGGTGGAGGCTGAACCCACGAATGGGAAACTTGCCGATGTAATTGCCGTAGTCAAACGCCGCGGGCGCGGGCCCCAGATCGCTCACCTGCAACTCTTTCCCGTCGGCGAGTTCGATCCGCCCAAGAACCAGATGGTGCTTCGAATTCACCTGGAGCCCGTAGAGCGACTGTCCATCTTTAGACCACCCGTAGGTCTCCCACACCGTGGAATTCAGGGCGCGCTTCTCGCGACCGTCAGGCGAGACGATGCGTAACGCCTTATTGTCGCGGTAGGCGATCCAGTCCCCGCGCGGCGACCAACGCACGGGCTTGGGCTCGGAGGTCTCCACCAGCAGTTCGGGCGGGCGGTTGGAGCCGATCCGGTACTTCATGATCGCTGGCTTGCCGTTATGCACTGAGTAGAAGGCGATCCAGTTCCCATCGGGAGACCAGGACGGGCCTCTCTGAATCGCACCGTCCTCCGGCGACATGCGGACCGGCGCCTCGGCACCAAGCAGAGAGATCCAAATTCTGGGAGGGCTGGTGTCGCCCTCGGCGCGATATGCTACGCGGCTTCCGTCCGGCGAGAAATCGCAGTCGAAAATCGCCTCGTAGGCCGACGCATGAGGCGTCGGCTGGAGACGTTCCGTTCCGTCAATCCGATTCCGAATCCACATCTCCTGCGAGCTGCCGCGACGATCCGCCACATATAGAAAATGGACCCCATCCGGCGACCACGAAGGTGCAAGCTCTGGACGCGATGTCGCTACCAAGGGGCTGGGCGAAGAACCATCGAGCGGAAACTCCACAATGTCGTAATCATATTCGCCTAACTCGTACGCGAGCGTAAGCCCGTCGGGTGAAAGGCTTGGGAAGTTCGCGATGCCCGTGACTACGCCAAGCTGACGTGACTCTCCAGTTATGAGATGCAAGGTGGTCAACCCGCTGAGCACGATGGTTTGGTTGTCCCGGTACCAACCGAAGCCGCCCTGAATGAAGCTGGGAGAGGAGGAGCTGTGCCGGACAGAACCACCGTTCAACGGAAGCTGCCAGAATCCCTGGTTCTCCAAGTACAGACCGAGCATGGTGGCGTCATTGGTGAAGCGCATGTGCGGCACGTTGATGAAGGCAATTCCCCGATCAAAGGGTGGCTTGTCATAACGTTGGGCGGGGGCGCCCGGCGGCGTCGAAAATGCCACGCTCAAATGGCCACGCTGATCGGTCTGCGCAACCGCCACCGTATTGCCGATGGGCGAGACCGCAAAACCGGCCACGTGGTCGGATAGCTTTTCCGGCTCTCCGCCGGCCACGGCCACAGACCACAGCTCGTAGTCCGGGACGGCACCGCCAGCCTCGTAGTAAACCCGTGTACCATCGGCCGACCATTGCGGGCCGAGACATGACTGCGCGTGCCGCGTCAGTTGCACAGGAGAGGCGGATTGCAGAGTACGGCTGAAAACTTGGAACACTCCGCCCACCGAGGCCACATAAGCGATACCGTCGCCTTTGGGAGACCATGCCGGCATGGTCTGCATCTCCGCCTCGGTCGCAATCGGCGTCACCGAAGGAGGCTCGACTGGCGGCGCGGGCAGGAATGCGGCGGCAGCGGCGATGCCAAGGGCCAAGAGTGCGGCAAGGACCACCGAGGTCCCACGTGCTCGTAAAGGCTTCGGGGCAACGGCAGCGGGCGGCGCCCCCCACGCCTCGGAAAGCCTTTCGCGAATCTGCCGCAACTCGCGGTAGAGATCACGGGTGGAATCGTACCGTTCGGAGGGTTCCTTCGCCAAGCAGCGCTCAATGGCCCAACGCAGCGGAACCGGCACGGTTGCCGGCAGAGGTTCGGGCTGCTCTCGCATAATCGCCATCATGATTTCAGCGGAGTTTTCGCCGTGAAAAGCGCGCTTGCCGCTGGCCAGTTCATAGAGCACGAGGCCGAAGGAGAACTGGTCGCTGCGTGCGTCCAATTCCTGGCCGCGCGCTTGTTCGGGGCTCATATATGCTACGGTGCCCAGAAGCGTGCCGGGGGCAGTGTAGGCGACGGCGAGGGTGGCATCCCCTGCCCCTGGAGCGGGGATCTGCTTGGCGATGCCGAAGTCCAGCACCTTGGCTTTTCCATCACGTGTGAACAGGATGTTGTCCGGCTTGAGATCGCGGTGGACAATCCCGGTTTCATGGGCCGCGGCGAGGGCGTCGGCAATCTGCACGGCCGTATCCAGCAGCTTGCGCATGTCGCCGGGCGGAGCGACAGGCGTGCCGTCCACCAGTTCCATCACCAGGTAGTCGGGGCCGACGTCGTAGATCTGGCAGATGTTGGGATGGTTCAGCGCGGCGACCGCGCGGGCTTCGCGCTCGAAACGGGCGATACGATCCGGATCGCGCGCCAGCCCGACGGGCAGCACCTTGAGCGCCACGTCTCGCTTCAAACGCAGATCGCGCGCGCGCCAGACTTCGCCCATCCCGCCCCGGCCCAAAACGCGCACGATGCGGAATCGGCCCAGAATCACTTCGCCTTCCCGGAAGGCTCCTAGCGGGGCTAGCTGCGGGAGCTGGACCTGCGGATCGCCAATCGTACCGGTTGCCCGGTCGTTGGCCTTCAAGAGGGCCGCCAATTGGTCCGCCATCCCGTCGCCCTCATTCCGGCGCAGTTCTTCAACCAAAGCTGCCCGCTGAGGGCCGGGTAGAGTCACAGCCTGGTCGAACCGTTCGTTCAGGCGTGCAAATTGCTCGGGCGTTAGGTCCATCACGGTTGCATCCGCTCTTGTGACGCGCGGCACGCCGAGATCAGTCTTCTGCGAAGTCTCCCGCGTTCGCCCCTGGCACGAGTCGGACTAAGCGTAATTTCTAGTGTCGAGGGAAGACAGACCAGGATTTCCATTCTGGAACCCAGATTGGAAGAATTATACCCCAACCGTTCCCTCGGGATGTATGGCTCCGATGCCTTGCGCCCTCCTGGATGCAGCAGGCGAGCAGGAGGACTTTCGTCCGTTCTTCGCCTACGTGCTCGCTCTTCGCCTTGAGATAGTAAGGGCAGGTGCGCGAAGCCGAACGGCTCGGCATAGCGATAGGCAATCCTTTGCGCATCGGTGCTGATCGCAGGTCCCGACGCAGTGCTGGTGGCAGGACCGATGCGCAGAGGATTGCGTATTGCCAAGTGGCATGTCGGCTCGGCCTCCCGGCGCCGTCTCCGCTGGGAGCGCACGGCCGCCCAGCAGGAGGTCTTGCTTGTTGCCCCACGGAGCGATACGCAAAGGATTGCGCATCGCTAGGTAACAGGCCGTCTGAAACAGGCTAAGTTAAACATTCCAGAATAGTTGTGATCCAAAAACGCCATGGAATATCGGGAAATGACGGCGCCTGATCAGGGCGTTATCAGGCCCTGTTACGCCCCTGTTCCGGCCCTGTTATTTCCTGTTCTTGTTTGGCGATCTCTGGCAAATAAGCGCCTTATAATGTGTAGCTTAGCTCGTATAGATCAGCCCCAGATTTTCCTGTTCCGTCCCTGTTTAACAGGGCGGGCGGCCGCGGCCGCAAATCTTTTCCCGCCGGGAGATCGATAGCTTGATTAGTCCCGCCGCTGGCGGGATGTTCTGGAGTCCTCTTGCAAACGCTCGCTGCTGTTCAGTATACAAAGCTAAACTGCCGTGCGGCCCATCGCGCGCGCGGCGGATGAAGGCCTACGTCTTGCACAGCGTCCCCTCGCCCCTCGCGTCGCCCACCCGCCCGCTGGCGGTCGGGGCGACGGACAACGGAGGTGGCGCCAGCGACGCACATGGGCTGCGGGCTGCGCCGGTCCGACGCCACGGCGCTCACGATGGGCCACGCCCATGCGGCGCGATGGCCGGACAGTCGTCAAATGGGCACCGCTGCCGGGCAGGCGGCTTCGCGCCCGGCCTACTGCTCGGATAGTTGGGCGCAACATACGCTGTCGTGGTACTATCGCGGATCGCAATGCGACGCGGCGAATACGGCTACGATGCGCGGCCGCAACAAGCTTTGCCTTCCTGCCGATGGGCGCGGATGGGAAGCGTTCCACGGCAAGTTCGGGGTAGTGGATTTCTGGGCCACCTGGTGCGGACCCTGCCTGACGGGCCTGGACAAGATGGGCGCTATCACCCTGCGGAAGCAGTCGACGGCAGCTGGCGGAGACTTTGCCCAACTGGCTGCGGAAAATAGTGGCGGATGAGACTGGGCTAGACGGAAACTGACTATTCGAGCAAATGCGCGTACTCGGCGGGGTCCAGCCCGAAGCGCTCCATCTGCCGCGGCAGGTCGGAGCGCACCGCCTCCGGCGTATTGGCGACCCAGGCCGCGATCACGGTCTCCACGCCCACCCGGCTCTTGCCATCGTCGTCAGCCAGGCGCTCGGCGGCCTCGCGAAGCTGGGCCTCGGCCGATTCTCTCACGGGGCGCGGCGTTTGCGCCAGGATTTGTTGCAACAGGTCTTCGGCGGCGTCATTCCAGTTCATTTTCGCTATAGTAACAGGCAGGACCATGCTGCGCGACCCCAGCCTCATCCCGCTCTCGCACCAACATCACAACGGACTCGCCATGTGCGTGCTGACGCGCCGCTCGCTCGGTGAGGACGCCTCGCCGGCGAACGTGGCCCAACTCGCGCGGCGCGCCGTAGATCGCTACGATCTGGAACTTACCAACCACTTCGAAATCGAAGAGCAAATTCTGTTCCCGGGCATCGAAAAGGCGCTTGGTAAGCTCTCTCTGGTGGCGGACCTGATCGCGCAGCATCGCGCAGTAGAGGAGCTGATCGGAGAGTTGCGCGCGGCGCCCACCGAAGCGCTGCTGGAGCGGCTATGCGGGTTACTCACGGAGCATATCCGGCGCGAGGAGAGCGACCTGTTCCAAATGGCGCAATCGCGGCTGCCGGAACCCATCCTCCGGAAATTGGGCGAGGCCATTGAGCGCAAAGTCGTGCGAATATGTCTTTGAAGACGGCCATGCAAACCCTTCCTGGTCCCACCCTGCGCGGTTGCGGGGTGACCGGCGTAAGCATAAAGGGCGCGAGAGAAGATGCGGAATCGGATTCGAAGCACGGTCGTGCCGTACAGAGTCTCTCCAGCGGGGGCGGCGCGACGGCGGCGCCGGGAGGCTCCGGCACGGTCTTTGAGATCTCCGCGGGGACCTGACGCTCGAATGGATAACTGGCCGCGCAAGCGCTTGCCCGGGAATCGTCTGGCCTATCTGTGCCTGCTGTTTCTATGCCCGCGTCTCCCGCTGGCCGCGCAAGCGCTTGCCACGGTTCCGCGGCTTGAGTCTGCCGCCCGCGAACGCCTCGCCGCGAACGATGCCAATGGAGCGCTCGCCGCATACGAAAAGTTAGCCGCATTAGTGCCGAAATCCGCCGCTTATCAGGATGAAATCGGCTTTTTGCTGGCGGCTACAAACCGATCGCCGGAGGCCATTGCGCATTTTCAGCGCGCGACGGAGTTGGATCCCCAGATGGCGCCGGCCTGGTACCATCTGGGAGTGGCGCTCTGGTTGGCGCAACGCCCCGATCCCGCTGTGCGCGCCTTGCAAAAGGCTGTGGCCCTGGCGCCCGACCATGGCGATTATCACTACCGCCTGGGCGTGGCGTGCGCGCAAACGGCCCACTACCGGGAAGCTATTGCCGAGTTGGTTCGGGCCAGCAAGCAGCTACCGGCGAATGCCGAGGTCTGGGCAGCGTTGGGCGACGCCTACCAACAGACGACCCGCTACAAAGATGCGCGCGATGCCTACCGGCAGGCGCTTCGATTCGACCCAAAGAACGACACGGCGCGTAACAGTTATGGAAACGCGCTGGTAAGATCGGGCGACCCTAGCGCGGGGTTGAAGGAATTTCGCAGTATCCTGGAGCACGACCCGGCTAACTTCCACGTACAGGTGAACGTTGGCTATGCTTACATCGCGGCAGGGAACTTACAAGGCGCCATCAAACATCTTACGGCGTTGATCCGCGACCATCCGAAGGACGCCGGCGCGCACTACGACTTAGGAATCGCCTACAAGCAGAGCGACGATCTGGCGCATGCCCGGACGGAGCTCGAGCGGGCGGTGGCGCTCGATCCGGCGCTGGCCGAGGCGCACTACAGCCTGGGTCTTACTTACATAGACGCCGGACTTCCGGACAAAGCCATCGAACAATTGCGCGCAGCCGTAGCCCAGCGCCCCGATTATAACGATGCCTGGTACATCCTGGGCACCACTCTGAAGCAGCAGGGCGATGCGGATGGGGCCATCGAAGCGTTGCGCCGATCGGTGGCGCTGGATGGCTTGAACGCGGCCGCCTGGAACAATCTGGGGCTGCTGCTGCGGCGCAAGGGCGACACGGAGGGCGCGGCGGAGGCTTTCGCCAAGGCGGCGGAAATCAGAAAAGCCGAAGAACGGGAGAAGGAGAGAAAGCTGAAGCAGGGGAGTTAGAACAGGCCAGTGGGCCGTTAGTTAGGCGAGCGAAGCTCGCCGCTGCACTTTCTACATTCTGTCCGCCTTAGTGGGGCAGGCTCGCAGCCTGCGCGGGCCTCGCTGGCCCGCTCTCCGGCGAGCGAAGCTCGGCTTACACAGGCTAAAGCCTGTGCTACCGGCGGGGACTTACCTGATCTATGACGAATCCGTATCGCTTGATGAACTGCAAGCGCCAGTCATGCACTCTTCGGCGGAAATTCTGGCAGGAAGACGTGGAAGGTAATCGAGCCGCTTGCGAAGGAATGACAGGCTGCGTTCAAAACAGAATTCCCGCGACCTGCTCCGCGACCTTGCGGGCTTTTTCGCGGAGTGCGCCGGACTGAGCGGAACGATCGTTTGTGCTTATCCGAACTACAAAGGCCCGGTCGCGCACACGGCCCACCACCTGCTCTGCGTTGTCATCGCTGCAAGCCATCGCTTCGTTGCCGACGGCTTTCAACGGCACTGCGGCCGCGTGGCAACGCGCCGCGTACGAGGCGAAATCCTTGGCTGGGGAGAGCATCGTTTCTACTTCGATGCGCAGTTCGAACACCCGAGAGCCGTCGCGCCGGATGAACGCGCAGGCCGCGTCGTCGCCGGTCTTTGCCCGTGTCACGGTCATGGCGACGGGACCGTCCAGTACTCCGCCGGCCGTGGCCGCGTTCAGCCACGGACAGTTTTCCGCGGCTGCGGCGATGGATGGCAGGAAAAGCAGAACAAATAACCGGCTCAAGCCTGTTCTACCCATCAGGCTCCTCGCTTGGCGGCCGGCTGCAACACTTCGCTCTTCAGGATTTTGCCGCCTTCCTGAATGACATACAGCCGGTTGACTTCCAGATCCTCTAACCGATCCACCTGGCCGCTCAGCCACTTGATCTCGACCATGTCTACCTTAGTGGCCTGGTCGAGTCCGAAGTGCATGCGCAGATCGTTCTGCGAAAAATAGCTGCCGCCGCTGCGCAACTCGTCCATTTGCGCCAGGGGCTTCGGTGCGTCCGGTTTGGTTTTGGCGGTCACCGTGACCCGGCTGCCGATGCCGCTGCGGTTGGACTTCACGCCGGATAGCTTGATCTTGATCCAGTTCCGTTTCAGCGTGGAGTCACAGCGCAGAAGCTGCGGAATCGCGTTGACGCAGTTCACGGCCACGTCGATATCCCCGTCGTTGTCGTAGTCGCCGAAAGCGCACCCCCGCGCCGGCGCGTTCTCCAGAATGCCCGGCCCGCCTTTGTCGGTGACCTCTTCAAAACGGCCGTTTTGCAAGTTGCGATACAGGTACTTGTGCTCGGCGTACTTCAAATCGGCGTTGGACTTATCCACTTCCGGATACACATGGCCGTTGGACATCAGAATGTCCAGCCATCCGTCGTTATCCATGTCGAAGAAGCCGACGCCCCATCCCAGCAGGCGTGTGTTAACTCCCAGACCGCTGGGATAGGTGCGATCCTCGAAGTTCGCGTCACCCAGGTTTGTATACAGTGAATCGGTGTCGCCCGCGAAATTCGTCTTGACCACATCCAGGTTGCCGTCGCGATTGTAGTCGCCGATCGAGACGCCCATGCCGGCCTGCGGTTTTCCTTCGGGAGACAGCGCGGCCCCGGATTCGATGGCGATGTCCTTAAATGTGCCGTCCTTTTGATTCTGGTAGAGCGTCGCCGTGCTGGAATCGTTGGCCACATATATGTCGGGCCAGCCGTCGTTGTCCAGATCCGAGGCGGCCACGCTCAAGCCATAAGTGCCTTGGGTCTTCCACATGCCCGATCTCTCACTGACGTCGCTGAATGTGCCGTCGCCGTTATTGTGATAGAGGATGTTCTTGCCGCCGCGAAGCCCCGGCGGTCCACAGGCCACCAGAAGTCCCTTGTAAGTGCAAGGGCCGGCCTCCGGTGGCGGAGCGGTTTTCAGATCGAAATCGACGTAGTTGGCGACAAACAGGTCGAGGTGGCCGTCCTTGTCGTAATCCACGAAAGTGCAGCCGGTGTTCCAGCGTATCTTAGGTCCGGGCTGGCCCAAGCCCGCCTCCTTGGTAACGTCCGTGAAGGTGCCATTCCCATTATTCCGGTACAGCGCGTTCTGTCCGTAGTAAGTCACGAACAGATCGTCGTCGCCGTCGTTATTGTAATCGCCCACGCAACAGGCTTGTCCCCATCCCGTGCGGTGCTCGAGGCCGGAACCCTTGGTCACGTCGGTGAAGGTGCCGTCGCGATTGTTCTTGAACAGGTGGCAGCGCGGCGCTTTGTCTTCCGGGAAACCTTCCAGGCGCCAGCCGTTGACCAGGAAAACATCCAGCCAGCCGTCGTTGTCGTAATCGTAGAAAGCCAGGCCGCAGCCGGTAGTTTCCAGAAGGTATTTGTTCTTACCCTCGCCGCCATAGATAGTTTTGACGGCCAAGCCCGACTCTTTGACCACATCCACGAAAGTGAGTCCGAGCGGGGTACCCTCAATCGGCGACTTGGGTCCCTTGGGGGCGGGCATGGCCTTCGCATCGTAACTGCGTTCGATCGGTCCCGGCAGCTTTTGCGCCACTGCCATCAGGTCTGCAAAAGGAAGCACCAGCGCGGAGCGGCTTAGCGAGCGGATGAAGCGGCGTCGCGATGCGCGCATTACTGTCCTCCGCCGGCAACCGCAGCGGCCGGCATGTCGGTATGCATGTGCCAGGGTACGCTTTCGTTCGAAATCTCGGGATGTTTCCCCAAAAACTCCAGCGAGTAAGTCGGTGCGCCGGGGTCCACCTGCTTGGTGGCAAACATGGCGGCCTGCTCGGCGGCTTTGTCTTTCATTCCCATCCGGCGGTATAAGACCGCGAGGTTGTAATGCGCGGCCAAGTCGTCGGGATCGATCTTCTGCAAGGCTTCGAACTGCTCCTTGGCATCCTCATAGCCATGCCGTTGATAGTATGCGATCCCCAGCTCGCGCCGCGGGTCGCGGGCCTGCGGATATTGCATTACCACTCGCTGCAGGTCGGCCACTTCTTCGTCGTAATGTCCCTCGCGCCTTTCCACCAGCCCGAGATAGTAAAGCGCGCGCGCGTTGTTCGGACTGAGCGCCAGCGCCTGTTCCAAGTGACTGCGCGCCTCGGAATATTTTTCCCACTCGATGTAAGTAAGGCCGATATTGATGTGACCGTCGGCATAATCCGGGCGCAGCTTCACGACTTGCTCGAACGCGTGCATGGAATCGGCGTACTGGAGCTGATCCAAATAGGCGATGCCGAGATTGTTCCAGCGCATCCAGTCGGCGTTATCCTGTTTGTCCGGAGGCGTGGCGGGGTTGTCCCCGATATTCAGGGTGCGAGTGCGCGAGGCCAGTTCTACCACGGGATAGGCCGGGTGATCGTTTCCGAAGATGTTATTCAGATAATTCTGGCGCAGGTGGCGATAGTTGACGCGCGCGGTAACTTTGAGCGGCCCCTGCGCGGCGGCCGGAACCTGGAATTCATAACGCACCAGGGCGGAACGGCCGGACTGGATGGTGTTGTCATAGGCGACCGAGTGAATGGTCCAAACCTTATGATTATCTACAAAGCCGCCATCGATGTTCACGGGCCGGTTGGTAAAGCTGTGGGCGCGCTCATCGAGCGAGCCGTCGGGCTTCAAGAAGCCGCTGTGGTAGATCTCTTTGCCGGCGCTATCCTGGACCACAAACTCCACCCATGGCTCGTATAAGTCGCGCACTT
>Ga0181532_10005579_pt1 | contig 10647 bp, 9 predicted proteins | sample PEATcosm2014_Bin_33_FD_119768 | JGI IMG/M metagenome (GOLD analysis project Ga0181532, IMG submission 119768) | Peatland microbial communities from MTU Mesocosm Facility, Houghton, MI, USA - PEATcosm2014_Bin11_30_metaG | ecosystem: Environmental > Terrestrial > Soil > Wetlands > Peat | place... | reverse complement strand
GAGCGAGCCAAGTTGATGACGTATGCGTGCACGGTAAGTTCCTTCCGGCTCTTGAGCGAGCCAACACCTTGTGGCGCCCCTCTTCCACAGCGCCGAAAGCCAGCTGCGGGTGAGAGGTCAGCCTTGCAACGTATAACGATTCCCGATTGCCTCGTCCTGATACAGACACGTGGTTGCCGATGAGCGACCTTCCTTCCAGGCAGGAAGATGAAGGGAGGCGTTGACCTACCACGTTGACAGCTAGTTGTGATTCTGCTCGGTACGGTCAAGGGGAATAGTGCTGCAGGTTGGAGCCGCCGATGAAGTGATGATCCGGTGACCGGATTGACTGACAGCAGTACATCGTCATGGTCATACTCAAAGGGCCGGAACTTCTGTCCAGGCCGTCCAGTCGGGCCAAGCCATGACCTTCGAAGCGCCGGCGTCATATGCTCATCCTCGCAACCGTCAGTACGGCAGCCACGATCCGTCGCGCCGCTTGAGACCAAGTTGGCCGGGGTGATGGATCGGAGCCCACGAACCGTACGGCACCGCAAAAGCTAATTCCTCGGCCACTCAGATCTCGAGCCATCTTGCTTACGAGGCAGTTACCGAGTAGCTGGACAGCTTGAAGGTCTCGTTCTGCCCGCCCGTAGAGCAGATCTCCCAGCCGTCGCTGAGCACGGTCCACGTGCTGCCAGCGGGCAAGTAGCGGTTGGACTCCAGCCATTTGATCATGGCGAGGATGTCGATGCTGCCGGAATGCTCGCTGTGTTTTGCCGCCCCTTCGCCCGATCCAAGTTTCCAGTCCAGTGTTGTCCCGAAGTCGCACAGGTGCCAGTTCTGCACCGGGACGCCGTTCGAGCCTCCAAAGGTGGCGGTAGCCACGGGGGTGCAGTCGTCGTTGTTGGCGAAGTCATACTGGATCATCACCTCGTCAGCCCAGTTGTTGAACCACAGGTCATACATGGCCCAGGCGGTGGTCTGGTTGGTTGCGTTCATGGTTTCGGAGAAGGAACTGGTGATCTGCGAGTAACTGTCCACCGCCCCGGAGAGGTCGACACCAGTGTTCGCGAAGGACACGACCCCGGTGTTGCCAGCGGGCATGTTCGCCACGACTTGCCAATCACCTGGGCCGTTGGAGGTCAGCGTTTGCTGCCAGCCGGAGATCGGACTCCACACGTTCTGGTCCACCCACGGGTCGCTGCTGGCGCCTGTGATCTGCGGGTCGGCACCGAAGGGGCAGTGACCCATCCGGTCACTGGTCATACACGCCCACCGCATCGTGGTCCGCGGACTGCTAGCGAGGGGAGCCATGCCGACGATGGGGGCGTTGAAGTGGACTGCGCCGGTCGAAGCGTGCAATACCGCGTCGCCGTAAGCGAAGATGCCGCCGCCTGAGGCCACGAGCCAGTAGCCCTTACCAGTAGGGGTGGAAGCGATGCCGACGATGGGGGTGTTGAGGTGGACTGCGCCGGTCGAGCCGTAGAACACAGCGTCGCCGTAGGTGGACACCCCTCCGTCGGACGTCACGAGCCAGTAGCCGCCGCCGTCGGGCGTGGCCGTCATACCGACGATGGGAGCGTTGAGGTGCACGCTGCCGGAAGAGCCGTGGAACACGGTGTCCCCGTAGGCGAACACCCCACCGTCGGAGGCCACGAGCCAGTAGCCGCCGCCGTCGGGCGCGGCCGCCATACCGACGATGGGGGCGTTGAGGTGGACTGCGCCGGTCGAGCCGTAGAACACCGCGTCGCCATAGGTGAACACCCCGCCGTCGGACGTCGCGAGCCAGTAGCCGCCGCCGTCGGGCGTGGCGGAAATACCGACGATGGGGGCGTTGAGGTGCACGCTGCCGGCGGAGCCGTAGAACACCGCGTCGCCATAGGTGAACACCCCGCCGTCGGACGTCGCGAGCCAGTAGCCGCCGCCGTCGGGCGTGGCCGCCATGCTCACGACCGGCCGGTTGAGTCGCACGCTCCCCGTCGAGCCGTAGAACGCGGCGTCGCCGTAGTTGTACACCCCACCATCGGCTCCAACGAGGCGGTAGCCGGATGCCGCCGTGACTGTCGCTGCGGCTGGCGCTGACGCCAGAGCCAGCCTCGAGAGTCCGGAATGCGAGAGGGAACACGCCGAGAGCGTTGCGATGACCAAGACGCTGAGACCGAGGGGCACGGCCTTCTCCACCAGTAGGAGCACTCTTGAGCGGAGTGGCACGCTAGTTATCGGAGATGTAGATCGCTCCATCGGGAAAGCGCGGCGTCGCCTGGGTCGATCCCTCGTCGAGACCGTGGCCCCGTGTGCGCCCGGTCGGACGAGCCCCCTTCTGGCGGGGATCCCGGGATCCCGTGGCTCAGTAAGCGCAATGTCGGGGACTGTCATCGGGGATAATGAAGAGGTGTCGAGCTACGAAATGTCCGGAGGCAAGAGGCGAAGCCGTCCACCCCGGGGAATGAAGTGGGCGGAGGTTGTACTCCCGACATGCCTGGTGCTCGCTGTATCGATCCCGGCGATGGTCCTCGAAGAGGATTGGCATGGCCGCCCGATGATTGAGCAGGCGACTCACCTTTGGATCCTTCCGGCGTTCCTTGTGGCGTCAGCCTTCCTGTTCGGCGGTGCACGTGCCGGATTCCGCTGTCCGTCCACCGCGGTGGCCCATGCTTTCGCTGCCGCAAGCTTTGCGTTGGCGATATTGCTGCTCGGCGCAGAGTTCCGCAGGCTCTGGATTGTTCATGAGGGTGTGCCGATTGCGGTCGTTCGCCTCTGGTGCCTCGGCGTAATAGGGGCCTTGATGCTGAGCTTGATTGGATCATTGTTAGGTCGTCGGTTGGCAACCGACAGGCAGTGATGGTCTTCGTCGTGCCAAACCGCAGGCGGCCAAACACGAGCAAGGCATGCCGTCAGAAGCTGCCGAGCAGGGGCGCGCTCCTTCGACGGCACCAGAGGGAGGAGTCTGGACAGGTCGGACCGGGGTGAGATCGATTTACGTCCTCCTGTCGCGGACTCGATGGACGAGGCGGGGGCCTGTGAAGTGCGTGCCCGCGACGAAGCGCATGAGTGGGCCCAAGCTGGGAGCGGCCAAGGCGCCCGTGAAGAAGAGACCAGGCACATTGGATTCGAGGTGGTGATCCAGCACCGGAGCACCAGCAAACAGCTTGAGATTGCCGCGTAGGGAAGGCGTGACGTAGTCGAGTCGAGTCAAGTCCAAGCGAAAGCCGGTTCCGGCGATGACATGATCAGCGCACTCGGTGACTGCACCCTCGGAGGTGCTCAGGTGGAGCCGTACGCGGTCGCCTATTTTCTCAGCTCCAAGGACTTGGTGGCCGAGCAGCATCGGCACTCTTCCTTCGACTCGCTCGCGAAGCCACCAGGCACCCGCTGGACCCAGGAAGCCCAAGGCCTTCTCGACCCGAGTCTCCTTGGGTAGGAGCCTGAAGACGTCAGGCAATCGGTCGTAGCCCCAGCAGTGCCACCCTTCACAGAGCCGAACGACCGGTTTCCGGAGCCGCTCCAGGCGGGTCGGATTCGCGGGGTTGGGGTCCGGCCAACCCACGCCGTCACCACGGATGACTAGCTTGACGGCTGCTCCTTGTTCGAGGAGCAACGCTGCCGTCTCGAGAGCCGACGAGCCCCCTCCGACTACGAGGACGTCCTTGCCTCGGAATCCTGTGAGGTCCGTGTGCTCGGACGTGTGTGAGACGAGATCGGAAGGAAAGCCTGACAGCTCTGGCGGCACGAACGCGAACGGGATTATGCCAGTAGCCACAACCACGCGGGCTGCCCTGATGTGCTCACCGTTGGCGGTGAGAAGCGAGAAGCCACCCGTGGGTAACTGGGACAACGAAGTGACCTCGGTCTCCTCGACTCCGGGCACGAGCTGACTGGCAAACCAGCTGCCGTAGCCGACGAACTGTTCCCGCGACAGAGGGATGACTCTCTCGTGGTAGACCTCTTGGGCTTGATGGCAGTAGTCGCGAGCGAGGAAGCCGGGACCGGGCGCCGAAAGGTCGGATGCATAGGGTTCAGACTTGAGCATCATGCCTGCGGGCATGTTGAACCGCCATGCACCCATCGTGTGGCCGAACACCCGGTGTTCGACTCCAGCGTGCTTGAGGTGAGCTCCCACGGACAACCCATTTGGCCCGGCTCCGATCACCGCAACTTCAGTTGTGGACAAGGTCGTGCTGCGTCGGGGTCGAGCCGGACTCGGGTGTTCGAGCGGCATCGCGGGTGGGTTCTTGGTGAGCCTGCGCTGGGCGACACCCACGTTCCCTGCCAGGGCGACGAATGCGGGACCGAGGTCGCCTCTGTCCAGGTAGTCGTAGCTCTGACGGCGGAGGAAGTCCTTTGCGAATATCGCAACGGCCTTCCGGGGTGGCACGCAGTCCGGGCGCCGCCCTCGGGTCTCGATGTTCTCCCATAACCATTTGATGTCACCTTTCAAGTACCGCATCTTCACCTCGGTCCGATAACCGAGCACGGGAGAGAGGGGTTCACCCGCCGCCCATTGCCATAGCAGCGCGGGAAAGGGGATACCCGACCGAACAGCTAGCTCTAGCGAACCGGACAAGCGGGCATTGATTTCCATCAAGTGGGGACGCCCCCCCGCATCGCGGCGGAACTCGACTTCGCTGTAGCCCTCCAGGTCCATGGCGCGCACGAGCGCCAGGGCGGCAGATTCCAGCTCTATGGGCATCGATATGCTCTCGCGCACTACGGAGACACCGCCCAGAGCCGGCATCGTACGGTGAGCCACCTGCGCGAAGCTCGCCCATACTTTCCCCTGAGCGTAGAAGACACTCACTGCCTCGCGCGAGCCACTGACCAGCTGCTGGACGACGGCGGATGTGCTCCCGACCTCATTGAGTTGTTCGACGTAGGCGAGTGCTTCCGATACGTCGAGCACGGTCTTCGAGGTCACTCGAGCCGCAAGGCCGGTCTTGGAAACCCAAGATTGTGTTGGCTTGATGACTGCGGGGTATCCGACCTCTGCGAGAGCCGCTTCGGTGTCCTCGAGACGATCGATCGGGACAGACCGAGGGTACGCGATCCCGAGCTCGGCAGCCGCTGCCAGGGTGCGCTGCTTGTCGTTTGCCACGTCGAGTGCCGCGTCGGAGGCCAGCGCAAGTGCGGCAGCTTGGCGTTCGAAGTGTGAGCGCCAGGGTCGGAGAGCGGCGATTGATCCGTCCCCCGATGGAATCAGCACACGAGTGGGATGCGCGCGAACGAGATCGAGCAAAGCTTGGGCGTAGGCAGTGGGATCGACGTAATAGCTGGGGAGGATGTCCTCGCGCTGCGACCACCGAGAGGCGAAAGTCGGCAGTCCGAGCCGTGGACGGCACAAGTCCGAAGATTCTGCCGTCGTCACCCGCAGCCCCAAGCGGCCCAGTGCCCGGGTGGTGACCAGCGCCTGCCGCCCGATTCCATCAAGCACCAAGGCATCGGCTGACATGCGCGAGTGATTGCTGTCCGGAATCACTGCGCTTGTGGGTCCGTTGCCATGACGAGTGGATTCATGGCCCGACTGAGACAACCGCGTAGGGGGGTCATGCGTGTTCATGCCGGATGGTCGGTAGCGATCCCTGCTTGGTCGAACGCCCCAGCGGGCTAACGTTGCGCGACGGGCTCGCAGTGGTGAAGAGTCCGCCACGGTGGTCTGCAGGACGTGCCTTTCGTATTGCGCCAAACATGTAAGTTCCGTCTGCAGAACGCATCACATTCGACTGGGGCTCGCCCACTTCTCGAACAAAGTCCCGAAAGGACTGGTTGTCCACGTCGTCCACGAGTGCCAGATCGCCACCATGCATCGCAGGCCAGACGGTTCTCAGTTCAAATCGCATATTGCGACGGGTATGGAGGCTGTCGTGGACGAACATGTCGATCTCCTGCAGACGAGAGATGAGGGACGGGAGCCGATGGCGGCTCGAACCTCGAACATAGGTCCATCGGTCTCGGCATGCCTCCGAGACTGCCGCCGCCGTTTCCTTGTGAAGCTCGGGGCGGAACGGGTGAGGGAGGTCCACGCTCCAGAGGTGCCCGATGCCGTTGAGGGACATGGCCTCGAGGATCACCCGGCTCGTCACACCACGCGCGACGCCAGTTTCGACCACCTTTGCCGGGTGGAGGTGGCGGACGGCACACCATGTCGCACCGCCTAACGCGGCGTCGGCGTCGCTGTACTCCCCGTACGTCCAACGACCGAAAGAGAGCCCCTTGGCCGAAAGGGTGCTTCCGATGTCTGCCCAGACCCGGTGGAAACGATCGAGTTCACTGCAAGGCCACGGCACGCCCAGCATCTGATGGAAAGCGGGTCCGAAGTCTTCCTCGACGTCGTAGGTGACCGTTTGGTCGAACAGGTGATGCGAGACAGCATCGGGAACATAGCGGAGGGTCTCGATTGGATCTACCGCCAAGGCTCGGGCAAAGCGTCCAAGGTACGCCGGAGCTCGGCCGATCCGAGTTGGGGCATGACTTGTCTTACGGACGAGTCGTCGTAACTGGGAATCCTGAGGAGGCATAGAGGTGCATCTGCTCCGTGCAATAGTGCACACCCTGGGAGCGCCTCAGGGACGTCTTGATACCAACACCGGTTCGCGCAACGGGCCGGCGAGGCGATGCCGCCCCGATTTCTGCCTGACATTCGCTCGGCTGTTGTGGACAATGAGCCGGCCCTAGTCGGGGGAGCGGAGGCCGTCACGAGGGGAAATTCACGATGGCCTGGGGCAATGGTGGTCGTTGTCACGCCGGACTCCTCATAGGAGAGCGCGATCTTCTCTGAAAGCACTCCGTCGGAGAGTGCCGGGTCGACGGGGGGCCGGCTCAGTCAGCCGTAGTAGCCCGAGCGTGAGACCCCGAACGTCCGACAGTACATGGCCATGGTGAAGCTAGCCTGGTTCGCAGCGAGGAACTCGAAGGCTCCTGTGGGGTCCAGCGGCTCTCCTTGGCGAACCAGGCCGCGGCCTTTTTGAGGATCTCCGGTGGGCGACCCCGCTTGGACGGTCGTCGAGGAAATCAAGTCCGTCGTACAACGTCGCAGGCGGGTGGCCGATTCGCGCGTCTGAGTTGAGGTATCACGGATCCCGACTGAACTCTCTCTGCAGTAAATGAGACATGCCGATGCGCCGGCCGAAACGGACAATGGCACCGTTCTTTGCGAGCCGTCACGACCACTGATTATCGCGTCAATGCTCCGGGAAGACGGCATCACCGGCGTTCATACACATGTTCGACAGCTTCGTCAGTATCTCGGCGGACTCAAGGTTGACGCCCCGGTGGTCACTCCGTTCTCGTGGAATCGGACCCTCACGGTGCCCGTCTTCGGAATGCGCCTGGCAGTCGAGCGGTGCAGCCGTGCTGCCGCGGTCGTCTGGTACCGACATTGGCATGAGGTGTTCTTGCACTACGCGTTGCGTCGGCGACTCGCCGAGCTGGGCGATTGCGTCGTCTACGCCCAAGGCCCGCTGGCTGCGCGAGCTGCATTGCGGGCGCGGCGCGGGCTACACCAGCGCGTCATCCTGGCAGTCCACTTCCGGATCTCACAATCCGACGAGTGGGCCGACAAGAAGCAGATCAAGCGTGATGGAACCGTGTTCCGGAGGATTCGGCAGGCTGAACGCGAGATCATCCCGCAAGTCGACGGCGTTGTGTATGTGTCCAGATGGGCACGAGATGCGCTCCTCAGCTGGTGCCCAGAGGCGGCGGCGGTTCCCGCCACGGTCATCTTCAACTTCGTGGCCCCGTTGAATTCCGCGCCTAGTTTGCCCGTTGCCCTCGGGGATCTTGTCACAGTTGGAAATCTCGACTTCGTCAAGAACCACCGTTACCTGTTCGACATCCTCGCAGAGACCAAGAAGGCGGGGCGCGTCTTCACCCTGGATGTATTCGGTGAGGGACCACTCCGAAACGACCTCGTGCGGCAAATCAGCTCACTTGGCCTCGACGATCAGGTCCGCTTACGGGGATTTCGGCGTGAGGTTCGGACTCTTCTTCCGGGCTACCGGGCCTACGTCCACGCTTCGTACTCCGAGTCGTCATCTTTGGCGATCATTGAGGCGATGGCGGCTGGCCTTCCCATCGTAGCGGGCAATTTCGGGCCCATTTCAGAGCTCTTCGACGACGGCGTCGAGGGGCGGTATTGGCCTCTCGACGATCCGGTCCGGGCGGCTGCGACATTGATCGATCTTCTCGACTGCGAGCCGGAGCGCCTGAAGGTCGCGAGCTCCGCAACCGAACGATTCCATCGTGACTTCGATGCCGTCCACGTCGCTCCTCGGCTGTATCGCTTCCTTATGGAGACCACGCACCCGGCTCGACCTTACCAACCAGCCCGTGCGACTCGTCTTTCGTGACCTTCCCGCGCTAGGGGAGCGCGTTGTGAGGGGGATTCGCAAAGCAGCTACTCGTTCAGAAGGGGCGTCGCTGGCACGTTCGATGATGAGATCCCGTGGACAAGACCGCCGATGGGATTGCGGCGCCGGCCACCGATGGCGACGCGGCTGATCCGGAATCGGGGATGACGACGTTGCCGGTCTGGTTCGATCCCGAGAAAGGACCCCCTGCTGGACTGTTGCACCCCATCCGTTCTGACCATGGTTGCTCAGACGGAGCGAGTGCGCTGGCTGCTCGGGGGTTTTGAAGAGTTCCTCGGCGGGCTGTCGCGGGACCACCCGGCACGTCGTGCTATTGCAACGGCAGCCAGCTGAGAGTTGACGCCAAGCTTCTGGAGTATCGCCTTGATCTGTGAGCGGACAGTCGAGATCGATACGAACGCCGCGTTCGCTATTTCCTCCGCACAATGACCTTCCATGAGCTCGGCCAAGACAACCTGTTCACGTTCAGTCAGAATGTCGAAGAGCTCTAGCCGGGGGTCCCGCGGCCGCTCGGCTGCACGCGTGAATGCCAATGAGGCTGATGACTTTGGTGGAGAGCCCATTTTGAGCAGGTGATTGATCGTCCGAAACAGTTGGTCGAATGGCTCGCTCCCGTCGATGAGTGCCGAGGTTCCGGCTCTCATCCAGGTATTGAATCGGTCCCCGTTGTCTGCCGCGTCGATGACGCAAACCTGAAGATCCACTCGGCGCAATCGGCGAATGAGTGCCGATCCGGAAGTGACGTCGAGGGATCGGACATCGATGATCACGAGGTTCGGCCGCCAGTCGACCCCACGTTCGATCTCAGGTTCCCGGGGCAAGATGTGCTTCGTAGCAAAGCCGCAAGCCTCAAGGGCGCTGGCCAGCGCACCGGCCAACAAATCACTGCCGGCCACCAGGATTCGAACGGGGGTTCCTAAGGGCTCGGGCCGTCTCCGGACCACGACGCTCATGACTTCTGCCCACCTTTGGCGCTCTTGGCGTTCGTGCATCGGCGGAAGCCATGCGTGGATCGCTGGATACAAGCAGTCGCGTTGTCGGCGCGACGACGTGTGAACTCCTCCGACCCGTGGCCGCTTGTTTGCGGCGGTTTCGAAACCATGCTCGCCAAGCACCCCTGGATTTGCCGCGGCCCCTCTCAGCGGGAATGTCGGTTTCGCCGCCCTCGCTCCCTATGGACTAGGCGACCAACTCGGCGCATCGCTCGTTGCACCGACCCGTGGCGCGGATGATATCGGGACCCCTACATAGGGTCAATCGACATTTCGGACGGATGGCATTTGTACGAGTGGTGAAAGAGCTCCTTGGCGTACGAGCGTGAATGGTGGAACGAAAGGTGCGGGGGGCGTGTCCCGAGATGCACCAATCGCTTTGCTCTATCTTCCTAGATCGCGCCGTTGTTCATTTGTTGCTCCGCCGTTGTTCATTTATTGCTCCGCTGTTGTTCACGTATTGCTCCGCTGTTGTTCATGCATTGCTCTGCAGTTGTCCTCTTGTTGTTCTGGCTGGGCCGGGCCGAACAGCGCTCAAGCGTGTCTCGAAATGGAGCGCACCGGATCCTCCGAGCCGTTGGGCATCACGTGAAAGCACGTGTGGTCTTCTGATGCCGGTGGACCGGTCATCACGACGACCCTGGTTGCTGATCCCGGATTCCTTTCCAGAACCGATCGTGCGGCGCGTCGGAGAGCAGCCAGAACGTTCGCACGACGAAGTACGGGCAGTTCCTCGAGCCCGCCGATGTGCTGGCGGGGTACGACCACCAAACCATCGAGCTCGGGTCCGCTGATCACGACGACGTCCTCGTCGACGTCCTCGACAACGTAGGTGGCCGCACTTCGCGTCCCTTGGTCGGCTACCCCCTGCGCAATTGCGCAAGAGCGGCATTCCGCTTCCGGGGTGATGCCCTGGCCGGGAAGCCGCGACACACCTTGGCCTTGATCCACGTATGCCCCCTCCAACCACACGATTTTGACAGCTTTCATCACTGGTAACAAGAGCCGGTAGTCGTGGTGACGATACGGCAGCGTTGGCAAAGATCCTGTTACCGGTCTCGGGGGACCTCGTCAGATGACACCGTGCCACGTATCAGGATCGAAGCGTTTTCCCTCGTATAGGGCACGCAACCGGAAACAATCATCTCCTCACAGAGAGCCGCTGCCTGACGCTGGTTCCCAGAGGAATAACAGGCGTATGGAAGGAATGGCGCAATCCGACATGTCGGCTCGGGGATTGTTGCAGCCATGTCACCAGAGCTGAGGACGGGCTGGCGGGCCCCGTCGGTCGAGCAGACGCTGACGCGCCT
>Ga0181532_10005578_pt1 | contig 10647 bp, 11 predicted proteins | sample PEATcosm2014_Bin_33_FD_119768 | JGI IMG/M metagenome (GOLD analysis project Ga0181532, IMG submission 119768) | Peatland microbial communities from MTU Mesocosm Facility, Houghton, MI, USA - PEATcosm2014_Bin11_30_metaG | ecosystem: Environmental > Terrestrial > Soil > Wetlands > Peat | place... | reverse complement strand
ATCCAATCCCTGAAAGAGATTCCGCCCGATATAGTCAAAGCCATTCGGCAGGCCGCCGAGCGCGAGTCCAAAGAGGTTGGGCGGCGCATCTTCTCGCACTATCTCAAGTCCATTGACCTGGGCCGGACGCAGAACATGATCGTCTGCCAGGACACCGGCATTCCCATCTACTGGGTGGACATTGGCGGCGACCTGCGACTGGACGGGGCGCGCCTGAGCCAAGCCATCGTGCGCGGCACCGAGCGCGCCACGCGCGAGCATCCCCTGCGCTCCAGCATCGTCTCCCCGCTCACGCGCCAGAATCGCCAGACGAGCACCGGCGAGCGCATTCCAATCATTCACTACGATTTCGTGCCTGACTCCGACAGGCTGGGCATTGCGTTCATGCCTAAGGGTTCGGGCTCCGAGAACATGTCCTTCATGAAGATGCTGGTGCCGGCTGACGGCGTCGGTGGCATCAAACGCTTCGTGCTCGAGCAGGTCATCGGCGCGGGCGCCAAACCGTGCCCGCCAACCATCGTCGGCGTGGGCATCGGTGGCTCCTCGGACCTCTGCATGACCCTGGCGAAGAAGGCTACGATGCGCCCGCTGGGCAGCCGCAACCCCGATCCCCAGTTGGCCTCGCTGGAAGACGAATTGCTCGGCGCCATCAACCAAACCGGCATTGGCCCCCAGGGCCTGGGCGGCGATACCACAGCTCTGGCCGTCCACATCGAATCGGCCTGGACACATATTACCTGCAATCCCGTCGCGGTGAACCTCCAGTGTTGGCGCGCCGAACGCCGCCGCGCCACGCTCTGGGCTGACGGAAGGGTGGAAGTCGGATTCTGACATGAACGAGTATCGCTTCAAAACTCCCCTCACCGAAGCCGACATGCGGCAACTGCGCGTCGGCGATTCCGTTCTGCTGGACGGCGTTGTCTTCGGCGTGCGCGATGCGACCATGATCCGCGTCTTTGACCAGAAAACGCTGCCGCCGGTGGACTGGCACGGCGCTGCCCTGCTCCACACCGCCCCCAACGTGGAGAAGATCGGCCCCGGCAAATACCGGCCCGTCTGCGTCGGCACCACCACCAGTATGAGGATGGATCGCTTCACCGAGGGCCTGCTCCGCGATTACGGCGCGCGCGCCATCCTTGGCAAAGGCGGCCTCTCAGCCCGCAGCGCCGAGCTGATGCAACAATACGGCGCTTGCTACCTGAGCGTCACTGGCGGCGCGGCGGCCATGGAGACCTTGCAGATCGAGGAGCTGGAAAGGGTCTATTGGGAGGACCTGATGCCGGAGTGCATCTGGCAATTCCGCTTCCGCGGCCTGGGGCCGCTAACCGTGGGAATTGATACTCACGGAGGTAACTTGCAACTGGCAGTGCAGCAACAGGCCCAACAACGCGCGGCGGCACTGCTGCAAAAGCTCGGCGTCGGCTGACCGCCCTTTAGTCCGGCGGCCCGCCGTTCTTCACTCGCCGCTCACATGTCGAGCGCAGGGGCAAGATGCTCGTTGAGCGCCCCTGCTCAATCCAGGAAGGCCGTCAGCGGACTAGTGGCGCTGGCAGTCTCTTGCGGCGCAGCCAACCCCGACTCGAATGCCGCGCGACCGGCCTCCACCGCCATCTTAAAGGCTATGGCCATGCGGTTCGGGTCGCTTGCCACGGCGATCGCCGTATTGACGAGCACCGCGTCCGCTCCCAGCTCCATCGCCTCGCTGGCATGACTGGGCGCGCCGAGCCCCGCATCCACCACCACCGGCACTGTGGCCTGCTCGACGATGATGCGAATCTGGTCGCGCGATTGCAGGCCGCGATTGGACCCGATAGGCGAGCCGAGCGGCATCACCGTGGCGGTGCCGGCGTCCTGCAGGCGTTTGGCCAATACTGGATCGGCGTTGATGTAGGGCAGCACGGTGAACCCCTCCTTCACCAGAACCTCCGCTGCCTTGAGCGTCTCGATGGGATCGGGCAGCAGGTAACGCGGGTCCGGATGAATCTCCAGCTTCACCCATTTAGGCAGGCCGGCGGCGACCGCCAGCCGCGCCAACCGGACTGCCTCTTCGGCATTCATGGCCCCGCTGGTATTGGGCAACAGCAGGAACTTCCCCGGGTCTATGAACTCCAGGATGTTCGCGAAAGGGTCCTTCTTGCCGCTCAGGTCGGCTCGGCGCAGGGCGACGGTGACCATTTCCGCGCCGCTGGCTTCCAGCGCAGCCCGCATCGCCTCGGGCGAGGAGAACTTGCCCGTGCCCAGGATGAGCCGCGAGCGAAACAGCCGTCCGGCAATGACTAATGGTTGGTTTGAAAGGGCCATTCACGGGCACTCTAGCTGCGGGGCCGGGGCGTTGTCGAGCCGCCGCCAAGTTCATCTGTGGCGCGCTCCGATCGCGGCACACCGCGCTTTCAGGTTGTCTGTCGGACTCCGGGGAGTAGTCTGTTTCGCCGTCATGCCCAATACGCCTGCCAATCCAGACACCCAAAGCCAAGCGTCTTCCGGCCCTTCGAACCCGGACCTATGTTACGTGATTGGTTCCGGGCCAGCCGGAGTCGCCTGCGCGAAGGCCCTGCTCGATCAGGGCCGCCAGGTCACGATGCTGGACCCCGGCGTGACCCTGGAGCCTGAGCGGTTGGCCCTGGTTGAGAAGCTCAAGAGTTGCCGCCCGGAACAGTGGTCATCCGCCGACCTCGCCGCCTACCAGGCCGGAATGAACCCCGACGTGGGCGGCGTGCCGCTGAAATTGGTCTATGGTTCCGACTTCGCCTATCGCGAGGCGGACGATCATCTGGGCGTTCGCTATGACAACGTTGGCATCCGCCCCTCCTTTGCCAAAGGCGGCCTCAGCAACGTCTGGGGCGCGGCCATGATGCCCTTCCTGGACCGCGACCTGGGCGACTGGCCGTTCAAGGTCTCCGCGCTCGCACCACACTACGCCGCCGTCCTGCGGTTCACGGGACTTGCTGCCTGCCGCGACAGCCTCGAAGAATCCTTCTCCCTTTACACTGATCATCCGACCGACCTGCGCCCCAGCCGTCAATGCCAGCAACTGCTCGACACGATGGCGCGCCATCGGGAAGTGCTGGCGCGGCGCGGTTTCCGGTTTGGCCGGTCCCGACTTGCCGTGCGGGGAAATCTCCCGGCGGCGGCCGACGGCTGTGTCTATTGCCGGCTCTGCATGTACGGGTGCCCTTACGGCTTCATCTATACTTCGGCGGACACCGTGGCCCAGTTGCAGAGTGTCCCCGGCTTCACCTACCAGCCCGGCATGATTGTCACCTCAGTCCGCGAATCCGCCCAAGGCGTCGAGATTGCCGGCTACGACAAGCAGACCCGACAAGCGCGGGCGTGGCAGGCTGGCCGCACCTTTCTCGCTGCCGGGCCCATTGCCACCACTCGCATCCTGCTCCGTTCCCTGGGCGCCTACGACCAGACCGCTTACCTCAAGGACAGCCAATACTTCCTGTTGCCGCTAATCCTGCTCCGCCGAGTCCGCGGCGCCACGCGCGAATGGTTGCACGCCCTGACCCAGGTCTTCCTTGAAATCGCTGACCCCGGCGGACAGGACACCACGGCGCACATCCAGGTTTACTCGAACAACGACCTGATCAGCCAGGCAGTTAGCAAGACCTTCGGCCCGCTCCAGCGTCCATTCGGCTTCCTGGTGCGGAACTTCCAGGAGCGCCTCCTCGTGGCTCAGGGATTCATCCATTCCAGGCACAGCTCGCGCATCGCCGTCTGCCTGCGCAAGGACAACGCCACCGGCCGCGAGCGCCTGGAGCTGCGCGGCGAACTGAACCCATCGGCCAAGACCCGCGTCCGCAAGCTCGTGAACCGTCTCTGCCTCCAATCGCGGCGCATCGGGGCGATGCCGTTGCCCCTGATGCTCAAGGTCGCCGGGCCGGGCCGCAGCTTCCACAGTGGCGGCAGCTTTCCCATGACCACCGAGCCACGCGGTTTCCAAACCGATCTGCTGGGCCGCCTGCCGGGGTGGAAACGAGTGCACGCCGTTGACTCCACTGTCTTTCCCAGCATCCCCGCCACCACGATCACCTTCTCCGCCATGGCCAACGCCCATCGCATTGGATGGGAAGCCGCGCGACAAGACCCGTCATGAACGCATCCTGGCCTGACCCCAACAGCTCGCTAACCGCACGGGGTGCCGGCAGTCCGGAGCGCTGGCATGTTGCCGGCTTTGGGCGTTCGGGCGGTGTAAGCCGGCAACATGCCGGCGCTCCGGCGTCGAAAGGGCGGAAGCCCCAGGCTAAACGTGATGCCTGCTGAAACCCAGCTCTGCGCCGTCACGGGTGCCAACGGCTTCGTCGGAGCCTGCCTGACCCGGCGTCTGCAAACTGAAGGCTGGCGCGTCATCCCCTGGACTCGGCGATCAGAACCGGGCACCGACGCCGTCCCCTTCCGTCTGGGCCAGGACGTTGATCCCGCCCTGCTCAAGGGCGTCCGCGCGTTGGTGCATTGCGCCTACGATTTTGGCCCATTGCGCTGGAAGGACATCACCGCGGTCAATGTCATCGGCTCCCAGAAGCTCCTCGACGCCGCGCGCAAGGCCGGCGTCGAGAGCATCGTCGTCATCTCCAGCCTCAGCGCCTTTGCCGGCTGCCGCTCGCTTTACGGCAAGGCCAAGCTACAGATCGAGGCCCACGCTCTAGCCGCCGACGCCTTTGTAATCCGGCCTGGGCTCGTCTATGGCAATGCGTCCGGCGGCATGTTTGGGCGCCTGGCCAAACAGGTGCGGAGTTCCCGCGTCATCCCGATCCTCTGGGGCGGCAGTCAGGTCCAGTACCTCTTGCATGAGGAGGACCTCGGGACCCTGCTCCAGGGCGCTCTGGCTGGCCGCGTGCCCCCCGGCACCGGCCCCATCTCCGCGGCCCACGCGCAAGGGTGGGCGCTTAAGGATATTCTGGCCCGGATCGCCTCCGCTCTCGGCAAACGGCCTGCGTTCGTTCCCGTGCCCTGGCAGCTCCTTTGGGTAGCGCTGAAATCCCTGGAGCTGGCCCGCCTGCCCCCAGGCTTCCGCAGCGACAGCCTGATCAGCATCATCTATCAGGACCCACACCCAGCCTTCGAGTTGCTGAACTCGCTGGGGTTTAAATGCCGGCCTTTTCAAATGAGCCTGGAGATGCTGGGCGGAGCGCCTGGTTCGATGTCCACGCCTCCACCCATGTGATGCCAACAGCCCGGAGCGCCGGCATGTTGCCGGCTTACGCGGCTGGGACAGTGTGAGCCGGCGGCATCGCCGTGCAAGGCGAGAAACTGGACCGGCCTTTCTTGCAGCAACGGGCACATGCGCTCGGGGTTTCCGGCGAGTTAAACCAGCTTGTACGCGGCGATATCCGGCCAAAGCGCACCTGAGGTTTCGCCTTGTTTCGCGAGCACGGCGTCCAGAAGAGAGGGCCTGAAAGGGTTTGCGCATGGCTCTGTTCTATGGGAAATTACCATCAATGAAAGTGCTGCACGCTGATAAAGGGAAGCGGATTGTTTTGCCCAGCCCAGCCAAACCCAACTCTGCCTGGGTTCCCATACTGGTGACGGAGAAGGAAATCCGCTTGATTGCTTATGAACCGCCCAAGTCCCCGCCGCCGGCCAAGGGGCGGGTCGTCATGGGCAAGGACGGATGGCCCGTCTGGCAAGGAGAAATGATCATGGACCCGGTGAAAGCCCTCAATGCAGACCGCGAGGAGGATGCTGGTGGCTAAGTATTTCGATTCCACGGTTGCCGTGGCGGCCATCTTCCCCGGTTCCACAAACTACGCGGACGCCTCAGCTCGGCTCAAGGCCGCCGGAAACGATGCCATCATCATCAATCACGGCCTCGCTGAAGTGTATCGGACCTTGACCGGACGGCTGAGATTGCCGCCCAAGGCGGCGGCACAACTTGTTGAAGGCGTTTTGTTGGCCAGATTCACGGAAGCAGCGCTCTCGAGGGATGATTATGCGCGAGTGGTCAGGACCATGGCCCAGAAGAATCTCTCCGGCCCTATCATCTACGACGCTCTGCACGCCGAAGGGGCGCGCAAAGCCGGGGCCTCAGTCGTCAACACCTATAATCCGGACCATTTCAAGAAGGTCGCCCCCGACCTTGCGCTGGGTTAGTCCCCCGCCCGTCTATTCCACCCCCGCCCGCGCCTGCACGAAGAGGCTAATACCCACCTTCAGAGGGCGCGGAGGACTCTCATTCGCGCCGATCGAGAAGCTCTGATCGCGGCCACCCGGTAGTCACGGCCAGTATATGGACTGCTACTCCGATAGCACCACAGCACGCCCTGCAACCGTCAGCCGCGCTTGGATGGCGTGGCATGGGGCTCTTCATGGCGGCGTTGCCCATAATCCCCAGCCAGTATTCCCCTGATGGAAAGGTCCTCATCCAGGCCAGGCCAATGCAAGCCGAACGGCGATACCTCGATCTTCGAAAGCAAGCGGTGCGGCTTCCCTCCAAGCGAGGATTGCCCTGGACGGGGAAGCTGAAATCCAAACCGCTGGCCATCGAGACGTAGATGCGTCCGTTGCGGTGAACCGCTTTCCGCAGGGTGTCAGCCAATGTGATCATGATTAGGGCGACCGGACGCGGTAGAAGCTTGCAGGATTATTCGTGCACTGCGGATCGCAGAAATAGGATAGGCCGTTGGTCAGGGTGTTGGTTCCCACCGGACACCAGATGGGATTGGCGAGGTTCGTGCAAGCTTCGACCACGACGGGGATGTTTGTGTTCCAGGCGATGGGGAAGCCGAACCCGTTTGTTTGCAGGCCAAAGCCGGGACCGTTGTCCAGGATCACCGGATACGGGAGCGGCCACGGCGCTGTCGGACGACCTCCGAAGATCGGCCCCCAGCCGAGCGTGCCCGGGATGTAATACACCGTTGCATTGTTGTCGCCGTTGAACAAAACGGAACCCCCGCCGCTGGGCGCATTACCCTCGAAATAGGCTCCTTGCAGGTTGGCACAGCCATTGAACACTGCTTTCCCGAGGCTGTTAACGCTGCTGGGAATGGTGATATTAGTAAGGCTGGTGCAGTATGCGAACGCCTGGACGCCAATACTGGGTACACCGTCACCTATCACAATGTTGGTAAGTCGCGTGCATTCGCTGAAGGCACCCAATCCCACGTTGGTGACGCTGCTCGGTATGGCTACAGCGAGCAGACTGGTGCAACCCCAGTATGCATCAATGTCGATGCTGCGCAGCCCGTTTCCGAGCGTGAGGTTCGTCATGCTGGAACAGAACTCGAACGCTTCGTATCCCATACTGATGACGCTGTTAGGGATCGTTACGCTCAGAAGGCTGGCGCAACTCAGAAACGCGTTTGTACCGATGCGCGTCACACCGTTGCCAATCACGACGTTGGCCAGGTTGGAGCAGGATTGGAACGCAGTGTCCCCGATGTTGGTAACGCTGTCGGGGATGGTGACGTTGGGCAGGCGCGTGCAATAATAGAACATACCAGGTCCGATGCAGGTGACATTGGTGCCGATCATGACGTTGGTCAGCGATTCGCAGAAGAAGAACGTGTTGGTTCCGTAACCGCCGTAGATCGTGGCGCTGGTCAGTAGGCTCCAGGCGAACGCATAGGACGCAAGGTTGGTGACGCTCGCGGGGATCAGGACGCTGGGAAGAGAGAGGGACGCGAACGCCTGGAATCCGATGCTGACGAGGTTGGTGCCGAGTGTAACGTTGGTCAGCCCTGCACCATAGAACGCGCCGTCGCCGATGCTGATGACACTGTCGGGAATGACGAGGCTGGGCAGGTGGGAGCATCCTCCGAAGGCGCTGGTCCCGATATTGGTGATGCTGTTTGGGATCGTAACGTTGGTCAGCGTACTGCAGCCACTGAACGCCGAGGAGCCAATGATCGTGACAGGATAGCCATTGGTGGAACTAGGGATAACCACCACGCCTCCCGGGCCAGTGTATTTCGTGATGGTGATCGTGCCGTTATTGGTGGTGAAGGTGAATTGGGCTTGCACCGTGGCCAGTGCGCACAACGAGAGGAGCGTGGCCAGAATTGTCGCTATGGGGCGGGTATTCGTTCTCATGTGTTTCCTTTTATGTCGGCTGTGCTTGGCTCATGACCCCAGATCAGGAGAGGACCAGATTGCTTCCCGCGATTTGGAGGGCGTGCCTCTCGATTTCCATTGTCCGGGCCGTTGAGGAGGGGAGGATTGCGAATGCAACCATGGTGATCGCGGTGATGTTTTTCATACGTCTCGTTTCCTCGTTTTAAGACGCAGGACTGCTGATCCATGCCCGCATTATGCTTCTCTCCAAATCGGTTGCAAGCACAAAATGAAGCTCCCTACACTGGGCGTGTGTGGTGAGGTTTTCCGCTTTCTGTTTCCGTAGGCCGAGTGGCCAAAACGGAACGGGAAATCATAGGTGACGCAGTCCTCCGGTATCGCCGACGAGCGCGGCTGAGCCAGGAGGCCCTCGCCGAGAAGGCGGATATTCACCCTAATTACGTGGGGAGAATTGAGCGCGGGGAATGCTCCGCGACCGTCGGAATCCTTCTCCGGCTTGCCAAGGCCCTTGGCATTCGCCCTTACAAGCTGTTGCTCAGGCTTTGAGCGCCGGAGAGCGACGCGACCTCGCCTTTCTTATTGATTTGTTCCCTTGTCGCGCAGGGCCATTGATGAGTCAAAGGCCGCTTGAGACTCAGCCACGGCCACTGCCTGATGCATGGTATCCGGGCAAAGGTCAACGCCGCCGGGCCATTCCACGCATCCGAAATCGGGGTTCACAGCGACGGCGTTGAAGACGCGCGCGTCCAGCAACTTCAGAAACACGCCCCCGCGGCGTTCAGGTTCGACGGGGAAAACCCCGCTCAGGCCGTCATTGAAAGTGACTTTCAAACGGTATTGCAGGAGCGGCTCGGCGGCAATGATCCGAATCATGTCCCTAGTTTACTCTAACGGCGGGATTTTGGAACGCTCCTGATTCCGGCTGGCCAGGTCCCAGGCCTGCCGCAGTTCGGCGCGATTCCAGCGGCGAGCTTGGCGGCTATTTACCGCCAAGCCCGCGCGACGAGTCGGTGCCGCAAGCTTGGGCGGTTGCCCGCGTTTCCGCCATTCATAAAACGCAGGCTATCCGCAGCGCCTGCTTCTTGACCGATTCCAGGTCCGCGGCTGGCAACACGCCGAGGCGCTTTTCAAATCGGATGCTCGGAAGCGAACCGATAGCTTGCACGTTGGCCACAGATTCGGGGTCGAGAAAGGCCAGATGTCCGAGCGGCACCTCAAGTTGGCTGCCGCGGTTCTGCCGAGTGATGGGTATGTGGATGAGGAGTGAGCGCGGCGCGTTGAGATTGTCGGCGATCAGGACCATGCCGGGGCGGGTCTTGGCCGCCATGCCCATGTCCACGAGCCACACTTCACCGTGGCGCGGGTTCATGGCCATCGAGGATGTCCAAAACCTCCTGCTCCACTTCGCGCGTCGGCAACACGTCGGCCCACGTTTCCTCTTCCCGTTGGCGCGTCAGGAACTTCAGGTAATGCCACACTTCGCGCAACACCGGCTCCGGCTGACGCTTGATTTCCTCAAGCAGTATTTCCTGCGTGCTCATAGGCCAAGGTTAAGGAACACCTTTTGCGGGCGAAATGCAACCTCAGACGGAGGAAGGCAGAAGTCAGAAGGCAAAATGCACTCGACCAGCTTGACTTGGGTTTGAAGCTGACCAGTATCTTGCGCCCGGCATTGATGTAATCCAGGAGCGCGGACATTCTTGTCCGCACCGCCTGGCGGCTGTAGCGGCGGACCCGGCGAATTCCGGGCACGGGCCGAGGTTGCTGCGGACAGGAACGTCCGCGCTCCGGCGGTGGTGGTGAGCTGTGCCTTCACACCTATCTGCCGGTCCAAACCGGGGCCAGCCACGCCACAGGTGTCTGCGGATCGGCTTCGGGCGTATCACCGCCGCCCACGCTCCAGACCCGGACAAAGAAGTACTTGTTGGTTGAGTCGCGGACCGTGGGGCTCCACGTAACCGAGTAGTCTGGAGCGGGCTGGAAGCTCTGCACCACCTTCCCACCGTCCTTCACTATGTCAATCTTCGTGATCTTATCCTTGGGTTTGCCGGTGTCGGGGTCGCTGATCGTGATTCGGAAGGTGAAGACATTCGTGGCAGGGAGAGTGGAACCCATGATAGCGCCATTCAACGTGTATTGGCATTGGATGTTCTTGTCGAGAGCAGCATAAGTGCGCCGATGTTTCATGCCATCGAGGATGGCCACTTTCGTTTTGTTGGTGGCCAGCACAAAGGTGCGGGAAGCATACTGCTTGATGCCACCGAACCCGTGGTTGTCGTGCCCGGCGACCGGCGAGACTTTCCAGCCCTTGTCCAGGGCGGCCACAAACGCATCGTAATGTGACTTCTTGTATTTATTCGAGTTGATGATCTCCAGCATGGTGATGACGTCCGTTACTTGCGGATCACGATAGGCCCAGTCGTTATAGGTGTGCAGGCCAGGATGGTTAAACGAGACGACCACGGGGCCCTCGCCATTTGACGGGACCGTCTTGAGCCACTTGTAGAGATACGGAAGGTCAATCCCCTTCTCCAGGGCATTCAGGTACTCGGCGCTGTTGATCACGTTGAGGTGGCCCGTGCCGCCCGGACCGTTATTCTCCGAATGCTCATAGCCGGCCAGGGCGACGAAGGT
>Ga0181532_10005577_pt1 | contig 10647 bp, 7 predicted proteins | sample PEATcosm2014_Bin_33_FD_119768 | JGI IMG/M metagenome (GOLD analysis project Ga0181532, IMG submission 119768) | Peatland microbial communities from MTU Mesocosm Facility, Houghton, MI, USA - PEATcosm2014_Bin11_30_metaG | ecosystem: Environmental > Terrestrial > Soil > Wetlands > Peat | place... | reverse complement strand
GTGGGCGCCGGTCGATCATCGCGTTGTACACCTCGCGAGCCGTGTCGTAGTTCGGATCTCCTGGCTCGATCAGACCTCCGCGCAAGCTGGCTCTGAAAGCTGCAATCGTCGCCTCGTTCAACGCTACCTCTATCCCCGAGCATTTGACCTGTTATGCCGCAGTTGGGTGCGTAGCGGGGTACGACGCGTCGCTAGGCAAACCCCCTGGGTCACCTGCCAAATTTAACCGGATTTTCGAATTTGGACCCCTGGTTCGCGAATAGTACCTCTTCTCCTCCCCCGGACACAACGCATTTGCCACAGGCCCCACCGACATCGGCCCCAATGCCTGATCCGTGCGGAAACCGTAGAAGGGACTATACTCGGCGTTTCGATTCGAGCAACCCACGTAATAATTCCCGGATTGTCGGCATAACAGGAAGTTATCCAGAAACGCTAGTGCTGTATCGGATGCGCCCCATAATAGGTGGGCAGGTAGGTTCGGGAAGTCGTACGGGGCGCGTTCGATACAGCTGTTTGAAGGAAGCCGCCCGTGGGTGAGGTGGACTCTATGGAATTTGAATCGATTTTGGTCTCAAAAGCCCTGCCAGACAGGGAGTTTCGCCAAGAGGCTATTATTGATGTTCATCGATATAATACTTCTCTGCAACCATGTGCTTGATCTTACCTCCGGCGCCATCCGTTCTTCAAGACAGAAGTTCCCACGCTTCCCACGCGTGTGTCTATACACGCGAAAGCGTCTGCCGCGAAGCGGCTTCGTTCAAACGGGGGATCTGGGAAGTGGGCCGCTGTAATAGAACGACACCAATGGAGCGCAACAGGTTTTCGGGTGCGGGGATAGAGTTGCGCTGAGGTGTCGGCGCGGTGCACTCTTACTGCACAGTTGTGCCCGAACAAGCCGTGTCTGCCCGAAAATGGCCGTCCCACTCCGACGTAAATTGTTGAATCCGAGCAACAGGCCCCAGGACGGCTTAGTTTTTTTTGCTAAACCGTTATACGGGCTAATACCTGTATCGAGGGTTCGAATCCCTCCCTCTCCGCCAGTACCTTTAGTTATCTGGCATTTGCAAGCCGGTGATACCTACACTTGATACGGTTTCAAGAAAGGATCACCGATGCACCGCGAAGTCAATCTCACCAAACGAATCCGCACCCGGGCCGGTCTGCGCTACTGCCCTGTGGTGCTCTCAGCGAATGGCCGAGTCAAGCCTGACACCGTTCTGGTCAACGGCAAGCCCGAACGGCATCCCGAAGGTGCCTACTACATCGAATGGCATGGGGACGGCAAGCGCATCCGTCTATCGGTTGGCAAGGACGTAGCGGACGCCAGCGCCATGCGCTTGCGAAAAGAAACGGAGCTCAACAACGGCGATGCCACAGTGCCGCAGATCCAACAGAACGGGCGCAGGTCAGTTGCCGCAGCCGTCGCGGAGTACCTAGAAGAAACCACGCTAACGAAGAAGCCGAAGACGCTGGCGGCGTACACGACGGCCTTGAGCTACTTTGTGGAGTCCTGCCACAAACTCAACATCGAAGATATTGACCGGAAGGACCTGCTCAAGTTCTGTGCATTCCTGCGGGAGGAGAAAAAGCAATCACCGCGGAGCATCTACAACAAGTTTGAGAACTTGATGTCGTTCTTGAAGGCGCAGGGGATTCGCGGGCTGGTCGGCAAGAACGATTGGCCTCGATTCACAGAAGAGGAGCCGGAAATCTACGAGCAGAAAGACCTCAACAAACTCTTCGCAGCCTGCAATGCGGAAGAGCGCCTCTGGTATCAGTTTTTCCTGATGACGGGCGAACGTGAGCAAGAGGTGATGTTCACCTACTGGTCGGACGTCAACTTCGCAGCATCCACCGTCCGGGTGAGCCACAAACCGGACAGGGGATGGACACCGAAGGCATATAAAGAACGCGAGATTCCAATTCCCTCCAGGCTGGCAAAGAATTTGAAGGCCTGGAAGGGGAAGTCCGCCAAGGATTGCAGTCTGGTGTTTCCGACTGCGGGATGCAGACCCAAACTAGATTTTCTAGACTGCCTCAAGGCAGTTGCCGAACGTGCGAAGCTCGACCCGGATGGCTTCTGGCTACACAAATTCCGCGCCACGTTCGCTACGCGGTGCCTGTGGGCTGGCGTCGATCTGCGCTCGGTCCAGGAGTGGCTCGGCCACAGCGATATGGAAAGCACCATGCGGTACTTGAAACCATCGCGCAGTCAGCAAACACGGGACAAAGTGAATGAGATTTTCGCCTAGAGGGTGTGCCTTTGGTCTGGTCGTGAGTGTAATCGCCTGCTTTTTGCGTCAACCCTCCTTCGAGGCGGACCTTGAAGACAGTCGCCAAGTCTTACAGCCCGGCAAGGTATACGACGTAGAGAATGGCAAAGATGCCATCAACGAGTGCGATAGCGGTCATCGCGCTCGTCCGTTTCACAGGCCCGAAAAAGACCAGTGACCCCATAGCAAACTTTTCCATGGCGGCAACTATCAAGACTGGAACGCGAGTTGTGGGCGCATACGCGCTATGCACGATTAGTGTGGCAACTGCAAAGATGAGAACTCCCCAATGTCGGACAAAGAACAGTGCCGAACTGCTGGGACTCTCGACCCCGAACCCGAATCGCAAAAACAGATGAGGGAAAAGAAGCGCGGCGAGGCCACCCCCGGCGGTGATAACCCCTGAAGCGACGAGAACCCATCCGATGGATGATGTCAACATTTACCCTCCTGCGAAGCCCGCAATCAGAATAGTGAGCGAATGGAAGGAAAAAACTGTCAAAACTAGCAGCAACTGACGGAAGTCACAAAGGCTCTCGCCAGTGAAAAATGCCGTGTCGAGCCTGACTGTTGCAAAATCCCGACACTCATTGGCGGGGTTCTGAGTGTAAACGACCGTTTTCAGCAGTTGACTTGCGGTTTGCCCGTTTACTCGGGACTGAACAAGCGCCTCAACTGTCGATTGGCAAGGGACTGGGACTGGGACTGGGAGTTTTGCCAGTAGCCGACAGAGTCTTAAGTCTCCAATAATCAATAAACGTTGAACTGTCACGGTGAAGGTGACGAACTGTTCCATTTCGCGAACAGAAATGTCAAACGATCGTCTCCGACAGATTGCATTCCAGGGAGAAATCAAAATGTCTTCGTTGCCTCATTCGGTCGCGGCTAGCGATCGACTCAGCCCCGAGCAGGCCGTCAGCACCGCAATCGAAGCTTACATTTACGGCTACCCGCTTGTGATCATTGACATGACCCGCAAGCAACTTACCAACGTCGCGGGTGCAGGGCCGACACGCGCACCGATGGGCCAATTTCGCCGCGTGCGGAGCTACATGGCAGTCGATGACCATTCCGTTCCCGCTCCCAACGCCGATACGCTCTACACCGATGCCTGGCTCGACGTCTCGAAGGAGCCGATGGTTTTGACTATCCCGGACATGGGCGACCGCTATTTCATGATGCCGATGCTGAGTGGTTGGACGGATGTCTTCCAGGCTCCCGGAACAAGGACCACAGGCCAAAGGGCGCAGCACTGCGTTATCACTGGTCCCAGATGGTCCGGCGCGCTGCCCGCCGGCCTCACCGAATACAAATCGCCAACTGGCATTGTATGGCTTCTCGGCCGCATTTATTGCACCGGCACGCCGGAGGACTACGCAAAAGTTCACGCATTGCAGGACCAAATTTCGTTGGTTCCGTTGAGCCAATACGGCAAGCCCCACACGCCCCCGCTGACCAATGTGGACCCTGGCGTCGATATGAAGACGCTGCCGCGCGAGCAGGTGAACGCCCTGAGCGTCAACGACTATTTTAACTACCTTGCAAAACTGATGAAGACCAACCCGCCTTTGCCACAGGACGCGCCCATGATCCCGCGAATGGCCAGCATCGGGCTGACGCCTGGGCTGGACTTCGACCCGCGCAAGCTCAGCGCATTCGATAGCGCAGCCGTCGATGCCATTCCAAAATTGGCGCTGCAGAGAATGCTTGAGCGCTTTAAGAACCAAGCAACCACCAACGGGTGGATCTACTTCGGCCCAAGAGTGGCCAACTGGGCCACGGACTATCTGCTGCGCGCCTTGTGTAACATGCTGGGGCCGGGCTGGAACCTCCCCGCCGATGCGGTCTACCCGGCATCCGAGAAAGGCCCCGACGGCAAGGACTATGACGGGAACAACAAATACCTCCTCCATTTCGAGAAGGGTCTGATGCCGCCGGTCAACGGGTTCTGGTCGCTGACCATGTATGACGGAGATCGTTTCTTCGTTCCCAATGCGCTCAACCGATACACCCTCAGTCAGCGCGACAAACTCGTCCCCAACGCCGACAGTTCGGTGGACATCTATCTCCAGGCGGATTCGCCCGGCAAGGAGAAAGAGGCAAATTGGCTGCCCGCTCCAAAAGCGAAATTCAGCGTCATGCTTCGTCTGTATTGGCCGAAGGATAACCCACCTTCCATCATCGACGGCACATGGAAACCCCCGGCGATGAGGTAATAAGCGAACGGATTGGGCCTTCGTGAGTGCTCAGGAACCCGCTGCCGCCTCGATTGCGACCGGGTGGAGCGAACCAGTTCCCGGGCGGGAGTTGCACCCGCTGTAGTCCAGCGCCTTTCACGGCGCACTGTTACGCCAGTTAAGCTTCTCACTGCGGCATTGCGGGGTGTTAGAAGCGCCAGGACATCGCTGGAACTGTCGATTCTTACAGTAGCCGGAAGTGGCACAGCAGCCCTAAGATTCCCCCGTTTACCCCGGCTGCAAAGGAGAAAAGACAATGGCGATACAGAAGAAGACTCGACCGAACATTGTGTTCATCCTGTGCGACAACGTCGGCTGGGGCGACTTCGCATGCTACGGCGGCAACACCCCGACCCCCCGCATCGACAAGCTCGCCAGCGAAGGCATCCGCTTCACCAACTACACCGTCGAGTCGCAATGCACCCCGACGCGCACCGCGATGATGACCGGACGCCAGTCGGTGCGTTGTGGCACGTACAAGGTGGTAATGCCTGGTCAGGGCGAGGCCGGTCTGGTGCCTTGGGAATACACGATCGCCGAGCTGCTCTCGGACGCGGGGTACGCGACATCGCTCTGGGGCAAGTGGCATCTCGGTGAGGTCGAGGGGCGACTGCCGAATGACCAGGGCTTCGATGAGTGGTGGGGCTACAAGAACAGTGTTGATGAGGCCGGCTGGACCTCGTACGCGACGTTCAACGCTTTCGCGAAGGCCCTGGGCATCGAGTCACCCAAGATCTGGGAGGGCAAAAAGGGCCAGAAGTCCACAGCGGTCCGCGAGTTGAATTTGGAGGTGCGTCCCCTGCTGGACGAACTGATCGTCGGGAAGGCGACCGACTACATCAAGCGCGCTGCCGCAGGGGACAAGCCGTTTTTCACCTACGTCGCGCTCTCGCACCTGCACCCGCCGGAGAAGGTACATCCCGATTTCGACCAGACCAATCCCTCGCGGCTGGGTGGGTATGCGGACCTGATCGCGGAGATGGACTTTCGGGTCGGGCAGATCGTCGACTGCGTGGACGCGGCGGGGATCACTGATAACACGATCATCGTATTCTCCAGCGATAACGGGCCCGGGCTGATCGACATCGCGCCCGCCGGAGGTTCGAGCGGGCCGTGGCGTGGCGGGTTCATGACTCCTCCCTGGGAGGGCTCGATGCGGGTTTCTGCGATGGTCCGCTGTCCAGGCAAGGTGCCTGCTGGGTTGGTCTCCGAAGAGATGCTCTCGGCTCACGACTGGTATAAGACGTTCGCGGCGCTGGCTGGTGCCTCGGACAAGGTGCCCACGGACCGACCGATGGACGGCGTCGACGCCTCGAAGTTCCTCTTCGGCGAGAGCGAGACGACCGGGCGCGAGAGTCTCTTGTTCTTCGGTCCCGACGGTTCGCTGATGTCATCGAAGTGGCGCCAGGTCAAGGCGGTCTTTCGTCACTGCGAGGGCATCGCTGAGCCGATCTTGCAGCCCCAATTCCCGATGGTCTTCGACCTCGGCAGCGACCCCGGCGAGCGCTACAACCTCTTTAACACCAAGCTCGACATGGGCTGGATGTTCGGGGTCGTGTTCCGCACCATCGGTGCGTACGAAAAGAGCATCGCCCAGTACCCGAACATCAAGCCGGGCGAGGAGTTCACCGGCTATAAGACGGCACTTCCGAAATCGGCGTGATCGCGATCACTCGACAACATGACTGTAAGTTATGCCAGTTGCGCGGTGCCGCACGTGCCGCTAGGCCGCGGAGCTTCGCGTTCTGGGTTTTCTGCTGCTCGTTCACAGGATCGTGCGCAGCGCGCAGACGCCGCAAGCGGAGCTAGTAATTTTGACAGTATTCAACGGGCTGCGTCTGGGGTAACAGTACTGCCAAAAAAAGGAGGAGATAAAAATGGCGCAAAAGCCGCCTGCACCGAAGACTCCCACGGCACAGAGCAAGAAACCAAACGTAGTTTATTTCCTCGTTGACAATCTCGGCATGGGCGAACTGAGCTCCTACACTGGCGGTGCTCTGCGCGGTGCTACCACGGCGCGGATCGATGCCTTCGCCCAAGAAGGCATGATGCTCCTTAACTTCGCCCCGGAGACACAATGCACGCCGTCTCGCTCAGCGTTGATGACCGGGCGCTATTCCATCCGCTCCGGTAATCAGACGGTCGCGCTGGCCGGATCGCATGGCGGGCTTGTGCAATGGGAACGGACGCTAGGAGATATTTTCTCCGAGGCGGGCTACGCCGCTTCCATCGTTGGCAAATGTCCTCCCTCTCCGCCAGTACCTTTTGTTTCAACGACGCCGCTATGGCAGTGATGTTACGGACTGAAGCTCAGTCGGCGTCGAGATGCAAGTAACCGAGCATATACAGCAGCAGGGTTCCGATCGCAAACGCACTGAGGACTGCCAGTATCCAAAGGCCCTGCCGGTAAGAGAATTCCTCTATGACCTTTCTTCTGCCCTTACCATAAGAATATTTGCCCATAGCTCTGAGCCTCCAAAAACAGAGTTATGAATACGAGCAGCACGCTTCCCCGCCTTTTGGTGTGTGGCTCCAAGGATCGATTTTGGTGCGATGGAGCTTCAGCAACCACAGTGAAGATCGATCACGCGTTACGGCAACGCGGGCCCTAGTCGTGAATCGACCAGAGCCCTCTTGCACGGCGGGTTAAAAGTGGAACCCGAGCTGCGCCGTCAACGCGCGCGGTGTCACATAGTGCGTCCCACTGAAGGTGGAAAGGAAGTTATACAGCGCCAGTTTGTTGGTTATATTGATCACAGTGAGCGTAAGACTCCATTTGTAATGGTCGCCTTTGAACAGGTTGTCGTCCCCCACCGAAGCGTCAAACAGGTTACGCGACGCGATGCGCGGCGGATGGAGATCGTCGTTCTCGGTGCTCGGCGCTGGTACCTGTATGAGATTGGAACCAAACAGCCCGGCGGCGCAATTGTAAGGCAGGGGCGCGGTCGGAGTTGCACGCTGAGGCCCGCAAGAGAATCCGGCCTCGGACTCCTGATCGGCAGAAAGGGGCACCCCGCCCACGTTCGAAGCGAGCGTGCTAATGTACCCGCCACCGGGCACGCCAGGTGCCGGAATTGATCCTGGGCAGGTGTTGCCGGGATTTACCCCGAAACAAGGCGTTGCGCCTGCCACGAGCCCGCTGTCATACCGCCAGTTGAAGCCTAGCCATGGGCCAATCTTCCAGGGCTGATATTGGAAGTGGGTGGTCTGATTGAAATGTTCATCGTGGTCGATACGGAAGGGGCCAACGCCTGCAGGTATTGCTCCGGCGCCGCCGATCTGGGGAGTGAAAAAGCGTGCCGCCACGCTGGAGAAGACCATGAGCGCCGAAAAGCCGTGGAAGTTCGGCACGCTTACGCGGCCGGCGTAACCGGGAATTTTCGAATTGTGCCACTCAATGGGAAAGGTGATGGGCGTGTTGCCGAGTACGCTGAAATCGTAGCCGTTGTGCGTGTACTTCGAGATCCACTCGCCGGAGAAGACCAGGTATCGCCCGACGGCCTGTTCCAGTCCAGCGTGGAATTCATTGCGAAAACCGGGACTGATCGGATTCGGGGCCAGCCCGATAGCGGGGTTGCAGCTCAGAAGTGGGTTCAGTACTGCATTGCTGCATCCGATGCTGGAAAGCACCAAATTCTCATTAAAGGGGGATTCCAGCGTGCGAGCATAAGAAACGCGAAGAATCGTATTGGTTCTCTTGACGTTGTAAGCGATGCCCAGACGAGGCTCGGCTTGCCGCGCGATGGTGATCCCGTTGTAGAGATCGCCGCGTATACCGAGGTTCAAAGACCAGTTTCCAACCGTGATGGCGTCCCGAACATAGAGCGCAAGCTCCTTCACGTCGGTGCGGCCATTGAAGGTATAGAGGCTTCCGCCGCGCGTCAAGTCGTACGGGGATAGGGTCGGATTGAAAAACGGGTAATAAGCGGTTAGGGCAGGATTGTTGGCCGGCGCGTTCGGGTTAGCGGAAATGTTCGGCTGGTTGGCGCCGGTGCATTGCGAGGGATCGGTGAACCCGGGGACAGGAACATATGGGTTCGGGTTCAGTGCTGTTACTGGTGAAGCAGTTATGCACGGTGCGTTGAAGATTGGATCGACGATGCCGAGAGTGTCATCCTCCCTGAGAAACGTTTGTTCGTAGGTGACTCCAGCTTTGATTTGGTTGATCCCTTTGACGTAGGAGATATCGGATCGAATCCCAGTGTTGGTGAGCGTCCGGTTCTGACCCACCGACTGTCGCTGCAGACTCGGCGGTCCGAGGTCCGCGAAGGGATCTCTGCTGGGGTAGTAATCGTAATCGTCGCGGCGCACGAATGCTCCCAAAGTAAAAACGGAGTTGTTACTGATAAGGCGTGTCCATGAAGGAGCAATGTTAAAGGTCCCAATCTTGGAGCGTTGATCTGTCGTTCCGACGGTAACGCCGTTGGTAGAGCCGGTGCGATCACCAATGGGAACTATGCCCCCATAGTTCTCTACTGGCGGAAGAACCCCATTCAATCCACTCCATGGCGTCGCGTTTTGGGCATCCAACGAATTCGGCGTCTGGAACCAGCTCCGGCTGTAGTCAAAGTTGAGGTGAATCGAGTCGACTGATGAAAGTTGATAGTCCACGCGGTCAAAAAGGTTCTCTTCGTTGCCCTTGTCGTGCGATACCGCAAATTCGGGCGGATCCAGGAATCGGCCGGTGTTCAAACCGCCGATGGAGATGAAGTTTCCCCAGTTTTTACCACCGTAAGCGAGATCAGCCGCCACGTTGGAGGATCCAAATGCCCCGTAGGAAGCGGTCATGCTGCCATGGGGCGTAGTTACCCCCTGGCCCGAGCGTGTGGTAGCGACAATCACAATGCTGGTCTTGCCTCCGTATTCCGCCGGCGGCGCGCCGGATATCACTTCCATCGACTGGATGGACTCGACAGGAAGCTGGTTGGAGAAGACTTTGCTTTGCTGGTCGGTGATGGCTTGGCCGTCGATGGAGAACGAATTCTCCGCGTGGTCGCCGATCCCGTGGAAGAGGCCATTGGAATCGGCAGCGATTCCCGGCGTGGAGAGAGTAACCAGAGAACTCAGGGACGACGATGCGCTCTCCAAGGGAAGCCTGGCGAACAACTCCTTGTCGATGTCGGAGTGAAAGGTGGGATCGTTCTCCACCAGATCTCCCGCGGACTCGACCGTGACCGTGGTGGAAGAGCCGGATACTTGCAGATTGATCTTGATACTGACAGGCACTACCGACCGGGTCTCCACATCCTGCGCGTAGGGAGCGAATCCCGCGGCCGTCACCGTCATGTGATATGGATTAAACGGCACGTTCGTAAAACCGAAATTTCCCTTACTGTCGGTCGTAGTCGTTCGGTCATAGCCGCTGACCGCTTGATGAATCTCGACAGTTGCATTCGCAACCACCGCGCCCGACGGGTCGAGCACGGCGCCGTTAATCGATCCCGAACTCCCGCCCGATTGCGCGTGAGCGTGAAGGCCAAGTGCCAAACCGAAAACCACCATAAAAGCCGCATGAAGCGACTTCTTGCAAGAAGCCAGCATGAATTCCTCCAAAAGAAATTGTCGATATAAAGATCAAGGACGCGCGCTTCACGAAACGCGAGCCGGCCTATACACAACTGGAATTTGATCTTTAGACGCTAGGAGGCGGGCGGACACACAGGGCGAAGGCTATCAGGCGTTGCTTGGCGGGAATCGACTGCGGCTGACAGGTAGCGACGACAATGAACGTGACCGGTGTCAGTGTGGACGGCGCCTTGGGAGACGCCGATTGGGCAACGGCACAGACCGAACACTTTGCCGACTCGATCACGCTCGAATGTTGATGCGCAGCGGCTGCTATTGCCGACCAGAATGTCAGCAAGACCAACAGGCACGCCATCCGCTTCGAGATCGAACGCACAGTGCTACCCCACGAACCGATGTGTAGACCTATACCAAAACCGGAAATAAAATGCAAATACCTTACCGGGTATGGTATCGTCCAAGTGAATATCAAACAATGAGCCACACGGTCAAGGACAAACAAAAGCTTCTTCTGCGGGCCAAGCGCATTCAGGGGCAGGTTGAAGCTCTGGTGCGAGCCCTTGCCGAGGAGCGCGATTGTTCTGAAGTTCTGCAAGTCATGAGCGCGG
>Ga0181532_10005574_pt1 | contig 10651 bp, 9 predicted proteins | sample PEATcosm2014_Bin_33_FD_119768 | JGI IMG/M metagenome (GOLD analysis project Ga0181532, IMG submission 119768) | Peatland microbial communities from MTU Mesocosm Facility, Houghton, MI, USA - PEATcosm2014_Bin11_30_metaG | ecosystem: Environmental > Terrestrial > Soil > Wetlands > Peat | place... | reverse complement strand
CCAGTCGTGCGGCAGATTATAGTTGTTTCGCGCGTCACCGGGAATGATCACCGTGGTGCGTTTATTCACCGCGGCCAGATGGTCGTTCGCGAAGTTGCGGAAGGAACGGCCAAAATCGGAGTGCGCGTAGACGTTGATAATATCGCCCTTGAGCGCGACGTCGAGCGCTTCCTTGACGTCGTTGGTGCGGAAGCTCTCGGTCACTTCGCCGATATCCGACACGAAGACAAAACTGCGCACCCGTGAGTACAGATCCTGCAGCGAATAGACAAACTGCAGCATGAAGCGCGACGCGTTGCGGACCGAATCGGACACGTCGCACATGATGAGAATCTGCGGCTTCTCGCGCTTGCGCCGTTCGAAGAACAGCTTGAACGGGACGCCGCCGTTGGACAGATTCTTGCGCAGCGTGCGCTTGATATCGAAGCGCCCCTTTTTCATCCGCTTGCGCCGGATCGCGATAATGTTCTTGAGCCGCTGCGCGAGCCGCGTCACCGCTTCGCGCATCTTCTCGAGCTCCTCGTCGCTCAGGTAGTAGAAGCTCTTGTCGGCGAGCTGATTCATCCGCTGTTCTTCACGCGACTTCTGGTCACGTTTCTCGCGCTCCTGGCGCACGTACTTGCGGATGATATCGTCGAGCATCTTGAGGCGCCGGTCGAGGTATTCCTCCATCTTGGCGCGCATCGCGGAGCCCATGTCGAGCTTGGCGAGCTGCTCGCGCAGCTCCTTGATCTCCTGTTCGAGCTTGTCGAAGCCGAGCGCCCGGGCCATCGCGCGCGCGAAGTAGTTCTCCTCGATCGTGCGCTGGATCCCCTGCATCCGGACCGCCCGCGCCGCCTCGCGCATCATCCGCTCGAGCTGGCCGTCGCGATTCTGCAGCAGCTCCTTGGCCAGGTCCGATAACTCCTGGCCATGCTCCTTCAGCATCTTCTCCATTTCGTCGAGAAAATTCTGGAAGTCCTGATCGGACATCGAGAGCGCGTCCTGCACGCCCTTGCTGGCGCCCTTGATAATCTCGCCGAGCCCGCTGAAATAGACGTCGAAGAGTTCGTCGAAGACCGGAATCTCGTTGGCGCGCTTGATCATCGTCGCGCGCAGCGCGGAGCGGAACAGATCGCGCTCGTTCAGTCCGGTCACGTCCGAGGCGCTAATCGCGTCGAGGGTTTCGGCCAGTGAGACCCGCACGCCGTTCTGGCGCAACAGGTTCGCGAATTCGACCAGCTTGTCTTCCATCGGGTAATCCGCCAGTTCTGCCGCCCGCTCAAGCGGTGCGGCGCGCCCTCTTCAGTTTAGCAGGTCATTACCAGTCGAACCGAATCTTTTCCTGTCGAACTGAATCTTTTCGGGTCGGACTGATGCTTGCCTGTCAGTTGAGCAGATCACGCTAATTGAGCAAATCCTTGTCGCTCGACGGTTTGCCCCCGGCCGCCGGCGCCGCCGCCTCGGTCCCGCCGCGGCGCGTGCGCACGCGGCGCATGTATTCCTTGAGCTCTTCCTGCGCCTTGCGCACGTCGCCCTCGTACTTGACGATTGTGTCGAGCGTCTCGTCGACCAGCGCGCTGTCCAGGTTCTGCACGTTGAGCAGGGTCAGCGCCTTGACCCAGTCCAGCGTCTCGCTGATCCCCGGGGTCTTTTTAAGGTCGAGCTTGCGCAGCGACTGGACTACCTGCACGACTTCGTCCGCCAGCTTTTCCGCCGCTTCGGGAACCTTGATCTTGATGATCGCGAGCTCCTGCTCCTTGTCCGGGAAATCGATATAGAGATGCAGGCAACGCCGTTTGAGCGCGTCCGACATCTCGCGGGCGTTGTTGGAAGTCAGGATGACCAGCGGAATAATCTTGGCCTTGAAGGTGCCGATTTCCGGCACGGTCACCTGAAAATCGGAGAGCAGCTCGAGCAGGAAGGCCTCGAACTCCGCGTCCGCCTTGTCGATCTCATCGATCAGCAGCACGACGCGCTTCTCTGAGGTGATCGCCTGCATCAGCGGCCGCGGCAGCATGAAACGCTCCGAGAAGAAGACCTCGTCCTCAGCCGCGATTTTGTCGACGGCCTCCTTCATGCCCTTCGTGCCGGTCAACACTTCGCTGACCTTGTCTTTGAGGATCTGTGTGTAGAGCAGTTGCTTGGCGTACTCCCATTCGTAGAGCGCCTTGCCCTCGTCGAGACCCTCGTAGCACTGCAGACGAATCAGGTCGAGCCCGAGCGACGTGGCAAGCACTTTGGCGAGATCGGTCTTGCCGACCCCGGCCGGTCCTTCGACGAGCACCGGCTTCTGCATCGCGTTGGCCAGATAGATGACTGTGGCGATACGCCGGCTCGCGATATAGTTGCCCTTGGCGAAGCGCTCGATAACCTCGTCAATTGATGAGAACATTCAGCCTCCTCGCTTGCTGCGGCGGGACACTCCTTTCCGCGCAATCCATGTTCATTATCAGAATGAGGTAACGGTGGGAAACCCATCAGCGGCAAATGAGCCGCAAATGAGCCGGAGGCCGGGCAAATTCCGCAACGGCTCGCTCCGGGCGATCCTGCCGCAAGGAGGCCGGCCCAAGTATCCGACCGCCCGGTGGCGCCAGCTCTTGTGATCTGCCGGGACTATTTGGCAAGTTGGCAACTGATGTGCACGCTGGCCATCTACTATCGAAGCTTCGCCGACTACCCGGTCGTAATCGCCGCGAACCGCGACGAATACCTGGCCCGGCCGGCGCTGCCCCCTACCCTCCTCTGCACTGACCCGCAAATCGTGGGCGGCAAGGATCTGCAGGGCAGCGGCACCTGGCTCGGCCTGAACGAGCACGGCGTCGTGGCCGGACTCCTGAACCGCCGCAATGGCGACGCGGCCAACGACCCTAGCCTGCGGTCGCGCGGTCTGCTCTGCCTCGACGCGTTGAAGCAGCCGAGTGCCGCGGCGGCGGCGGCCTTCGTCGGGCGTCTGCACGGTGGCGACTACAATCCCTTCAATCTGCTGATCGCCTCGCGTCAGGCGAGCTTCGTCGCGTACAACCGCTCCGGCAAGATTGAAGTGGTCGAGCTCACCCCCGGCTTTCACCTGCTCACCAATATCGACGTCGACGACTTTGAATGTCCGCGGATCAGCCGCTCGTATGGCCGTTTCGCCGAACTCGGCCAACGCGCGGATTTCGCGGGTAATCCGCTGGCGAATCGGGTACTGCTCGGCAACCTGCTGGCGGACCATTCGACCCAGCTCGATCCGCGCTCGGGTCGCCCCAATTCCCTCTGCATGCATCTGGGCGACTACGGCACGCGGTCGTCGAGCCTGATCTTCATGGGACGCGAGGATGCGCAAGTAGAGCATTTTTTCGCCGCCGGCCCGCCCTGCGTCGCTTCGTTCGAGCCGGTCGCGGCCGATCATCGCCGGGCGGAGCCGGGTGCCCAACCCCCGCTCTAAGGCCCGCATCCCAGACGATCCGCGCTCAGGAGTCACGCACAATTGAACGATTTGAATAAACTAAAGTAACACTTTAACTTAGACCGCGCGCCACCAGAGAGGTTCTGCACAGGCCTTCCCCTGTTATTCTGAGTGCAGCGAAGAATCCCGGGATTCTTCACTTCGCAGACGGAGCCTGCCCTCGAGGAACGTAGCGACGAAGGGTTCAGAATGACAAAATTACTTGTGCAGAGGTTCTCTCGCGGCCGCAACCGAACGGAGTCATCACCACATGAGCAAGCCCCTTCAGGGAGTCCGGATTATCGAAATCGCGCAAGAGATTCAGGGGCCCTTCGCCGGGCTCTTTCTTGCCGACCTGGGCGCGGAAGTCACCAAGGTCGAGAACCGCGAGACCGGCGACTTGAGCCGCTGGCTGCTCGCCCAGCTGATCGGCGGTCCCGACGTCAAGAACGCCAATGTCTCGCACTACTTCACCGCGATGAATCGCGGCAAACGCAGTATCACGGCGGACCTCAAGCGGCCCGAGGCGATTGAGATCGTCCGCCGGATGGTCAAGATCCACGACGTTATCCTGACCAACTATCGGCCCGGCGTGCTCGACCGGCTCGGTCTCGGCTACGACGATCTGAGCCGGATCAATCCGCGCATCATTTTCGCGCAGGCAAGTTCATGGGGTCCAATCGGACCGTGGGCGATGCGTCCCAGCCGCGACACGCTGGCCCAGGCCGCGAGCGGCCTGATGTCGAAGACCGGGATGCCGGAGGACAACCCGTTGGCGGCGGGCGCGGCGATCGCGGACCAGACGGGCGCGCTGACGCTCGCGGGTGGCGTGCTCGCGGCGCTGTTTGCCCGCGAACGTACCGGCAAGGGGCAGCGGATCGACGCCTCGATCTACGGCACCATGATCGCGGCGCAGGGCTTCGAGCTGAATTACGCGTCGCTGACCGGGGTGGAGTCAGCCAAGGGCGGCCGCGGCCATCCCTTCCTGCACGGGATCTGGGGCGCGTTCAAGACCAGCGACGGATATGTGTGTATCGCGGGCGTCGACGATCCGCGCTGGCCGCGCTTCTGCAAGATCATGGGAATCGAGGGGCTGCAGAACGATCCCGAGTGCGACAACGTCACCCGCAATTTCCATGGCACGAAGATTCAAAAGGTGCTCGACGGTATCTTCCCGCGCAAGACCACCGCTGAATGGCTCCAGGAGCTGACAGCGGCCGATATCCTTGCGACCGAAGTGGCGAACCATCAGCAGGTTCTGCACAGCGAGCAGGCGCGCCTCAATGGCTATCTGCTCGATCTCGAGCATCCGGTCGCGGGCAAGATCACGGTCACCGGATGCCCGGTCACGCTCAATGGTGAAGTCGCGCATCAGGCCGAACCGGCGCCGGAGTTTGGGCAGCATACCGAGGAGGTCCTGCTCGAATTGGGCTACTCTTGGGAGGAGATCGGCGCCCTGCGCGACACCGGGGTCGTATGACGCGGTAGATGGCCTGATCGTGCGTCGCGGGCGCAGTAGCTAATGCCGTAATGCTGAGGGCCTATAGTTGCCAACACATCCGAACATTAAAACGACAGGATTAGCACGCCTACCCACGCGGTAACAAAAATAATCTGAGACTTTGGCAACTTGCCATCAACCGGATTAGAATGCGGCGCAAGTGCGAACGCAAATCGCGCGGCAGCGCAAATCCAAACGGAGGCTATCGAGTCATGGCAAAGAAATACACTTTTGTCGTCCTCACCAACCCCACGCCCGGCAAGGATGCCGAGTACAACCGCTGGTACAACGAACAGCATATCCCGGACGTCCTGAACGCGGCGGGATTCGTTTGCGCGCAGCGTTTTCGGCTCGCCGAGACCCAGAACGGTCCCAGGACCGACCAGACGCACAAGTATCTTGCGCTCTACGAGATCGAGACCGATGACCTCCCGGCGAGCCTTAAGGACCTGGCGTCGCGCGGCGGCACGCCCGACATGATCATGAGCGACGCGATCGACCTCAAGGGCGCCAACGCACGAATCTTCGAGCCGGTGACCGAAAAGGTTTACGCGAAGGACGTCGCGCGTCCGCGCCGCGCCGCCTAAGCTCTCCAACCCTGTTGCAGACGCCGAGGCTCGCAGCCTCGGCGTCTGGGCCCCCTCTACGAATTGGCGGTCGCGGGCCGCTATAATCCCTCCCATGAAAGTTCTGGTGGTGGGCAAAGGCGCACGCGAGCATGCGCTCTGCTGGCGGCTCAATCAGAGCCCGAGCGTCTGGGGTATCTGGGCTGCCGGCGGCAATCCGGGGATCAATCAGATCGCCAAGCCCGTTCCGCTTGAACTGTCCGACCACGCCGGGCTCGCGGCTTTCGCCCTGACGAACAAAATCGATCTCACCATCGTCGGACCCGAAGACCCACTCGCGGCGGGTATCGCCGACGAGTTCCGGCGCCGCGGTCTCACGATCTTCGGTCCGTCGCAGGCTGCCGCCCAACTCGAAGCCAGCAAGGCCTTCGCCAAAAGTGTGATGCGCGCGGCAGGCGTGCCGACCGCCGACGGCGAGCTCTTCGACGATTCGCGCCGCGCGCTCGATTACATCGCAAGCCATCAGGGGCCGCTGGTCGTCAAGGCCGACGGCCTCGCGCTGGGCAAGGGGGTCACGGTCTGCGACGACCCGGAGCAGGCGGCGCAGGCGGTGCGCGACGCGCTCGAGCTGCATCGTTTTAGCGCCGCCGGTAAGCGGGTCGTAATCGAGGAGCGACTGGCCGGCGAGGAGCTGTCCTTCTTCGCGCTATGCGACGGGCTGGAGGCGATCGCGCTGGGCTGCGTGCAGGATCACAAGGCGGTCTTCGACGGCGATCGCGGCCCCAACACCGGCGGGATGGGCGCCTACTCGCCCGTGCCCCGCTATGACGCCGCGTTCGAGGACCGCGTGATGCGCGAAGTGATCCGTCCGACGCTGGCCGAGATGGCGTGTCGCGGCACGCCCTTCAGCGGCGTCCTGTTCGCCGGTCTGATGGTCGCGGGCGACCGGATCAAGGTGCTCGAGTTCAATGTGCGCTTCGGCGATCCCGAATGCGAAGCCCTGATGATGCGCTGCGAGGGCGACCTCGGCGAGGGTTTGCTGGCGGTGGCGCAAGGACGTCCGCGCGACGCCGCGATCCGGCTGAGCGGCCGCAGCGCGGTCGCGATCGTGCTCGCGTCCGGCGGCTATCCCGGCGACTACGCCAAGGGTATCCCGATCGACGGCCTCGCCCAGGTCGACGGCGCCGAGCCAACGGCGCTCAAGACGCAGTGGGCGCTGAACCGGGCGCGTGTCAAAGTCTTTCACGCCGGCACCGCGACGCGCGACGGCCGCCTCGTGACTGACGGCGGCCGGGTGCTCGTGGTCACCGCCCTCGCCCAGACTCTGCCGGACGCCGTTGCAACCGCCTACCAGGCCGCGGACCTGATCCGCTTTGCGGGCAAGCATCTGCGCCGCGACGTCGCGTTTCGCGCGCTGGGTTCGTCGCGATGACGCGCGCTGAGCGCGACGTCCTGCTGGCCGCGGCGGTCGCCGCGCTGCGCGCCGGCGAGCTGGTCATCTATCCGACGGAGACCTTTTACGGGATCGCGGCGGACCCCGCGTCGTCGCGCGCGATGGCGCGGATCTTCGCGCTGAAGGGGCGCGCACCCGACCAGCCGATCGCGCTTATCGCGGCCGACCCGGCGTCCGCATTCGCGCTGGCCGATGAAGTCCCACCGTTGGCGCGCCGTTTGGCGACTGCTTTTTGGCCGGGACCGCTGACGCTTGTACTCCCGGCCCGGCGGGGACTACACGAGGCTGTCCTCGGCCCCGACGGCGTCGGCGTGCGCGTCTCCCCGCATCCGATCGCGCGCGCCTTGGCAGCGGCTTTCGGCCGCCCAATCACCGCGACCAGCGCCAACCTGAGCGGGCAGCCGCCGATCACCCGGCCGGCGGAACTTCGCGCCGTGTTCGGCGATAAAGTTAAAGTCATACTTGAAGATGGAGTGCTCGCCGGCGGCGCGCCCTCGACCGTCGTCGCCGTGACCCGCACCGGCTACCGGACTATCCGTCGCGGCGCCGTGGCCGAGCGCGCGATCGCCGCGGCCGCCGCACCAAAGGAACCCGTATGAATGCCACTGTCCCGCGTCGCGTCGAACCCCTCGACGCGCTGCTCTTCGATCCCGCGCGCGTCGGTTCGCTTGACCGTGTCGTCGCGCCGCCGTACGACCTGATCGATCAGATCCAGCAGGAGCGGCTTTACGCGCGGAGCCCGTTCAATATCGTACGACTCGAGCTGAGCCGCGAGCCTGATCCGTACGCGAGCGCGGCGGCAACCCTGGCGCAGTGGCGCGCCGAGGCGACCCTCGCGCATGCTCCCAAGCCCGCGTTTTATTACTACACCCAACGCTTTAATCACGCGGGACAAGGCATGGTGCGCAATGGTCTGATAGCGCGCGTCAGGCTCGAGGAGTTCGCCAGTGGACGGATTCTGCCGCATGAGCGCACGTTTCCCAAGGCGAAGGAGGATCGCCTGCGGCTGCTCGCCGCGACCCGGACCAATATCAGCTCGATCTTCGGGCTCTATCCGGCAGCGTCGCGTGACCTGCGCGAGCTGCTCGGCCGGACCGCGGAATCCGCTCCGCTGCGGTCGGCCACCGACGATCACGGGATTGTCAACGAAATCCGTGCGCTCGACTCGCCAGGCGCGATCGCGACCGTCCAGGAGGCGCTCGAAGCGCCGCGGATTCTCATCGCCGACGGACACCATCGGTACGAGACCGCGCTCGAATATCGCCGCCAACGGCATGCCGCGGCGCCCGGCTTGTCCTCGCCGCGGCCCTTCGACTACGTGATGATGACCCTCGTCGCGTTCGACGATCCGGGTCTGGTGATTCTGCCGACCCATCGCCTGGTGCGGCGTCTGCCGGCGCACGCCGTCGCGCACTTTGGCGACCGCTGCCGTGAGCACTTTATGGTCGAGGAGTTTGCGGCGCCCGACCAGTTCCGCGCAGCCCTGACCGCGCGGGGGCGGCGCGTCCTCGGGGTGGCTCTGGGCGGACAATCCGGATTCCTGCTGCTGGCCCTGCGCGACCCGGCGAGCCTCGCGATCGCGATGCCCGACACGCCGGCCGCGGTGCGCGAACTCGAAGTCTCGCTTCTGCACACGCTTGTCCTCGACCGTATCTTCGGGATAAAGCCCGACGAGGTCCGCCGAGGCGGCAATATCGAATACACGATCGACGGTCCGGCCGCGTTGGCCGAGGTCGCCGCCGGACGCGCCGCCGGGGCCTTCCTGATGAATCCGCCGAACGTCGCGGATATCGAGCGCGTGAGCAGCGCCGGGGCGACGATGCCCGAAAAATCGACCTACTTCTTCCCCAAGCTGATCACCGGGCTGGTGCTCAACCCGCTCGACGATTAGCCGGACCGCTCAGGTAGCTGCACGCCGCGGAAGAGATTGGCGGCGCGGCGGCAGATGCGCCATAATATGGGGCAGATTGCTCACGCTCGCTGGAGCTTCGATCAATGCAAGCATCACATGTAGCCAAGCTGCTCGGCGGCGAGCAGGTTCTCGGTCGCCGGATCGGCAACGACCTGGAGCTCGAGCGCTGCGCACGCGAGGGTTTTCCCGTCGGCGTGCTCCGGGCCCTGCAGGACATGGCGGGCCTTACGCAAGACGACGTCTACGGCTGGATCATTCCGCGCCGCACGTTGTCCCATCGCGTGAAGAAGCATCAGCGTTTGAACCTGGACGAATCCAACCGCGTCTCCCGGATCACGCGGATTTTCGCGCTGGCCGCGGAAACGCTCGGCGGCGACGACCGCGCCAAGGATTGGATGCGCCGGCCACTCCGGCAATTTGCCGGACGCACGCCGATGGCGATGCTCGCGACCGACCTCGGCGCTCATCAGGTGGAAGTTCTGCTCGGCAGGATCGCACACGGCCTCGCGGCGTGAAGGTGTGGCGCCTCGCCCGCCGGGCGTTCGCCGCGCTCGACGGCACCGGGGCGCGTCTGTATGGCGGCCGCTGGAATCGGACCGGGCAGGCGGTCGTCTACACGTCGCAGAATCTTTCGCTCGCCGTACTCGAGGTGATCGTCCATCTCGAACTGGCGCCGGAACTGTTCCCGCCGGACTACGTGAAGATCGAAATCGACGTCCCTGACGAGGTTGCTATCGAACGCGTCGGGGTCGTGCCCCGCACTGCCACGCTGACGCTCGAATTGGGTGCGCGCTGGTATGCGCGCGGCGGGACGGCCGGTTTGCTCGTGCCCTCGGTAATCGTCGCCGAGGAGCACAATCTTTTGCTCAACCCGGGTCATCCCGACTTTGCGAAAATCCGGAGCCGGCGGCCACGGCCGTTTGGTTTCGACGCGCGCCTGCTCGAGCGGAACTAAACGCAGAGTTTGCGGATTTGGCGAACAGGTTCACGGGACGACCACTCAGCGCGTGCAGAAGTTGGCGATGTCATTCGCGGTATTGTGGCTGATATCGGGGCAGCAGGTTGGGAAGATTTCCGTGCGGATAGTTCCCATCACCTGCCGGCAGCGCGCGCGCACGCCATTGTGCATGAGGAGGCGGTAGAAGCTGATCCCTTCGTCGCGCAGCGGATCACACTCATTGACGCTGATCACGGTAGGAGGGAACCCTGCGACGTCTTCGGCGGTGGCGAACGCCGGCCAGGCCAGCGGGTTGCGCGCACGGAAGGCCTCGATCCCGTAACCCATCGCGCCACGATTGTTGTGCAGGTCGAGCAGAATCTCGTTGTTTTCTATCGAGGACGGATATTGCGATTGGGGCCATTCGCCCGCGATATAGGGGCAAAGAGCATACAGCCCCTTGATCAACCCGAGATCGCCGTCGCGCTTCAGTTTCAGTCCGGTGGCAAGGGTGAGATTTCCCCCGCCGCTCTCGCCCGCGACGATAATTCGCGTTGGATCGATGTTCAGCGCCGCGCTGTTGGCATGAACCCACTTTAAGCCGGAGACACAATCATTGAGGCCCGCCGGAAACGGCGCGACTTCAGGAACCGATGAGGGGACCAGCGCATTGCGAAAGTCGACCATCGCCACGGCCACCCCGTTGGCGGCAATCATTTTGCCCCAAGCCCGGTAATTTCCCGAGTAGCACGACATGATCGTCATGCCGCCGCCGTGAATGTAGTAGACACACGGGACGTGCGCCGCGTTGTCAGGACGGATGACCTGGATATTGATCGTGTTGCCATCGGGAGCCGACACGACGCGTTCGGT
>Ga0181532_10005572_pt1 | contig 10653 bp, 12 predicted proteins | sample PEATcosm2014_Bin_33_FD_119768 | JGI IMG/M metagenome (GOLD analysis project Ga0181532, IMG submission 119768) | Peatland microbial communities from MTU Mesocosm Facility, Houghton, MI, USA - PEATcosm2014_Bin11_30_metaG | ecosystem: Environmental > Terrestrial > Soil > Wetlands > Peat | place... | reverse complement strand
TCCTTTTACTTCAATTGGCTTGGCGCCGCAGGATATCAGCTATGCGGGAGAACCGACACGGCTGGAGATCGGCGACCATAATTTGATTCGCGAGTTTGTCACGATCAACCGCGGCACGGTGAAGGGCGGAGGATGCACGCGGGTCGGCGACCACAACCTGATCATGGCGTATACGCACATTGCGCATGATTGTCAGATTGGGAGTCACGTGATTATGGCGAACGCGGCCACGCTGGGCGGGCACGTAAGCGTGGGAGACTGGGCGACGGTTGGGGCGCTGTGTCCGGTGCATCATTTTGTGCGGATTGGGACGCATGCTTTTGTTGGCGGGGGAACGACCGTTACGCGCGATGTGCTGCCATTTTCAAAGACTTCGGCGGAGCGCGGGACGCACGCGTATGGATTGAACGCGGTGGGACTGGAGCGGCGGGGATTCACGAAAGAACGGATTCGGAAAATTCACCACGCTTACCGTGTGTTGCTGACGTCAAAGCTAAACACGTCGCAGGCCCTGGAAAAGCTGCGCGCCGAGCAAGATCGCGGAGACGACGTCGACATGCTCATTCAATTTATCGCAGCATCGGAACGGGGGATCATCAAGTAGCGTCGTTAATTTGGCGTCATTAATCAACGACAAGCGCTACTCACAGAAGATCCTTACCTTCTTCCCGTTTCCCTTTTCGATATCGATGTTCATGTTCTCGATAGTTTCCGCCCACTCCTTTTCATTCATCGCGTGACGAGCCGAGAGGTCCACTCCCAGCTCTGCTAGCTTTTCATTGATCTTCGTCGGTAGCACCGCCAGCAGACCGGTTCCGCTGCGCATGAACGAGAGCGGCATGCGAATGTTGACCGGGTCCTGGCCCGGCTTGTCGATCACGATTCGCATGAAGCGGGGCTTGCGGGGTTCGGATGACGAATGCCCATCCGATCTTGTTTCAGCAGAAGCCGGCTCCGCGATTTTCTCGAGAAGTTTCTCGGCGTCGACGACGGAGATAGTTCCCTTCGCCAGCATTTCCAGTATTTTCTTTCGTTCTTCAGACATGACGTCCTCCCTATCGTTATTTCTATTTCTTCGATTTGTTTTCAGCTCAGTTTTTCCAGAGCTTCATCGACGGTCAGCTCCCCGCGCGATAGCTGTTCCAGGACATAAAGGTTGGGTGAGGGCGCCGCAAAATTCTGGTCGAGCGCCGCCCCGATCGCGTTCAAGCGATTCTTAACGGTCGGATAGCTGATATTGAACAGGCTCTCCATTTTCTTGATCGAACCGTGGTGGCGGACGAAGGCGATCACGAAGGCTTGGTCGTCAACCCCGAGCTGGGCGAGCGGAGAGATCTCGAAATTGCCCTGTAGCACTAGACTGCAGGACGGGCATGCCATCCGCGCCACCTTCAAGGGGCGGTTGCAATCTGAGCACATTGCCTTAGATATATCCATTTCAATTCACCGATGGTTTTTATATTCCATTAGATACTTAATAATGTCAATAGTAAACTTAACTTTATTAATTCCATGAAATATCGGCATCCCCACAAATGTGGCAAGTCACGGAGTCGATTACACTTATCGTCTACATGGTTTCCTCACAGAAACTCGGTCTGATCGCCGGCAATGGGAAGTTTCCTTTTCTGGTGTTGGACGCGGCGCGGACGCAGGGATATGACGTGGTTATCGCCGCGATCAAAGAAGAAGCTTTCCCGGAACTGGAGACGAAGGGTGCGGCTTCCGTTCATTGGCTTTCTTTGGGCGAGTTGTCGAAGCTTATCGATACTTTTAAAGCTGAGGGAGTGACTCGCGCGGTGATGGCGGGGCAGGTGAAGCACAAGCAGATTTTTTCGGCTATCAAGCCGGATTGGCGGCTGGCGAAGCTGCTGCTCTCGCTGGGCACGCGGAATACGGATTCGCTGTTGGGGGCGGTGGCTAAGGTTCTGGCGGAAGAGGGCATCATGCTGGAGAATTCGACGGCGCTGCTGGAACCGCTGCTGGCGAAAACGGGCGTGCTCACGAAGCGGGCTCCGAGCGCGGAGGAGCGCAAGAACATCGAATACGGGCGCGCGGTCGGGCGACGGCTGGCGGAGTACGACATTGGACAGACGGTGGTGACCGCGGAAGCGGCGTGCGTGGCGGTCGAAGCGATGGAAGGAACGGATGCGACGATTGAGAGGGCGGGGTTGCTGATGCGGTCGTTGTCCGTAGAATCGGAACCCGCCGGCGAGGCTTCGACGCTGAGCCGCGCCTTGACGGTGGTGAAGGTTGCGAAGCCGGGGCAGGATATGCGCTTTGACGTTCCGGTGATTGGGGTGAAGACGATCGAAACGATGGCGCGCGCCGGGGCGAGTTGTCTGGCGGTGGACGCGGGGCGATGTTTGCTGCTGGATGGCGAGGCGATTATCCGCGCGGCGGATGCGGCGGGGATTGCGGTGTGCGGGGAGTAGGGAGAGGTCAGAGGTTAGAGGTCAGATTGCAGAGGTTAGAAGCGAAAAGGTCTTCACCTCTGCAATCTGACCTCTAACCGACCTCTATTCTGGCAGGACTTCCTCAATCTCACGCGGAAAAACTGTAGCAATATCACTTTGCACTCAGTGTGATTTCGAAATGGAGGCCCTGATGTCTGAAGCATCTCGCGTTGCTGACCAACTCCGCCGTGCGTTTGATGGGGACGCTTGGCATGGAGATTCTTTGTTTGAAATTCTGGAGGGGGTTACCGCGGCGGGGGCGGCGGCTTATCCGATTGCGGGGGCGCATTCGATCTGGGAGTTGGTGCTGCATATTGCGGCTTGGGACGGTGCGGTGCTGCGGCGGTTGGGCGGGGTTGCGGTGGAGCTTTCGGATGCGGAGAATTTTCCGCGCGTCACGGACGCTGGCGAGGCTGCGTGGCGCTCGGTGCTGGCGCACGTGCGGCTCGTTCATGAGGAACTGGTCGCGGCGGTTGCTGGTCTTTCGGACGTGCGACTCTACGAGATGGTTCCGGGCAAGCAGGAAGCGCACTATACCTTTTATTACATGCTGCACGGTGTGGCGCAGCACGAGCTGTATCATGCGGGACAGATCGCGCTGCTGAAGAAGATGTGAAGACGGGACTGTGTAGAGAGAACTCCCTGCGTCATCGCATGAGGGATCGAAGGCGTAGGGGTCCTTCGACTCCGCCGAGCCAATCGCTTCGCGCTTGGCCCGGCTCCGCTCAGGATGACAACGTTGGTAGGAGCGATAACGTGGTCGGAGAGATGGTTCCCTGGTTTTGCGCTTTCCTACTTAGGGCTTTAACTGCGACAATAGCGCGTTGCTGCTTCGTCCTGGAGCACTCATCTGAGCACGGAATTTCCGATTAATGTTGCGGTGATTGGTGTGGGCGCCTTTGGGCGCAATCATGCGCGCGTCTATCGGCAACTGCAGGAGGCGGGCAGCGTGCGGCTGGTGGGAGTCGTCGATCCGGATACGGCGCGGGCCGATGCGATTGCGGCGGAGTTTGGGTGCAAAGCGTTTGGCTCGGTCGAGCAGATGCTGACGACGCATAGCGAGGTGCAGGCGGCGTCGGTCGCGGTGCCGACGGTTCTGCATCTGGAGGTGGCGGGCGCCCTGATGGAAGCCGGGGTTGACGTGCTGATCGAAAAGCCGGTGGCGGCGACGCTTTCTGAGGCCGACGAACTGCTTCGTCTGGCGTTGGACCACAAGCGGGTGGCGCAGGTTGGGCATCTGGAACGCTTCAATCCGGCGGTGCGAGCTACGCTGCCGTTGATCAACCAGCCGATGTTTTTTGAAGTGCACCGGCTGAGCGTGTTTTCTCCGCGGTCGCTGGATGTGGACGTCGTGCTGGACCTGATGATCCACGACCTCGACGTGGTGCTGACGTTTGTGAAGTCGAGGGTGAAGGAAATTCGGGCAGTAGGACTGCCGATTCTTTCCGACAAGGTGGATATCGCGAATGTGCGCGTCGAATTCGAATCGGGGTGCGTGGCCAACTTTACGGCCAGCCGGGTTTCGACGGAACGCGTGCGCAAGCTGCGCTTCTTCCAGCCGGGTCAATATATTTCGATCGATTATGGACGGCAGGACGTGCTGGTGTTCTCGGTCGGAGATTCCTCGGGAAGTTCCCACCCTAACGTCGCAACAAACGCGACGTTAGGATGGGGCACCCGCGCGAATGAGTGTGGCACCCGGCCTAGCGTGAATCCGCAGATTTCGATGACGAAGCCGCCGATCACGACGGAGGAGCCGCTGCTGGCGGAGATCAAGGCATTTTTGCAGTCGGTGCGGGAGCGATCGCGTCCGGTGGTGTCGCTGAAGGATGGGCTGCGTGCGCTGGAGTTGGGACTAGCGATTCTGGAGGAGATTGCGCATCACGCGGGACGGATCGGGGTGGGGTGATTGCAGAGGTCAGAGGTCAGATTGCTGAGGTTAAAAGTTCGGCAATCCAACCTGTGACCTCTAAACCTCTGACCTCTGACCTCATTATTTATTGCTGAGGTGGCGGAGCCGGTTGGTCGCCGCCTTGGGGCTGGCCCTTGTGACCGTTGTGGCCCCACTGCTCGCGCTTGGCCTGCATTTCGTCCCACTTTTTCTGCTGAGTGGAATCAAGCAACGCGCGGATCTGCGTGTCGCCCGTCTTGCGGATGTCCATCATTTTGGCGTGGCGATCCTGCTGGGAAAGAGAACTGTCCTGGTGCAGGGTCTCCATCTGCGAATGTTCGGACTGAAGGATATCTTGCACTTTGGTTTGCTGATCGGAAGTGAGGTTGAGTTGCTTGGTCAGTTCCTTCGTGCGCTCGGCGGGATCGGGTGGGCCGTGGTGCCAGCCGCCGTTGCCCTGCCCGGCTTGATTGCTGGGCGGACTGTCTTGGGCGGCCACGAAAGGCACGGCGATTGCGATGAGGCTGGCGGCGAGAAGAACGAGAAGACATTGTTTGAACATTTGGGGGATCTCCTTTTTCGAAACGAGCTGTCTACACCTATGAATGGAATTATGAGCCGAAAGTTGCGCGGAGAACAGCATTCCGACAAATCTTTGCATAACTTTACGAAGCGTGGGTCCGACTCGGGATCTATCGCGGCGGCGCGCTTTGCGCGGACAGGCGTTGTTTAATTTGGACGGCAAATTCTTGGGTCTGCTGATCGGAGAACTGAAGCTGGCCGTCGAGGACGAGGTTCAGCTGGTCCGCACCTGCATCCTGGAATTGTGCTTTCTGGACGATGGCGGACTGCTGCGCGACGGGCGGGAGAATGGCTTTGAAGTCGGTGCCCTTTTGCAGAGCGGAGAGTAGCGCTGCGGTGATTTGCTGGCGCAGCTGGACGCCGAGGTCGCCGGAGCGGAGCGAGTCGCGGAGGAAGCCACTGGCGTCGACACGGGTAATTTCGGAGACGAGGCCTAGCGCAGCGTTTGGCCCGTTGGCTGGTTCGTTAGTTAGTCCGACAGATGGGGTGAGCTTGACGTCGATGGTGGCCTCGCCGGAGGCGACTTCCATAGGGCTTTGACCGGGCGAGCAGACCCAGCGTTCGAAGTGCAGGCGAGCCACCACCAGGCTGGCGGGCTCGAGCGGGGTGAGCATGGCTTGTAGAATCTCTACGCGCTCGCCGCAGCGGGGATAGCGGGTGAGTTCGGAGCGGAGAATGCTGGTGATGTTTAGCTGCAGGTCAGAGAGATCAGAGACGACGTTCAGACTAAAGAGGGTGTGGCCGTTTTCGGCGGAAGCTACGGTGGACAGGCGGGAGACGGCTCCAGAGGCGGGTATGGAGATGGGCTGGCCGTCTACGCTGATCGAGTTCGTTACCGCTGGAAGGCTGAAGGTAACGCCCTGGCCAGCGGGGTCAAAGAGGATGCTCATTTCTTTGCCGAGGGCGAGTTGCTCGTTTTGGAAGGCGGCCAGAGACTTGTCGAGACTGGAAGCAGAACTGGAAATCTGTTCGCTGCCTAGCTTGGGGGTCTGGACGATTTGATTCAGCGACTTTATTTGCTTGTCGAGCTCGGCATCGGCTTTCCCCAGCTTCTTGGCAGTGTCCTCCAGACCAGATTTTTGAGTGGGGGAAAACGAGGTGAGAAAATTCTGGTTGCCGGCGCGAGCCTTTTCAATGGCCTGATCCACAGCGGTTGCGCGATCGGGCAGCGGTGAAGAAGCGGGGAGCTTCGACAGAGAATCGCGGAAGGCTTGCAGCTGATCGCTGGCTGCCTGGGTGTAGAGCGCGACCTTGGCGAAGGCGGCGCGCTGCTCAGGGTTTGCCTGCACGGCCATGGCGCGGCGAAAGTTCTTGAGATAGTCGGTTGTATCGATTCCCTCGTTCAGGCTGCCGCAGTCGTGGACGCAGATCATGGGCGTCGTGTTGCGTCCGCCGCCAGAGCCCATGCCGGCGCCCCCACCTCCGCCCATGCCGCCACCACCACCCCCGCCGCGCTGGGCGAGCGTTATGCAGGGACTGACGAGCAGGGCGATTCCGACCATAACAACGAACATGCGCGGCAGTCGTGGTCGACGAAATGAAGAGGGAGACGAAGATGGAAACCCGGACACGCGACGTGCAGGAATACGATCAGCCCGAATACTACGAGCGGATTCACGACGGCGGCGAGTTCCATGGTGGAACATGGGGCCAAATCTCCAATAGTATTTTACGGTTGGAACGAGACCACAGGAGTACGAAAAGCAACAAAAAGTTCTGATGCAGACGGATTGAAATTGGTGATCTGATCTATCGGTCAACGGGCCGTCAATGGGCCGCTCATGGGCTCGCCGCCGCTGAGAGTGCCGGTTCCTCAGCCATTACTCAGGTACTCACTCGGTTGGCGTAAAAAAATGCGACAATGGTGTTGGCGGTCGCAACTCCATAGTTTACGTAACTTTACGTAGGGAATTTTTGCGCATAAGAATACGCAACCTTGGAGTATGCCCGCGGTTCTAAGCATTATAGCCTCTGCCTGATGCCGGTTACGCAAATTCCGTCTCGCGATCCATTGCCTGGAGAATCATTGACTCCGGCCTCCGACCAACCGGAGCAGCGCGATTTGTTTGAAGCGCAGCACTGGGAGACGGCGTACCGTGGCTTCAATCCGGACGATGTTCCGCATCTTCTCATCCAGTTGCAGGACGATCTTTCGCGGGCGCGCAAGCGTGAAGCGCTGTGGTTGTCGGTGATCCTGCACTTGTTTGTGGTTATTCTGTTGTGGAACAGCGAGAAGTTGATGGAATTGTTGCCGCACAGGACGGTGGATCTGGCGATTTCGAATCCGGACCGGTCGAAAGATGCGACGTTTTTGGAGTTGCCGCCCGACGAACAGAAGCTGACGCGGCGTCCAAATGCGAAAGTAATTTCGGATAAGGACCGCATCGCGACCAGCAAGGCGCCGCAGATCAATCGCGAAGAGTTAAAGAAGATACTGCAGAGCTCGCGCGCGGGACAGCCGAGCGTGCAGCAGCCACCGGCGCAGAATCAGCCGCCTCAGAGCCAGGCGCAGGAGAATCCGCAGCAGAATTCGGGATTCGCGGCGCCGCAGCCGAGCGATCAGACGGCGCGGTTGCAGACGCCTCCGCAGAATCGGCCGGTGCCGAATTTTAATACGCAGATGACGCCGGGCTCGATGATCGACCAAGCGGTACATGGTCTGGCCGCCAATCATGGGAATTACGGCGGCGGCGGTGGACAAGGGGGCTCCTACGGGAGCCCGGGCAGGAGCGGGGCGAAGGCGCTGGATTTATATGACATCACGACCGACACGATGGGCGTGGATTTCGGGCCTTATATGACGCGGATCGTGCAGATTGTGAAACAGAACTGGTATAACATCATGCCGCCGTCGGTGTATCCGCCGATCTTTAAACAGGGGAAGCTGGCGATTGAATTCGTCATTCTCAAGGATGGCACAGTGAGCGGATTGGTAAGGGACACCTCGTCGGGCGATGTGGCGCTCGACCGGGCGGCGTGGGGGAGTATCACCGCGTCCGACCCATTTCCACCGCTGCCGAAGGAATTTCCCGGCAAACTCCTCGGGCTGCGTTTCTATTATTTTTACAATCTCGAACCGGGCGCCGACGTCACGAAGTAATCTCGGGAATCTGAATTCTTGTGGAGACGCGGCTTGCCGGGCCGGACAGTAGCGATAAACTCTGCCTTGCGAAACCGGAGTTGTATAGCTCGCGAGACGGGGCTAGCCCCGTCTCTACTCGGGTTTCAGGTGCGTGAATGGGCCGGATTCGCTAACATGGAATATTCTCGATTCGATGTGCATCCAAATAAAACTATGAAGATTCAACGACTGCCGCTCTTCGTTCTGGTTCCCTCGGTTCTCGCGTGTATCGCTGTTTTGTGCCTGCCGGTTTTTGCGCAGGATGTGCCGGACGCTCTCCGTCCGCCGAAGGGTGCGCAGGTTGCACTCGTTGTTTTCGAAGACCTGCAATGTCCGCGATGCGGCATGGTCGCGCCGCTGCTGGCGCAGGCTTCGCGGACCTATAAGATTCCGCTGGTGCAGCACGATTTCCCGTTGCCCATGCACAACTGGTCGTTCGACGCGGCGGTGCTGGCGCGCTACTTCGACACGCATTCCAAGGACTTAGGAAACGCCTTTCGCGAAACGGTGTTTGCGCACCAGATGGAAATCAATCCGCAGAATTTGCGGGGATTTGCCGAGAAGTTTGCCGCCGAGCACCAGATTGGGTTGCCGTTCGTGGTGGATCCGGATGGCAAGCTGGCAGGGCTGATACGGGCGGACAAAGAGCTGGGCATAAGTCTGCACGTCGAGCACACGCCGACGATCTGGATCGTCAGTGGCAAACGCACCGGCAAGTCTTATGTCGAGGTAACCGACACTAATCAGCTTTATGTGATGATTGACGCGATGAAAAAAGAATAGGAAAAGCTCCAATTGCGGCTGTATTCTGCAGCAGCTCCATAGTTGTTGTGACCGCAATAGGTGCCGAGCTTGCGCTCGGCTTGGACGGCCGGGGCGGCCGTCCCTACGCGAACCTATTCGGTCCAGCGGCGGAACAGGAGCGCGCCGTTGGTGCCGCCGAAGCCGAAGGAATTCGACATGGCGTATTCGAAGTTTGCTTTTCGGGCGTGGTTGGGAACGAAATCCATGTTGTTGGTCTCGGGGTCCTGATTCTCGAGGTTGATGGTGGGTGGCAGAATCTGATCGCGCAGCGCGAGCACCGTCACTCCCGCCTCTAATCCGCCGGCTCCACCCAGCAGATGGCCGGTCATGGACTTGGTGGAACTTACCGGAACTTTTTTCCCAAATAAATTTCGAATGGCGTGGGCCTCGAGCGTGTCACCGATGGGCGTCGAGGTGCCATGGGCGTTGAGGTAGCCGACCACGCTGGGATCGAGTTTCGCGTCGCGCAGGGCGTTGCGCATCACGCGGAAACCGCCTTCGTGCTCGGGGGCTGGTTGCGTCATGTGAAAGGCGTCAGCGGACATGCCGTAGCCAACGATTTCCGCGAGAATGGGAGCGCCGCGTCGGCGGGCATGTTCGAGTTCCTCCAGAATCATGATGCCGGCACCTTCGCCCATTACGAAACCGTCGCGGTCCCTATCCCAGGGGCGACTGGCGCGAACGGGATCGTCATTGCGGGTGGAAAGGGCGCGCATGGCGGCGAATCCGCCGACGCCCATGGGAGTAATGGCGGCCTCGGCGCCTCCGGCAATCATTACGTCGGCATCACCGTAATGAATGATGCGGAAGGAATCGCCGATGGAGTGAGCGCTGGTGGTGCAGGCGGTGGCGGTGGCTTCATTCGGGCCCTTGGCGCCGACCCGCATGGAAACGTGACCGGCAGCGAGATTGATGATGGAGGCAGGGATGAAGAAAGGCGAGATCCGGCGCGGTCCGCCCTCGATGAGAGCGGTATGCTCGCGTTCGATCACATCGAATCCGCCGATGCCCGAGCCGATATGCACGCCGATGCGCTCGGCGTTTTCGGGCGTGACCTTGAGTTGCGACATCTTCATCGCTTCCTCGGACGCGGCGATCGCGAAGTGGATGAAGCGGCCCATCTTCTTCACTTCTTTTTTCTCGATGAAATTGTAGGGGTCGAAGTTGCGGACCTCGGCTGCAATCTGGCAGGCAAATGCCGAGGCGTCGAAGGCGGTGATGCGGTCGACGCCGCTCTTGCCTGCGAGCAGCGCCTGCCAAACCGCGTCGGTGGTATTGCCCACGGAGCAGATCAGGCCGATGCCGGTAATGACGACCCTACGCGTCAATTTGAATCGCCGCCCTTCTTACGTTTGACGTAGTTGACCGCATCCTGCACGGTGCGAAGTTTCTCGGCGTCCTCGTCGGGTATCTCGATGTCAAACGCCTCTTCCAGAGCCATAATCAATTCCACTCGCTCAAGAGAATTTCCGACGAGAGTGTCTGGAGTAAGTTCCATAAATGCCCGCGGTTCAGCGCTCTCGGACGGTCCCTCAGGGGCTAAAGCCCTCGACTTTTGTTGGCTCGTTGCGGCACGGCTAAAGCCGTGCCCTGCCAAAGCCATTGTATGAAGGACGATCCGGCCAAATTACTTGCCTGCTTTCGCGTGCTTACCGATGTAGTCGACGGCATCGGATACGGTGCGAATCTTTTCCGCGTCCTCGTCGGGGATTTCGATATCGAAGGCCTCTTCGAAGGCCATCACGAGCTCGACGGTATCGAGCGAATCGGCGCCCAGGTCATCGACAAACGAAGCGCTG
>Ga0181532_10005571_pt1 | contig 10654 bp, 8 predicted proteins | sample PEATcosm2014_Bin_33_FD_119768 | JGI IMG/M metagenome (GOLD analysis project Ga0181532, IMG submission 119768) | Peatland microbial communities from MTU Mesocosm Facility, Houghton, MI, USA - PEATcosm2014_Bin11_30_metaG | ecosystem: Environmental > Terrestrial > Soil > Wetlands > Peat | place... | reverse complement strand
AGACTGCGCGCTCTTCGTTCCTATCATTTCGCAGAATACTCAGGCGCGCATCGAAGGCTACTTCCGGCTAGAGTGGCACCTCGCGGACCAACGCACTCACCTAATGGGAAAAGGCCGACCATTTTTGGTACCTGTTTGCATCGACGATACGCGCGAGGATGCAGACGTCCCCGACTCCTTCGCCATCATCCAGTGGTCGCGCCTGCCCGCCGGGGAAACCTCGCCCGCCTTCGTCGAGCGCGTGGCGCGCTTGCTATCGCCCGGCCAGCGCACGGTTTCGACACGCCCACCCGCTGCGCACTCGATAGCATCGGCGAATAGCGCGATCCCCGAGAAATCCATCGTTGTGCTTCCGTTCGCCAACTTGAGTGCCGATAAGGAGAACGAATACTTCAGCGACGGCCTGGCCGAGGAGATCCTGAATTCCTTGTGCCAAGTCGAGGACTTACGCGTGGCCTCCCGAAACTCGGCATTTTCCTTTAAAGGCAAAAGCACGGAACTAAGCGAGATCGCAAACAAGCTGCGCGTCGCGAACGTGCTCGAAGGCAGCGTTCGTCGTGCCGGTAATCGGGTCCGCATCACGGTGCAACTGGTCGACGCCAGGAACGGTTTCCCGCTGTGGTCAGAACGGTACGATCGAGAGATGGCAGATATCTTCGAGACTCAAGACGAAATAGCCCGGGCAGTCACCGAGCGGCTCAAGGTTACGCTCGGCAGAGGTCCCACGCGATCGACGAACAATCTCCAAGCTTACGAGCTGTACCTCAAGGGGCGCCACTTCTGGCATCAGCGATCACAGCCCATGCTGCGCGCGGCGATCCAATATTTCGAGCAGGCTATCAAGCTCGATCCGCAATACGCACTCGCCTATGCGGGACTCGCCGACTGCCATGGGATTCTTCGGGCATGGGGATGGATGTCGGCGGAGGCCAGCCGGCCGCCGGCTCTCGCCGCCGTGACGCAGGCCATGGCCCTTGCACCAGCACTGTGGGAAGTGAATTTCGCGAAGGCTCTCTACATCCTTCACTTCGAACGCGCCTGGCACGAGGCGGAGCCGTATTTCGAGAAAACCATCGCCATCAATCCCCGGTCATCCCTTGCCCAGGTGTACTACGGGCTGTTCCTCGCTGCAGCAGGGCGCGCGGAGGATGCATCGAAGCAAGCGCGAGTGGCCTGTGAGCTCGACCCGCTATCGCCGATTGTTTTTGGCCACGCCTCCTCGACGCTATGCGCCGTAGGGCGTTTCGAGGCGGCAGAACGCACGGCGCAGCATGCACTGGAGCTGCAACCCGACTTTGTGTTGGGCCTCTCGAACCGTGGGCTGGCGCTTTGCGGCCTCGGACGCGACGAGGAGGCGATCGAGTCGCTGGAGCGAGGCGCCCTCCTTTCGCGCGCTCCCATCTGCGTCGGGTTCGTGGGCTTCGGTTATGCGCATGGCGGGCGAGACGAGGGCGCTCAGCGGCTGCTGCATGAGTTGGAGGATCGCGGCAATCGGGGTGAATACATCCCGGCATTTGCATCGCTGTCCATCTACATTGGTCTCGGCGAAGTGTCTGCGATTCGCGAAACGTTTGCGAGGGCCTTGGTGGAAACCGTGTCTCCGCTATCATTGTGCAGTGTCGGCCAATTTCTAGAGAGGTTCCGCATCGATCCCGAAATCGATCGTATGCACCGCGAGCTGTACGGGTGGTGATTCGCCCGTGGCCATGTCGACCATCCCCGCTCGCTGACTACCTCGTGCTCCAGTGCCGACTCACATCAACGCTTCCTTACTGAATAGCGGCGCCGCAGCCCACCCGTTTAATCGCCGAATGCGCTAGAGATATCGCGTTCCATCAAAGAGAGGAGCAGAATTTGGTAATAGACCTGTTGTAGGAAATAAACAATTATCCAAAGGGAAGCTACCATGCTCACCGCTGCAGCGATAGGGGATCTCAAACAGAGTCTCAGGGGCGCGCTTCTCAAGCCCACAGACGCCGGTTACGATGGCGCGCGCAAAGTCTGGAATGGGATGATTGACAAACGCCCTGCGTTGATTGCCCGATGCGCCGAGACTACCGACGTTAAGGCGTGCGTCGATTTCGCGCGTGAATATGACGTAGTTATTTCAGTTCGTGGCGGTGGCCACAATTTCGCGGGTAAGGCGGTCTGCGATGGCGGTCTGATGATTGATCTATCGCCCATGAAGGGTATCAAGGTGGACCCGACGCGGCGAATCGCGCGGGCCCAGACCGGTCTCAAGCTCGGTGAGTTCGATCGCGCAACACAGGAGTATGGGCTCGCTACACCGCTCGGGGTCGCCACCACCACCGGGATTGGAGGCCTCACGCTCGGCGGCGGCTATGGCTGGTTGGTCGGCAAGTATGGCTTAGCCTGCGACAACGTGACCTGGATCGAGACCGTAACCGCCGATGGCAAGATTCTGGAGTGCAGCGCGGAGCAGAATGCGGACCTGTTCTGGGGACTGCGCGGTGCTGGCGCGAACCTCGGCGTCGCGACCCAAATTGAGTACCGGTTGCACCCGGTGACGACCATCTATGGCGGACCCCTGTTCCATCCGCTGAGCGCTGAGTCGATGCGCTTCTACGATGGGTTCTCGAGCAACATTCCCTACGAGTTGACTACGCTTGGGGGCGCAACAATAGGTCCCGATGGAAAGCCCGCATTCGTAACCGCCGTTTGCTACTGCGGGTCGCCGGAGGAAGGCGAAAGACTCATCAAACCACTGAGAAGTTTTGCTCCGCCCGTCGTCGATTTGATCCAGCAGCGACCGTACCTCGAGATGCAATCTCTTTTCGATGCCGATCTTCCGCCTGGACGACGCTACTACAACAAAACGCACAGCCTTCGCCAATTTAACGACGGTGCGATTGACACGGTTCTGAGATTCACAGCGACGATGTCCCCGTACCCGTCCATGATCGGCTTTCAGCAGCTTCACGGCGCAGCCAGCCGAGTTGCCGCAAGTGCGACCGCATTTCCGCATCGCGACCCGCACCACGTCGTGTGGATCAGCCCTGTACAAGACGACCCAGCCAACGATGATGCGATGGTCCAATGGACACGAGAGTGCTGGAAAGCGATGAGCCCCTACGTGGATCAAGGCGTGTACGTGAATGCTCTGGACGATGCCGCGGAAGAAGGCGAACTACGAGTGCGGCAAGCTTATGGCACGAACTACGAACGCTTGAAGACGCTGAAGCAAAAGTATGACCCGACGAATTTATTCCGACAAAATGCCAATATTAAACCCGACTAGCGAGGTGGCGATGCATGTGGAATTTACCGTCGCGCTGCAATCCGCGCCCGGACAAATATCGGACAAATGCTTAAGGCAATGTCTAAATTATCATTGGTAAGTAATTGTTTTTATGGCTCCCCGGGAGAGATTGCTCGGCGCTGCGCGCCTCGTCCCTCGCTCACGCTCGGGATCGCAGTCGCTTGATGCTCAGGCGTCCAACTTGGACGGCTACGCCGCCCAAGTTGTCGAACTCGGCTTGTTGGTCTGTCGGGAGTTCGAACGAAGGCGCCGGGCGGTCAATGTCAGTTGACGGTCTTTGGACCCATTGAAAATTGGCTCCCCGGGAGAGATTCGAACTCCCGACCAACGGATTAACAGTAGCATTCGGCCCTTGCTGAGCCCGATCGAGGGCAAGCGAGGGCCTTTCATTTCAGTAGGTTACGCGATCCCCGATCACGCTCGATCATGCTCGGTTTTGGCGGGACGTTAGAGAGCCGTTAGACGGCGTAAACTGCAAAACAAATGAATAGCCCTAGGCCATGGGTAAGCGTCGCAACCTGCTGCGAGAAGGTCCTAACTGAGCGCGACGGCGTCCTGTCTGCGATCCGCATCGTGGACACGTTCAACGTCGAAGGTCCCATAGATGCCTTGCCGCCGCTCGCGGGCATTCCGGTTTCTGTGCTCATTGTCTTGAAGTCCGGCGACGTAGTCGGTGAGTCCCACATCTCGCTTTTTCTGCTATCCCCCGACGGAACTCGATCGCCGTTCCCCGAAAAGATGCCGGTAATGTTAGGCGGTGCGGAACAGGGGGCAAGCCTGGTTATAAATTTCTTTCTACCTCCACAGAAGCCCGGACTCTACTGGGTAGAAGTTCGATGGAATGATGAGTTGCTAACGAAGATCGCCGTCAAATTAGTGCTGGTACCCATACCATCTGAGGCGGCCCAGACGACGTCCCAGTAGTGATAATGGATACCTTCAGGGGAGAAACAGCGAAATTGTCCGTTACCCGGACGTTGACCACTATCTGCCCTAACGCCTGCACAAGGCGATCACGCAGTTCCTTATCATTCAAATGACCGTTCGAATACTCGGAAAAAGCGAGTTCGACTGCGGATACCAAGTCCTGAGCACTGCGCTGGCTGTCTTTGTGCATGTTCCAACTGTGCTCAACGAGCCAGTCCTCGAATTCATCGAGCGAGATCTGGTATTGCAGCAGGGCTGAGAGCTTTTGTCTGATTTCGGATTCTTGAATCATGACTATGGTCCGCATTGATAAGTGGGAACTACGCAGACGTTTCAACTGCGGGCGTTATTGGCAGCGTGTCAAGATTGGCGAACTTCAGGCCGTAATCACCGACACGCGCCACCCATCACCAAGCAAATCCGGCCAGCCACATTGTACACAGAGTCAGCATATCTCTTACCGAGATTTGAATAACCATGAAATTGCTAGGGTTCATCAATACTTACGGCCGAACGGTAGCATAGGGGGGTACGGCCGTCCTGACCCAAAGCGTCTTTTCGAGAAAGGCGTCATATATCGACTCGATGAGTCGTACGTTCCCAGAACCGTATTTTCAAAGCTGAGATTTGCCATAAATCGATTTAGAGCAAATGCATGTAGGTTCTAGCCAACCATCGGCAGCCGTAACGCGCGTTTTGCCGCTGCCTTTCTCGCCCTCCGCCGCAGCCACGCGTGCACGTTAGTCATGTCGTCTAGTGGCTGGCTCTTCTGCGCTTCTTGGGCATGAGCCACATTGTGATCGAGGCTTGAGTGTCCGGCGACGAGTGTCCGGCGCATATTTCACTGATCGCCTCCAAACGCGATCAGAGGTAGGTTACCGGGATGAACTGAAAATCGCGGACACCCAACATGTTGGCGGTCAACTCCTGCGTCAACTTCGGCGTTCCGAAGCGCCTGGACAGATGATCTAAGGAACGCCACGGCTGGGTGTAAGATGAAAGTTGATCGGTAGCGTTGCGCTCGTAACCACCGGCTTTCCACCATTACAGCCTGGAAAAAATAATTCGTCTGCGACCATTTGAGTCGCCGCTTTATCAAGACGCGGAAATCCGCTAGAAGATTGCACCTCAATACTGTCTGTGATGGGGCGCCCATCGGTCTCAAGAGTGAATCTGACCAAGACCCGCCCCTCTTCCCCCGCTCTCTTGCTGGCATCCGGATAGTAGTCCTCGGCACTCGGCCCTTTGTAAGGCCAGGGGCCGGCATCTCGAAATTGCACATTCGCGCAATGCCGTTGGATCTCTGCAGCCGTCAGGGGTACGTCGGCGCCCCCTATCGGCGGTGTGATCGCTGCCCGTGTAGCAATTTGTGGTGGCGAGGCTGGAGGCTTCGCGTACGCCGCCGACGGCCAGTTAGACGCTCGCATGGTGCACATCACGTCAAAGAGGTAGCTATCCAGTGTGCCCCCCTGTGCGGCTACGGCCGTGGTAAACCAACGGTCTTCCCCTACTGCCTGGTAATAGATGAGGCCGTAGCCTTTTTTGCAATCCGCGCTGATGACTTGCGCCAGGTAAAATTGCGTCGTCCCAGGGTCATACCGCAAACGCACTATACATTGCACAATCTTTCCATTCTTTGCGTCGGCCGAGTCCTGTATCGTGCATGAGTCGGTCTTGTACGCCGCTGTACTACGGATTTTATTCTCCGTTACGGTGGCGACTGTGATCCAGGCTGGATTTGCCGCCTGCGCGGCACCGCACGCGAGCAGCAGCGCCAGAATTATTGTTTTCTGCATTCCCTAGCCCCCTGGGTTGGTCCGCGCTGGCCTCCAGTTTACTGCCGCTTTGTCAAGAAAGAGATTAAGCGTTTGCTGCGATCAAAGAGATTATCAAAACAACACATCTCTTTGTGTACTCAAGTGGCCGTAGGCGCCTATATTTTGCTCCGAGAAAATCTACGTCAGGCTGGTACGCATAGGAGGAGGGACTGTGAACATCAAAACGCACTTGAGCACCGGGGAATACCTGGCTTGCGGCATTAGACCGGATCTATCCGGTCGGGTGAAGCTGCCTCCAAATTTGTGGGGCCTCGCGGCCCCCGGTGAGAGATGCTGCAACTGCGAAAAGACCGCAATCGGGCATGCCACTTTGAAACGCATTGGCGCAATGCCACGGACATGAGTTGTTAGTCAGCAAACAGGAGGATTTATGCACGCCGCCGGACAGCATCCGGCGACCTCGCGGCGATGTGGCCATACAATGCCCGGATCATATGACCACAGAAACAGAAAGGCTGTGCCGCGAGCTTAGACTTTTTCGCCTTCCGCCGCATCCACAGGAGCGCGTCGAGCACGGGTGACAAATTCCGTCCGGGCGTCAGCGCGCTTTCTTGGCGTTGGTCGTTTCTTGGTGACTGCCAGGCACTACTGATTCGGCTGTTTTCAAGAATTCCTCGACGGCGCGCGATGTAATGGCGAGCAGACCAACGACGTTGACGCACTCAACCCCCAACTTAGGGTCAGGGTAGAAAACCGGGTCACTGGCGGCTCCCTTGTTGAGCAACACGCCGGGCGCCAATGCGCCGTTATGAGTCACGGGATTCCGAAACAAATCGTAGACGGCTTTTATTTCGGTCTCGCTAAGTGATTGACCGTAAAGTGTGCTGTTGAAGATAAACAGGTGTTTGAAGCCAGCTCCATCGATCCGGCGGCGTTTGCCGTCAATCACAACCGAAAAATCTCGATTACCTCGATAATACGATCCGATCGAATCGGCGACGGCGAATAGCAGAGTGGCAGCCGGATAACCGTGAAAGCTGCTCGGTGTCTTACCCTGCGTAGTCGGGGTCTCGACCGCCACCTTTGCAATGGCCACGAACTCCGGCAACGATTCCCGAAGCATCGATACAAGATCTCGGTGGAATGCCATGGCCGGATTATAGCCCTTACTTTGTAGTCGCTCCTCCCACCGCAGTCACACGTGCGCGTCGATGAGCGTGTCGATCCGCTGGCGCTTTCACTTCCTTGCCATGCCATGCCGGCGAGCGTGAGGGGCCGCGCGGCTTTCACGGCTAGGCGAATATCCGGCGAATATGCACAGAAATGGAAAGGCCGCCCCGCGCCTATGGCGGGGCCTTATTGTGCGCAGGAATTGGTATCGGTTTCACCTACTTCCGCCCGAGCAGCTTTGCCATATAGACGTTGTTCGCGTGCATGCTGTTCAGCTCAGCCTCCAGCGCCTCGATCATCTGGTTGGCAGTAGTAAGTTGCGCGATAAGATCACTCACGCAAGACCAAGTTCCGGGCGTCGTGTTGGTGGCGGTCCAATTGATCACGGCGGTTGGCACTTCGGTATCTTGCACGGTGATCGTATCTCCGTTCTGCGTGCTGCTGTCATTATGTTGGCTATAGACGGAACCGCTGTAACCCATATCAAAATTCCAGCCAACGATCTGACCTTGGGGAGTCGTAGTGAAAGAGACGGCAACCACAAACGTGCCCTCGTTGGCGCTCGAAAATCCGCCATCGGTCATGGAAAAATCCCAGAAGAGCGGCGTAATGGACGCGTTCGTTAAGCCGCCCTCCAATCCTACGCTCAGCGTCGCCACTCCGACGATGCGTGGAATGCTGCTAAGAGGCGGTGCCCCGGTGCCGGTGACGGCCGTCATGGGCGCACCTTGGTAGATGAGCGTATTGCACTGCTGCGCGTGCGCGCACACGCCCCACAGCAACATCAGCGCCATCGCCCACTTGGAAATCGCGTTCATTTGATGCCCCCACACTTGCCGCGTCACCACCGGCCGAGTAACGCCCCGGGGCATTGCGCGCCTCAATTCAAATTCAGTCAATACGCGGAACCTGCGATCGGTTAGGGGTCCACGCGGCAATATCGCCCGGGCTTCCTGGGCGGTCGATTGTCGGCGGCCCGCTTGTAGGGTACGCCATCGAGTATCAACAGTCGGCGGTCCAGACGAGCCTCCTGTCGGCGCATCCACACGTGCGCGTCAATCAGGTCGTCAATCGGCTCGCGCTTCTTTGCCATGCCGCGAGCGTGCCGGACGGAGATTTTCGCAGCGAGACAAATAATGGGTGGATTCATCTATATATTCATCTATACACTCGACGCCGGACGGTATTGGATTAAAGATGCGTCTGAAAATGAGGATGATTAACAAATGTTCAATCCCAAGCCACAATACGAAGTCGTTCAGGACGCGCTGCCGATCCGGGATTTCAAGGACTACTGGGAGGAGTTTGTTGTCCGCCCGCCCTATCAGCGAAAAAGTGTCTGGTCGAAGAAAAAGAAGCAGGCGCTGCTCGACAGCCTCTTCCGCCGCTACTACGTGCCGCGCATTGTCATCCGCGAGGTCCGTCGGGACTCAACTAAGACTGCCCGCGAGGTGATCGATGGTCAGCAGCGGATCACGACCGCAAAGGAGTTCCTCGCCGACGAGTTGCCGTTGCCCGACACCCTAGCGGACATCGATGCTTCTCTGCCGGGGGCAACGTACTCGACCATGCCACCCGAATTGCGCCGGTTCGTGGACCGGGAACTCAAGTACAACGCGGACATCGTCAAGGGCATCGAGGACCCAAAAAACCGCGCCCACCAGAAGATAGCGGCGGAAATTTTCTGGCGCTTGCAGCAGGGCGAGACGCTGACCTACATGGAAATCGCGCATTCCAGGCTTGCCAGCCTGACGCGCAATTTCGTCGAGAAGTACGCCGACGACATCACGTTTGACTTTGCCAGGTACGAACCCGTCGATTCCAACCCGAACAAGCACCCGTTTTTCAACGTCATCGAGCGCAATAACGACCGCATGCAGCATCTGGCATTGTTGACACGGTTTCTGATCTTCGAGGAGAACGACGGACCGGCCGAAATCCAGAATGCCGACGTGATGGAATACATCGACAAGCACCAGGCTGACGACGGCATCGGCAACTACAGCTTCGAGCAGACCCAGACTGCGAAAGACGTGTTGCGGATAATGCGCGCCTTTCACGAGGTGTTCAAGGACGACCCGATGCTCGCGGGCGGCAGCGGCGGGATGAGGGAACTCCGCACAGAGTATTTCATCATCTCCATTTACCTCCTGCTGCGCCACCTATTGAAATTTTACGTCTGGGACAAAGCGGAGCGCGAGATGTTCCGCCAATTTACGCTCGACTTCCACCAGCGTTGGAACAACGACAAAGAAAGCGATGCGGACATCCAGGCCTTCTCCAACAAGCGACAGCAAAGCACAGCGGAGATTCAGGTACGGCATCAAATAATCCGGCAAGCGTTTTTCGACTATGCGAAGAGCAAGGGCGCAGTTCTGAAAACTAAAGACGACCGGCGCGTCTTCAGCGAGGGTGAGCGCATCGCCATCTATCGCAAGGAAAATGGGCGCTGCTCGAAATGCATGGCGGAGGGCAAGCCCGACAAGGAATGCGTCGTTCCATGGTCGGAGTACGACGCCGATCACGTCATCCCGCATGCCCGTGGCGGCCAGACAGACGTCGCCAATGCGCAACTGCTTTGCCGACACCACAACCAGCAAAAGGGCGCGAAGATGTAAAGATTACCGGATACGAGCGCGTCGTCGTCCGCAACGGACAACTCAGACTCTACTTCGCGGGCTGCGCCAGCATAATTGTTTTCTGCATTCCCTGCCTCCCTGGCGGCAGTTTCACTTCTTCAATGCTGCGATTTCGGCCTCCAATATTGAGATCTCCCGATTCGCACGCCAACTGCTGCGCGAGTGAGTCAGCGCGTTCCTTCCAGCCCACGCCCTGCCACTGCCAGTAGGCCTGCCAGGACTCAAGCGCGGCCACCTGCGCAGCCAGCGGGTTAATGGGCGGCGGCGGCTGACAGGTCCAGGTGCCTGCGCTTGCGCTTAAGCCGGTGATGGTGGCGTCATGCGGCACGCTCGGATAGTCCTGGTAATACGATCCCACGGCATCACCGGCTTGCGTGCTGCTGGCAAAGATTCGCCAAGTGGGCGCGTTTTCCTCATAGTTCACCTGAAAGCTGCAACCGGTGATAATGCCGTTCTCATCGGTGGAGAACGTGAACCGCACCCCTGCCGAATAGGTGGCAGCTGTGTTGAGCTGCGTACTCTCGGTGGGAAAGCTCCACGCAGACGGTATGACCACGAGATTCACCGCATTCGCCGGCAGCGGGGCTGAGAGCGTCACGGTGTCCGCCAGAGGGATAAGAGTCACCGGGTTCGGCCCCGTCGTGAAACGAAGTGAACGGCGCGCCCTGGTACACCAGCGTCGTGCAGGTCTGCGCGTGCGCCGCCCCCGACCGCCAACGTCCACTTGGATATCGTGTTCATGATGCCCCCGCATGGATTCTTCTTGTTGCGTCGTTCGACCGAGCGACGCCCGCGGACATTGCGCGCCGCAAATCAACAGCAGTCAAGGATATCCGCGCACGACTACATAGTAGCCATTT
>Ga0181532_10005570_pt1 | contig 10655 bp, 2 predicted proteins | sample PEATcosm2014_Bin_33_FD_119768 | JGI IMG/M metagenome (GOLD analysis project Ga0181532, IMG submission 119768) | Peatland microbial communities from MTU Mesocosm Facility, Houghton, MI, USA - PEATcosm2014_Bin11_30_metaG | ecosystem: Environmental > Terrestrial > Soil > Wetlands > Peat | place... | reverse complement strand
GCCGGAGCGGGAACGCTGGCGCTGACCGTGGTCGACACTTGCTGCGGCACCACGACGCCCGCCGCCAAGCTCGGCACGCACCACATCCCCGTCGACAAGAATCTCGATCCCGCGTGGGTCGAGGGACTGTTCACTCGGGGACACACGAAGATCTATTCCGGCGAAGAGCTGACATGCATTGGTATGCCGATCGGAGGGATCTGTGCGGGGCAGCTCTACCTTCGCGGCGACGGCACGCTGGCCGAGTGGGGGATCTTCAACGTCGACCGCTTTACGGGTTATGGCGACAACTGCTACCGGACCTACACTCCCCCTTCTCCCGTTCAACAGGGCTTCGGCCTGTCGGTGACTCCGCGCGGCGGTCAAACGGTTTACCGTTCTCTCGACAAGCATGGGTTCTCGAAGATCGAATTCATCGGTGAGTATCCGATCGGCAAAGTCCACTACCGGGGAGATGAAAACCATCCATTGCCGGTTGCAGTCGCACTCGAGGCGTTCAGCCCCTTCGTCCCGTTGAATGCGCGGGATTCAGGAATACCCGGCACCATCCTTCGTTATCGTGTGCAAAACACCACGGACAAACCGCTTGACGTGGCTTTCGGCGGCTGGATTCAGAACCCGGTCGGTCAACGCCACGTGGCGCGTTACACGGCCGTGCGGCAAAACCGGATCGTGCACGCGCCCGGCCTGACCAGCTTGCTGATGAGCATCAAAGAGACACCTCCGCCAAAATCTGTCGAGGTCAGGGTGCCCGAAGTCTTTGCCGACTTCGAATCCGGTACCTATGGCCACTGGAAGAAAACGGGAACCGCGTTCGGCGACAAGCCTGCGGAAGGGACTCTCCCCTCTCAGCAAAAGGTAAGCGGTTTTGGCGGCAAGGGGCTCGTCAACACGTTCTTCGGCGGCGACGGGAGCACGGGAACGTTGACGTCGCCCGAGTTCACAATTCAGCGGCACTACATTCAGTTCCGCATCGGAGGCGGAAACCGTCCGGGCAAAGCGTGCATCAACCTGCTGTCCGGCGGCAAAGTTATTCGGACGGCGACCGGGAAGGATAACGAGAAGCTCGACTGGGACTTCTGGGAGGTGAGCGATCATCTGGGACAAAAGGCGGTGATCGAAATCGTCGATCAGGCGACGGGCGGATGGGGACACATCAACGTCGACGACATTGCGTTTGCCGACGCGCCGCCCAGCCAGATGAAGCTGCCCGCGCTCGATCAGCAGCCCGACTTCGGCACGCTGGCGCTGACACTGCTCGATGAGACGGCGTCCGGCTTTGCTTCGCAATTTGAAATCTTTCGGAAAACGGGAGCGATGCCGGATCGCGCCGAGCCGCCGCAATCATTCGAATTCCCGCTCGGGAGTTCCAATCACGACGCGGGACTCGTAACGCGATTTTCGCTCGAGCCGGGGGCGAGCAAGGAAATCACCTTCCTGCTCACCTGGCACTTTGCCGGCGGCGACCACGGGCGGATGTACGGTAACTGGTTCGACAGTGCGTTGAGTGTGGCGAAATACCTGCACGACAACTTCGAACGGCTCACCAGCCTGACCCACGCCTTCCACCAGACGTATTTCGACAGCACGTTGCCGCGTTGGCTGTTGGCGCGGCTCATGATGCCGATTAGTACACTGGCGACCAATACCGTGCAGTGGCGGCGCAACGGCCGGTTTTGGGCGTGGGAGGGGGTCGGCTGTTGCGATGGGACCTGCACGCACGTTTGGAACTACGCGCAAGGGGTGGCCCGACTCTTTCCTGAACTCGAACGCAGTGCTCGGATCATGCAGGATCTCGGAGTCGGCTTCGATCCTCGAACCGGGCGCGTGGGCTTTCGCGGCGAAAACCCGTCGCAGCCCTATGCGGCCGACGGCCAGTGCGGCACCGTGCTGAAATGTTATCGCGAGCATCTGATGTCCAAGGACGGACGTTTCCTCCAAGAGCACTGGCCAAAGATCAAACAGGTGATGGAGTACGAGATCGGCCGGGACCAGAACGGTGACGGCGTCATCGAAGACAAGCAGTGGAACACCTACGATCTCGATTTCATCGGTCCGAACACGTTCATCGGGGCGCTGTATCTGGCCGCTCTTCATGCCGCGGCCAAAATGGCCGACTTGCAGGGGGACCGGCCGTTTGCCGCCCGCTGTCGGGAGATCGCCGCCAAGGGGAGCGATTGGACGGTCGAGAACCTGTGGAATGGCGAATACTTCGAGCAGCACATTCCCCGGGGAGCGTCGCCCCAACATCAGTACGGCGCCGGTTGCCTGGCCGATCAGCTTTTCGGACAGACCTGGGCGTACCAAGTCGGGTTGGGCCTCCTGTACCCGTCAGAGACAATCCGCACGGCGTTGAAGTCGGTCTATCGCTACAACTGGGCGCCCGACGTCGCGGCGCAGAGCAAGGCCTATCCGCCGCAGCGCTGGTTCGCGCGGCCGGGCGATGCCGGTTTATTTACCTGCACGTGGCCTAAAGGAGGCCGGATGGCGGATCCCGTCCTTTACCGCGATGAAGTCTGGACAGGGATTGAATATCAAGTTGCCTCCGCCCTGCTTCACCAAGGCTTGATCCGCGAAGGCTTGAGCGTTCTGCGGGGAGTGCATGACCGTTATGACGGCCGGCGGCACAACCCGTGGAACGAAGTGGAGTGCGGCGACCATTACGCCCGGGCATTAGCAAGCTGGGGCTGCCTGGTCGCCCTTTCCGACTTCTTCTACGACGGTCCGGCCGGCCGACTCGGCTTCGCCCCGCGCTGGCAAGCCGACGATTTCAAGCTCTTTTTTACCGCGGCCGAAGGTTGGGGAAACTTGCGGCAGACGCGCCAAAAGCAGTCGCAGACCAACAGCTTTGACGTTAGACACGGCACGGTCAGACTACGCGAATTGGTGTTTGAACTCCCGAAAGGAGTCAAACAATCGACGGCCCGCCTGCAAGTGAACGGGCGAACGCCGTCCCACCGGTCAACCCAAGTGGGACGGCGCGTGCAGATCACGCTCGACGAATCGCTCGTTGTGCAGACCGGAGAAACCTTGAGCGTGATCCACACGTGGACAAGTCCGACGTCCGCCGGTCATTAAGTTATCGCGGCCGACCCGAGCGGTCACCTCTCGCCCGGTTTTCGAGGCGGCTGCCGCCGCGGCGGTTGGCGGGCGGGCGCTCTCTGTTGAGTCTGCGGACGCCCGTTGGTAGTTGCGTGCTGGGCACCACCCTGCGTGTGATTAGCCGCCAGCGACGACTTGGGAACTTCCATCTTCATCGGGCCCTTACCGCCTTCGCGGGCGCCGCGGGCTTCGAGCTGGCCGCGCCGCTCGTTGGCCAGGTGCTGCTCCCGCACGGCTCTGTGGATTTCTTGGCGTCGGGCGGCATTAATCCGCTCGAACCGCATTCCGCCGCCGCGACCTGCTAACACGTTGATGTGCATGGCCAGCATGGGGCCACCGCCGCCCAGACGAACCATGGCAGCATACGTCCGCACGGGCCGTGCTTCGGGATGACCAATCCGGAACCGGTAGTCGCCCACGATCCGCTCGTGCCAACGCGGATCGCCGCGGTAGTGCCAGTTGTAGTAGGCAAAGCACGGGTCGTAACCGTAACGGCCATGGAATGCAAACCAAGGGTAGATCCCGATCCCAACATAGGCCGGGCCGTAGTAATCGCCAAAGCAATAGCAACCGGGCCGACAGAAGAGGCAGCCGGTGCAGACGCCAAAGTCCATCGCGACAACTGGCGTGTAGACAAATCCCGGCCCGATCACGACTCCCGGCCGGAAGTAAACGGGCGCGAAGATCACGCCGCGTTGCTCCATCGTATAGTCCCAATGTCCATCGACGAAGACATAGCCCGGAGGGGTCCAAACGTAGTGGGCGGGGACCCAGATCCAATTCGGATTGGCGGCCGCCCAGAAACCGGGGCGCCACGCGTAGTGCTCGTGCCACCACGTCCAATGTCCGGGAATCCAAACGTAGTCTGGAGAGGGTGCAACGCCGACAGCACCTTGCTCGAGAGTGTCCGGCGGCTTTTGCGGCAAATACGTGACCTGGGTCACGTCGTTTTTGCGCCAGAAACCGGAGACCCATTGAGATCCGCCGTCGGCCTGCGTCCAGTACCCGGGGACCCATTCGACGCCCGCCGGCATGGCCCGCCAAATCCCGCTGGTCCAGGCGAACTTTTGCTGGTCGGCCTCATAGCTCCAATAGCCGGCGATCCACACGACGTGGTCCCCGGCGGGCTTTTGTTCGGGCGGCATTTCTTCGACCGGGTCCGGCGGCTGCTTCGGCACGATCGGACTCGGCGTCGCATTGAAGACGACGGGTTGAGCAAACGCCTCATGGACGGCTCCCCGCGTCAGGACTTCCGTATTGGGATCCGTGCCACCGCCCGCTTCAGTCGCCGCTTCCGTAGGGGGCGTGGGGTTCTGCGGCGGAAAGAGTTCCGGTGCGGAGCCAGTATTCTGCGGTGATGCCGCGGCATTCTGCGGCGACGCGAAGTCCTGGGCCGAAACCCACGTCACGCAAAGCGTGGTTGCAAACACAATGGCGATGACCGAAGCCACCACGAGACCTATGACACGACGCCCCTTCATCGGCACGCTCCTTTGCCCGATCGCTGCCACGCTTTGATGTACGATTTTGGCCCCACGCTCGGTCCATCGGCCTAGAAATCGAGCGGGACCTCCGTTTGTCCGACAAACGGCCCGGAAGGGTAGCGAAAGTCCACATTTCTCGGAAGATCGCTCTTCCGTCGATTTTATGGAATTTTTTCCATGATTCCGGAGATTTGTTGCGACGTTTTAGGGGCGCCCGGCAACTTCGACAGGCGAATTCGGGAATACGTTTCATTGCAGATTCGTCTCACAGATCGCCGGCGCATGTCGACGGGTGTTCAGATCGAGCTGCCGGACGTACGCTGGGGCAGTATCGTTTCCGAGGAGCGTTATAAACCCATCGCGGCCTCGCCCATCAGTTTGGAATTCTGTCGCAGTTCGGTGATCGCTCGTCCGTGAAGCACAGGGCAATCGAATGGAGATTCTTTGTGGACTCGTCGGAGTGGTCGTCGTTCTGTTCGTCGTGGCAGCCATCGGCCACGGGTTGTGGACGTTTGCCGCTTGGTTGATTCGCGGGGCCGACACTCCGCTGCCACTGGGCCACTGCCCGGTGTGTGCGACGCCGATTCGTCGCGATGGGTCCTTCTGCAGTGCGTGTGGCTTTAAGCTTGGTGAGCCAAAGCGTGCGACGCTGGACGCCGATCTGGAGGCGACTAAACGCCAGCTAAACCGCCTGGCGGACAGCGGTCGAATCTCCCGCTCGTTATTCAATGAAGTCTTGGAGGGAATTCGACGAGACGGCTTAGTGCGCGAGAGAGGAAGCCTAAAACCCGATACCGATTTTGGCGTGAGGCGGTCAGTCGAACCGCAGCGGACAGCCGACAAACCGCCTGAGAGCACGACTCCTGTCGAGACGATGCCCGTCGTCCCCGTCGCGCCAGCGGAACCGATCGAACTAGCCAAACCGGTCGATATAGCTGAGCCAATCGAACTGGCACAGGTAGTCGAACCAACTCAGCCAGTCGAACTGATCACCGTGGCGGCCGCAACAGAACGACCAACCGCTGTGAGCTCCGCGGAATCAACCGTGCCGGTCCGGTCTCGTGGCCTGGCGGACGTTTTACACGCCTTCATGGAAGAGAAGAACATCCGATGGGGCGAGCTTGTCAGCGGTTTGTTGATCGTCGGCAGCTCGGTCGGCTTGGTGATCAGCCTGTGGGCGACCCTCAAGGAGGCGATCCCCTATTTTCCGGTCGCCGTCTTTGTTGCCGCGACGGCCGCCATGCACGGAGCCGGGCTGTATACCCTGCGAAGTTGGCGGCTCAAGACGACGAGCCGCGGATTGTTGATCATTTCGACGTTGCTCGTGCCGCTCAATGTCTTGGCAGCCATCCTGCTCAACGACCGAAAACCGGTCTACGAGGCGGTCGACTTTGCGGCGGTCACATTGGGTCTGGCCGTCCTGGCTGCGATCGTCTTTTCGGCCGCGCGGGTCTTGAATCGACGCAATCCATGGCCGATGTTCATTGCCGTGACGGGAACGGCCGTCGGGACGTCCCTGATCGGCCGGCTGACGGTGCCGGCGGGGCCTGAATGGCGAACGCTGCTGTTGTTCGCGATGCCTTTTGGATCGTTCCTGTTCGGAGCCGTGGCTCAAGTGGGCCGCCTCGCCGCGGGGCGACATCTTTCGACGGGACGAACGGCCCAGTCGTTTCGATTTTTTGGAATCGGCCTGTTTTCCCTGGTGATTGCAGCGGCCCTCTTGGCCTGGAAATCGGGCGACGTGCTTGGAACGTTGTCGCAGCTTTCCCCCGTGGTGAGCGTGCTGGCGACGACAATCACCGCGGCGGGCCTGGTGATTCAGCAACGCACGGTGGCATCGCGGGACGCCGGCTTCCGTACGGCGGGAACCGCGATCGCCCTGGGTGGCGGACTGCTCGTCATGGCAGCGGTCATCCTCGCCTGGCCTCGGCCCGATCTGTTGATCGAAGTCGGACTGCTCAACGCCGTGGCCTTCTCGATGCTCGGCTGGTTTGCCGCCATGCCCGCGCTCCATCTCTTCGCCACCTCGTCGTTCTCGTTGGCCTGTCTCATCGGTTTTCACTGGGCCTCCGGCCGGATCTCAGTCGCCTCGGCCACCAGCGCGCGGTTGTCCGAATTGTTGTTGGAGGCTCGGTCCGCCTTCATTCTGGCGCTGCTCTCGCTGATCGCCGACGGCGCTGGATCGGTGCTCGCCCGGACAAAAGCCAAACTTCACGCGGTCGGCTATTTCGCCAGTGCCATCTTACAGGCCGGGGTCGCCGTCGCGATCGCCGCATTCGCCGTCCTGAACAAAGTCCCCGATCAGAATTTCGCGACGGCCGTCTTCCTGGTGCTTGCCCTGCGATGGCTGATCGCCGCATGGTGGATTCGCCGCGAGTACGCCAGTTGGATAGGGGCCGCGCTCCTCCTGGCCGCCCTCGCGCACGGATTGGGCATGAACTCGGCAGTGGCGGCGACGCTTGAAGCCCGCGGTTTGCATCCGGTTGATCCCTGGACGATGGCTTTGCTGCTGCATTCGACGATTTGTGTTGCCTATGCCGGCATCGCCCGCTTCACGCGTGGACAGGCCGACGCCGCCGAATACGACCGTGCGTTGGTCTTTCCGCTGAGCGTGGCGGCCGTCGCCGTCGCCGCGCTGGCGATCCCCGCCATCCTGAGTGTGTCTGACGACCGCTTCCTCGCACACGGGGGTTACGCCTTCTGGACGGCCGCCATCTGGTTTGTCGTGGCAATCATTCATGGCGCGCCTTCTTTAGCGGGCGCCGCCCAGGCGGTCGGGACCATCGGCGTCGTTTACGGCGTGATTGGGTACTGTCGAACGCAGGACTGGTGGAGCGGAAGTTACGTCGAACCGCTGCACCTTAACTGGCAGTTGAGTGCCCTGGCCGTCTGGAGCGGATTGTGGATTGCCGTGCGGCGTGCGGCTCGTCGATTTCCCGCTCTGTCATGCGTTCTAAAAGCCGAGCCGACGACAGTTGACCGGATCGTGCTGGGGGCGGTCGTCGCGGGACTTGCCGGAACGTGTGTGGCCGGAACCCTTCCGGGAGTTTTCGCCGAGATGGCGGCTGCCGGGAACACTCCCTCCGGATGGCTGGCATTCTACGTCGTCGCGCTGCTTCCGTTCGGACTCGCCGCCATTCTTACGGCGTCACACGCGATCTTTGAGAAGGTCTGGAAAGAAGCGTCGATTGTGGCGATCGGCTGTTCGATCGTATGCGTGGCGATCCTCACCGCGGTTCCCGGCACCGATTTCTGGCCGGGTTTTCCGAGCCCCTACGGCCATGGCTGGGGGGCCGGAGCTTGGGCCGCCTTGGGTCTGACCGCGCTGGCGATCGTCGCCGCACATTGGGAACGTTCGACCAAAGCCACGTTGGCCGGTATCACGCTGACCGCGGCCGCGCTGCCTTTCCTGATCGCCTGCCGCTGGGACGACGAACGTGCCACGGCATCCGCGCTGCGCTGGACGTGGGCGCTGGTCGCTTTGGCCGTCGCCATTTTGTGGGTTTTGCGCGGGCCAATCGCGGCGCTCAGCCGGCGGCTGCGGTTGTCCGTGTGCGAATCGTTGCGGTGGACCAATGGCTCTTACGTTCGCAACGCGCTGGTCGCTCTGAGCGGCCTTTCGATACTGGCCGTCACGGTCCGAAACACGTGGTGCCTTGTCGGCACCGGAAAATTGACGGCGGGTCCGCTCGCGGGTTCGTTTTTCGCTCGCATCGGACCGGCGGAATCGGATGCGGTTCCGCTGGCAGTCTTGGCTGCCTCCTTCATCCTGTACTTGATCGCCGAACGGAAAACCTTGTGGGGAATGTCGGCCACATTCTTGGCCCAATCGGCGTTTGGACTTGTTGTCTGTTACTCGGTCGCCCTGTCGTCGCAGCGGGCCGCGTTTGCCGACTTCGTTCGGTTTTTGCAGGAAATGGGACTCTCGGCCGGAGTCGCCGCTATCTTTTGGCTGGCCGTCGAACAGCTTGCCGTCCCGCGGTCCCCCTCGCCGAATGCCGATGGACGACCGCTGCGAACGGCGGTTTTAACTCAGCTCGTTCTGGCGGCGATCCTCACCTTACTTCTAACGGCAGGCGCCTCGTACGGTCTTTGGATGTCGCCGGCGCCCCTCTTGAATTCGGTCCACGCGTGCGGGTCGCCCCTGGCTTGGAGCCTGCTCGCGTTGGCTGCGGGCGGCTGGTGTCTGTACCGACGAGACGGCTGGCCTCGCTCGGTCATGGGCCCGGCCGTGGTCTGTCTGGCGGCCGCGGCGCCGTGTGCGGCCGCTTCTCTCTCGGCGTGGAATCTGCCTGCCAATTGGCTCTCATTCCATACGGCGATCGCCGGTTGGTGCGGGTTGATCGGAGTGGCGGCCGGCGGTGTTGTAATGCGACAGATTCGAGTTCGTCGCGAAATCAACATTGGAGAAGCACGACCGGGCCAAAGCAGTTCGGCAGTGGCAGGGGGTGCGTTGGTCGTCGCCGACTGGACGTTGCTGCTTACGCCGTTGATTGTCCTCTTTGTTTTCAAAGGAGAGTGGAGCGACCCGCTGCGTCCCTGGTGGTCCGCGGGAGCGGCGCTGTGGCTTTCGCTCTGCACGATCATCTTGGCGGCCTGCGCGACCAGCCGGCGGCGCGCCTACCTCTCGCTTGGTTTTGCCACACTGGGCGCTGTCTTCATCGGATTGAGGCCGTGGCTGGGTCTCGGCCCGGGACCGAGCGACCAGGACGGGCTCGATCTCGTTCACATCATCGTTATCGGCGCGGCGGTCCATGCGCTGATCTGGTCCGCGATTGAAATCTTCTACGAGCGCCGGCGGCAGCCTCTCGATAAGCCGGCCTTTCTGCCGCCGCCGCATCATGTCGTCGCCCTGCTGGGGACGGTTGTCGTCGGTTTTCCGGTGCTGGCGCTCGCCGTCCAACGTCTGCTGGCCTCCCCTCCGCAAACGGTCTTCGCAATCGCGCCGGCAACCGTGCTCGGTTGGTCGGCCATTGCGCTCGTGGCTCTGTTGTCGCTCGCCTCACTTTGGGAACGCAGAGCCAAACACGGTTTTCCGCTGCTTTACGCGCTGGGCCTGATCGCGATCGCGACGTATCTCGACCGGTTGGATCTTCCACGGCAACAATTCGTCATTGTCGGGACCTGTTCGGCCGCTGGATATGTCGTCCTCACTGGTGGCTTGTGGGTAATGCGTGGGATGCTGCGGCCGATCGGTCACCGTTTGGGCATGGCACCGGCAGACACGGTCGAAGATCGCATTCATCGGTGGCTGTCGACCGTGAATCTGGTCGCCAGCGTATTGGTAATCGTCACTGGATTCTGGATCGTTTTGACGTTCGCGGAACCCGCGCATCGCATCGCAGCCGCACTGGCGACGCTCGCATCGGCGGCCGGAATGGCACTGTTGACGACCGGACCCAGAAGACGACACATGCAAACGGACGCGCTCGTGGTCGGAGCGATTGCCTCCGTGCAAATCGGTTGGGCCTTGATGGACGTCGGCCCATTACCGCACGAAGAGCTGCGACGTTCCATCCGCATGATGGTGATGCTCGCGGCCGCGGCGTTCATTTACGGCGTTCCCCTCGTGCGCTTGTTACCGGCTGGGAGCTCGTGGTTCCTTTCGATTCGTCGAGTCGCGGTGGGAGTCGCGTGCGCAGCGATCGTCTCCCTCGGACTGATTCTCGTCTTCGAGTTCCTCTCGTTTGATCCGTCCGCCGGAACCGCCGTCACCACGGCTGAAAGCGTTGTGGTTGCCGTCGCGCTAGCGGGACTGGCGGCCGGTCTCATCTCCCTGGCCCTGCTGCCCGGTCGCGATCCGTTTCTGTCGACGGAGAAGCAGCGATTCCTCTACGTCTACGGCGGCGAAGCGGTGGCCGGCTTGCTGTTTGGCCATCTCTATTTGACGAATCCGCAGCTCTTCCACCACCTGTTGCAACCGTATTGGCCGCTCGTCGTCATGGCGATTGCGTTCTGCGGGGCGGGGATTTCGGAGCTTTTCGCCCGGCTCAAGGTGAACGTGCTCGCCAAGCCGGTGGAGCACACGGCGGCCTTTCTGCCCGTCTTGCCGCTGGTGGGGTTCTGGCT
>Ga0181532_10005569_pt1 | contig 10658 bp, 7 predicted proteins | sample PEATcosm2014_Bin_33_FD_119768 | JGI IMG/M metagenome (GOLD analysis project Ga0181532, IMG submission 119768) | Peatland microbial communities from MTU Mesocosm Facility, Houghton, MI, USA - PEATcosm2014_Bin11_30_metaG | ecosystem: Environmental > Terrestrial > Soil > Wetlands > Peat | place... | reverse complement strand
TTCGCGCGGCTCCGGCGCTTTCAGGAACATTTCGCGCGTGATCGCGCCCAGTTCCGGGTCATCGTTAGCCTGAATGAACAACGTCGGTACGTCGACCAGCAGTTTCAGCTTGGAAGAGAGCGGCGGATCGTTCTTGTATCCGTAATTCAGCCACTCAAAAGTCGTTTGCGCGGATTTCACCATCAGCGGAAATCCACCGACGCCGGTTTTTTCCACGCCAATCTTGACCATCTGCTTTGGATAGTCGTACACCGAATCGAGCACCAGCGCCCGCACGCGGTTGTCCTTCTCCGCTTCCCGCAATGCAGCATAAGCGCCCAGGTTGTAGCCCCATAAACCGAAGCGGGTGGCATCAACATCATTCCGTTTGGCGATGACATCGATCGCCGCTCGTACCTCATCGGCCTCGCGGTACCCGAAGGTCGTGGTTCCGGCGTTGGCGCCGTGGGCGGCAAAATCAAATACAAACACGTTGTATTGGTGGTCCTGCAAGGCGGAAACCAGTGTCAACAGCTCACCGCGGCTCGATTGATAGCCGTGGAGCAAGATAATCGTCGGAGCTCCACGCAAGCCCGGGAAGAACCAGCCTTTGCGGTCGGAGGGCGTCAACCCTGGCACGTTAAATTCCACCTCGTCCGGGCGCCCGGGAAAACTGGCCATATTGATCTCGGAGCTGGTGCGCTGCGGTTTGACAATCCAATAGGTGAGCACGCCAGCGATGGCAGCCGTAGCGAGCGCCACAAAGAAGACCAGCGTCAGCACGACCACCAACAGCTTGGTGTACCAACGTCTCGGATAACGCAGTTCGTCCACAATTGACATGGGCTTTGGGCTCTAAATCCGGCTTCCAGCCGGAAAACACACACAGCTCAAATGGACTTATCGCTGGTGGAACTCCCTTTCAGCCTAGCATGCAGTTTTCCTCTGGCTGCAGGCCTTCTGCTGGGAATGTGCCCGATTTATATCGGCCCTGCTTTCGGGATTTGGCAGCGGCTTGCTCGAATCGGCTATGATGGCATTTGCACCCGGGGGATCTGGGTAAAGCCCGTTCCATGAACATTATCGACCTTCGCCAAACGACTGTGCGCCAGATGGAGCCGATCTTGCTCGAGGAGGCCACCCATTGGCGAGAGGAGTTGCACTGGGATTACCGGAGTGCGCTGGACCTGATCAAGCGGTTTCTCGAGGCTCATGCTCTGTCCGGCTGCGTGGCGCTGGAAAACGGTATTGCGGTCGGTTATTCCTTCTACGTCCTCGAAGATCACAAAGGCCTGATTGGTGGGATGTATGTTTCTCCGCGGCAGGAGCAGGGTCCGATCGGGCGACGCTTGCTTGAGGAGATGCTGTATGGAATGCGGGCGCTGCCGCAGATGCAGCGGATCGAGGCGCAATTGATGCCGTTCGGCGGCCCGGTCGATGATGCCTTGCGCGATCAGGGTTTTCGGCTGTATACGCGGCAGTTCATGCTGCTGGACCTGGCGAAGCAGAACGAGCGCGCTAGAAGCATCAACTCCGGAATGCGGCTGGATCGCTGGAACGATCGCTACTTTGATCCCTGCGCCAAGCTGATTTATCTGGCGTATGCAAATCACATCGATGGCGACATCAACGATCAGTACCGCTCGCGTCATGGCGCGCTGAAGTTTCTGAAGAACATTATCCTGTTGCCCGGCTGCGGACAGTTTGTGCCCGGGGCTTCGTTTGTTCTGCGACATCCGGGGAGCGAAGACCTGGCCGGCGCGGTGCTAACCAGCGAAGTGGCCCAGGGAGTTGGACACACCACGCAGATCTGCGTGCAGCCAGGGTTTCAGGGCCAAGGATTGGGCCGCATATTGATGCAGACGGCGGCCGACGCATTGCGCAACCTGCACTTCAAGGAGCTATCGCTGACCGTAACCGCGGAAAACAAAACAGCGGTTCGTCTCTATGAGCGCCTTGGCTTCACGACCATTCGATCCTTCACGGCCGGCGTTTGGCCGCGCTAGCGACCCTTTTTCTGAGATTCGCTTGGGTTGGCATCGGCTGGCTCCCCGGCGATTCCGATGTGCAAGGGCTCCGGCACATCGTTCGATTGTATTGGCTTCTCCATCGGCAGAGTGAATTCGCGCTCTAATTCAAAAACTCTTTCCTTGACGGGCTGCGAATCAAGCTTCCCGTTCAGAACCCGCTCCTGAGGCGATTCGGATAAGAACGGGTGTCCGTTCGAAATATCCACATGGGAGACGCGACCATCGCGGGCGACGAACACCCGCAGGACAACTGTGCCGGAAATGCGAGTCTGTCGAGCTAGCGGCGGCTAAATAGGGGATACGAAGTGAGCTGGAGGACGCTCTGTACGCCCCGCGAATAGAAGGCTTCCCGAGCCTTCTGCCAAAGCTCTCGCGCGCGGGTGATCAAATTCGTCACCGGGTAGCCAGGCAGGAGGGCTGGGAGCGCTGGCGGCTTTTCGGCCAAGGACGTAGCCGAATTCGGCCATCAGGGCATCGCCCCGGAAATCCATCGAAGGTTCATAGATATCGGTTGGCTGGTGATAGCGGTGCGCGACGAACTCTTTGGCCTCCGCCTCGCCCCACGCGGTGTCGTGGCCTTTGTATTTCATGCCCTCACTGATGGAGAACGCCGGGATGCCGACGCGCCCAAGACTGAAGTGGTCCGACCGATAATAATGGCCGGCTTCCGGGCGAGAGTCCGGACGAATGGTCAGCTTAAACTCTTTCGCGGTTTCTTCCACGGTGGGGTAGAACGTGGTGCGGTCCGCGCCAGTCACTTCCACCTCCTCGGGGAGACCGACGGGAGGTAGATCGTCGTAGTTGAGATCGAGAATGGGATGCGCGGGGAGTTTCAGAGTGTGTTTGCCAAGATATTCGGAGCCAAGCAGGCCCTGCTCTTCGGCGGTGACTGCGGCGAAGAGGATCGTGCGCGGTGGCCGAGGCTGGGTGCCCGCCCAAACGCGGCCGAGTTCCAACAATATGCCACAACCGGTGGCGTTGTCGGCGGCACCGTGGAAAATGTTTGCGCCAGCCGGCTTGGATTTATCGATGCCGAAGTGATCGTAGTGCGCGGTGTATAGAACCGCTTCGCCCTTTTTTGTGGCATCGGATCCCGGCACCATGGCCAGCACATTGCGCGAAGTGAAGGGATGAACGGAACTGACGATGTGCGCTTTCAGGTTCACGGGCAGCGGAATGGGTTGGAAGTCGCGCGACTGTGCCTGCTGAAAAAGCTTGTCGAGATCGAGCCCGGCGAGCGCAACCAGCTTGCGCGCTACCTCCTGTTGAATCCAGGAAGCAGCTTCGAGTTCTGGCGTGCCATCGAGTTCCAAGAACGATTTTTCCCCGCCCCAGGAGTTGCGTACCACGGTCCAGGGATAGCTGGCAAGCTCGGTACGATGAATGATGAGCGTGGCAATGGCGCCGCGGCGGGCGGTTTCCTCAAACTTGTAGGTCCAGCGGCCGTAGTAGGTGAGCGCTTTGCCCTTGAAAAATTTGGGATCGTCGGAGACGGGTTCGTTGACAAACAGCAGCGCGACTTTACCCTTCATGTCGTAGCCCTTATAGTCATCCCACTGATATTCGGGCGCGGAAATGCCATAGCCGACAAAGACGATCGGCGCATCGATGTCGGCGGATTCGGTCTGGCGCTGGTTGGTGGTGACGTAATCGTCGAGCGCCTTCAGATCGAGCGGCGTCCCAGAACTGGGGACCAAGGCGAATGTGCTTTCTGGAAGAGTTTTTACGCCGACCATGGGGACTTGCTGGAAGAAGGTGCCGTTATCCCCTGCGGGCACCAGGCCATAGCTCTTGAATTGTGCCGCTATGTAATCGGCGGCGAGATCGCCGCCCTTCTGATTCATGCCCCGGCCTTCGAGTTCATCACTGGCCAGGTATTTGACGTGGGCACGAATTTTCTCTGCATCAAATTTGGGCGCGTGAGCTTTTGCGGCGAAAAGTGCCGTGCTAAAAGCCACAACGATGATGGCGATCAAGACTCTGCGCATGCACACTCCCGGCGAAAGGGGTTGGACGGTCAGAAAAACTGTAGCACGAGTTGCAAGAATGGACAGGCAGCCCGCTCTTTTTCCTGCCGAGAAGAAAGAGAAGACTGAGCATGAAACGGGCGACGGGCGAACGAATATCCACCTGCGAGGATGCGGCCCCCAAACCCTATATAGCGTAAAAGCCGGAAGAGTGGTGGCTACAGGCGAACCACCTGAAGGTGTGGGAATCAGGGGAGTTGGTGCGATTTGTGATCGAAAAACCGGAACAGGCGGGCAGTCGCTGCGAGAGGACGCTGCAGCCTAGAGGCACAACCTTCCCTTCTGGTAGATGAAATACCGGACTGTGCATTTCTTGTTTTGCGAGCAGCCCACGAGTAAGCCAGGATATCGAGTCAGGACGGATGCCAGTGATCGATCAGATAGCGGGATCCTAAACGTGACCGAGTCAGGTAGAATGCCGCGGGGAGAGAACGATGCGGACAACACGGCGAGAATTCCTGGCGGAAACATCGCTGGGAGTGGCGGGAGTTGTGGGTGTGGGGGTTGCAGCAAAGATTGCTGAAGGGGCTGGGCCCGCAGAAGCCGGCGGCCACCAGGGCGTCGGGCAGGATCCCGCGCAACAGCCGGCCGGAGCCCCGCCGGCGTTTGGGGCGGGGCCGGCCGTCGGGCCGAAGGTGACGCCGGGTACGTTTACGGAAGCGGAAAAACTGGTGCAGGTGAACCTGCACGAGGCGGAAATGGCGCAGGCGGCCGCGAGTTGGCGCGGGAATATGGCGTCGCTGTACGAGCGGCGGACGGGTCCGCGGAAAATGGAGCTGGGGGCAACGCTGGCGCCGTTTTCACGCTACAACAGCGTAATGCCCGGACAGCAGGTGTCCGCAGGGAAAAATCAGTTTATGCGCAGCAAGAGCGATCCGGGGCCGCTGCCAGAGAATGAGGAAGACATTGCGTTTGCACCGGTCTCGAAACTCTCTCGGTGGATCGAACAGAAAAAACTGACTTCCGGGCGATTGACCGGGATTTATCTGAAGCGCATCGAGCAGTACAACCCCAAGTTGCGGTGCGTCATCACGTTGACGCGCGATTTGGCGATGCAACAAGCGAAACAAGCGGATATGGAAATTGCCGCCGGAAAATATCGCGGGCCGCTACATGGAATCCCCTGGGGCGGAAAGGATCTGCTGGACACGGCGGGAATTCCGACGACGTATGGAGCGGAACCGTATCGCAACCGGATTCCGAAAGAAGATGCAGCCGTGGTGAAGCGATTGAACGCAGCTGGCGCGGTGCTGATCGCGAAGCTGAGTTTGGGGGCGCTGGCGCTGAACGACATCTGGTTCGGCGGGCAGACCTTGAATCCGTGGCTGCTCGAGGAAGGAGCATCCGGATCGAGCGCCGGGCCTGGTGCGGCAACGGCGGCGGGCTTGGTGGGATTTGCGATCGGAAGCGAAACGGGCGGGAGCATCGTTAGTCCAAGCATGCGTTGCGGCGTGACCGGATTGCGGCCAACCTACGGGAGGGTGCCGCGAACCGGGGCGATGACGCTGTGCTGGTCACTCGACAAACTGGGCCCAATGACACGCAGCGTGGAAGACGCGCTACTGGTGCTGCAGGCGATCAGCGGACCAGACCCGGGAGATCTTTCCAGCGTGCCAAGTACGCTGGACTTCGACGCGAGGGCCAGTGTGAAGGGATTGCGGGTGGGCTACTTCCCTTCCTGGATGAAAGGGCCGCCGGCAACGGCGGTGGATCGCGCGGCGCTGGACACGCTGAAGAAAGTGGGGATGGAGCCGGTGGAGGTCGAAATACCGGACTGGCCGTATGGATCGCTGAATTTGATTCTATTCGCCGAGGGCGCAGCGGCGTTCGAGGAATTGACGTTAACCGGCGAGCTGAGCGAGTTGCGCGAGCAGAGTTACGACGCGTGGCCGAATATTTTCCGTCAAGCACGGTTCTTGTCCGCGGTGGATTTCGTGCAGACGGACCGGTTCCGGCGGAGAGTGTGCGAAGAGATGGCGCGGGTGTTTGAGAGTGTGGATCTGCTGCTAGTGCCGTCGCTGCGGGACGACATGCTGACGATCACCAACAACACCGGACATCCCTCGCTGACGATGCGAGCAGGATTCGTGGAAGTGAGTGAAGCGCGAACGGATTGGGCGCCGGATCCGTCGCATCCCGTGGCGAAATTCTCGATGCCACGGCGCGTGCCGCACGGAGTGACTCTGATTGGAAGGTTGTTTGATGAAGGAACGGTGGGACGGGCGGGGATTGCTCTGGAGAAGGCGTTTGGAGTGGCAGGAGAGCGGCCGGCGGGATTTTAGGAAGTCGTTTCTGGTGGATGACCTCAAGTTGCTGGTTTGAAAGACCAGCGCTACATAGAAGACGGAGGAGCGAAACTCAAGAGCAGAGCGTCACGATGCGATGGAGTGCGTCGGCGAGGATACCGGCGCGCCGACACCATTCGTCCTAGATAAGACCCAGTGATATTCGATTGCGAAGGTCCTGATTCAAGTCCGGAGCGGCGTTGGGAATCCGTGCGTTGCCGGATCTTTCTTCGGATCACCGGACCTTGGCAAGAGCGAGGATTCGAGAGTCAATTTGGCCATGCGTCGAGAGAGGGTGGCTTCGCGGGGAACTGTCGTTATGGAGTGAACCGCGTCTATACTGCAAGGGTAGGCCGAGCGGCGCGGTTGTAGCGACCATTGGAGCGGATGAGATGAAATTCACAGCAAGACTTTCGAAATTCATGGTGAGCTGCGCGGTTATTTTTGCGCTGGGGGTGGCGCTGCTGGGTTTGCATGCCCAGGATACGGCGAAAAACGAGACACACGGAATTGCGACGCTGAACATGGACCGAGCGGTGAAGCCGGGTGACGATTTTTACTTGTATGCAAACGGGGAGTGGATCAAGCGCACGGAAATTCCGCCGGACCGGTCGCGGATCGGGGTATTTTCGAGGCTCGACGAAATTAGCAGCAAACGCACGGCGGATTTGATTGGAGAGGCGGCGAAGGCCAATGCGGCCCCGGGGTCTGGTGTGCGGAAGATCGCCGACCTGTACAACTCGTACATGGACGAGGCGGGGATCGAAGCAAGGGGACTGACGCCGCTGAAACCTGCGCTGGACGCAATCGCAGCCATTCACGACAAGCGGGAACTGGCGCACGCGCTCGGGGAAACTCTGCGCGCGGACGTGGATGCGCTGAACAATACGAATTTTCATACCCCGAACCTTTTTGGGTTGTGGGTGGCGCCCGGGTTCAACGACTCCGAGCACTACGCAGCGTACTTGCTCGAGGGTGGATTGCAACTGCCAGACCGCGAGTATTACGTGGCGAATAGCGAACGCATGAAACAGGTTCGCAACGCGTATGAAACCCACGTCTCGGCAATGCTGAAGCTCGCGGGATTCGCGGACACCGACGCACGAGCGAAGAGGATCGTGGAACTGGAGCACGCGATTGCGGAAAAACATCTTAGCCTGGCAGATAGCGAGGACGTTCACAGAGCGAATAACACGTGGAGTCAGGCGGACTTTGGCGTGAAGGCACCGGGGCTCGATTGGGCTGAATATTTCCGCGGGGCGGGATTAAGCAAGCAGGCGAGCTTTATTGTATGGCAACCGAGCGCGTTCGCCGGGGAATCAGCTTTGATAGCGTCCGAGCCGCTCGAGACTTGGAAGGATTGGCTGGCGTACCACGAAATTGAGGCCGGCAGTGGTGTGCTGCCGAAAGCCCTGGCGGACGAGCAATTCGCGTTTTTTGGGAAGGCGTTGACCGGGGCGCCGCAGCAGCGTCCCCGGTGGCAGCGGGGCGTTACGGTCGTGAACCGCCTGCTGGGCGACGAAGTGGGGAAGATCTATGCCGAGCGGTATTTCCCACCGGAAGCGAAGGCTCGGGCGGAAGCGATGGTGGCCAACCTGGTCGCAGCGTTCCGGAAGCGAATTGATGCGCTAGAGTGGATGGACCCAACGACGAAGGCGGAAGCTCAGGCGAAGTTGACGACGCTGTACGTGGGCATCGGCTATCCGGAGAGATGGAAAGACTACTCCGGGTACGAGGTGAGAGCCGACGACATTTACGGAAATGTGTGGCGCGGAAGAATGTTCGATTATCAGAAAGACGTGGCGCGACTGGGCAAGCCGGTGGATCGCCACGAATGGACGATGACCCCGCAGACGGTGAACGCGGTGAACCTGCCTCTGTACAATGCGCTGAGTTTCCCCGCGGCGATATTGCAGCCACCGTTTTTTGATCCGCAGGCCCCGGAGGCGGTGAATTACGGCGCGATTGGATCGATCATCGGGCACGAGATCAGCCACACGTTTGACACCGAAGGAAGCGCGTTTGACGCGAAGGGGCGGGTGCGGAACTGGTGGACAGCCGCGGACCTGAAGCATTTTGGTGAGGCTACGGCAAGACTTGCGGCCCAGTACGACACCTACAGGCCGTTTCCGGATCTGTCGGTGAACGGAAAACAGACGCTGGCGGAAAATATCGCGGACGTAGCGGGAATTTCCGCGGCATATGACGGCTACCACGCGGCGCTTGGCGGGAAGAGCTCGCCCGAGCAGGATGGATTCAACGGGGACCAACAGTTCTTTATTGCGTTTGGACAGAACTGGGGATCGAAGTCGCGGGAAGCGGCGCTGCGGCAGCAGGTGATGACCGATCCACATGCGCCGGCGGAGTATCGGGCGGACACGGTGCGGAATATCGATGGTTGGTATGGGGCGTTTGCGGTCAAACCAGGAGAGAAGTTGTTCCTGGCACCGGGGGAGCGCGTGAGAATCTGGTAGGAAAGCGCCGCCCGAATCCAGGTCCGTGCCAAGACGCGGGAAACCAGGAGTGATCTCTCTCTAGGCTTTCGGGATGACCGGGCCACATCTTGTGGCAAGGCTTGGCCAAGTGAAGGGTGGCCGCTGCAGGTTATTTCTTGGCGGCCCGGTCTTTGAGCAGGTTTTTCAGCTCGGACATGAATTCCTGAACATCCTTGAAGTCCATGTAGACGCTGGCGAAACGGACATAAGCGACTTTGTCCAGTTTCTTGAGGCGATGCATGATCATTTCGCCGATTTCGGTGGTGGTCAGTTCCCTTTCGGTGGCTTCGTGGACCACGCCTTCGATTTCGTCGACGATGGCTTCGAGCTTGGGAGTGGGAACCGGGCGCTTTTCGCAAGCTTTCAGCAGACCTTGGAGGATCTTCTGGCGCTCGAAGCGTTCGCGGCGGCCGTCCTTCTTGATGACCATGTAGGGAATTTCGTCAATACGCTCGTAGGTGGTGAAACGGCGGGAGCACTTGAGGCACTCGCGGCGGCGGCGGATGGTGTCTCCGGTGCGGCCCTCGCGGGAGTCGATTACTTTGTCATCCAGATGTGCGCAAAAAGGGCACTTCACTCGATGGATTCTCCTGGTCTATTTACTGGCATCGGCGGACTTGGCCGCGTCGCTCGGGTGAACGGACATTTCAGCGTCGATCTCATCGGCTTCGTGTTCGCGCATGCGACGGAGTTCGCTGAGCGACACGCCTTCCTTGAGAAGAAGTGGAAGGCCGGCAAGAGTACAGGAGGCGAAAGTGATCACCCAGAGCACCATCGCCGCAGCAACCGCCGCTTCCTGTTCTACTCCATACAAATGGGTGAAGGCAACGATGGAAAGAGCTTGAGCGCCGCCGCCGACGCCCGGCAACTGCACGGCGGAGCCGACCATCGTGAAAACCAGAACCAGCATGGCATCGGTAAAGGTAAGTGTGCCCAGCCGACCGCCAAAGCTCCGGATCACCAGGAAGTAGCAAAGCACTACTAGGAACCAGTGCAGCAAAGAGAGGAAGACCGCGGCAAGGACATCGCTCCAGCTGCGGATGGTCTGCACGCCGCGGGAGAAACCAAGGAGGATGCGAGCGACGCTGGCGCGCCAACCATGGGCGGCCAACCAGCTTTCCATGCGGCGTTCGAGGACAGCAGAGCCATGCAGACGAAGATAAAAGAGACCTGAAATGGCAACGACGGCGCCGATCGAAAAGGCCGTGCCTGCGGTACGGGCGGCTTTCTCGAAGGCGGAGCCGGCACCTTCCGAGGTGGCGTGGCTGGAGGACTCAAAGACGAGCAGGCCGATCGCGGCGAGGACGGCGGTGCACGAGGCGTCGAGGATACGCTCCAGGGCATAAATACCGAAGGTGTCCGCGAGGGGGATTTTGTCCTTGCGAGAGATGAGCAGGGGGCGAAGAGGCTCGGCGGCACGACCGAGCAGAAAGAGTGCGCTGAATCCGGCAAGGTTCATGGAATAGATATTCCAGAAGCGGGCTTGGCCGACGTGTGCCTGGAATTTTTGCCAGCGGAGGGCACGAATGGCGTAGCAGGCGTATATCGTGACGATGGCTAGGAGTAGGTAGAGATAGTTGGCGCCACGGATGGCGTCCCAGAGCTTGGCGCCACTGAACTGGCTGAGATGGAGCATTCCGCGGGAGCGATAAAGCAAGAAGGCAACAACGAGCGCACCCAGAGCGAGTAGCCACCACTTCCTCGACTTCGAAGGCATAGGAAGCGAGCGTAAAGGGGAAGAGGCCGAAGGTCAAGCACGGGTAAACAATTCAATTGCAAGGCCTTGTTTCGATGGGCGGAGGCGGGTAAGATGCGGGCAAGCTGGATGGTAGAAATTACCTG
>Ga0181532_10005565_pt1 | contig 10661 bp, 5 predicted proteins | sample PEATcosm2014_Bin_33_FD_119768 | JGI IMG/M metagenome (GOLD analysis project Ga0181532, IMG submission 119768) | Peatland microbial communities from MTU Mesocosm Facility, Houghton, MI, USA - PEATcosm2014_Bin11_30_metaG | ecosystem: Environmental > Terrestrial > Soil > Wetlands > Peat | place... | reverse complement strand
GGATAGACGGTTAGACCTCTTGCCGCAGCTTGTCGCTTCGTGACCATTCGGGCATAAGCCGCCACCCGCTTCTTCAGATTCGCCATTGATTCCAATTTCCCTTAACGTTCAAGATGAGGCTTTTCGTCCGCACCATAGCATTTCTGGCTTTTGCAAGGCAAGTTACGGGATAGCCGTGGTAGCGGAACACCTGCTCATGGATAAGAAACGGCTTATATGGTGGAGGCGGCGGGAGTCGGACCCGCCACAATCTAATACGGCCCGCTGATTCGAAAGCACTTAGCGTCGGCCAACCACCAGTTTTTCCCCCTTAATAGGCATTGTTTGCGGCGTTTTGCGGCGAAGTTTACGGCGAAAACTCGCGCGCGGGCCCCAGGGGCCAAATTGCGGTGGGGTGTAGCCGAATTTTGCCCGCAGAATACTACCCGTCAAACCTGGATCGGTCAAACTTGGATCCCGTCAAACCCGGGTGGAAGGTGGGGCACCCTGCGGAGTCGGACTCCGGGATACCCCACACCTGGATGGAGAGGCGGATCAATAAGTGAGAATTGTCTCCCCCGGCAGTAATCCGCCCTCGTTGCAAGTTGGACTCAATCCAGAGGTTGTGCCTATGGTATATTTCGGGTTTGTGATGCGTACCTGCTTGTCGGTGAAGAGCGCCTGCTCATAGAAATCGATTGAGCCAGTGCTGCCGCCGTAAAAGGTGAAGGGGCCGCTGGGGTAATCGCCGCATTGGTAGATGTTATAGACCTCCATGACGCCGCCAAAGGCCCAATTGAAGGTCTGACCATAATTTGTAACACCGAGAAACTCAGAATAGGCTCCAGTTGACACATCATAGGTAAGGATGTTCCACGAGTCGCATGTCTTTGTTCCCGCAGAACAGTTGTTCCATGTTTCGCCGAGGATAGTGTCTCCGACATTGACTGGCGCCGGCGAGGCCTCATTGGCAGCGCCGTTCACGCAGCAATTCCAACTGGCGATGCCCCACGCGCCTGCGTAATCGGAGTTCCACCCCAAGACAGGCTGAATGATCGTCACAACATCATGGGTGTCCTGCATGCCATCGAAGAAGAACAGGGTCTGGCCATCGTTGTCTGTCGGGTTAAAGGGGACGTTCCATGTGGCATCATTTGCCCAATAGGCGGAGGTCGTGGTGACAGTCGACCATTCAACCCAGGAATGATAGAAGTAGGGCGGGTCCCCACCGGCCCGCTCATCAGTTACCGCTACTCCGTCGGCTCTGTAATGGGGATAGGCGCACTGCGGTATTTTGTCGGAGTTTCCATTCGCGTGCTCGATGGTTTTTGAATCTGAATGCAAAACATCCCCCTTAGCCAATTGATTGACGCAGCTGGGATGGAAGTAGCCGAAGGGCGTGATGACAAAACCTGCTGGAACTCCCGTTGGGGCATGTGCTCCAGCGACGGGTAGAGCTTGGGGCGCTCCAGCGATGGGTAAAGCTTGGGCCGCGGTCAGGCCAGCCACAAGCATGGTGATGGCGATGAGAAATCGGGAGTACGCTGAGATACGGAACATAGTCTTATTCTCCTGTAGGGGGATAGAGCTTTGGCGCGCAGTGCTCGCCGAGGGGGAATTCATCGACCGAATTCGTGCTTGCCGAGAGGGAATTCATCGAGCGAATTCGCCCGCCCCATCCACTCTCACGAGCGAATAGTGAGGCACCACTGCAGCAAAGTCCATGGAGCCGATCTGAAGCCAGCTGAACCGATCTGAAGAAATAGGGTTCTTCGAGGACTATCGGGGCAAGCCTGCCACAGCCAATGAAAAGACGCCCAAGGATTCTTCCCGCATCGCCACGATGGCGTCAACTAGACGTCCTTATCTCGGAAATCCTGCCATCTGCGGCATTACTCGACTGCATTAAGAACTTCGGACCGGCTACCGCGTTTCCGCCTTGCTCTTGATATTCGCTTAAGTGAGAAGTTGTGAGGCAACTCCCGGCGACGTAAGGTGAGCACGGCGGAAAACCACTTTCGGGTGGCAGGAGTATCCCCACCAACGCGGCGGGCTCAACCGCTAGGCTTAGACCTCCTGGAACTCGCAATGCGCAGTATTGGAGAGCCTGATGGTCGCAATAAGAAAAATGAATTGGACTCCATTCATGCCTGCCTTTACTGTCGCTGACATTCCAAGTCACGAGAGTTAATAAGGGATTAATTCTCCTGGTGCAAGTACGGTTTGCAGGCTTGGGCTTGGAGTGTCTACGCGTCCACAAGGCGGTCATGTTCCAGAGTTCCTTTATGGACTCTTTATGAACTTTTTACGCGACCTTTACGGGCTTTCGTATGTGATAGCGAGTTATCCACGAAAAAAGCGTTTGTCCATTTAGTCAGAGTGGACGCATTTGGATCGACAGAACCGGACTTCGGACCGGAAAGGATGCGAACTTGAAAATTACGATAGTTCCAGTGCATAAAGCTGCAGCGGCTTCAACTTTTCTTTTGATGCTTGTTTTGAGTCTCGCGCTCGGTCAGGGTTCGCGGTGTTACGCGCAGACTCCCTCGCAACCCGATACGCCGACGAAAGTGGCGGCACTGCATGAGCCGTCGGCCGCGCCTCATGTGTCACCTAGCCGACCCGCGGCCGCCCCAGATCCGGCAAACACAGCGGATATCGCGAAAGAGTTGGCCGCTATGAAGGCGCGCATCGAACTGCTCGAAGCGGAACTGAAGAGCCGCGCGGTGACAACCGACGCATCGCTTGTGCCGGTCGTCCCGGCAAGAACGTCGTCATTGTCGATAGCGGCGCCGGTGGCGGCGCAAGCGTCCGGTGATTCCTCAGCGACCAAGTCCGTGAAACCGGAGCCAACTGTGCCTTTTGCCTACGCCGACTGGACCTGGCTCAACGGCACGCCTCGTAATAAAGACGCAGTGTGGGATTCCAAGTTCTTCACCCCAGAAGTTCGGTTTGACACTGATTACGTTTATGACTTCAATCACCCCAGAGATGACACTCTTGGCGGCTCGACTGAAATCTTTCGGACCAATGAAATCCAGGTGGAGCAAATCAGCGTCGGCGGCGACTTCCATTGGCAGAATGTTCGCGGTCGGATTTTAACCATGGATGGCATGTTCGCTGTCACCACTCCGCGCAATGACGCTAGCGCGGGACGCGGGCAATGGGACCTTCGAGGCGCATACAAATATGTCTCGGAGGCTTATGGCGGATACCACTTCGACGTGAACCATGGACTCAATGTGGACGCGGGAATCTTCGTTTCCTACATTGGTCTATTCAGCTATTACAACTTCGATAACTGGGCCTATCAGCCTTCCTACGTTTCCTCCAATACCCCCTGGTTTTTCAACGGCCTTCGCATTCAGTGGTTCCCCACAGACAAACTGAAAATTGAACCTTGGATCATCAATGGATGGCAATCCTACGGTAGGTTGGGCAGCAAGCCCGGTTTGGGCGGCCAAATCCTGTATCGTCCTAAGCCATGGATTTCTATGGTCTTCAATAATTACGGCATGGGTGAAGATACTTTGGGTAGCGCGAACGGTCAATTTGGCCGCTCCCGTATACATACTGACGACAGCGTCGAGGTCAAATACTACGACCATCCGGAGAAGACTCTTGACAAGATGGCGTTCTCGCTCACCGGAGACCTGGGATGCGAATATGGCGGCACGGGAAACTTTGTCAGCGCCCAGGGTGTAACAATCAATAACAATGTCAATTGCCACCACAATACGGCTAAGAGCAGCAAGCAAACCTTCGCTGGCTGGATGCTCTATAACCGGTTTTGGTTCAAGAAGGATCAGTACGCTATCACCATTGGTGGTGGCGCTATGGCCAATCCGGGACGCTACCTCACCCTCCTCCCCCCCATCAACGGAGCCGATGCGATCACCGGTTCGCCCTACTTTACGCAGAACCCTGGCGATCCCTACAAGGCGTGGGATACTTCGATCACATTCAACTGGATGCCCCGACAGTACATCACTTTCCTCACCGAGTTTGGGTATCGCCACGCTAACGTTCCGTATTGGACGGGTCGTGGCGGCATAACGCCAGGCGACAATTTATTTCCCAGCACGATTCCAAACCCAGGTGGGGGATCTGTGATCGGCACGACAACGTTTGTCCCAGGCCCGTTCTTGTCCGCGACGCCCGGCTTCACCTGCGTGCCCGGAAGCGCTGGGTTCTGTCCCGATCTGCGGAGGGATGAACCCAGCATAAGGAGCGCGATCATGGTCAAGTTCTAGTGCCGAAGAGGGGCTTCCTCGAGGGGAAGCCTCTCTTGGCGTAGTCATGTAACCTCAAATGGAGGTGAAATCATGTTCAGGCTCTGGCCGATTGTCCTCGCCATCATCGCAACGGTGTTCTTAGCCGGGGTTACGGTAGTGAATGCCGCGGAGACCCAGGGCGGCGGGAAAGCGACAGTAATGACTCCAACGCCCGCGGCTGAAAAAACTGAAGAAGCGGCGAAGTTCGCTGCCGCAACCGAAGCGGCCAAACAACTCTTGCTCGCGATGGACACGAACAAGAGCGGCAAGGTCTCCAAGGAAGAATGGATGAAGTTCATGGAAGCGGAGTTCGACAGGTTGGACACAGATCACAAGGGACAGCTGGACGTTAAAGAACTAACCCAGTCACGGGTACGGGTGCGTTCACCTGTCGGTAAGTAACTTCAGAGGAATTGCGAGTTACACGAGACAGCGGATCTTAACTCGAAGTGCATTCAAAACACTTATGTGCCCGATTAATAAGTTTCATAGCAATCCTTATGACTTGCTTATGAACTCCGTCATACAGTAACTACGTTAAACAGTTCAGATAGCGCGAACTAACACGGGCTCGCGCAGCATCGGCAGAACCTTTGACCCTAAGGGACGCTGTTCCAGCAAGTTGCTTAGGAGCCTGGGAGAAGCGGACATCGATCAACTTCGATGTGTTACGAGAGGTGTCCCATGCGTCTCTCTCGGCCCGACAAAGCGGGGGACCGTTCTATAGGAGTTCCGAGGTGTCGATGGTTGGCGTGGCGGAAAGAGAGTCCTCATGAAAAATAGAAGCCTGGGAATCGGTCTTCTTCTTACCTCGATGCTCTTGCCGCTGCTGATGACTATGGTCGGCTGCAACGGGCATGTGGATGCGGCGGCGGAGGCTCCGCCTCCCGCTGACATCGTTCCCGACGTGGATCTCAACCTTTTCACGGTCGACCGCCCGGAGCAATTCCCGCTGGCTGCAGCTACTGCTCATCCCACGACCTCAGAATTAGTCGTCACGGGAACAGTCCTGCCCGATGTCTCGCGCAATGTCCCGGTCGTTTCGCTCGCGTCGGGACGCGTCGTGGCTATTCACGCGCGCCTCGGCGACACCGTGACGAAAGGACAGTTGCTTCTAACCATTCGCAGCGACGATGTGGCCGGCGGCTTCGACGCCTATCGCAAGGCCGTCGCTGACGAACTTCTCGCGCGCAAGCAGTTAAATCGGGCCGTTGACCTGTATGCACACGGAGCTATTGCAGAGCAAGACCTCGAGGTCGCGCAAGACACCGCATCGGACGCCAAGGTAACCCTCGAGACCGCGACCGAGCATCTTCGACTCCTGGGCAACGATCCCGACAAGCCCATGGGCATGGTGGACATTATTGCGCCCACTACGGGCGTGATCACCGATCAGGAAGTGACGAACGCAGCGACCGTGCAGGCCTACTCATCACCCAGCCCGTTCACGATTTCAGATGTCTCGTCGGTGTGGATTGTCTGCGACGTGTACGAGAATGACATGGGCAATGTCCGGCTTGGGGATACGGCGGAGATTACCGTGAATGCGTATCCCGATCGCCCATTCAAAGGGAGGGTCAGCAACATTGGCATGATCCTCGATCCGAATATTCGCACCGCCAAGGTTCGCATAGAAGTTCAGAATCCAGGAATCCTGCGGCTGGGCATGTTCGCGAAGGCCACCTTCCGCGGCCAAACCACCGAGATGCATACGGTGGTCCCGGGATCTGCAGTGCTGCACATGCACGATCGTGATTTTGTCTTCGTTCCCGCGCCCGACAAGAAGTTCCGCCGTGTAAGCGTCGTTAGTGGAGATGTCCTGCCGGACAACTCGAATCTGCAAGAGATCAAATCTGGACTCCAGCCAGGGCAACAAGTGGTTACGAACGCCTTGGTCCTGGACCATGTGCTTGCGCAGTGATTAGCGAAAGAGAAGTGGGAAGGAAACTCGTAAACCGGAAATGATCCGCGCCCTCGTAGATTTTGCCCTGAACAACAAGTTTGTAGTCTTGGCGATTGCGACCTTGTTGCTCGCTTGGGGCGTCATCTCGTTTCACAACCTGCCGGTAGAAGCCTATCCCGACATCGCCGACAACTACGTGACGGTCATTACACAATGGGCGGGGCGTTCCGCGGAGGAGGTGGAGCAACAAGTCACCATTCCCATCGAGATACAAATGGCCGGAATGCCGCACATGACCTTCCTGCGCTCCGAGTCTATTTTCGGGCTGTCGTTCGTGATCATGATCTTCGACGACAGTTCGGTGAACGACTGGAACCGCCAGAAGGTACTGGAAAGGCTGACCCAGGTCAATCTTCCTCCGGGACAAAATCTGCAACCACAGATCGGCACCGACTGGAGCACGACGGGCCAGATCTATTGGTACACGCTAAGAAGCACAAATCCCCGGTACGATCTGATGGAATTGAGGTCGATCGAAGACTGGGTTCTCCTCAAACAATTCAAGTCCGTTACCGATGTGGTGGACGTTTCCGACTTCGGGGGTACGGTACGTGAGTACCAGGTGCGGGTTGACCCGAACAAACTCGTTGCCTACGGATTGAGCATCGGGCAAGTCGAGCAACAACTCGCCAACAACAACATCAATGCCGGCGGCAGCTTTGTGGAAGAAGGCCTGCAGCAGATGAATGTTCGCGCGCTCGGGCTTTTCAGCACGGTACAGGACATCGAGCAGACCGTCCTGAAAACGCAGACCGGCACGGCGCTGCGCGTGAAGGACATCGCGGACGTGGTGCAGGGGCCAAAGATCCGCCTGGGCCACATGGCCCGAGCCAACCACCTGGAGGACGGCCGCATTATTGATGAGCCCGATGTCATTCAGGGCGCGGTGCTGATGCGCAAAGGCGCGGAAGAGCAACCCACGCTCGACGCCATCCACCAAAAAGTTGAGCAATTGAATAACGGCATTCTGCCTCCCGGCGTGAAGGTCGTGCCCATGCTCGACCGTAGCGATCTGCTGCACTTCACCACGCACACGGTGATGCACAACCTGGCCGAGGGGATGATTCTGGTGACGATCATTCTCTTTCTTTTTCTGGGCAATGCGCGGGCGGCTTTTATTGTCGCGCTCACCATTCCATTCTCGTTACTCTTCGCGTCCATATGGCTCGACTTGAGCAAGATCCCGGCAAACCTTCTTTCACTCGGCGCGCTCGATTTCGGGATGGTCGTGGATGGCGCGGTGGTCATGGTCGAAAACATCGTTCGGCATTTGAGCCGCCGGCAAAACGGTTCCGGATCTGGGACCAGCGGGACTGACTCCGGGCACATTGCTATACCGGCTCGAACGGTTGCCCAGTCGATCCGCGAGGCTTGTCATGAAGTACAGCGGCCGGTCTTCTACGCGATCGCCATCATCATCACGGCCTACATGCCGATCTTCACGCTGCAACGAGTCGAGGGCCGGTTGTTCAGGCCCATGGCCCTGACCGTTGCTTTCGCGCTACTGGGCGCTCTGACATTTTCCATCTTGATCGCACCGGTCTTAGCCAGCGTCCTGTTTCGCGGCGGCGTTCGGGAGTGGCATAACCCGGTCATGGATTACCTGACCGAGCGCTATCGGCGGCGCGTGCGCTGGTGCATCGAGCATCGCGTATTTACGGTCGGCATTGGTTTGGCGGCGCTGGGGGGCAGCCTGTTTCTGTGGTTCAGCGGGGTGATTGGCTCGGAGTTCCTGCCTCATCTGGATGAAGGCGCTATCTGGGCGCGTGGCACCCTCGCGAACAGCACCAGTCTTACCGAAGGCGAGAGGTTTACCAACAGCGCGCGCTATGTGTTCGCGTCGTTTCCGGAGGTGAAGACCGTGGTATCGCAGGTTGGCCGGCCCGATGATGGAACGGATACCGGAGGATTCGGCAACACAGAATATTTCGTCGACCTGAAACCACATGATCAATGGCGGCCGGTATTTCGTGAGAACAAGGAAGAGCTGATCGCGGCCATGAACCGCGAACTGGAAAAAAAATGCCCGGGGGCGATCTGGAATTTCTCGCAGCCCATCGAAGACAACGTCGGCGAAACTCTCACGGGTACCAAGGGCTCGCTGGCTTTCAAAATCTTCGGTGACGACCTGAAGACGCTGGAGGAGAAGGGCGAAGAAGTCACCGAGGTCATGTCGCACATCCCAGGCATGCATGACGTCAAGCTCTTGCGCGATTTTGGCCAGCCCAACCTCGACATCACTATCGACCGCAAGCAGGCGGCGCGTTTTGGAATCAACGTCGCCGACATCCAAGACGCCGTCCAGACGGCTGTGGGCGGGAACGCCGTGAGCCAGGTACTCCAGGGTGAGGCGCGCTACGACGTGGTAGTGCGCTATCAAGAGCCCTACCGCAAAACTCAGGACGCTATCGCGAGGGTTCGGCTGCTTTCCCCCAGTGGCGAGCGGGTTTCTCTGGCGCAGCTGGCGAAAGTTGAAGTCAAGGACGGCGCGTACGACATCTACCGCGAAGGCAATGGCCGTTACCTGGCCATCACTTTTAACGTAAGGGGCCGCGATCTCGGAACCACGGTCGAAGAGGCGATCAAACAGATTGGTGCAAAAGTGAAGTTGCCGCCGGGTTATACGGTCGGTTCGTCGGGCGAGTACGAAAGCGAAAAACGCGCGGAAGCGCGTTTGCTGATGATCGTGCCCCTGACCATTCTCGTGATCTACATCATCCTTTACACCATGTTCAAGTCGGCGAAGTGGGCGCTTCTCATCCTCACCAACGTGGCCATGGCTCGGATCGGTGGTCTCGTGGCTCTTTTGGTGACGGGCACGCACTTCAGCGTCTCTTCAGGCGTGGGTTTCCTGGCGTTGTTCGGCGTATCGGTGCAAACCGGAGTGATCATGCTTGAATACATCAACCAACTCCGTACCCGTGGTTACACTATTCCGGATGCGGCCGTCGAAGGTGCTGTCCTCAGGCTGCGTCCCATCATGATGACCATGCTGGTGGCAACTCTGGGACTGCTGCCCGCTGCCCTTTCCCACGCCATCGGATCCGACTCGCAACGGCCGTTCGCAATTGTGATCGTGGGCGGACTGATTTCCGATCTCGTCATGAGCATCGTCTTGATGCCGACTTTATATGTCTGGATTGCTCGTGACGGCGATAAGCTCCCGGAGCAGGAGGCGTCCCTTGAAGGCTAATCGAACGACTCCGAACTTTTGGAGAATCTACGGCAACATGGCCGCTGGCACCTTGCTGAGCTGTATTTTGGCCGCGCCTCCGGCATTTGGCCAAACCACCCAGGGGCCCGTGAGGATCACGCTGGACGAAGCCGTTCAGATGGCCATTCAGCACAACCACAACCTGCTGGCCCTGATCACCACGATCCAGCAGAGCGAGGCGGAGGAGATCACGCAAGGCCTGCGCCCCAATCCCACGCTCTTTGCGGACTGGGAGTATTTGCCTCTCGGCTCGCCTTCGCATCAAAACCCGAACGCATATCCAGGCGTGTCTACACCCGATTATCTGAACAACAACACGGAAGGCGACATCGGCCTCAGCTACCTGATTGAACGTGGTGGAAAGCGCCATGCCCGCCTGCAGGCGCAGAAAGACATCACGGCCCAGACGCGCTCGCTGGTGGCGGATAACGGGCGCGGCCTTACGTTTCAGGTTGCCACCTTGTTTTACAACGCTCAGCTGGCCGAATCGTGGCTGGAGCTGGCCGAGAAGGACGTCAAGAGCTTTCAGCAGACCGTGGACATCAGCGAGCATCAGTACAAGGTCGGCGGCCTCAGCGAGAACGACTACCTGATGATTAAGCTGCAATTGTTGCAATTCGAAAGCGACGTCGAACAGGCGCGGTTGGCCAGGGTCCAGTCGCTGTCGGACCTGCGGCAGCTCCTGGGATACGAATCCGTGTCTCAGGATTACGACGTTGTCAGCTCCTTCGAATACCAACCCGTGAGGGCCAATCTCGACGACTTGCAGCTGAGAGCCTTGCAGAATCGCCCGGACCTGCGCGCAGCCCAGCAAGGCGTGACTGCCGCAAACAGCCAGTTGACATTAATGAAGGCGAATGGCAAACAAGACGTGACCGTTCAGGGCAACTACTCGCACGTCAACGCAATCAACGCCGCTTCGTTCTACGGGAGCATTCCGTTGGCGATCTTCAATCGCAACCAGGGCGAAATCGCTCGGGCGCGCTTCGCCGTTACCCAGGCGCAGGAACAGGAGAAATTTACGACTGGTCAGGCCCTCACCGATGTGTACGACGCCTATCAGGGCCTGCGAAGCAATGACAAGGTGGTGCTGCTGTATATTTCCACGTACCTGGACGTGGCCACGCGGTCGCGCGATATCAGCGAATACGCTTACCGGCACGGCGGCGCCAGCCTGCTCAATTTTCTGGACGCCGAACGCAGTTATCGAGCCACCCAGCTTGCCTACCGG
>Ga0181532_10005564_pt1 | contig 10662 bp, 7 predicted proteins | sample PEATcosm2014_Bin_33_FD_119768 | JGI IMG/M metagenome (GOLD analysis project Ga0181532, IMG submission 119768) | Peatland microbial communities from MTU Mesocosm Facility, Houghton, MI, USA - PEATcosm2014_Bin11_30_metaG | ecosystem: Environmental > Terrestrial > Soil > Wetlands > Peat | place... | reverse complement strand
GCAGAATTCGCTCAGCGAAATCGAGGACGCGATTCAAAACGCCCGCCGCTACTACAACGCCGTGGTGCGCGACCTGAACACCAAGATTCAATCGTTCCCGACCAACATTCTGGCCGGAATGTTCGCCTTCCAGCAGAAGCAATTCTTCGAAGCCGCAGCCGCCGATCGCGAACCAGTAGCGGTAAAGTTCTAGGGTATGTCGCCGCTGCGATCACTCCATCACAAACGGTCGTGCAAGCCCGGTCCGGGTGTTCCCCTGTGCGCCTCTGTGTCCCCTGTGGTGAGGCTTTTGCTTTTGCTGCTAAGCCTACTACTAGTAACCGTCCCCGCACCCGCCCAGGCCCGCAACTGGCGAGTAACCGATTTCCAGGACACCATCGCGATCGCCCCCGACGGCACGGCCCTAGTCAGCGAAAAGATCACGCTCGCTTTCGTCGGCGCGTGGCATGGCATTCACCGTACCATCCCAGTCGAGTATCCCGGACCCGAGGGAACCAACTACACGCTTTTTGTCGACGTCCTGAGCGTCACCGACGAAAACGGCGGCAAACTGAAGTACGATTCCGGAAAGTCCGGAAACTATCGCGATCTAAAAATCTACATTCCCGGAGCAGTCGACGCGACGCGCGTCGTCAACATCGATTACTCCGTGCGCAATGGCGTCCGCTTTTTCGATAGTGCCGGAGAAAGCTACGACGAATTCTACTGGAACGTGACCGGCAACGATTGGCCGGTTCCCATCGACCACGCCTCGGCCTTCGTGACCCTGCCCGAAAATGCCGCTGGAGGTCTGCGCGCCCAGGCCTTCACCGGCGCCTATGGTTCCAAAGAAGGCGGAGCGACCGCCAAGGTCGATGGCGCCAACGTCACTTTCGAAACCACCAGTCCGCTTCCCATGCGCGGCGGCGTCACCATCGATATCTACATTCCGCAGGGAGTGCTCAAGCCTCCGTCCGCGCTCACCAAGTTGGGCTGGTTCCTGGGCAGCAATCCGATCGTGTTTTTGCCCCTGCTCACTCTCGCCGCGATGTTCGCCCTCTGGTATTCGGTGGGACGCGAACCCGATCCCGGCATCTCCGTGGCCCCGCAGTACGAGCCTCCGAAAGGCATGTGTCCCGCCGAAGCCGGAACGCTACTCGACGACACCATCCACCCCCGCGACATCACCAGCACCATCGTCGATCTAGCCGTACGCGGCTACATCAAGATCGAAGAAAAGGTCGACACTTTTCTGGTCTTTCACCACAAAGATTATTTATTCCATTTGCTGAAACCGCGCGAGCAGTGGGGCACCGACCTGACGCCGCACGAACGCGTGATGCTGGAAAACATTTTCCTGAGCGGAACCGGGACGCGTCTTTCCGATCTGAAGAATCGCTTCTACACCGCGATTCCAATAGTGCGTGAGGACATCATGTCTTCGCTGAAGAGCAAAGGCATCTACACGCTCGACCCGGAATCGGCCAATGGCTACAGCATCGCCGCCGGCGTCGCCATCGCAATCTTAGTGGTCGCCGTGCAAGTCATGGGTTGGATGAACCTGTTCTACTCCATTCCGCTGCTGATCGGGAGCGTTCTAGTGTCCGCCCTGATCTGGTGGCTCTTCGCGCGCCACATGACGGCCAAGACGGTCTCCGGTGTGCGCACCAGAATCGCGGTCCTCGGATTTCAGGAGTTCATGAATCGTGTCGATGCCGACCGCATCAAGCGCATGCCGCCCGACACCTTCGAGAAATTTCTCCCCTACGCCATGGCGCTGGGCGTCGAGCACCACTGGGCACAAGCGTTCGACGGCATCATAAAAGACCCGCCGACCTGGTACGTTTCGCCGAACGGCTACGTCGGCTTCAGTCCGCTATTCTTTTCCAGTTCCATGCACAGCATGGCGTCCGACATGCATCAGGTGTTCACGTCCGCGCCCAGAGCCAGTTCCACTGGATCGGGCTTCGGTGGCGGAGGCGGCTTCGGTGGCGGAGGCTTCTCCGGCGGCGGATTCGGCGGCGGCGGAGGCAGCGCGTTCTAGTTCGTGTGGGGACGGGCACCCTCGCCCGTCCAAGCCGAGTGCAGCTCGGCATCGCCTCAGGTGCCAGCATCGGAACGAATCTGGAGTTTGCGGGGATCCCGGCTTCACAATCATCGTCTTCGGCAACTTTGGTTCCTATCAGGGCATCGCTTTAGCGATGCCGTAATCGCCTCCGAGTCAGACGCCCCTTTTAGGGGCTGGGGGGGGCCCGCCCTAGCTCGTAACCGCATCTTCCAACCGACACTCCGCCGCCGACTTATCAGCTCTCAGCCCGATAAACACAGGCGCACGCAACTTCATCCCGCCCTCCGCCGTCTCATGAGTCCACTCCGCGAACTTGATTTCCGCAACCAGTTCCGGACGCACGAACTGAACTTTTCGCAATCCGCCGATCTCGCCGTAAAACGGATTCTGTTTCGTCTTGAGCGGCTGCAAGCGAGCAAAGATTTCCTTGAGCGTCTTCTGATCGAATCCAGTGCCAACCTGCCCGACATGAATCAGTCGCCCCTGCCGATCGTACAAACCAAGCACGAGCGCACCAAAATATTCGCGGCTGCCCTCAGGATCGGTGTATCCGCCGATGACGCACTCCTGACGCTGCGTGATTTTGATTTTGAGCCAATCGTTCGACCGCTTTTCCTGGTAAGTGCTGCCGCGCTTCTTGGCGACGATCCCTTCCAGTCCGCGCTGCTTCGCCGCTTCAAAAAGAGCAAGCCCCTTCTCAGCATAGTGGTCGGAAAATTGAATCACGCTGCCAGCGAGAATCCGGTCTTGCAGCAACTGCTTCCGTTGCTCAAGCGCAACGCCGCGCAGGTCGAGGCCATCGAGGTAGAGCAGATCGAACGCGTAATAGACGACCGGTACACCTTCGCGCCGCGGCAGCCGGCGCTTGCCCGGCTGGAATCCGGTCCTCTGCTGCATCAGGCTGAACGAAGGGCGGCCCTCTTCATCAAGCGCAACGATCTCGCCGTCAAAAATGGCGCGCTCAGCCTTTACGAATTGCAGCAGCGTGCCAAGTTCAGAAAACTGTGCGGTGAGATCATTCTGACTGCGCGACACCAGGCGCACGCGCCCGTCTTCAATGAAGGCAACGGCGCGGTATCCGTCCCATTTAATCTCGAACAGCCAGTCAGGATTATCGAACGCCTTCGCCGTAGCAATCGCCAGCATCGGATGGATGATCGTGGGCATCGGTTTCTGCTCCGCGCCGGGGAGAGCTTTAACCGCGGAGGACGCAGAGTTCGCAGAGGATTTCCTGCTCGTTGATTCGGACGCAGCATCGTTGACCGCGATGTCGTCGGAAGGTTTCGCGTGAGCTACGCGTCGCGCTGCCTGCCTTGGGCCTTTACTTTTTTTTTTCTCCGCGCCCTCCGCGGTCAAAGCTCTTCGCTTTTCGTCAGCTCGCGCCACGGCGTCCGCCAGCCACGCGGCCTTCAGCTTCCCGCGCGATGCCGGACGGCTGCTCGTCCATTCCGCCGAGCCCGCATCGCCCGCGATCTGCCCCATGGTGCGACCTGTGAGGATCGATGTGTCGTACGCTCCTTGATTGATGTCGAATCCCGCAACCACGCGATCGTCCTTTTTCTTGATCAGGAGCCATTCATTTCCTTTGCTTCCCGCGCGACCCTTGATGTGCACGAGCGCGAAATCGCCCACGAGGCGCTTCCCTTTCAGCCGAAACTTGAGGTCGCCTTTCACCAGCATGGCGGCAGCTTCTTTCTCCGTGCCCGGAACGTACTCGCCGTTGACCGGCACCGGCGATAGCGGTTCCCACGTGCCCGCATCCCAAACCATCACCGTGCCGCCGCCGTAGTTGCCCTCGGGGATCGTGCCCTCAAAATCGAAGTACGAGACAGGATGATCCTCGACCTGCATGGCCAAACGCTTGTCGGCGGGATCGAGCGATGGTCCTTTCGGAACCGCCCAAGACTTGAGCACGCCTTCCATCTCCAGGCGAAAATCGTAATGCAATCGAGTCGCGGCGTGGCGCTGTACGACAAACCGGTGTCCAGATTGTTTTTCGACCTTAGGCGGAGGCTCAGGCGTTTCCTCAAAGCGTCGTTTTCGTTTGTACTCGTCAAGCGACATGGAGGCTATTGTAATTCCAGTTCGTGTGGTGACGGGACTTTGCCCCGTCCAAGCAAAGCTAGCCTCGCAGCCGCCCTCGGCTGTCCAGCGGGGCAAAGCCCTGCAAGTGGCTCGCCATAAGACGACGCCTTTCCGCAAGAAGCACCCAGGCAGATCGTTAACCCATCACCATATACTGTTCCCGTATGGACCCTCTCGCATGAAACGTGAATACCCCGAGTCTCCGCTGGTAGGTGTGGGCGCGGTCATCGTCGATCATCATCTCGACGATCGTCGCGTTCTGCTAATCCGCCGCGGACAGGCACCGCTGCTCGGCGAGTGGTCGTTGCCCGGCGGCGTCCTCGAATGCGGAGAAACTCTGCGCGAAGCGGTGATCCGCGAAGCGCGCGAAGAAACAGGATTGCTGATCGAGGCGGTTGAAATGCTGGACGTGTATGAGCGTGTGATCCGGGATGACGAGCGACGCGTGCGCTATCACTACGTGCTGCTTGATTTCTTGTGCCGCGCGGTCGGCGGTGATCTCAAGGCGGGCAGCGATGCGGCGGATGTTCGCTGGTTCACGCGTGACGAATTGCCAGCCCTCAACCTAGCCCATGACGCGAATGACGTCGTGCTCAAGGGATTGGCGCGGACCTAAGAGACTGTAACTACAGGCAGCCGAATCGGAATCGAGCGGCTCGGGCCTCGATGGGCGAAGTTCCGTCCCCACATGAGCAATCTAGTCGGCCATCTTGGCAACATGCACGGCGAATCCCGTCCTCGGCAGCAGAGACGTTAACTCGAACACCTTGAACCCATCTCCAGTGATCTCCGTTTGCCGATAAAGCCCAGGCTCGGTTTCGGCAGTTTCGTGGCGGCCCTGCAGATCGTCGAGAAACTTCTGCGCGTCTTTGAGGCTCGCGTCCCCGCCTTTGGCACGCGTTACCACCGCTTCGGTGGCATAGGAGCGGACAAGTTTCGGCCAATACTTCTGCAGCAACTGCGTGCTCGCGAACATATCAGCCCAGACAATTTCTCCGTTCACGGCAACCACAACGCCTACCGCATTCTTATCTCGCAATTGCCGGATGACGCTTTCATAGTTACGCTGCACCGGCTCGGCAACCGAATCCACCTGTTTTTGGACTTCCTTGTTATCCATCACGCGGGCATAAGAGGAGGTTGAATTCACTTCCGCGGCAGCCGGAGCTGGAATGGCCATCTCCATTGCCTGCTTCGATTTTCCCACGTTGTCCCAGACCTGCTGCTGATTTTGGGCACCCATCGCACTTCCGCGCACGCCGGGTGCAGCGAAAACGCCACCGGCGACGCCGCCTCCCTGGAACTCGTTCTTCCCGTTCGCCGCCACCCAACGTCCGGGCTCGACACAAAAGACGCTTAAGTCCACCGGATCGCTCTCGGCGGGCACGATGCGGTCTTTGGCGATTACGCGGTCCTGCTTGCCGCCAGTCACTATCTCGCCGGCGAGGAGCAACAACGGTCGCTTCGCGTTATTCACCAGGACGAGTTGATTGACCTCCGCGCCGCGTATGGGGCGGGTGACGGAAGCCCCACCGGGACGGCGACGCATGAGACCGCGCGCCTGGCCAGCTTCAGTAACCACAACGTCGCCGCTGCGCAGGCCCTCATCGAGGGTAAGAAACTCTGCCGTGTCATATGACTTGCTGGCGACAACGGGAAAGACGCTCAGGTTGCCGCTGCGAATCGGGCTGAGCAGGGAGTAGCCTGGCGTGGGCGCCACTTCGCCTGCTTGCAGCAGGCACGGAACCACAACCGCCGCCACTACCAACAAAGTGATCCCAACGACTACGATGACCAGCCGCATAGTTGAGCCTCCCAGTAGTAATGACACCCGTAAAGACACGAAGGCTCCCGCGTGCGTGCAATCTTCTTCGTGTTCGTGGACCGCCTGCGTGCGCCGCCTCCCCGGCACGCCAAAGTTAGAGCGTGCCGGGGAACTCGTCCGCGAGTCTTCAAGGAGTGTCGTTCTCTGCTCGCTGATCAAAAGAACGTACGATTTATTCTTCCTTGCATCAAAAAGATTGCTAGCATCAACTGGGACATGCCCAGGGGGATATGCCGAAGCCCGCCCAATCCGGCCATCGCGCAGATGTCGCCGCAGCTCCTTCTCTTTACGAGCGCAGCGGAGCGGCAGCGTACGGCGTGAGCGTTGCGCGGTTCGCCGATATCCTCGATGAAATTCTGCAAAAGTATTTCGGCCCGGCCTCCAATTCGGCTCCGGCCTCGATGGAACAGAAGGCTGACTTCTGCGCCGGGCTGCGTCTGGAAGAGCTGGCGTTGGCGCGCGCGTGTGCTGAGGGGAACGAGCCGGCGTGGGAGGACTTTATCAACCGCTATCGGCAGAAGCTGCACCGCATGGCGCTGCACATCACGCGCGACGGCGCGCATGCCGCGGAGTTGGCCGATTCGCTATTTGCGGACCTGTATGGCGTGAACGCACGCGATGGACTCCGCCGCTCGAAGCTCGTGTTCTATACCGGCCGCGGTTCGCTCGAAGGCTGGCTGCGCACCGTGATGGCGCAGGAGTTTATCAATCGCTATCGCAAGCAGAAACGCACGATCAGTCTGGAAGAACAGACGGAACAAGGCGTGCAGTTTGCGGCGACGGCTTCCGAGCCGGCGTGCATTTTGGATCGGACTTCGGAGTGCTCTTCCGGTCAACGCCTGGAAGCGGCCACCGATGAGGCCCTGGCGGAACTTTCGGCCGAAGACCGGTTTACGCTGGCATCATATTATCTGGATGGGCGGACACTGGCCGAGATAGCGCGCACCCTCGGGCTGCACGAATCGAGCGTTAGCCGGCGCCTTGATCGGCTCGCAACCGGGCTCCGAAAGCGGATTCTGGCCGGGTTGCGAACGCAGGGCATGAGCCATGCCCAGGCCACGGAAGCCCTTGAAACCGATGTGCGGGACATAGGGTTGAATTTGCGGTCGCGTTTGACGCAAGATTCAGGCGCAAAAGCGTTCCCTGGAGGTAGTATCTCCGCGCGAGACGCGGGCCACACAAGTCATGACTGAAATGCCGAAAATCGTGTATGACCGCCTGCGGGCTGCTGGGCCTGAGCGAGCGCATCCGGATGCGGATCTGCTGACGGCTTTTGCCGAGCAGACGCTTCCGGCCGTCGAGCGCGACGGCGTGATCGAGCACCTGGCGCTCTGCGGAGACTGCCGCGAGATCATCACTCTGGCACTTCCGGATACTGACGTCGCGTCCGCTCCGATGGCGGACGAGCCTGATGCGGTTCGGGCAACGGGCTCGCGGGCGCCCGCGCCACGCAAGCTAAGCTTCTCCTGGCCAAATCTGCGCTGGGCCGCGCTGGCAGCGGGAGTTGTGGTAGTTGCCTCGGTACTTCTGATGCGTCCGGGAAAACTGAACCAGTCGACGCCACCGTCCGCAGACCGGCAGCTCGCGACTACTGCGCAGCCAGTTCCCGCTCCGCAGATCGCATCGCCACAAGCATCGTCGCCCAGTGTATCGTTGCCCATCGTATCGCCACCAATCGGCCGATCAGCACTCGAGGCTAAGACTGACGAAACACGTCCCAAGTCGGACTCGCAGTTGTCCAGGAAACTCAAGCTTGTAACGCCAGCGCTTCTAGCGCAGTCCGGAATGCTGCTTGCGGACGACAAGAAGGAACCAACGCAGGCAGGCAAGTTGCCGTCAGCGCCAACGGCGGCAGCCGGGGCGCTCGCGTTCAATGGATCAGCCAGACCAGCGGCTACTGAAACCGTCGAGATTTCCAACGCAGACTCCACAATAGAGCCAGTGCCCTCTGCCGAAGGCAATTTGATTGCGCAGAACGAGGCCCCAGCCATTGAAAAGGCAAAGCCAGCGCCGCAAGGGGTAGAAGCGAATGCGCCGCAGATAGCCAAGGCAGCCGCCACTCCCACGCCAGCTCAGCCGCAGGCCAGGAATGTGGCGTCTGCTGGGAAACTGGCACTGCCATTCGCCGCAAACCAGGTTCTGGCGCAGCATGTCACCTGGTCAATTGCAGCCGGCGTCCTGCAACGGTCACTGGACAGCGGCCAGAGCTGGCAAAGCGCTTTGCGCCGGGACCGTCCGTTGCTCTGCTACGCAACTCGCGGCGCGGATGTGTGGACCGGCGGGCAGGCAGGCACGCTCTTCCACTCCGCCGACGGCGGCCTAACTTGGGCGCAAGTGCAACCTGCCATCGAAGGTCAGCAACTGAGTACCGACATAACTCACATTGATATTCGCGGCCCGGTGGAGGTCATAATTTCGGCCAGTAACAACGAGACCTGGAGCAGCACCGACGGCGGAAAAACCTGGGAAAAGAAGTGATTTGGCCGCTTCTGACGCTCTACCGCGTTCTTTCTCGGCGGTCTTGTCGAGCGGCTCAGAATTTGTCATGGGCCATTCAGACAGATCGCAGATAGATAACCCGAGTTAGTAACGTTACTTCCGCGCATGGGCCCGTAGTACTCACCTGCCAGCTTTGCATTACGAAAGTGACATTTACAGTGGTACCGAACGGAAATAGGATGGGCACGTGGTTTGGCAGTTCTGGGGGAGGGCTGCCGAAGGACGTCCTGAGCTTGACTGCTCAGGGCGTTTTTTCTTGCCCGCAACAACCACCGGACGAAGAACACTTCTCAGGCGTAGGCTATGGCCAAGGCGGCGATGCCTTCGCCGGCGAATCGCCTCGCTTACTCGGTTCTCTCACACAGAGTAAGAGACACCATCATCCGCGGCGCCTAACCCCGTGCTTTCCGTCGCGGCGGCGCCGTTAGACTTGCTGCCACGCCGCATGGCCACGATGCCGGTGCGCACCATCTCCAATATTCCGTACGGACGCAGCACATCGAGCAGGCCATCGATCTTGTCTTCCCCCCCGGTAATTTCGATGGTCAATGACTCGGCAGAGAGATCGACCACACGCGCGCGAAATACGTTGGCGAGCTCCAGCACATGGGAGCGCGCATCGTGAGTGGCCGACACCCGGATCAAGGCCAGGTCGCGGACGATGGCCGGCTGATTGGTGATGTTCTCGACCAGCAACACGTTCACCAGCTTGTAAAGATTGGCTTCGATGCGGCGGGCCTGGTCGCGGTCCGCATCGACGGTAATGGTCATGCGCGAAACTTCCGGTTTCTCAGTCCGCCCCACCGTAAGCGAATCGATATTGAAGGCGCGGCGGCGAAACAAAGATGCCACGCGGGTGAGCACACCCGGCTTATTTTCGACGTACACCATGAAAGTATTCAGCATAGGTTTATTGAGTCATTGGGGCATTGAGTCATTGAGTCATTGAGATCTTGAATGGGTTTCAATCTCTCAACGAGTCAATGATTCAACGCCTCAATAAATTCATTCATCTTCGGCCGTCTCGACAATGGGGCTCGGCCGCCGAATCATGTCGTGCAGCGCCGCCCCGGCCGCGACCATGGGATAGACCGTATCTTCCTGTTCCACTTTGAAATCGATCAGCATCGGCCCCTCATGCAGGCGCGCCGACTGGACGGCGGGCACAACCTGCGAACGCTCCGAAACCGTCGTACTCCTTATGCCGTAAGCCTCGGCTAACTTTGCGAAATCCGGATTGAGCAGGGGCGTTGCCGCGTAGTTGCGATCGTAGAAAAATTCCTGCCACTGCCGCACCATGCCGAGAAATCCGTTGTTGATGATGGCGATATGGATCTTCAGATTTTCCTGCACCAACGTGGCCAGTTCGCACATGGTCATCTGGAATCCGCCATCGCCCACCACCACCCAAACCTCAGCCTCGGGGCAAGCGACTTTGGCGCCGATTGCGGCCGGCAGCGCAAAGCCCATCGTCCCCAATCCGCCGGAAGTAATGAGCGAACGCGGCTTCTCATGCTTGTAGTACTGCGCCTCCCACATCTGGTGCTGCCCAACATCGGTAACCACCATGGTGTTGCCATCGCGAGTTTGGTGCCACAAATCATTGATGACGTGGGCAGCATAGAGATGGCCGCTGTCGGGCAGGTTCTGGATATCGCGCACCGCCGAATCGCCCTTCAACCGGTCGATCGAATCCAGCCACTCGCTACGATCAATGGATTCGACCTTCGGCATTAATTCCAGCAAAACTTCCCGCAAATCGCCGACCAGCGGAACATCGACCTTGACGTTCTTGTTAATTTCCGCGGGATCGATCTCGATGTGAATTTTCTTTGCGTTGGGCGCGTAAGTCTTCAGGTTGCCGGTGACGCGATCGTCGAAGCGCATGCCGAACGCCAGCAGCAGATCCGCTTCCTGAATTGTATGGTTCACCCAGGCTTCCCCGTGCATACCCATCATGCCCAGATTGAGCGGGTGCGATGCGGGGAACGCTCCGAGCCCAAGCAGCGTGAGGGCGACCGGAATGCCCGCGCGCTCGGCGAAATCGCGCACCTCGCGCATGGCTCCGGAAACGATAATGCCGTGTCCCGCAAGAATCACCGGCCGCTTCGAATTGCGGATCAACTCCAGCGCCTGCGCGTACTCCGCCGGAGCCGGCGAAAGGTCGGGCCGGTAACCCGGCAATTGCGGCTTGGCCGCTTCCCAG
>Ga0181532_10005563_pt1 | contig 10662 bp, 8 predicted proteins | sample PEATcosm2014_Bin_33_FD_119768 | JGI IMG/M metagenome (GOLD analysis project Ga0181532, IMG submission 119768) | Peatland microbial communities from MTU Mesocosm Facility, Houghton, MI, USA - PEATcosm2014_Bin11_30_metaG | ecosystem: Environmental > Terrestrial > Soil > Wetlands > Peat | place... | reverse complement strand
TATGAAAACACAGGCACTTAGCCGTTGTTCGAGTTAAGTAGTTGAAAATAAAGAAGTTGCATGTAGGCACCCATCTTGAGCAACCCCTTCAGGGGCAGTCCGCCCGTGCGCCACTCAGGCGCTCCTTAGCACCGACTCAACCACGGACACCAGTTGGTTGATGTTGATCGGCTTCGAGACATAGCTGTCCATGCCGGCAGCAAGGAAGCGCTGGTGATCGTTCTGCATGGCATGCGCAGTCATTGCCACGATGGGGAGGTGACCCCCGGTGGTCTTCTCCTGCTGGCGTATTGCGGCGGTCGCTTCCAATCCGTCCATTTCTGGCATCTGCACGTCCATAAGGACCACGTCAAACGCCTGCGCCGCGATTTGCTCCAGCGCCTCGCGTCCGTTGCGTGCTAAGGCCACGCGATGTCCATGCTTTTCGAGCAGGCGCGCGGCCAACATCTGGTTCACCGGGTTATCTTCAGCGAGCAGAATCCGCAAGGACTCAGGTGCATCGCCGCCTGACTGTCGGCTGGCCAAGCTCTGCCCGCTCTTCGGGGCGGGCAAAGTCTGAGCTATGCCAAGACGGACTGTGAAGTGAAAGGTGCTTCCCCGGCCAGGAGTGCTTTCCGCCCACAACCGGCCACCCATGATTTGCGCAAGTTGCCGGGAAATGGTCAAACCCAAGCCGGTCCCGCCGTAGCGCCGCGCGGTGGAACCGTCGGCTTGCGTAAAGGCTTCGAAGATGCACTCCAGTTTCTCGGGCGGAATCCCGATCCCCGAGTCCTGCACGCTGAACTGGAGTTGCGCGAACTCCTTCTCTATGGCGGTGACCTGCACCGCGAGGCTGATTTGGCCCCTGTTCGTGAACTTCACGGCGTTGCCCAGCAAGTTCACGAGAACCTGGCTCAGGCGGCTGGGGTCGCCGACAAGTGCCTCAGGAACGTCAGGCTCGACCACCCAACTTACATAAAGCCCCTTTTGGCGGGCGCGTAACAGAAACGTCTTGAGAATGGGTTCGATGCTCTCCCGCAGCGTGAATTGGATGGATTCTACTTCCAGCTTGCCCGCCTCGATCTTGGAGAAATCGAGGATGTCGTTAATGATGGTCAGCAGAGAATCGGCGGAAGCTTTGACCATGCCGACGTATTCCGCTTGTTGGGGGGTGAGTGGCGTGTCGAGGAGGAGGTCGGTCATGCCCATGACGCCGTTCATGGGAGTGCGGATCTCGTGGCTCATATTGGCGAGAAACTCGCTCTTGGCGCGGTTCGCCGCCTCCGCTGCCTCCTTGGCCTGCTGCATCTTGATCTCAACTTGCCTAAACGCCGTGATGTCCATCATGGCGCCGATCATCCGCACCGGCCGGCCCGCGTGATCGCGCATGACGTAGCCCCGATCAAGGACCGAGGCGTACTTCACATCGCCCGTGAGGAAACGATACTCCGCCGACCAAGTCTCCCCGCCGCCCTCAATGGCTGCGCGACGGCTGTTCTCCACTCGCTGGCGATCCTCGGGGTGCACATGCTCGAACCACCAGCGCGGGTCCGCGCCAATCTCATTGGCTGCGTGCCGGAACGTGGTCTGAATTCCGCTCGTCCAACTGATCTCCTGCGTTTCGAGATCCCAGTCCCAGATCGCGTCGTTGAGGGCGCGGCCCACGTATTGGAAGCGCTTTTCCAACTCGGCTTCGGCCTCGAATCGACGGCGGATGGCGTCGGTTTGCGCGCTCACCCGGCGGCGCAGCACCAGCACCCAGACGCCCACGGCGAACGCCACTCCAAACAGCAGCGCCACAAACACCCCGGCCTTTCGCAACGTCCACCACGAGGGTCGCGCGAGCACCACGACGCTCTGGGGTGAATCAAGCAGGATGTTGAAGGTGTCGGGTATGCGATTGCGATCCACGTTGACGGAACAGATGCCGGTAAGCCTTAAGCGGCTCCCCAGAAGTCGCGACCAGTCCTGGTTGGCCTTGCCGTCGGAGGTCCTCGCCTCGAATATTACCTCACCATCTTGCAGCACCAGCGTGCGGTCTGTTTCGCTGTGCCTCACATCGCGCAGGGTTGCATCGAGGCGCACCCGCAGAGTGTCGAACGCGCCGGAGCGGGCGCTCTGGGCGGTGACCTCGAGGGGCGGTGGAACCGGGGCAGACCTTATTCGCCGGAAGACGGCGTGCAGAAGGACCGGCGTGTAATCACCAAGATCGGCGAAACCCACCACATCGACTCTGTCGCCGGTATGCAGAGACGTCTTGGGTATACCAGGAATGAAGAGTCCTTGCCCGCCATCCTGAATGAAGACGCCCTTGGGCCGCTGGAGCGTGACCGTGCCTTGCACGCGTACCCTGTGCTCTGAGGTATTCCGGGCGGTGAAGGCCATCAGGCTGTTGATTGTCCTGACCGGTACCGAGAACGGATCGGCTGCGGGCGGCTCCTCGACAGCGATCTGGCGGGCGGTGGGCACTGCCAGCCATACCCCGATCAATTGCATGTTGTGGTTGAAAATCGCAGAAACCACCCCGGTGGCGCTTATTCTTGCATCAACCAGGCGGTCTTCCTTCAAGCCACGCGGGTCCATAATGGTGACACGCAAGCGGCGGCCCTCAACCACCATGTCCAGTCGCAGATTATCGCCGTCGGGTTCGACGTCTTGCACGATGCCTTCGATCTGCACCCAGCGGCTATCCTCGCGGGTTGATAACATGTCGCCGATACTGACCTTGCGAGGCTGGGGCAGCGGCGCCTGACCCAATCGCCGGTATCGAGCCTTGCCGATCTGCGGAGCAAAATCGAGTTCCTCTGTGACCCCGTCAATTTCCAGAAAGTCTCCCGGATGGAAGTGAAGCTCTTTGTTGGTCTCGTTGACGTAGATACCCGCAGTGGCATCTTGTACAAAGAAGTCTCCCACGTCGTAATCAATGTACGTGAGGACAGCCCGCACGTGGACCGGATACCCTCGGTTGGCTTGTTCGGGGGTAAGCTCTCGGATCTGCTCGGCAGTCGTCAATGTTGGAAGGCCCGCGGGCGTCGCGTCCTCGCTCCATGACACACCGACAGGGGCCAGTGACAAGATCAGCGCAACAACGAAAGTGAGCCACGAATTCGCGCTGTGAGCGCACCCGTCACCAAAGTGACCATTCATCCACACACCTGCCTCGACAAGCCTAGACGTCCATATCATCGGCAGAGACTCTGCTTTGCGTAAATAGGACTATAGTGCGGGGGGTGGGAGGCGGATTTCCATCCCGCCTTCGCGGCGGACAGGCTTCGCGGAAATGACCAGGATGGGACTCTCGGGAGAATGACCGGGGCGGGGCAATGAGGGGCGCCCGCCATTTGCGGAACGCTACGCTTAGTCCAAGTGCTTGGACTTCAGGAATTCACTCACGACTTCCTGAATGTCCCTGTGCTCTCCATCCACGTTGTAGTTCATGCGGCGCATGTCTTCGTCGGAGATCATGCCGGCCAACTGGTGCAGCGCCGCCCCGACTTCGGGATGGCGAGTCAAGGTCTCCTCACGCACGATCGGAACCGCCTGGTAGGGAGGGAAGTAGTGCCGATCGTCTTCGAGAATCGCCAAGTCGCGGGCGGCAATTAAACCATCCGTAGAATTGCCCGCGACTAAGTCGACTTGGTTCTCCAGCAGGGACTTGTACAACAACCCCAGATCCATGATCCGCGGCAGAGCCTTGAAGCGCAGTCCATAGGCGCGGATCAGGCCCTGGTAACCGTCTTGGCGCTCCATGAATTCATAACCGAATCCGGCCCGCCATTGAGGCGCAAAAGCTGCGGCCCCGGATATCGTCTGGAGGTGCAGTCGCCTCGCGTCCGCCCCGCGAATGACGAGGGCAAACGTGTTGTTGAACCCCAAGGGTTCCTCAACGCCAAGCTGGAACCGCTGCGCATATTCGCTTTTGACCCGTTCGTACACCCGGAGAGGATCGTTCGACGGCGATTGTTTGAGAATAGCGCCAAGTGCCGTGCCTGTGTATTCAACGTAGAGGTCGATGCGGCCGGCCAGGATTGCCTGATGACAGATGTAGGTTCCGGCAAGATAAAGACGCCGGTCTACCCCCAAATGCGTCTGGGCTTCGAGATGCTGCGCGAGCAGTTCTCCCAGGATCGCCTGTTCGGTGAAATTCTTGGACCCCACCACGATACGGCTCTTGCGAACCCCTCCGCAGCTCGCCAGAAGAGCGCAACAGAGCGAAATGAGCAATCTGCGGAACATGTCGTGTCGGGCCTCAGCTTCAACCAAACTGTCATCCTGAGCGAAGCGAAGGATCTCTGCAGTTCGTAAGTGCCGTGACCAGCGTAAATACAACTGTATCGATTCTTCGCCCGCGAAAAGCGGAGGGCTCAGAATGACAAATTCGAGTTGATGGGCGATTCAAGCGTACCGGAATCGCCGCTCCAGGCGGCCTAATAGGAAATCAGCAAGCAGAGCCATCAACGCCGCCGGGATGGCTCCGGCCAGAATGACTCGGTTATCAACCATCGCCAGACCGCGGAAGATGAATTCCCCCAACCCGCCGGCGCCGATCGCAGCGGCGATCGTGGCAACCCCGATGGTGATTACTGTTGCTACGCGCACCCCGGCGAGGATTACGCCCATTCCCAAAGGCAGTTCGACCTGGAACAAAAGCTGCAGGTCGCTCATGCCCATGCCACGCGCCGCTTCGCGAACGCTCGGGTCCACTCCCTTAATCCCTGCACACGTGTTTTGGATGATGGGTAGAAGCGCATAAAGCGTCAGGGCGGTGACGGCAAGCCGGTCCGCGCGCTCGCCCAGCCAAGCAGACGACAACAGAAAGCCGAACAAGGCAAGCGATGGAATCGTCTGCACCACCGTCGAGGTCCCTAATATCCACTTGCCGAAAGCGGGACGGCGCGTCACAAGGATCCCCAATGGCATGCCGATGGACACCGCCAAGAGCATGGAGATTCCGACCAGCCAGAGGTGCTCGAGGGTCAGCGCCAAGACTTGCGATTGATTGTGCCAGATGAATTGCAGCGTGCTCATTTGTCTCCTGTAATCAGCTCTCAGCCGGGAGCGGTTTCAAAAGCCTGACGGTAGGCGTCCACGATCGGGTTGGGCGCCGACCTGAATTCCTTGGGCGTATACACTCCCACCAGTTTGCCGCCTTCGAGCAACGCGACACGGCTCGCGAGCATCAGTGCTTCCCGCAAATCATGGGTAACGAAAACGACGGTCTTCTGAAGCCGCTGTTGCAGTTGCTGAAACTCCTGTTGGATTTCAGCGCGAGTCAGCGGATCGAGAGCCCCGAAGGGCTCATCCATCAGCAGCAGTGGCGGGTCGGCAGCCAGTGCGCGCGCCACCCCCACTCGTTGCCGCTGGCCGCCGGACAGTTGCCCCGGATACCGAGCGGCGAAGCGCCCTGGATCAAGGCCCACCAGTGCCAGCATCTCTTGTACCCTGGCACCCGTTCGTTCTGCGGACCATTTCTCCAGACGAGGCACCAGCCCAACGTTGCGCTCCACACTGAGATTGGGGAACAGTCCCACTTCCTGTATTACGTAGCCGATGCGGCGGCGCAGTCGAATGGGATCGGCATCCGAGGTGGCGCGTCCCTCCACCAGAACCTGTCCCTGCGTGGGTTTCAGAAGCGCGTTGATGAGCTTCAAAGTTGTCGTCTTGCCGGAACCGCTGCGCCCCAGAAGCACTAGGGTTTCGCCGCGCCGGACTTGCAGGCTCAAGTCCTCGAGCAGGAACGGCCCCGTCTCGAGCCGATACGACACGCCGCGAAATTCGATTGCCAAGTCGTTTTCTTGAGTCATGTTCGTAGAAACTGCCTGCCGCACGGAAGTCGAAAGTCGAGAGTCGAAAGTCAAAAGGAGCCGCACTCTCAACTTTCGACTCTCGACTCTCCCGTTGACTCCAACGCGCCGCATGCCGTACTCTGAGAATTCGGGGCTACGACACAATTTGATTCTTGCCAGTACAGGGAGGTGCACATGTCTGCGCAACAAACCCTGATGGAAGGCGATCGCACGGTTGCCGCATCTCTTGCTGATGCCCGCGCCCTCACTGACGAGCTGTTCAGCGTAGTGCGTCCGGACAGCATCTATGAGCGGCCCATCCCCGAGCGCCACCGCCTTCTCTTTTATCTCGGACACCTGGAGGCCTTTGACTGGAACCTGCTCGGCCGGAATATTCTCGAGATCGACTCTTTCCAAAAGGAATTCGACAGGCTCTTCGCTTTTGGAATTGATCCCGTGGGCGGCGGTTTGCCCGACGACCAGCCCTCTGACTGGCCCTCCATTCAGCAGGTCCGCGGTTACAACCAGCGGGTCCGCGAAACGCTCGACGCCGCGCTCGAGAAAGTTTCCTTTCGAGATACGGCCTTGCCTCCGCTCCACGACGGCTATGCTCTCCATGTTGCCCTCGAGCACCGTTTGATGCACGCGGAAACCCTTGCCTACATGCTGCACCAGTTGCCGCTCGAAAGCAAACTTCGCCAGAAACAAGCTTCGCCTCCCTCTCCGCCGCCGGCGGAATCGGGGATGGTGAAGATACCCGCTGGTGTCGTCACGCTCGGCATGGCCCGAAACGGGAACGGCGCGTTCGGCTGGGACAATGAGTTTGAGACCCAGGATGTCGCGGTTGCGGAATTCACCATGGATGTCCACAGCGTTACCAACCGCCAGTTTCTGGAATTCATGCGCGCCGGCGGTTACGGAGAGCGGAGTCTCTGGTCGGACTCGGACTGGGATTGGAAGACAGGGCAGGGAATCGACCATCCCATCTCCTGGGCCCGCCACGGCGACCAGTGGTTCTATCGCGCCATGTTTGAGGAGATTCCCCTGCCGCTCGATTGGCCAGTCTATGCGAGCCATGCGGAGGCCTCGGCGTACACGCGTTGGAAGGGGAAAGCGCTGCCCACCGAGGCGCAATTCCATCGCGCCGCCTTTGGAACACCGAATGGCCCCGAGCGTGACTACCCTTGGGGCAATGAGCCTCCCCAGCCCCACTTGGGCAATTTCAACTTCCAGCGCTGGGACCCTGCCCCTGCCGGCTCATTCCCTGCCGGCGCCAGTGCCTTTGGCGTGGCCGACCTGGTCGGCAACGGTTGGGAATGGACTTCCACGGTTTTTGCCCCCCTGCCCGGATTTCGGGCCTATCCTTTTTATCCCGGCTATTCTGCCGACTTCTTTGACGGCAAGCACTACGTCATTAAGGGCGGCTCCGCGCGAACCGCGGACTGTCTTCTGCGGCGCTCTTTCCGCAACTGGTTTCAACCGCACTACCCATACGTGTTCGCGAAATTCCGATGCGTTTCGAGCGCATCCTGAATCGGGCGTGAACCTATGTTAACCACGGCCATTGCAACCCCTCTCCTGTCCCAGTTCGCCCAAGACGTGCGGGCTGGCCTGTCCAAGCCAGGCCAGAAAGAATTGCCTTGCAGCTACTTCTACGACGAAGTCGGCTCTGCTCTGTTTGAGGTTATTACCCATCTACCGGAGTACGGCTTGAGTCGAGCTGGGGAGCGCTTGCTGCGCAAGCACGCATCCGCGCTCGCGTCCCAAATGCGGGCGCCGGCCGTGGTTGCGGAATTGGGTTGCGGCAGTGGCAGAAAAACGCGTTGGCTTCTCGAAGCTCTCTCTCGAAGACGGCATTTGACCTATTGCCCCATCGAGATTTCCGCCTCAGCTCTCGCGATGTGCAAGCGCCAATTGGACGATCTCGACTCCCTCACCTTTGTGGGCTTCGAACGCGAGTACCTGGACGGATTGGAGCAGGTCAGCGCTCTGCGTCCCCCAGACGCGCCTCTTCTGGTCTTGTTTCTAGGAAGCACCATCGGGAATTTCTTTCGTTCGCAAGGTGTGCAGTTTCTCCAACAGGTGCGCCAGAATCTCATGCCCGGTGACTCTCTGCTTCTGGCCACGGACCTCGAAAAGCCTGTCCGGCAATTGCTTCTAGCCTATGACGACCCGTTGGGTGTCACGGCCGCGTTCAATCTGAATCTGCTGGCCCGGCTGAATCGCGAACTGGAGGCGGATTTTCGTCTGGACATGTTCCGCCACCTCGCCCGGTACAATCGCGAGGAGCGGAGGGTCGAGATGCACCTCCAATCGATATCGGAACAAACGGTTACGATTGCGGGAGCGGGATTTGCGGTGACACTCAAGCGCGGCGAGACCATCTGGACCGAAAGCAGCCACAAGTATAATCTTCCGGAAATTCTCCAAATGGCTCACCAGAGCGGTTTCCGCTGCGACGCCCAATGGGTGGACGAGGAATGGCCGTTTGCGCATACCCTGTTGATCGCCGAGTAATGCGATCGCGACTCCTGGTGGTCACTCCCGATTAATGCGCGCAGCGCCTTGGAGTGCGGCGGCTAGCCGCCGCTTTCCCAGACCTCGGACCAAAGCTTTCGTAAGGCGCCCTGCCGCGGCTTCGAGATCGCAAGGCGGCGTCAAGCCGCCGCACTCCAAGGTGCCTTCGGCACAGAGGAAAGGAACCAAAACGATGGCCAACGATAAGGCTCTAAGGCAGCACGTTGTAAGTCTCCTCAAAGGCGGCAATGCTCACGCCGATTTCGATACGGTTTTTAGGGATCTCCCCGTCAAACTCCGCGGCAAAAGGCCTGAAGGGGCAGAGCACTCGCTTTGGGATGTTCTCGAGCACTTGCGCATCGCCCAGCGGGATATACTCGAATTCTCCCGCAACCCGAAGCACAAATCGCCGGATTTTCCAGAGGGCTATTGGCCGCACACAGCTTCGCCTTCGGACGAGGCAGCCTGGGACAAGAGTATCAAGTCGTTCCGCGCAGATCTCGAGGCGATGTGCAAGCTCGTGGCGGACGAATCCACGGATCTGTTCGCTAACATTCCGCATGGCGATGGTCAAACCATCCTGCGCGAGGCCTTGCTCGTGGCTGACCACAACGCCTATCACTTGGGTCAAGCCGTGCTCCTTCGACGTCTTCTCGGCGCCTGGCACTAGGGCATCGTCGATTGAAGATTGTCGATTGACGATTGCGGCGCTTACTCCGGACCGCGGTCAGCCCTTGCCTTTCGACTACCAAAAGATCGAGTACTTTTCTCTGTGATCTCTGTGGCCCACGAAGTATAAACACGGAGGTCGCTGAGCGGTTCTGTGTTCTCCGTGTTTAGACTTTTGAGGCGCAGAGACATTGGTTTGTTTGCTGCCACCTGACCGCGCCGTGCTAAAGTCTCTTGAGGCCTGGAGGACACGGTGATCTGACTTATCCTGTGCAGGCGGAAGGAAGACTCTATGCGCAAGATGTTGATGGTCGCCTCTGCGTTATTCGTTTTGTCGCTTACTCACAATTGGTCGGCAGCCGCCGCAGCCCAAACAACGGCCCAGTTTCCAGAAGCTGCGCAGAACCCGGAACCCGACACGCGCTTCAAAGCCGACATCCTGGTGATCGTCGCGCATCCGGATGACGAGACGGAGGTCACCGGCTACCTGGCACGCGTAATCTTTGACCAGCATAAGCGCGTCGCAGCCATCTTCGGCACCCCCGGCAACAGCGGCGGCGACTCCGTGAGCAACGCCCAGGCAGCCGCCCTCGGCGACATTCGGATCACCGAAGCGCGCGAGGCGCTGGCGTCTTTCGGTGTGCTGCAAGTCTGGTGCCTGGGCGGTCCAGACACTCCGGGGCAGAACGTTCTGCATTCGCTGGAAACTTGGAATCACGGCAACGCCCTTTGGCAGACGGTGCGCCTGGTGCGCCTTACACGCCCGGAGGTGATCCTGACCTGGTTGCCTGATTTCGTAGCGGGCGAAAACCACGATGATCACCAGGCTGCGGGCGTTATCGCCACGGAGGCCTTCGATATGGCGGGCGATCCGACGGTGTTCCCGGAGCAGGTTGCGGCGCCGGAGAACCGGCTCGGCGTGTCCAACCTTGCCGAGGGCCTTCAGCCCTGGCAGGTCAAGAGGATCTACTATTTCAGCGATGCCGACAGCACCGATTTCCTTATCGGTAAGGGTCCGGAGTACAACACGACCGACATTTCACCCAGCAAACATGCGCCCTATTACAAGCTCGCCGCGGAGGAGATGGCCTATCACCTCACTCAAGACGATACGGGCCAATTGGCGAAGCACGCGCTGGCCACGGGCGATTTCACCTATTTCAAGCAACCGGTTCGTCTTGCCCTGGGAAAATCCGCGGTAGCGAATACAAGCGTTACTGGCGACATCCTGGAAGGGATTACTCCAGGCGCCATTCCATACGCTCCAGCGCGCGGATACAGGCCGGAAGGGCGCCAAGGGGTCTCCGTTGAACTGGGAGGACCTTGGGCTTTCTATCGAGACTTCTGGCGGGCGCATAATCTCGATCGCGTGGCCAAACTCCTCAAGACGCCGGAAATGTCAGTGGGCAATGGCGAGCAGGTTCACGTCCCCATCCTGATTCGCAACGACTCCGATGAACCCGCGGAGGTGATTGTCACCTCCACTCTGCCGCCGGGGTGGAAGGAACTCCACGGCACGGCGCGCTACCACGTGCGGTCCCACGAGGCGTAGACCGCTCAAATGGTGTACGAAACTGCTTCCACAGCCAAGGCGGAGTGGCAGACGCTACATTGGAAAGCCGAATCGGGCGGGCTCGCGGTCGGCGACATCTCGCTGCGCGTGCGGACTGCAAGCCCAGGCCTACCTCAGTGAAGACCACCAGTGCTTATT
>Ga0181532_10005558_pt1 | contig 10667 bp, 8 predicted proteins | sample PEATcosm2014_Bin_33_FD_119768 | JGI IMG/M metagenome (GOLD analysis project Ga0181532, IMG submission 119768) | Peatland microbial communities from MTU Mesocosm Facility, Houghton, MI, USA - PEATcosm2014_Bin11_30_metaG | ecosystem: Environmental > Terrestrial > Soil > Wetlands > Peat | place... | reverse complement strand
CCAGCGCCGCGGATCGGATAATCGTCGCGGCTCCATCATCAGGCGCAAATAGGCTTGCGGCAACGAGCGGCGCCGCGGGAGGCTGAGCGTCGTGGTGTTGAAGTCGCCGCCGATAATCGCCGGCCCGTTCTCCGGAAAGCGGCTGAGATATTCGCGCATCTGCGATTCCCGGCCCGCCGGATCCCACCGGCTGTTCAGATGCACCACGCCGAAGTGGAGTGCCCGCCCGCGGAAATGGGCGCGCGCCACCATCCCGGCCGGGCCGCCGATCATCCGGCGCAGCCGCCGATGCAGGTAACGATTCGGAATCGGGATGGCATAGGCCGCGTCGAGCGGCTGACTGCACAAAATCGCGTTACCCTTGAGACTGTTCGGCGCGCCGGCGGGCTCCGGTCGCGCAAATTCGCCCAGATAGGCGAAGCTCAGGTTGAGCGCTTCGGCGACTTCGGCCGGGAATTTCCGCCGGTTCGTTCGCCAGTTCCAGTCGGCCTCGCACAACAGAATAACGTCCGCGTGCGCCAGCGGCGGACGCCGCAGGCAATCGACGATGCCTTCGACGCGAGCACCGCCCATCGCGTTGAAGGCGACGACCTTGAGCGTGCGTCCGGGCGCTTTGCCCGGGCGGTTCCGCACCATCGGCGCGATCGGATGAGTCCCGTCCGGCTGATGTGCAAAGGCCCGATTATCCATTGCGCGAGGCTGGCTGGCGGAGTGCCCGCTCGAGCTCCGCAAACTCGGTGATCGGCGCCGAGCAGGCGCGATCGCGGCAGAGATAGGCCGTCAGCCGCCCGTCGACCTGACGTTTGCCGCGCAACGCCTCCGGGATAAGCGCTTCATCACCGGCCGTTGGACTCACGGCGTAGAGCGCCAGATTCGCGACGTGAAGGCGGCCGAGCTGCTTCAGCCAAGCGGCAAATTCGCCGGTCGTACGATCGCCCACCAGCGCGATCTCCGTCGGACCTCGCTCGTACAGATCCGCCGCTTCGATCATATGCGCAAAGGCGAATGGCTGCTTTTCGATTTGCGGCGCGAACAGGCAGAGCGTCAGGTCCGCGGCTTTCATATAGCTTTCGTCGCCGGTATAGGCGTACAGCCGCAGCAGGGCCATCACGGCCGCGCTGTTGCCCGAGGGCGTCGACCCGTCGAAGGCCGCCTTGGAGCGGGTAATCAGCGCCTCATGGTCGTCGGAGGTGAAGAAAAAACCGCCGTTTTCGCGATCTTCGAATCGCTCGAGCATCACACCCGCCAGCGTCTTCGCGTGTTCGAGATAGCGCGCGTCGAGCGACGCCTCGTAGGTATCGAGCATCGCGCCGGCCAGCGTCGCGTAATCCTCGAGGTAAGCATTGAAGCGCGCGACCCCGTCCTTGCATGAGCGGCGGAGCGCGTGGCCGTCCCACAGGGTGGTCATCGCGAAATCGGCGGCGCGGATCGCGGCGGCTCGATAACGCTCGTCGCCTAACGCGCGATAACCCTCGGCGAACGCCCCGATCATCATGCCGTTCCACGCGGCCAGGATCTTATCGTCACGTCCCGGATGGACTCGCGGCTCGCGCGCCGCGAAGAGCCTGGCACGCGCGTCGGCGATCATCGCGGCCATCGCCGGCTCCGCCACGTGGAACATCCGCGCCGCGTCGTCGACGCTGATCGTACGATGGAGAATGTTGCTGCCTTCGAAATTCCCTTCCTCGCTCACGTCGAAGTAGCGCGCCGCGATTCTCGCCAGATCATCGCCCAGTACTTTTTGCAGCTCGGCCGGTTGCCAGACGAAAAATTTACCCTCTTCGCCTTCACTGTCGGCGTCCTGACTCGAATAGAAACCGCCTTCCTGGCTGGTCATCTCGCGCAATACGTAATCGAGCGTCTCGCGCGCGACATTCAGGAACTCGGGTTCGTTCAAAGCGCGGCCCGCGTCGAGATAGAGCCGCGCCAGCAGCGCGTTGTCGTAGAGCATCTTCTCGAAGTGCGGCACCAGCCAGCGTTCGTCCACGCTGTAGCGATGGAACCCGCCGCCGATCTGATCGTAAATCCCGCCCTTGGCCATCTTGATCAGGGTATGCCGGACCATCTCGGCGTAGCTCGCTTTGCCGGTCGCGGCAAAGACGCGCAGGAAGAGCGCGAAGACGAAGGTATTCGGAAACTTGGGCGCGGCCCCGATCCCGCCGTTCGTACTGTCGTACTGCGACGCAAGACCCGCCGCCGCGGCAGCCGCGAGTCCGCTCCTGATCGCGCCACCGCTGGCGGTCTCGCCCATCGAGGCGCTCGCGCGGCGTAAACGATCGACGTTGCTGCGGATGTCGTCCGGCTTGTTGTGGTAGGCGTCGGCCAGCGCGGTCAGCACTCGCGCAAACCCCGGCATCCCCCGGCGATCCTCGGGCGGATAGTAGGTGCCGCCATAGAAAGGCCGGGTCTCGGGCGTAAGAAAAACCGTCAACGGCCAGCCGCCGTGCCCGGTCAGGAGCTGCACCGCGTCCATATAGATCTGGTCGAGGTCGGGCCTTTCCTCGCGGTCAACCTTGATCGGGACGAAGTTCTCATTCATCAGCCGCGCGATCGCTTCGTTCTCGAACGACTCGCGCTCCATCACGTGACACCAGTGACAGGCCGAATAACCGATCGAAAGCAGGATCGGTTTGTTCTCGGCCCGCGCGCGCGCGAGCGCCTCCTCGCCCCACGGGTACCAATCCACCGGATTGTAGGCGTGCTGGCGCAGGTACGGACTCTGCTCGTTGATCAGCCGATTGGGCTTGCGATCCGGGGGAGGCGAACTGTGGCTCATGCGGGTGACTGCGGAAATGTCAGGATCCTTCGCTCACGGCGCGTGCGAGTGCGGCCGATCCGAGACTACCACGCGATTGGTGGCGAAACTATCAGGTTTTTGCGACCCCGCTTGCCACGGGAGACCCTACTTGCAACTCTTTTCCCCGATGGAACGGGCGCAACGGGACGCGGTGGCGGACGACGGAGCGGTCGCCGCACGCCGCGTCGAGGATGAGCGGTGGTGGCGGACAGCGGCCTACGCCGTGATGGCGCTCACGGCCGTCCTCTGCTTCGCGCGGCTCGGCGTACGCGCGCTATGGGCCTCTGAATTCCGCTGGGCCGAAATCGTGCGCGAGATGCTCCTCACGCACGACTACTTCTGGCCGACGATCAACGGTCACGTCTACTTTGATAAGCCGCTCGGCTCCTACTGGCTCGTCATCGCCGCGACGTGGCTGACCGGCGGCATGAACGAGGCCGCGGCGCGCCTCCCGTCCGCCGTCGCCGGCCTCCTCGCGGTCGGTCTGCTGATTCTCCTGGGGAGGCGTCTCTACGATCTTCGGACGGCGGTCCTGGCCGGGTTCATCCTCGCGACGAGCTTCAGCTTTGTCTTTTGGTCGCGCCATGCCGACGCCGATATCGAGACGGTCGCCGGCGACCTCGCGGCGCTGCTGCTCTTCTGGCGCAATCGGGAGCGGCCCTCCGGATGGTGGCCCGTCGGGCTATGGACCCTGATGGCGATCACGTCGCTGACCAAGGGCCTGCTCGGTTTCGCGCTGCCCTTGCTCGTGATCGGCGTCTATTCATCGATCGCGGATGGCTGGAGGGCCTTGGGGAAGGACCTGCTTCACGGTCCCTTCGCCCAGCGGCTGAACCGGCTTATCGAGCGGAATCGATGGTTCTTCAATTGGTCGACGCCGCTCGCGATCGGCTGCGCCGCGGCGATCTACTACTGGCCCTTCGCCATCTCGCATATGCGGACCGGCTCAACCAAGGGGCTGGCCATGGTCTATCGGGAGAATGTCGAGCGCTACTTCGAGCCATTCGACCATGTCGGGCCGATCTACCTTTATGTCTACGTTATCTTCGGCCTGCTTGCGCCGTGGTCGGTCTTCCTGCCTGCTACGCTCGCCCACGCGCACGCGTCCAGTGCCTCGCGCGACGAGCATAGAGATCGCTTCGTCCTGACTTTCTTCTGGGCGACGTTCATCTTCTTTACGCTCTCGGGTTCGCGGCGGAGCTACTATCTGCTGCCGATCCTGCCCGCCGCCGCGCTGATGATGGCTCGGATGTTCACCGCGCCCGGCACGTCCCTGAATGGACTTACGCGAATTTTGCTCAAGGGCGGCTTCGCTGTACTCGTCGCGGGCGTGGCGATCTCGACCCTCGCCTTTATCCCGCCGCACTTCTTTCTGCCCAATCCGTGGGGACTGCTCCCCGCCGCGCCTGATCGCGCGATTCTGGCGATCTACTGGATCGGCTCGGCGGTCGCGCTCGGCTATGCGCTCCGCAAACTCGACTCTGAGCGCATTTTCCTTGCTGGTGCCACGATCGCGTGGCTTTTCATGTTCTATTTTTTCATCTTTGCGATGCCGGCCGGCGACGCCTGGCGGGGAGAGAAAGACTTCGCCCATCAGGTGCGGGTGTTAGTCGGCGATCAGAGCGCGAGCCTGGCTTTCTACAACACCGGACCGATCTATTATCTCGGCCTGCCCAATCCGGTGCCGGGCTTCAACCCGCGGCGTGACGCGGGTCGCTGGCGATGGGTCGTGATGCGCGAGCGCGACGTCGAAAGCCTCGGTCTCACAGCCAACGTGGTCACCCGGGAGGCGGTCTACCCGTGGGATTCGAAGCAACACTGCCTGAACGCGATGGTCCTCGTGCGGATGGCCCCGGCGTCAGCGGGGTAGCCGTCAGCGGCACGAGCCTTGAGACCTAAGGTCTGGCTCGGCGTAAGGCGAACAACGACGACTGACGCCCTGATTTACAGCCGGAGGTTCGTATGGGATTCTGCTGACAACCCAGTAGGGAAACGTTCAAAAGTGGCCATGAAGGAGATTCCACTCAATCGAGCCAGCAAGGTCTCAGTAGAACTTCTGTGCTTCGATAAAGCCAATCCGCGATACAGCGGAGAACGGCTCAAGAACGACGCAGAAATTATACGCTTCCTCTACGGCTCAGCAGATCTGTCTGAACTTCTACAGTCAATCGCGGCGAACGGCTACATCGACATCGAACCGCTCATTGTCACACTGTCTGGGAGCCATTATGTGGTGCTTGAAGGGAATCGTCGTCTAGCGTCGATCAAGCTGTTGTCCGACCCGAAGCTTGCAAAAGCTTGCGACGTTCCAATTCCTGAGCTCGCCGAGGAAACGAAAGAGACCCTTAACGAAATCACAGCTTATAGGGTCAAGAGTCGGGAGGATGCTCGCGATTTTATAGGCTTCAAACACATCAACGGGCCTTACCGGTGGGACTCACTAGCAAAAGCGAGATTCGCCGCTGAATGGTACAAGCGAGATCGTGAGAACGGCATCACTCTTCGAGAAATCGCGCGCAAGTTGGGCGACCGACACGATACGATTCAACGAATGGTAACCGGGGTATATGTTCTTGATCAGGCCAAAGAGGCTGGCTTATTCGACGTCGAGGACCGATATCCAGGCCGACCATTCGCATTCTCGCATCTATATACTGCGCTCACCCGACCGGGATATCGAACATTCCTCGGCTTGCCAGAGGAATGGAGAGCCACCGACCCTGAACCAAACCCAGTCCAAAAGAAACGCCTAGGCGATCTCAAAAAGCTTATGCTCTGGTTGTACGGATCAGCCGATGATAACATCCGCCCTGTTGTTATTTCTCAGAATCCTCACCTCAAGCAGCTCGGCGAGGTCCTTGCGAAACCCAAGGCGCGTACGGTCATGCTCGCGAACAATGATCTCAGAGCGGCTTATGCTGAAGTAGAAACTCTCGATAGTCAATTTGAGCGCAATTTGGTAGAGGCGAGCGCGCAGGCGGCCAGCGCGCTAAGTAAGGTTGCGGCATTCGACGGCAACCAAATAACCTTATTAGAAATCGCCGGTGAGCTAGCCAAAACCTCTAATATTTTGCTGTCTGTCATGACCGATCAAACGAAAAAGTCAAAGACAAATAAAATCTCAACGCATAAATAAATGGAAGTCATTCTCCATGTTCCGGAACGAGATGCCTCACCTATTGAGTTTGCTGACTGGATCGAAGTGCGCGCTTTTTTGTCACTAACAGGAGAGGCGCTAGTAGACGAGCTATCAAGTCATCAAGACCTTGAGTGGGATCAGCCACCGTCAGAACCCGGAGCGGAAGACGAGGCTCAAGAAGACGTCAGGGCTCGCCTTGCTGAACAGGTCCTTCGCAGATGCGATTGGCTTAACGGTGCATATCCTTTCAGCATGTCCCCAGACGGGCGCTTCTTGCGCGTAAAGAAAGATGACGAATGGGAAATCGGCGATCTCGTCTATCTATTCAGCTTACTTGTTACACATAGCACGCAAAGCCCGGTCATACCTCCTGAGCTCGCACCTTCGAAAAGCGAGATGATCGCAGCGCGCGATCTCTTCCAGGTCTGCGCGACGCTGGCTGCTGCTGGTTACTGCCAAGGACCCGCATTTTCCGTTGGCTGGCCTCGGCCCGATGGCACGACCTTTCTGGCCAAGCTCCATGAGATTTGGCAACTGTTTGGCGACGGAAAACCTAAGGGATCACTAAAACCGGGGAACGAGAAGGTAAAGGATGAAGGAATCGACGTAATCGCATGGAAGCCTATGAACGATCGACGTCCGGGAACTTTGTATCTTCTTGGCCAAGCGGCTTCCGGGCACAATTGGGAGAGCAAAAGTATCCTAACTCAAATAGATCTTTTTCATGGTGATTGGTTTGACGACCATCCAGCGTCGAAGCCCACTGGCGCCATTTTCATACCGTTCATGATCGACGATTCAGATGAAATGCGAAGGTACACCTACAAACTTGGTATGATCTTTCATCGTGGGAGATTGCCCCTGCAAGCGCACAATGTACCGAGAGGTGCAATTGGCGGTGCAGGTGGCGTGGAGAGGTTGGATGACGTTGCCCAGATCAAAACTTGGCTGCTCAACTACCGAACGCGAATCCTAGAAACGGCTGCCGCATGAGGCATCGCTTTCATTCTATCTGTCCGTATTTCGCAATGTTTCCTGAATGGTTCGTCGGCCGGCACCTGGTGTGGGCAGGGCCAAATGGTATCGTTTTCGACCCATTCAGCGGACGCGGCACAACTGTTTTTGAGAGCCTCCTCAACCAGCGGCACGCGGCAGGATGTGATGTCAATCCCGTTGCGGTGTGTGTGTCTAACGCCAAGGCTGACCCACCCACGGCTGCGGATGCATTGCGGAGATTGGACACGATCGCGGCGCGCCCGCTCGATACCGCTGATGACGTTCAGCAGAATCCGTTTTTTCGCGCGTGCTTTCATCCGCAAACGCTGAAAGAACTTCTTCACCTTCGACGTCATCTTCAGTGGCGACAGAGAACGGACGATTGTTTTATTGCTGGAATCGTCCTTGGTTGCCTGCATGGTGAGAGCCATCGTAGCCCTCGCTATTTCAGCAACAGAATGCCGCGCACTATCAGTACTAAGCCTGATTACTCAGTGCGGTGGTGGAAAGAGTACGGTTATACTGCACCACGGAGAAGCGTCTTCGAGATTCTCCAAGAGCAAATTGCGTATCGGTTTGTATCCGAACCGCCCGTGATCCGAGGTCGGGTCGTGCAGGCTGACGCGCGGGAAGCATATTTGTCGTTTCCGAAGATGAAGCGTCGCGTTTCACTCCTCATAACATCTCCGCCTTATCTCGACACAACGAACTTTCGAGAAGATCAATGGCTGCGCATTTGGTTCCTGGGTGGTCCGCCGAAACCATGTACCGCTCGGACGGGCGACGACAGACATGGCAACGCTAATGCCTACTGGCAGTTTCTTACCGAGGCGTGGCACGGGGTTGCACCTCTCCTACGAAACGACGCTCACGTTGTCATCCGCATCGGCGGAAAGCGACTAACTCGACCAGAGATAAGCGAAGGCCTCTTCGCGAGCCTGAAGAACGGTTTGGGCAAACGTATCGGCCTCGTAGAGGAAGGCACGACGGAAATAGTCGGAGGTCAGCGTCAAGTTTTTCATCCAGAGGGGCGGGTTACTCGCTTCGAATACGACTTCCACTTCGCTCTGCTTCGCGCGTAGCCAAACGCCGGGCTAGCGCTTGTCGGATAAAGGAGCTACCGAGGTCCCAAGGCACCGACCTCTGCCGCCTTCCGGATCGCTACGATGTCCCCCACTAAATGGTCGCTGCTCGATGTGCTTGCCTTCGTCGTTAACCGTCACGGACGCGCGCATCTGGTCGCGTAGACACAGGCGGGCGCCATCCATATCATCGAGACTCGATCACGGGCCGGTGGATGAAGGGATATGGCAAAAAAGCGCAAGCCCGCGCGCCAGGATGAACCAGCGGACGAACCAGCCGCGCGGCGCGATGCCAAGCCCGTCTTCGACTCGCCCTTCAAAGACCTCAAAAAGCTGATCACGGCACGACCGACCGCCGCACCCGCGCCAGCGGCGAAGCCCGTAATAGCCGCAATCCCCGCGCCTCCGCCGGTCGACGACGCGACTATCCTGCGGCAGGCGCTCGAGGGCGTGCGCCGGCTCGACGGCCCATCCAACGGCGCCCGCATCGCGATCGAGCCACGCGTCGTCCGCAACGTCGTGAGCGAAGACGCCGAGGTGCTCGCTCAGCTGTCCGATCTGGTCTCGGGGCAGGCGCCCTTCGAGCTGACCGAGACCGACGAGTATGTCGAAGGCGCGCGCCTCGGTCTCGACCCGCGGCTGGTCTCGCAACTCCGGCGCGGCGAATTCGCGACCCAGGGCCATATCGATCTGCACGGGCTGATCCAGCCCGAAGCCAAGGCCGCCCTGACCGAGTTCATCATCGATTCGGTGCGCAAGGGCCGCCGCACGGTGCTGGTCGTGCACGGGCGGGGACTGCGCTCGCCGGGCGGTCAGCCCGTGCTGAAGCACGCGACCGCGCAATGGCTCTCGCACGGTACGATCGGCGGCTACGTGCTCGCCTTCACCAGCGCGCAGGCCTACGACGGCGGCGCCGGTGCGGTCTGGGTTCTGCTCCGCCGCGAGCGCAAGCGCGGCAAGTTCGACATCTTGCAGGGGGCGAAGCGCCGGGACTAGATTCGCTAGCTGAGCATGACTGTCGGGCCGCTCTGAAAGCGGAGCCTAAGCGAGCATGGGGTGCGGGCGAGTCCGCGAGCCGCGGCTATAATAAAGACTCGGCCGCCCCCTGTTCCGAGCCTCCGGCTCGGTCGTTCTGATTTTGGCCACGCCAAGCTGAACAGGCCCGCCGCAAAGTGGAGAAATCCGATGGAACAGAATACGAAGATCCCCCTCCGGCTGCATCACAACGCCTACGTCGTGCGCGATCAGCGTGCGACGCGCCGCTTCTATGAGGACATCATCGGGATTCCGATGGTCGCCTGCTGGACCGAGCGCGACGAGGTCTTCGGCGGCCTCCGCGTCTATTGCCATACGTTTTTCCAGCTCGCGGACGGCGGCGCGCTGGCTTTCTTCCAGTTCGCCGACCCCGCCGATTATGAGCGCTTCGGCCCGCAGTTCCGCGCCACCCCGTTCATCCATATCGCCCTCAAGACGACCGGGGAGACGCAAGCGGTGATCGCCGAGCGCCTGAAGCAGGCGGGATGCGAGCATTTCGTGATCGAACATGGCTACTGCCGCTCGCTCTATGCCACCGATCCGGACGGGCTCAATCTCGAATTCACGGTCGACCATCCCAAGGCTGAGCAAATCAACGGCGAACGGCGGCAGACGATGGACGCCGACCTCGAGCGCTGGCTGCGCGGCGACCATAGCAGCAACAACAACTGGCGCCGCGCCGAGCAATAAGGACCGCCGGAGAGGAATCATGAGCAAGGTCTTCGACCATATCGACGACAACCTAGCCCGCCTGATCGCCGCGCAGCGGATGTTCTTCGTCGCGACGGCGCCGCTTGACCCGAACGGTCACCTGAATCTTTCGCCGAAAGGACTCGAAAGCTTTCGCATCATCGATCCGCATACCGTGGCCTATCTCGACCTGACGGGCAGCGGGATCGAGACCGTCGCGCATATCCGCGAGAATGGGCGGATCGTGCTGATGTTCTGCACCTTCGAAGGGCCGCCGAAAATTTTGCGCTTGTACGGCCGGGGTGAGGCGGTCGAGCGCGGCGACCCGCGCTTTGCGAAATTGCTCAAGCTTTTTCCGGAGACTCCCGGGACGCGCTCGATTATCGTCGTTGCGCTCGACCGTATCGCGGATTCGTGCGGTTACGCCGTCCCGCGCTATCGCTACGAGGGTGAGCGTTCGCAACTCATCGATTGGGCCGAGAAGAAGGGTCCCTCCGGTCTGGACGAGTACCGCGCCCAGCATAACCGGACCAGTATCGACGGACTGCCCGGCCTCAAGGTGGGATAAAAGAAAAACGGAGCCGCTTTGCGACCGTCTTTATTTTGGCCGCGCGTCGCAGACTCGCTTTCTGAACGCGACTCGCAGACTCGTTCGCTCGCTTCGCTTACGCTCCACTGGCGCGCCCCCTGTCCCGTGCCTCCGGCACGGTCGATTTAGAAAAGAAAAGCGGAGCCGCGTTGCGACTCCGCTTTTCAGTCTTGGTTTAGTTTCGCTTACATTTTGCCGAGCAAGAAGAACGACATAACGAGCGAGTAGAGCGTCAGCGATTCGACGAACGCGAGACCGATAATCATCGGCACGAACAGTTGATTCGTGCTGTTGGGATTACGGCCAATCGACTCCATCGCGGACGCTGCGAGCTTGCCT
>Ga0181532_10005554_pt1 | contig 10671 bp, 7 predicted proteins | sample PEATcosm2014_Bin_33_FD_119768 | JGI IMG/M metagenome (GOLD analysis project Ga0181532, IMG submission 119768) | Peatland microbial communities from MTU Mesocosm Facility, Houghton, MI, USA - PEATcosm2014_Bin11_30_metaG | ecosystem: Environmental > Terrestrial > Soil > Wetlands > Peat | place... | reverse complement strand
CGTGGCCGCTGCACACCGCGGCCTGGGCCAGCCTGCAGCGCGCGACGGCCACCATGGACACCCTGGTCAGCCTGGGCATCGCCGCGACCTTCAGCTGGTCGCTTTATGCGCTGCTGTTCGGCGGAGCCGGGATGCTCGGCATGCGGATGCCGTTTGCGCTCGCCTTCGGGCCAGCGGGCCAGCGCACCCTGTTCCTGGACGTGGCGGCGGGCGTCACCGTGTCCGTACTGACCGGGCGGTACCTGGAAGCGCGGGCCAAGGACCGCGCCGGGTCGGTCCTGGCGGCCCTCGCGCAGCTCGGGGCCAAGACCGTAGCGGTGCTGCGCGACGGCGTCGAGCGGCGGGTGAGCGCCGGGACGCTGGTTCCCGGTGACTGCTTTGTCGTCCGGCCGGGCGAGAAGATCGCCTCCGACGGGGTGGTGGTCGAAGGCTGCTCGGCGATCGACGCGTCGCTGCTGACCGGGGAGTCCGTCCCGGCCGAGGTGGGGCCTGGCGATGAGGTGACCGGGGCGACGATCAACTCCAGCGGGCGCCTGGTCGTGCGGGCAACCAGGGTCGGGGCGCAGACGACGCTGGCCCAGATCGTCAGCCTGGTGACGCAGGCGCAGACCGGCAAGGCGGGCGCGCAGCGGCTCGCCGACCGGCTGGCCTCGATATTCGTGCCGTGCGTGATCAGCCTCGCCGTGGTGACGCTGGGATTCTGGCTGGGCGTCGGCCTGCCCTCGCAAGATGCGTGGAGTGCCGCTTTCGCCGTTCTCGTGGTGGCCTGCCCGTGCGCGCTTGGCCTGGCCACGACCACCGCGCTGCTGGCCGGGACCGGACGCGGCGCCGAGCTGGGGATCCTGGTCAAGAACATCCAGGCGCTGGAGTCGGCCCGCCGGATCGACGCCGTCGTCCTGGATAAGACAGGAACCTTGACCAGCGGTGCCATGACCGTGCAGGAGGTGACCGCCGCGGCAGGAGCGGACGAGAAGGAAGTGCTGCTCCTGGCCGGGGCCGTGGAGGATTCCTCCGAGCATCCGGTCGGCCAGGCCATCGCCAGGGACGCGACCCGGCTCGGGACACTGCCGCCGGTGACCGCCTTCGCGAGCCTGCCCGGGCTCGGCGTAACGGGCGAGGCCGCAGGCCGGCGCATCATCTGCGGCAGCCAGCTGCTCTTCGAGGACCAAGGCATGATCGTGCCCGGCGAGCTGCAGGAAACCGCCCGCCAAGCCGAGGACGGCGGCAGCACGGCTGTCCTCGCGGGCTGGGACGGCCAGGCCCGCGGGCTGCTCACGATCGCCGACACGCTGCGGCCGGGCGGCGCGGAAGCGGTGCGAGGGATCAGGGCTCTCGGCGCGCGCGCCGTGATGGTGACCGGTGACAACAGCCGCGCCGCGCATGCGGTAGCGGCTCAGCTCGGCCTGGCCGACCCGGACGTGTTCGCCGGTATCCGGCCCGAGGGCAAAGTACAGCTGGTCCGCGAGCTCCAGGCGGCCGGCCAGCGGGTGGCGGTCGTCGGTGACGGTGTCAACGACGCCGCCGCGCTGGCTCAGGCCGATCTCGGCATGGCGATCGGCACCGGTACCGACGTGGCCATCGGAGCGGCGGACCTCACCCTGGTCAACGGGGACCTGCGCAGCGTGGCCGAGGCGATACTGCTGGCCCGTGCGACGCTGCGGGCGATCCACGCCAACCTGGCCTGGGCATTCGCCTACAACGTGATCGCTATCCCGCTCGCCGCGCTCGGGTACCTCAACCCGCTCTTCGCCGGGGTGGCGATGGCAGCCAGCTCGCTGATCGTCGTCGGCAACAGCCTGCGCCTGCGCTGGTTCGGTCCCCGCGGTGCCGCCCGGCCTGCCTCCGCAGGGCTGGCCTGATGATCGCTCACGATCCGGCGCCCGCGCTGCGCGGGCCAGCGGCGGGCCAGACGGAGCCACGACGGGATGCACTAACGCAGTTGCTGAAGGCCGCGCTCGCGCCGGTCATCTGCGCCGTGGTACTACTGGGCGTGCTGTCCGGGTGGGTAGCCACCGGCGGAGCAGGCACCATCTCGCGCGTCCGGATCGAGATCAGCTCGGCCTCGGTTGTCATAACCACCGCCAGCGGCAGCCGAGCCGTCACCTACCTGGTACTGGTGAACCTCGGGAGCGCCGATCAGCTTCTCTCGGCCGCCTCACCAGGCGTCCGGCGCATCCAGCTGGTCCAGCACAACGGCAGCGCGGTCGGCCCAGGACACATCCTGCACAGCCTGGCCATCCCGGCGCACACGACGCTCACCCTCAGCCCGTTCGGCAGCGACATCGTCCTGACCGGGCCGGCCCACATGATGCCCGGCCAGACAGTGCCGCTGACCCTGACGTTCCGCAACGCCGGGCAAGTGACCGTCCAGGCAGCCGTGGCGCCGCCAGGCATGCTCTGACCTGGCCAGAAGCAGCAAACGGCCGCTTCGCTATTCCCGCGCACGTTCCGTGCCGAAAGAGGCGGCGATGACCAGGAGCTGATCTGGCAGCAAGCCGCTAACCGCACGGACCCGGATCAGGAGCTGGCGCCCGGCCCCGTCCCAGCGGATCACAGCTGCCCCTGGTCCAGGACGGCCACCACTGCGCAGCTACCTTACATGCGCTATTGCAAGTGAATTGCAGCCCGCCTACGCTGACCGGTACTGGCGACCACTGAGGGGAAGGTGGCCTTCGATGGCTGATCCGCGTGCCCGCTTCGTGAGGATCCGGGACGGGCTGACCCCGGGTGAGTGGGCACGGGCCGGGGCCATGGCCGGGGTGATCATCGGGCTGAACGTGCTCGGCTGGGTCATGCTCGCCGCAGCAGTCGGCGGCCACTATCACATCAGCAACAAGGAGATCTTCGGCTTCGGCACCGGGATCCTGGCCTACACCCTGGGCATGCGGCACGCTTTTGACGCCGACCACATCGCGGCGATCGACAACACCACCCGCAAGCTGGTCCAGGACGGCAAGCGGCCGATGTCGGTCGGGTTCTTCTTCTCCCTCGGCCACTCCACGATCGTGTTCGCGCTGGCGCTGGCGCTGAACTTCGGCATACGGGCCCTGGACAGCCAGGTGAAGAACGACAGCTCCGGGCTGCACAACATCACCGGCATCATCGGCACCACGGTGTCCGGGACCTTCCTGTACCTCATCGCGCTGCTGAACCTTGTCGTCCTGGTCTCGATCGTCAAGGTGTTCCGCCAGATGCGCCAGGGCCGCTACAGCGACGAGGAGCTAGAACGCCGGCTCGATAGCCGCGGCCTGATGAACCGCGTCTTCGGCGGGTACGCCAGGCGGATCGACGCGCCGTGGAAGATGTACCCGGTCGGGGTGCTGTTCGGCCTCGGGTTCGACACCGCCACCGAGGTCGCGCTGCTCGTGCTGGCCGGCAGCGCCGTGGTCAGCGGCCTGCCGTTCTACGCGATCTTGTCGCTGCCGATCCTGTTCGCCGCCGGGATGTGCCTGTTCGACACCGCCGACGGCTGCTTCATGAACTTCGCCTACGACTGGGCATTCGCCCGCCCCGTCCGCAAGGTGTTCTACAACCTGACCATCACCGGCCTGTCGGTGTTCGTCGCGTTCTTTATCGGCACCGTCGAGATTCTCGGCCTCATCGGGCAGGAATACGACCTCAGCGGCGGCTTCTGGTCATTCATGGCGAACTTCGACATCAACAAGGCCGGGTTCGTCATCGTCGGCATGTTCGTCCTCACCTGGGCCGTCGCCCTGTCCGTCTGGCGATTCGGGCACATCGAGCAAAGATGGGACCTGGCCGCCGTCAGGGCAAACTCCCGCGACTAGCCAGACAGACCGGCAAGCCCGGTCACCTGTGCGGCCGACGCTGCAGGGGTAAGCCCACCTGGTCCGCACGCGGTTCGAGGGTGGCTAGGTCCAGGAAGACGGTCATGCGTCGGCATCGGCACCGCTCCTGTGCCGGCGACGACGGCATTCGCGCAACGGCTGGACGCGCTGTGCGGCGGGCCGCCGGTCTTCCGGGACCTCGACGCGATCGGCGTTGAGGGGCTGTACCGCGGAAACCGCGCCCTGGCTGTGCGAGAGCCCCCGGGCCGGTTCTTCATGGCTGGGGCTAGGGATGCTCTTCGCGCGGGACTCAGGGCTCGCGAACTCCGGCGCTCGCCGGTCTCGCGGGCTCGGACACCACCGAGGCGGTAAGCCGCGCCGTCTGGTAGCAGCAGCCTGGAGCTGTCAGGCGGCGACGTGGCGCTCGCGTGATTCCGCCGAGAACTGGTATTCGGCGTATCCAGCTCTCGGCCAGGCTGATCTGCGATGCCCGGGGTGCGCTTGAGCGGGTGCGTACTGGCTATGGGTGGAGTGCAGTGCCGCGGTGTTGTGGTGCTGCGGGTATTCGGCCAGGACCCGGGGATCAGGACGCGCCGCAGTGTATGCGGCTACTTGTTTACTTGCCTTACGGCTGGAGCCCGGCCAGGCTCGGTCGAGGTGTTCGGCGGGGCGCTCTCCAGCGGCTGTCCGCTGATTGGTGGCGAGACTCACTCATCGCATGCGTCCCCGTCGTTCACCGTGGCGCGGAGAGGCTCAAGAGGGGTCTGCCCAGCTCGAAGTAGCGTTGCCCTCCCCGCCGGTCACCACCGGTTTCCAGGCGAGGAGAACATACATGAAGCCCGTGATCATCGGGATGGATCCGCATAAGCGCTCGGCGACGATCGAGATCATCGATGACCGGGAGAAGGTGCTGTTCGCGGGCCGGTTCGGCACCGACCGGGACGGCTACCAGGCGATGCTGGCCGCGGGCCGCAAGTTCCCGGCCAGGAGCTGGGCGGTGGAGGGCTGCAACGGGATCGGCCGGCACATCGCGCAGCGGCTGGTCGCCGACGGCGAGCCGGTCATCGATGTGCCGGCGAAACTGTCCGCCCGGGCCAGGGTGTTCTCCACCGGCCAGGGCCGTAAGACCGACCCGGTCGATGCGCACTCGATGGCGCTAGCCGGGCCGCGCAGCAGCGGCCTGCGGGTCATCGCGGTCGATGATGCGACGGTGGCGCTGCGGCTTCTGGCTGATCGCCGTGACGATCTGGGCGTGACCCGCTCCCAGACGACCAGCCGGCTGCACCGGCTGCTGCTGGAGCTGCTCCCGGGCGGTGCGAAGAAGGTCCTGTCCGCCGCGCAGGCCAAGGAAATGCTGGCCGCCATCCGCCCGCGTGACATCGCCGGCCAGACCCGCCGCCGGCTCGCCGCCGAGCTGATCACCGAACTCACCCGCACCGGCAAGCGCATCAAGACCGCCGACGCCGAACTCAAAGAGCTGGTCGCCGCGACCGGCAGCAGCCTGCCTGACTTGCACGGCATCGGCCCCTCCGGCGCGGCTGCCGGGCGACGTCGGTGACATCGCCCGCTTCGCCGACAAGGGCAGGTTCGCGTCCTGGAACAGCCGCCGCGCCGCTGGATGCCTCCAGCGGCGACCAGAACCGGCACCGGCTGTCGCGGGCCGGCAACCGGCGGATCAACCGGGTGCTGCACATCATGGCCATCGTCGCCCTCCGCAACGACACCGAAGGACGCCCCTACTACCGGCGGAAGCTCGCCGCCGGCAAGACCACCATGGAAGCCCTGCGCTGCCTGAAAAGGCGGCTGTCCGACATTGTTTACCAGCAGACGCGCGCCGACGCGCGACGCCTAGCAACGGGCCCGGGAGGACAACCGGGGGCGTCACTTCATTCCAGCGCGGCCGACTCACACCCCGACATCGGCACTTCGGATCAGTCTCTTCCCGGACCCGCCACCAACGAGCTTAGAACCAGCCTGCCAACCGCGTCTTGACACAGAGGGGAGCCATGAGCGGCCTGACCCGTTGCACGGCCGCAAAAGGCACAGACACATGGATCTTGGAGGGCCGCGCCGTTGGGTGGCACCGCGCTGACACGGCGGCGTACGCGCACCAGGAGGAGCCTCGTTTGCCTGGTCGGGTGCACTCTGCGCTTATCTTCAGACTCGAACCGCAACCGGCCAGGCGGCCGCCTTTATCCGCATGGACGCCAGATCCGAACTGGCGTGCGATGGGTTTCGCTGCGGCTGTCAAGTTCCGATACCTGGGCGGCGGCTGCTGTACTTCGCTGCTGTACCAGGCCCCGGAACCGTGGGCTCAGAATTTCGAATTATGGTCTTTGATCTGGTGTGGAGCTATGGGGATTCGAACTCCAGACCTCTTGCATGCCATGCAGTGGCAACACGTCCACCCGCATCCATCGCCGCAGGTCACCGTCCCAGAACGTCCGCACCAGTCCGCCGGAATCCAGGCCGGTTGCTGTACTTTCGTGCTGTACACCGCTCTCGGCAACCCGCCGGTGACACCAGTGGCCCGTACGACCTGCGTTCCAGGCGATGGCGGCTCATCACCATATGCTCGGTTTGGAGGACCGCTAGCGATGGAGGACCTTGCTGTGACCGGCTACCGTCCCATGACCCTAGCCGCCCTGGCCAAGCGGCTGGGCCGGACGGGTGATGGCAAGGTGCGGTGGAAACTGGTGTGGGAGTTCCTGGAAGAGTACCGGTGGGAACTCGCTGACGTGCAGCTGTCGCTGTTGCAAGACGAGCCGTCGCTGACTGGTGACGAACGATGGGACACTCTCTTGGCGGCGCTGGCTGAGCATCTTGCCGCAGGGCACGATGCCGCCCCGCCTCAATGGGCTGATCTGCGGGTGCTGCGGCGGCCATGGTTCCCGGCCGAGCTGGAGATTCAGCGGGCCGAGGCGATGGTGTGGGCACCCGCAGCCTTCCGCAAACATGGGGTTTACCTGTCGGCCCGGGATCTGGAGGCTGCGTGAGCGAGGCCGGCGAAGTCCTCCTTGGCCGCCAAGAATTGGAACGGGCTTTCACCGCTCTCGGCGAGCGTCTCTCCCGCAGGGGTGTCGTCGCGGACGTATTCGTCGTGGGCGGTGCTGCCATGGCCCTGGCCTACGATGCCACTCGCGTGACCCGAGATGTCGATGCGAGGTTCGTTCCGCACGGGATCGTCCTGGAAGAAGCCAGGCGCGTCGCCGATGACCTTGGCCTGCCTCCCTGGTGGCTGAACGAGCAGGCGACCGCCTATATCTCCGGGAAGGATGACCCCGGGAAACGCCGCGTTTTCGACCATCCGGGGCTGCGCGTCATGGCGGCATCACCAGAACATGTCTTTGCCATGAAAGCATTGGCGGCCCGGACACGCGACATCGACGACCTCCGGCTACTCGCGGGCATGATCGGCGTGGAAACAGCCGATGCCGCATTGCGAGTATGCGCGGACTTCTACCCAGACGAACCAATACCTCCCAGGACCGACGCAGTCCTGCGGGAACTTTTCGGCTGATCCGGAAATCGAGCCGGATGCAGTTCCGTGCCGCTCTCCTGATCAGTTCTGGATGAGCGCAAGCTGATGACGTCGTCAGCGGCGCTGAGGACGAGAGAATGGCCGGTGATGACGCAGCGCCGGCTGGAAGGTGGTAGGCATGCAGGCTCGCGTCCTGGATGCTGAACTGGCTGCGCTGCAAGACCAGGTGAAGCAACTGCAGGCCGAGAATGCCCGCTTGCTGCGGTTGCTGGAACTGAATCCGCAGGAGGCCCGCCCGCCGGGTCCGTCGCAGGCCGGGATCTTCGACGCGGCTCCCGGCGGAGTCCACGCTGGCTCCCTGCCGGCGTTGAAGGTGGCGTTCTTCCGGGCGCTGTTCGCCGCCAGGACAGATGTGTACGCCGTCCGCTGGGAGAGCGCCAGATCGGGCAGGTCGGGGTGGATGCCGGCGGTCCGCGGCGGCTGGCGCAAAGGCGTCCCGGCCGCGGACAGGCAGTACCTGCCGCTGTCAGAAGAGGTCATTACTGCCCACTTGTCCGGTGAACTCGAGGTGGGCCTGTACCCGCTGTTGGATGGTGATCTCTGCTGGTGGCTGGCGGCTGATTTCGATGGCCCGGCGGCGATGCTGGACGCGCTGGCCTACGTGAAGGCCGCGCGTGCTGCCGGGATCCCCGCCGCGCTGGAGGTTTCCCGGTCCGGTGCCGGGGCGCACGCGTGGCTGTTCTTTGCCGCGCCCGTTCCCGCCGCCACCGCCCGGCAGGCCGGCACCGGGCTGCTGCGTGAGGCCATCGCGCTGCGCGGGCGGATGGACCTGTCCAGCTATGACCGGCTATTCCCATCCCAGGACGTGCTGCAGGCAGGCGGACTGGGCAACCTCATCGCCGCGCCATTGCAGGGGCGATGCCGACGCCGGGGCGCGACCGTCTTCCTGGACCTAGCCACCCTCGAACCGCATGAGGACCAGTGGTCGTACCTGTCCACCGTCCCCCGGCTCTCCCCCCGCGAGATCACCCACGCTGCTAAGCGGCTCGGCCAGGTCAGCGTCGGAATCTCGGTGGACCGCCTGCGGCCCGCATCGTCGACCCGGATCGCTGTCCCAGCCCCCGTGTTCGTGCAGGCGCGGCTAGCCGCGATGATCACCGTAGCGGCTACGGATCTGCCACCGGCGTTGCTGGCAACGCTCAAGCACGCTGCCTCGATGCCCAACCCGCTGTTCTATGAACGCCAGCGCCGACGGGCCTCTACCTGGAATATCCCCCGGTTCCTGCGCAGCTACGACGAGACTCTCACCGGCGACCTGATCGTGCCCAGGGGCCTTCTCGGCCAGGTGGGCAACCTCGTCGGCCAGGCCGGCAGCAAACTGGAAATCACCGACGAGCGCCCGCCAGGAAACCCGCAGGCCTTTGACTTCCAGGGCGCCCTTGACCCCGAGCAGCAGGCCGCCCACGACGCCATGGCCAAGCACGAGCTTGGCGTCCTGGTCGCGCCGCCCGGCGCCGGAAAGACCGTCATCGCCTGCGCCCTGATCGCTACCCACGCCGTGTCAACCCTCATACTCGTCGACCGCAAAGCCCTCGCCGACCAATGGCGCACCCGGATCCAGGAGCTGCTCGGCATCAAACCCGGCCAGCGGGGCGGCGGCCGCACCAAGACCCGCGGCATCATCGACATCGCCACCCTGCAAACCCTTTCCCGCGCCGAAGACATCAGTACCCTCACCAGCGGCTACGGACTCGTCGTCGTCGATGAGTGCCACCACGTCCCGGCCGCCGCATTCGAGCATGCGGTGCGGCAGATCCCAGCCCGCCGCTGGCTGGGCCTGACCGCTACCCCCTACCGCCGCGACCAGCTCGATGACCTCATCGGCCTACAGCTCGGCCCCGTACGCCACACCATGACACTGGCTGCATCCGGAACGCTCTCCCTGCGGCCGTCTGCAGCCGCTCCCCCTGAACCAGTCCTTCATATTCATCCCACGGCGTTCCGCTACACCGGCAATGCCGATCCCGTAGCGCCAGGCGGCATGGCCGCCATTTACCGCGACCTGGTCGCCGACGACACACGGATCCGTCAAGTCACCGGTGACGTCCTCGCCGCCCTGCATCGAGGTCGTCACTGCCTCGTGCTGACCCAATGGACCGGGCACGTCGACCGGCTCGCGTCAGCGCTGCGCGGGCACGGATACGACCCAGTTGTGCTGCGCGGCGGCCTGGGCGCCAAAGCCCGGACCGCAGCCCTCGCCCGCCTGCAGCCCCTGCCCGGCCAGCCACCGCTGCTCGTCGTCGCTACCGGCCCCTACATCGGCGAAGGCTTCGACTGCCCTGCACTCGACACCCTGTTCCTCGCCGCACCGATCGCGTTCAAAGGACGGCTCGTCCAATACGCGGGGCGAATCCTGCGGCCCTGCCCCGGCAAGGAAACCGCCGAAGTCCACGACTACCACGACATCGCAACCGGAGTCCTAGCCTCGTCCCTGGCCAGACGCGCCCCCGGCTACACCAGCCTGGGATTCCCCCACCCCCGCCACCTCATCAACGCAAGACCTGCCTCAGCACAGACGTACCGGAAGTCCTGAACTAACGGGCCGGCTCACAATGCTCGTCTGCTGAGGGCACCGCAACAATCCGGCCGACCTGGCTGGCTAGTTCCTGCGGCACCCGCGTCGGTGAACAAGCTTTCCTTTGGCCGCGAGCCATTCAGACGGCGCGGCGCGTGTGCTGTCCGGATCGGCGCGGCAGCTCACAGCAGGGACTTGCCATGTAGCATGGACATCCGTAACTGTCTTGAGCTTCGCGTCGTAGCCCACCCAATTCGATGCGTGAGTCGTGTGAATCGGCCCAGAAGGCTGAGCCGCGCAAGCCACCGTCACGGGTATGCTGCCGAGTTCCGCTCCGCTACTCGCATCGACGAAGTTGATGCTGAAGGCTCCGTTGCGGGAACTGCCGGTGGCCTTGATCGTCGCGGTTGTTGAGGCTGTGCTTCCTGAAGCGACGTTGTCTACGACATTCGGAGAGAACGACACCGATAGACCCGACGGCAGGCCGGATGTCGTGAACCCGACGTTGACCGGCTTCGCCGCTGATGTCTGGATATTACTGACGATGGCATTGGCTAGGTTGGTCGGGCCAACGTTCGTGTCGAAGACGAGTGGGTTCCCGCTCGCATCAGTGGCACCTGTCAGGCGGGCCATGCTCGATAGCCAGGTGGAAGACGAATTGCCGCCAGGACCTTCCGCGCTTGTGGGCGCATCGCCTGGACCCATGCCGAGGCGGCACCGCCGCGGTTTCTCCTTCACGATCATGGGACGCGACCGTCCCGCTGCGGGATCCAGGCGCGGGACGTGTGACTTGTCATGGCCGGCCCGGGCGGATGTCACCGGGACTG
>Ga0181532_10005551_pt1 | contig 10674 bp, 13 predicted proteins | sample PEATcosm2014_Bin_33_FD_119768 | JGI IMG/M metagenome (GOLD analysis project Ga0181532, IMG submission 119768) | Peatland microbial communities from MTU Mesocosm Facility, Houghton, MI, USA - PEATcosm2014_Bin11_30_metaG | ecosystem: Environmental > Terrestrial > Soil > Wetlands > Peat | place... | reverse complement strand
TTGGTCCGCAAGCGCGGCCGGCCTAACCTGAAAGTCATGACCCATGACGAACTCACCGATGACTCGATCCCGCGCGACGTCTTGGATCTTCCGGAAGCGCGCCTGGAAATCCGGATACTCGACACAATGGGAGACCGCCAATCGGCCCAAGATCTGAGATGGAAAAGTTTCGCAGCGACGCTCGATCTAAACATATTACGCGAACATATCGCGCAACTGCCCGATTTCGCCGAATATGACGTGCTCGACAATGCTTTCGCCCACGTGAGCAGCTTCAAGCAAAAAGAACGCGCCCTTGCGTTCTTTCTGAATTGGCCGCGTCTAGACCTCGCGGCGAAGCTCGTTGTCGATCGACGCGCCGAGTGGGAGGGTCGCTATTATCAGCTGCTGTTGGTGGCGGCGGAAACATTGGAGAGCATTTATCCAAACGCGGCCACAATTTTGTACCGCGCTCTTCTCGATGACATCCTCGATCGGGGGCGCGCTTCCGCCTATGGCCATGCTGCTCGCTACCTGGAAACACTCGACGCGTTAGCGAACCAGGAAGATGCGACGAGCGGGCTCAACTCACACCCAGCCTATTGCGCTGAATTGCTAAGAAGGCACGGGCAAAAACGCGCTTTCTGGAGTCTCGTCAAGGTAGGATAGTGAAACAAAGCGGACCTAACGAGGCAGTCTGCTGTCGTGCAAGGCAAAGAAAACATGCGATCCGGAAATGCTCTTTTTGTCTTACGAATTGTTTTGCAGCGGACGCCATGACCAACGCTGTCCGGAACAAGCAGCCCGTGTTTGTTGATGCTCTTCAGTGTATCTTTGACCTTCCATTGAACCCGCGCAAAGCTTTGGCGACCGGCAGGATCGAAACCCTTGTCGATCATCACGGGGCGGACGACATCGGCCGCGTGGATAGGCTCCCTTGTCCGCCGAAGCGCGTCGAGCACGCGCCGCGGCAGTTCTCCATGCTCGAACCATGGATCCGCTTGCCGGATTCTCTTCGCCGGGATCGTTTTCGGCTCCAATTCCGGAGCAAACAGGCGCAGTGTAGCGTCAAGGTGGCCGAGATCGGCGCGAAATTGACCGAGTTGCTGCTCTGTTCGGGTGATCAAACCGGCAATCTCGGCTCGCTTGCTAACCAACGCCGGCACCACGTGACTTTCCGCCATGTTTCATCCTCGATCTCGAAACGATCAAGGGGAATATTGTTGTCAGTCTGATCTGATGTAAGACCAGCGCTTGGTGTGTTTGCGCTAGGATTAGCTGTCATTGTCGCGACCGCCGAAAAATCCAGAAAGCAACTGTCAACACTGCGGCTGAAGCATTTGAGAGTTGGGTCGGCGCCAATAGGAAAAAATGCAAAGCCAAAAATAGAAATGAGAGGCTGATCAGCCAAGCGATCGCGCTTTACCTCGCTGCAAGCTGCAAAAGCGTAGCGTGGCTCCTCGCGAACACGAAATGAGACTCCATCGCACAAAACAATGAAACCGAAGCGATTGTTCTTTGACGGATTTTTAGCGTGCTTTTCCGCGCGGTTGGGGCCTCTGCTAAAGCTTGTTGCATAAACCGTCGTCTTTGCCAGCGGGCGCACACCACGCTGGTATAAGCCTGTTAAATCAGAGCGGTAGCAGGCGAACGACAAAATACTACGGAATCCCGTACTAGGAGCGCCACCCCGTCACTGGCATCTTCCGATCATGATGAAACTGGGTAATGGCGAAGGCGCCGAGGCGTCGGGCGCTGCCCATAGCGAGGTAGCTTATGATAGAAGTTGTGACACCGGATAATGAGTCTCGTTATCGAGACCAAATGGACCAGGCCTTTCGCTTGCGCCACCGGACATTCTTCGAGGAACAGGGGTGGGATGGCCCCGCTGATCCGGACGCATGCGCGCTCGACGAATTCGACGATAAGCATGCCGTGCATATGCTCTATGTCGAAAAAGGCACGGTGTTCGGCTACCAGCGGCTGTTGCCCACAACGGGGCCCCATGTGCTGTCGGACATTCTACCGCAATTGTGTATCGATGAGCCTCTAGTAGGCCCCCATATTTGGGAACTGTCGCACCAGTGCATCGACCCTGCCCATCCATGGGGCAAGCACGCGACGAGACCCATTGCCAGCGCGCTTGGAGCGGCGCTGGTTGAATGGGGCCTTGGGTGCGGTGTCACGCAGTGTGTTTTTCCGATTGATGTGGCGGGCATCCTTCCTTTGGCGCAACTCCATTTTGAACCAGTTCCTCTCGGGCTGCCTTGCAAGATCCGGGGGAGGGATATGATTGCGGTGATGGTCTCCTTGAATAATCGGGCTTTGTGGCGTTTGCGATGGTTGCGTGGCAGCCAAGAGAATGTTCTGGCCTCGCCGCCATGGCCCTCGTTTCACGCACTCGTGAAAGGAGATTCCTTTCCGTCGCTCAGCCTCCAATGAAGGTTAACCATGGCGGCGGGCGGAATTCTTTTAATGTTAACCCTATCCCAAGTAGGGCCAAGAACACTGTCAAGCGATATTTATTCACTTTACCAAAAAAAAACTGCTGGGGAGGTCTGTGAATCAAATAGCAATCTTGACTTGGGGGAACAATGTCGGAATTGGAAGAAGAGGATAAGCGCTCGATTATCGAGTATGAGGACAAACTCAAACATGAGACGATCGAGCGGTTCGTAAAAATAATACAACGCCGGTACAGCCTAAACCATGTGACTTACGTCTCCTCAAGTTTTGTAGGGAGAGATCGGAAGGATCCGGTTCTGGCGACGACCTATAGCGACGAATGGGTCAATCACTACAAAGAGGAACATTATGAAGTGTGCGATCCTACGATAACCTTTGGGGCAAGGACGTCGTTACCTCTCGATTTTGCAAGGCTTCCGTGGAAGGGCAAAAAGGGGAAACGTCTTTTCGAGGAGGTGCAAGACGCGGGACTAGGGAAACAGGGTCTTGTGATTCCGCTGCGAGGGCCGACAAATGGCGTCTGGGCGATTATGTCTGTCATGTCAGATGATAACGCTGAAGAATGGGAAATGCGCCGCGAAGAACTCTCGAAAGAGTTATTGTATGTTGGGCATCGAGTGCATCACTACGCTTGTGTCTTGTATGGGGAGCCATTGCCGGAGATCGGGAGCGGCACTCTTGGGGAGGGCGAAATCGAAGCGCTTCAACGGTTTGCTAACGGCGCGTCACTTGAAGAGATAGCAAGCGCGATGAGAGTCACGAGCAGGATGGTCAAAGCATATCTTGCGTCCGCGCGCGTCAAGCTTCATGCCGTCAACAGCGCTCACGCTATCATCATAGCCCTTCGCGCTGGTTTGGTTCGCTGAGTTGGAGAGAGCTGGGGGCGGCCGATCCGGCATAACTGTCGAATGTTTTCATAGCGTGTCGTATCAGGTGCTCATCACGCTGGGAGACGTTTTTTAAATTAGGGCGGGAGCAGGCGAAGGACAATCAGTACATTTTGGACTAGGGACACCGCCCTGCCGCTGGCAACTACCTATCATAATGAGAGCGGGCAATCGGAAACGCGCTAAGGCGTTTGGGGTCGCCCAAGGAGTGATCTGGTAACGACCTATGATACGAGCCGTCATTCGTGGCGAGGTCTTGTGAGCCGCTGCGCATCCTTGATCGTCATTTGATGCTGGCCGGCAGCGATTATGAGCGCCGGACAAGAGCCAGCTCGGTTATCCACAAACGCAGCTAGCGGCCAAAACACGGGGCCGGCCTAGCGCTTGAAAAGCGGGCATTAAATCAGGGGCCAGCGGCGCCAATGATGGTTGGTGGTCAGGGGGCCACGGCATTTCGGTGCCCCATTCTCGATCCCGGTGGCGCTTCGGGGGAGACCGCGATCGTTGAAGCAATAGGCTCTGCGGGCGGAGTCAAACGGCTGCGGAAAACACTTATGTGCGAAATCATGATCGCCGCGATTATGGGCTACCGTCACTCGCAAATCATCAGTGTATCATGTTGGCAACAAAGATCGACAGTTGTTGAAAAAATCATGCGATAAAGTGTCGCAATGCGCTATTTTTGCCCAAATATGAGGCAAATCAACGGCTATGCAATGGTTGACTGATGCCATTAATGAACAGGCGATATTATTAGATTATCCTTGAATTACAAGTGATTACCGAATCTCCCATGCATGAAATTGCGTGCTGGCGCGGCGGCAATTGAGGTGGAAATGGGGAAAAAAAAGCGTTCCACTTTTGTTCACGCAACCTTAGGACATAGTCAGAAAAATTGGCGAGCGGTATCTTTCATCATGCGCAAAAAAATCAGAGGCACTTGGCGAAAGCAAAGCCAGGCGCGGGGATGCGTTTTGTGAATCAATTGGTAATCGCGACTTGGGGGAACAATGTCGGAAATGGATGAAGAGGATAGTCGCTCGTTTGTTGTGGATGAGAATGAGCTTGTAGATCAGGATGAGCTTATAGATGAGGATGAGCATGAGGATCAGCGTAAGAGGCGGATAATAACGGGGTTGGTTAGAATAATACAGCGGCGGTACGCACTAACCAATGTTACTTATATGTCGCCATGTTTTGGCGGGAGTGACAGGGTTGTCCAGGTATTAGGAACGACCTATAGCAATGAATGGGTGAGCCATTACAAAGCGCAAGAGTATGGGGATGTCGACCCTGTGATCATTGCCGGGGCACGGTCTGCGCTGCCTGTCGATATGGCAACCCTCGCGTGGAAGAGCAAAAAGGCAAGACGTCTTTTCGACGAAGCACAAGCCGCGGGAATAGGGGAACAAGGTCTTGTGATACCGCTGCGCGGTCCGGTGAACGGTATATGGGGGCTTTTGAGCGTCACATCAGATGCCACTGCCCGTGAATGGGAAAAGCGGCACGAAGAATTATCAAGAGAATTATTGTTCGTCGGACATCAAGTGCATCATTTCGTGTTCATGCTGTACGGGGAGCCATCGCCGGAGATTAGCCTGGGCATTCTCGGGGTGCGTGAAACCAATGCGCTTCAACAGTTTGCGGATGGTGCCACCCTTAATGAGATTGCAAGTGCGATGAGAGTCAAGTTGGGGACCGTCAAAGCATATCTCGCATCCGCGCGGGTCAAGCTCCACGCAGACAACGGCTTTCATGCCATCACGGTAGCCCTCCGGGCGGGATTGATTCACTGAGTTGGAAAGACGGGCCGATGACTGATCTGGCTCCGTGGCCTGGCCAACGGGGTCCAGTTCAGACAGCGGCATATTGAGTCAGGTGTCGGCCATGATTGCGATGTGGAGTGGGTAAATTCTCGACTGGCTAGCGGGGAGATCATTGGCGAGAGAGCGGTCAGTATGTTCGATTGCCTCATAAAGTAAGTGCTGAGCATGGAGCGAGCTGTGATGAGCGATACGGGACGAAGGGCAGAGGGGAGCGCGGATATGGCTGCGCCAGAGTGCATAGAGACGGGATCAGAGTTGCGGGAAGCGCGGCCCCTAAGTCTCATTGAGGAATGTGAGAGTTTGTGCAGGACCCTGGGCGGGATGGCGTTAGGTGAGCATAGGATGGGCTCGAATGTGTCTGGTGGTTGGAATCCCCCAAACGAGGTTTCACGACGAATTCTGCGAATTGTGGAAACACGGTCAGGAAATTGCGAGGAGGCGCGTTGGAAAAAGTTAGCTATGGAGGTCTTTGCTGAACGGTACGGGGATCCATCTGATATATGGATTGTTGTGCTTAAAAATGCATGTGCGGAATTGGACTTAGCAGCCAGCCGGGAGTTTTAAGCAATTCGCGGAAAGCTGCCGTAGCCTCTTTTGGAGAAAAGGAGGCTGGTATGCAGCGAATAAATATATTGAAACGTTTCAGAGCGTCGGCGGCGGTACTGTCCGCGGCTCTGGTCATGAATATTCCTGCCTTGGCGGGAGCAACGGGCGCTCCCAAAGGAGACGAAGCACCGGCCGTATCAGCATCACCCTCGCAAACTCTCCCAGGTAATGAAAAATCCCTGTCCGAAGCGCCTGTGACGGAGCCTGCTTTGCCGGTTGTTGTGCCATCGGTGCAGCCGGTGAAAGAGGCGTTAACACCACAAAGAGATGCGGGCCCGTTAGACGGGGTGTTGGCCGAGCCTATAGATATCAGCAAAGTGCCGGCACTTAGTCATATAGCATCGAGCGGAGCAAAGCTGATCGAGATCGGCACCGTCCATGGCCTTCGCGGTATCCTCGCACGGCAGGGCGAAGAATTCATGCTGTTTCAGATGGCGCCGGATGGCGAAGCGGTGGTGGCCGGGCTGCAGGCGGATCTCTCCGTCTCCAAACTGCTGACGCTTGTAAGCGGCCAAGTGACGGAGCTTGGAACCGTACATGGGCTGCGGGGACTGTTCGTCCGCGACGGCGCGCAATTTCAGGTCTTTTATGCAACGCCGGATGGCGAGCGGTTGATCCCAGGTGTGATGTGGGATGCGTCTGGGAAGAATATCACGCGTGAGCAGGTGGCGCAGGTTCCCGGCGCGGTGCCCTCGGTGGTGGTTGGAGACGGCGCTGGCGCGGGGGTAAAAAGCCAGGATATTGAGAAGAAGCCGCCTCTGGAGCTTGTTGGCAAGACGGCGTTCGGTTTGATCGGACCGGATAGCGCACCCCGCTTATGGATGTTCGTCGATCCTTTATGTTCGTATTCGGTGAGGGCGCTTCAGGAGGTGAAGCCGTATGCCGAAAGAGGGCAGGTGCAAGTGGCCGTGATTCCGGTTTCCGTGCTTGACTATGAGACGCAAGGTCAGAGCACGCCTGCGGCGCTTGCTCTATTGAGTAAACCTGCCACCGGCCTCGTGGAAGCCTGGGCGCGCGGGGATGTCAGAGGTCCAGCAGCACCAGAAGCCAACAGCCTGTTGCAGAGGAATATGGATGTTGCAGGTGCGATCGGGTTGCGCGGGACCCCAACGGTGATTTGGCGTGCGGGCGATGGTGGCGAGGGGCGGGCCGATGGCGTGCCGGATTGGAATTCCGTGATCGCGTCCTTGGGGGGTGCACATGCCGGGAAATAGATCTGAGCGTGAGCAGCTCAAACCGGGGCCGATTCGCAGGACGCTGGGCCGGCTTCTGAATTTCATGATGACGCCGGTTAAGAGCTTTCCTGGTGAAGAGGTCGTGAGAGGAGGCCGGTTGATTGGCGGTCTTGTGGAGTCTGTGAAAAGGCGTCCTCGAAGCAGAGGGGGGTTCAGGTTTCATGAGGATGGCAGCTTCGATCTTGCGGCGACGGCTTTTTTGCTTGGAGTGAACGTGTATGAACTGGAAGTCAGGCTGGATGAAAAGAGGCGTCAGTCGGCGCGGAATGCTTATGTGTGCTTTGGGTTGGGATGGGTGTCGTTTGCCGCCTGGCTATGGCGCGCGGCGACGATGCCCTGGACGGTGGGGCACATTCTGCCGGCGGTGGAGTTTGCCCCGTTCTGTTTGATTTTCTTCTTGGTGGCCTTTCAGTGCGGGCTCCTGAATTATCAGATCCGAATGCGGCGCTCGGCGAGGGCCTGGGATTATTTGACGGCCGAGGCGTTTTGGCCGAGCTAGCCGGAGCGTCTTAAACGGGTTGGTCATTGTGTGGCGGCGGCCTTGGAAAGGCGCCGCCATTTATTTTTGGTGGAGAAAGATGCAGGAGATGAGGCGCCGGTCATAACGCGCGTTTGACACCGGCGGGTGCCGGTGACCATTGCGGGCTAACGATGTTTTGTGAGAAATGGGAATCCAATCCCCGGCCGGCAGTGTCGTAGAGGGTCATTCCGCCGCTTGGGACAGAGCCTCGCGGAAGCGTACCCGCAGATCGTCGATTGGTACGAGCCGGCCGTTGCGTTCGGAGTGCCAGAAAGACCAGCCGTTGCAAGAGGGGAGGTTTTGCACCAGCGCCCCGATCTTATGGATTGAGCCTGTGGCCTGGCCAACCGAGAGAGTGCCTCCGGCTTGTACTGTGGCGATGTGCCGCCGGTTTGAATCGAACACAGCCTCACCCGGCTCAATTAGCCCTGCCTCAAGGATTGCGGCGAAGGCAATCCGCGGATTCGAACGTTTCCCGTCTACGATGTCGAGAGCGCCTGAGGGTAACTGCGCAACAGCATCGATGCGGTCCCGGGCGGCCTTGATGTAGGCGGGGTCACGCTCGATACCGATAAAGGAGCGCCGGAGCCGTTTTGCGACTGCGCCGGTCGTCCCGGAGCCAAAGAATGGGTCGAGGACCAGGGCGCGAGGGTTGGAAGCGGCAAGGAGAATGCGTGCGAGGAGTTTTTCGGGCTTCTGGGCGGGATGGAGCGTGCGGCCGCCTATGTCCTTGAGACGTTCTGCACCTGTGCAAAGCGGAAAGAACCAATCGGAGCGGACCTGGCAATCCTCGTTGCCTGCTTTCAAGAGTTTGTAGTTGAAGGCGTAGTGTTTGGAGGCTGCCGTTTTGGCCGCCCAAATGATGGTCTCATGGGCATTCGTGAAACGGCGCCCTCGGAAGTTAGGCATTGGATTGGCCTTCCTCCAAATAATGTCATTGAGGATCCAAAAGCCGAGGTCTTGCAGGATCGCACCAATCCGAAAGATGTTGTGATAGGAGCCGATCACGAAAAGCGTGGCGTCCGGCTTCATGACGCGCCGGGCTGCGGTGAGCCAGGCCTTTGTGAAAGCGTCGTAACTGGCGAGACTTTCGAACTTATCCCAATCCTCGTTGACGCCATTAACGACGCTACAATCTGGGCGCCGGAGCTGCTGGTAGAGTTGCAAATTATAGGGTGGATCGGCAAAGACGAGATCGGCGCATTCAGCGGGGAGTTTGTCCATTTCCTCGACGCAATCTCCGGAGAGAATCTGGTTGAGGGGCAGAGGTGGGATAGTGGCACAGATGGCGGGAGATAAAAGCGCCGGCGAAATCTCAGTACGCAGAACCATGATCTGAGATGTCCGCCGGGCTGTCGGTGAGGAGAGGCAGCTACAGGAGGGCCGGGTGTCAGAAGGTGCCCGGAGGGGCTAGGGGGTTTCCGCCCGCGGCCGAATTCGCCCAAATCGAGTGCTCATAATCCGGGCGTCCCTGCGATGAGGAAGGTTCCCTAGGAGCAACGATGGTGCCTTGACGATTGTAGACCGGTGGCTCCCAGGTCGCATTCACTGAGCCATAAGCTGAATAGGGGTCGTAGTAGGGATGGACGACCGCGACGGGGCTTGCGGAGCCATATTGGTTGGCGGTGCGGACGTTCCCGGCGCATGCCGCGAGCGGGAGTGTGAGAATAAGGGCGATAAAGATCTGGCGCATGGCAACTCCTTTATGGAGTTACCATGCTGTGGATTTGCGCGAATACGCGCGGTTTATTTAAGCAAGGATTGCATGAGAGCCTTGGCTTTGCGTATGAACTCTGGGTCGTCGCGCGCATCGGTTTTTGCGCGCGTCCAAAGATCGACCATGTGCTGATACATGGCCTTGAGATCGATATAGTCTTGGCGGTTTGATTTTCCGGCTTCAGCCGCTTCGAGGAGCAATGCGCTCAATACCAGCGCGGCTTTCGTAAAACTTTTAGATTGAGAGAGCCGTCTTGTTTCGTCAGCAAGAAGAGCTTCCCAACCTTCCATTGCTTCTCTGCTGTTGGCCCGCTGTTCTTTGAAGAATTCCCAGTCTTTATCGGAGGACTTTAGGAGGACGGCGATCGCCTCTTTTGCTTCCTCGAGCTGATAATGTAGATCCCAGGCTTGCTTTGCGAGGTCGTCGCGGTTGGGTACCACGACGCTGAGATCGGTTTGAAGCCGCTGGTTGTGAGCCTGCAGCGCGTTGATTTGATTGATCAGGCTGTTGTTTTGATCAATCAGACTGTTGATTTCACCGCGCGAATGGAACTCGGCATCGGCGGCGCCGGAGTTATAGAAAGCCAAATCGGTTGCGGTGCGCGCGCCGAAAAGGGTCATTTTGTTCAGTCCTAATCTTCTGTTGCCGGGGGCGTAACATCGGTTGAAGCGTGCAGGGTCGAATCCATGTTGCCGCCGGAGGTGTTCTGAATGTTTGGTCCGGTGAGAGCTTTGCGCGGTGCCGCGATTGCTTTAGGCGGCGAACCTGCGCCGGAATTGTTGCCAATTTGTGATTGGGATATGTTTCGGGGTGAGAATCCACTTCTGATGGTGTTGAGAGTGCTTTGTGTACCGACCCACGCGGCGGCGGCGCTGAATTGATCGTGATCGACACGGCCGTGCCCCCCAAAGCCGATGAGGGCGGGAAGGTGATGTGGCACGAGGTAGATCATCCGGAAGGATAGGATCGCGGCGGTGATGTGGGTCAGGACGAAAATGGAGAGCAAAACCCACATACCGATCATATTGGTGACGATCCAGCCGTTTTCGAGGACGAAACCGGCGGCGATACCGAAGCTCATGCGAATGAGCCAGGAAGTAGCCGTGAAGATGAAATAACCGAGAAAGAGTCCCAGGATCATGAGCACGGGGCGGAAGAGGACATTGAAGAGGAGCTCATAACCGCGAATGGCGTTTCCGTGCAGGCCGTGGCCTTCGAAAGCCATGTGGGCAAGCATCCAAAGAGGCACGGCGATGACGGCCTCGCAGACGAGGATGAGATAGCCGGCGACGCCGGCGATCCAGATGACCCATGGGATCATGGGGAGGACATAGGCGATGAGGAGGCCGGGCGTCAGAAGCGATAGGAGGCCGAGGAAGATTGGGGTTGCGAAGGCTTGCAAGACTTGATGAAGGATGTTGACCGTCGCCGCGCCGGC
>Ga0181532_10005550_pt1 | contig 10675 bp, 9 predicted proteins | sample PEATcosm2014_Bin_33_FD_119768 | JGI IMG/M metagenome (GOLD analysis project Ga0181532, IMG submission 119768) | Peatland microbial communities from MTU Mesocosm Facility, Houghton, MI, USA - PEATcosm2014_Bin11_30_metaG | ecosystem: Environmental > Terrestrial > Soil > Wetlands > Peat | place... | reverse complement strand
GTCTCGATCCCCGCCAATCCGGTCCCGGAGAATTTCGTCTCAGGCACCATCAAGACGCCTGACGGGGCCGAATTGCGCTTCGCGCGCTGGGCGCCGCCGGCCAACCGCAAGGGGACGGTTTGTGTCTTCACCGGCCGCAGCGAGTACATCGAGAAATACTTCGAGACGGTGCGGGATTTGCGCGACCGCGGCTTCGCGGTGGCCATGATCGACTGGCGCGGCCAGGGCCACTCGTCGCGACGGCTGCGCGATCCGCGCAAGGGATATGTGCGCGACTTCGCCGATTACGACATCGATGTCGAAACCTTCGTGCAGCAGGTGGTGCTGCCGGATTGTCCGCCGCCGTTCTTCGCACTCGCCCACTCGATGGGCGGCGCCGTCATGCTGCGTATCGCCCACGCCGGCAAGCGCTGGTTCGACCGCATGGTGCTGACGGGGCCGATGATCGACCTGCCCGGGTACGCCACGTCGTTTCCGGCGCGTGCGCTGTTGCGCAGCCTGCGATTTGCCGGGCTCGGCGGCCGTTACGTTCCCGGCGGCGGCGATGGGCTCACCGGCACCGCCCCATTCGTCAACAATCCGCTCACCAGCGATCCGGTTCGCTACGCCCGCAACGCTGCGATTCTTGCGGAGGATCCGATGCTCGGTCTTGGCGCTCCGACGGTGGCCTGGGCCGATACGGCCTTTCGCGCGATGCACGGCTTTCGCGCCACGACATATCCTCTGGAAATTCGCCAGCCGATCCTGATGCTCGCGGCCAGCAACGACATTGTCGTCTCGACGCCGGCGATCGAGGAATTCGCCTATCATTTGCGGGCCGGCTCGCATCTGGTCATCGCCGGCTCAAAACATGAAATCCTGCAGGAGCAGGATCGCTACCGCGCGCAATTCTGGGCGGCGTTCGACGCCTTCGTGCCGGGCACGCCGCTGTTCGGGTGAGCGTCGTTTATTGAACGAAAATCTCGTAACTCGCTGCACCCGCCAGATAGATCCCGAGAAAAATCATCGAAATCAAGAACCAGCGGCGGAAGGTGTCGGGCTCCAGCCGTGTGCGTACGGCTTGGCCGATCGCCATTCCCGTGAAGGAGCAAGCCAGCGCGACGACGCCGGGTAAGGCGGTCGATTCATTGAGTAACCCAGCGGCGGATAGGTTGAAGGCCTGTACCAGCGTGGCAATCGTGAAGAAGACGCCGAGCGCCTGAATCAGTTCGTCCTTTTGCATGCCGATGGCCTGAAAATAAGGCATCGACGGAACGACCTGCACGCCGGTGGCGGCCGAAATGACGCCGGTGATGAGGCCGACGATGCCGCCGACCCATTTCTCGTCGCGGCGGCTGACGGTGAAGACGAATTTTCGAAGGCTGATGACGGCATAGATCACGAGCAGGATGCCGAGAAGGATGGAGCCGTAACGGGCATAGGGGCCGGTCATCATGCCGGCATTGAGCCGAATCCCGATCGCCAAACCCAGCATGAGCGGCCATAGCCGGCGGATGATGTCGCGCAAATACGGGCCGACGAAAGTCTGCCAGATGTTGGTGAGAATTCCCGGCACGATGACGATGGCAAGCGCGTGCGCCGGCGCCATTGCCACCGCAAGCAGTCCCATCGACACCGTCGGCAGGCCGAGCCCGATCACGCCCTTGACGAAACCCGCCAGAAGGAACACCCCGACAATGAAAATCAGGAGAGGGTCGATCATCTGGCGACATTGACCGATCCTAAAGGCAGGGACAATCTGGAGCTTATTGAATTAGCCTTCGTTCGCGACGAAGGCAGATAGTGGAGTGGATTTGACATTCGCCACCCGGCCCGCTGCGAGTTCGTGAAGCGAATGTCAAATCCTAAACTCCACTATAAACCTATATTTGCTGGTGGTCCTTTGATTCTAACATTCGCAAAAGTGCCCGCTGAGAAGCGATGCGAATGTTGGAATCGGACCACTAGTCGGGAGCTGGCCATGCGTTTTGATCTGGTCGATCTTCAGCTCTTTGTCGCCGTGGCGGATAGCGGCAGCATCACCCATGGCGCAATGCGCGCCAATCTCGCTCTCGCATCTGCAAGCGCCCGGATCAAGGGGCTCGAAGCCGACCTCGGGGTGACGCTCGTCAGGCGCCGCCGCCGCGGCGTCGAGTTGACCGCCGCCGGCGAAAGCCTTCGCGATCACGCGAGGGCGATCATGCAGAATGTCGCCATGATGCAGGGCGATCTCGCCGCCTTCAACAGCGGGGTGAAGGCCAGCGTCCATCTGCTCGCCAACACGTCCGGGCTCTCGGAGCATCTGCCGAAAGCGCTTGCGGCTTTCTTGCGTGAGTATCCCGACATCAGCATCGACGTGGAGGAGCGCGAAAGCGCCGATATCGTCGGTGCGATCGCCGGCGGCGCGGCCGACCTCGGTTTTGCGGCCGAACATGCCTTGCCTGAGCATTTCGAAAGATTTTGCTTCGCCGAAGATCGCCTGATGCTGGTGGCGCCGCGGCGCGGAGAGTTCTCTACCCGCCGCCTGATCGATTTCATCGAGGTAACGAATCGCGACTTCGTCGGGCTCACGAACACAACCGCCCTTGCGAGCCACATCGCCAAACACGCTGCGCGGTTGGGCGTGCGCTTGCGGGTGCGGGCGCGGTTGCGCGACTTTGACGCGATCTGCCGGTTGGTGGCCGCGGGCGTCGGCATTGCCGTGGTGCCGGAGGCCGCCGCCAGGCGCTGCGCAAGCTCCATGCCGGTGACGTTGCTGTCAATCCGCGATTCCTGGGCCAACCGGCGTCTCGCGATCTGCGCCCGCAGCTTCGAGACCTTGCCAAGGCCGGCCAAGCTTCTCGTCGACCATTTGCGTCAAGCGGCGCGATAGACGATATCGCGCGTTACTTCTCGGTGGGGACGCCGGCGTTCTTGATCACCTTCGCCCATTTGGCGGTCTCGCTTTCGATGAAAGCGCGGAAATGCTCCGGGCTGTCGCCGATCAATTGGGCGCCCTGAACCGCGAGTTTTTCCTTCACGGCGGGATCGCGCATCGCCTCCGTTGCGATCTCGTTCAGTCTCGCGACGATCGCGGGTGGCGTGCCGGCCGGTGCCAGCATGCCGTACCAGTTTTCGGCGAGCACATCCGGCACCCCGACTTCGGCCGTGGTCGGCACATCCATCGCCGTTGGCGCGCGCTGCGGCGCTCCGAGTGCGATGGCGCGCAGCCCGCCCGCCCTGATCTGTGGCAGCAGGACCGGCAGATCGAGAAACACCATCTGCACTTGCTGACCGAGCATGTCGTTGAGCGCCGGCGCTGCGCCGCGATAGGGCACATGCACGATGTCGATCTTGGCCGAGAGCTTGAGCAATTCGCCGGCGAGATGCGGCAGGCTACCGGGTCCGGAGGACGCGAAGTTGAGCTTGCCGGGCTGCGCCTTGGCGAGGGCAATCAACTCGGCCATGTTTTTCGCCGGAACGTTGGTCGCGACCACCAGCATTTCGGGCACGGTTGCGACCAGCGTGATAGGTTGCAGATCCTTGAGCGGATCGTAGGCGATCTTCTCCATGGTCGGGCTGATGGCGAGTGAGCTCGCGCTCGTGATCACGATGGTATAGCCGTCAGGTTTTGCCTTCGTGAGCACCTCGGTGCCGAGCACGCCGCTCTGCCCGCCGCGATTGTCGATGATGATCGGTTGCTTGGCGATTTCCGACATGCGCTGTCCGACTACGCGCGCGATGATGTCGTTGGGTCCGCCGGGCGGAAACGGCACGATCAGGCGGATCGTGTGTGAGGGAAAATCTTCCGCGCCGGCCGTTGTCGTCGGTAACAGCAGGGACAATCCGGTGACCAACGCCCACAACATTCGCATGGAAAATCGCCTCAACTGTTGAGCAATTTGAGCGCTGCCTGATGGATGCGCGCATCACCGGCCGCGACAATGCGGCCGCCGCCTTGCGCAGGCTTACCTTCCCATGTCGTCACGACGCCGCCTGCGCCGGTCACGATCGGAATCAAAGCTGCGATGTCGTAAGGCTTGAGCTCCGTCTCGATGACGAGATCGAGATGGCCGGCCGCGAGCATGCAGTAGGAATAGCAGTCGCCGCCATAGCGCGTCAGCCGCACTTTCTTCTCGACGCGGCCGAAAGCGGCGCGGTCGGCCTCGTTCATCAACAGCGGGCTCGTCGTAAACAGCGTCGCGTCCTGTAACGAAGGGCAGCGCCGCACCGAAAGGCGCCGTTCGCCGGCCGATCCGGAATAATGCGCCGAGCCGTTGTCGCCGGAAAAGCGCTCGCCGATGAACGGTTGATGCATCATGCCGAACACCGGCGTCTTCTTGTGCAATAGCGCGATCAGCGTGCCCCAGATCGGAAAGCCCGAAATGAAAGATTTGGTGCCGTCGATCGGGTCCAGCACCCAGACATATTCGGCTTCCTCACGCTCGTTGCCGAACTCCTCGCCGACAATGCCATGCTGGGGGAAATTGGCCTGGATCAACCGGCGCATCACCGCTTCGGCCGCGCGATCGGCTTCCGTGACCGGATCGAAATCGTGAAGGCCCTTGTTGTCGATGCCGAGCGAAGTTCTGAAGAAGGGCAGGATGGTTTCGCCGGAGGCGGTCGCGAGGCGGCCAATAAACGCTGTGAAATCGATGACCGTCACGATGGATCCTTAAAAGGTAGCGGCGTCTCACCTCTGCCTAGCGCAATCTGGTGAATTCCGCACCGTCAACGCGAGGCGGGTTCGTGCGCCGTGCCGGCTTTATTTCCGTCTTTCGAATCGGTCGGCGCGAAGGGGTAAATTTCCGATGACGGTGCCCGATCACGAATCCGAGATTAAATCAGCAATCCCCGCTATTCACATCGGCGAAATTGCTCCATATCCACCTAAACGGCTGATTTTATTTGAGAAATGATCAAAATCAGGGCCTGAGGCGCGAGGACGTAATGTACCGGATATGCACCGGAAATGATTCAAAACCTCTTGCACTTTGTGCAGCGCGGTCGCATATTGTTGCGGTGCGGTAGCGCCTTGCGTTATCGCTGCCCTCCTTGGGCGTTTCCTCCCTAGACTTGGGCCGCTTGTTTACTCAAGCGGCCCTTTTTTCTTGAATCTGTCATTTAAACGTTCGGCTGCGGGCCCCGAGGACGCCGATCATTCCGCCGCGGCCTGGAACGGCTCGAGGCCGTCGAGCGGAATGGCTGCGAGGACTTCGGCGAGAACGCTGAAATCGTTCGCCACCTGCGCAAATCGCGCGCCGCGCGCACGCCGCCGCTCATCCATATAGATCGCACGGTTGAGCTCGAGTTGAACGGTATGGAGGCCTGAGGCCGGATTGCCGTAATGCTCGGTGATGAACCCGCCCGCATAAGGCTTGTTGCGCCCGACCGAATAGCCGAGCCCGCTCATGGTTTCCTCGACCGTATCGGCCAGGATAGGGGCGCAACTGGTGCCATAGCGATCGCCGATCACCACGTCCGGCCGCCGCGGCTCTTCGCGTGACACGCCGACCGAGGGCATCGAATGGCAGTCGACCACGATGACGGTTCCGAAGGTACGATGGGCCTTGTTGATCAGGCGGCGAAGCGCGCGGTGATAAGGTTTGTAGAGTTGTTCGATCCTCGCCAGCGCCTCGTCGACGGCGATGCGTTCAGCGTAGATTTCCTGCCCGTCGCCGACCACGCGCGGAATGGTGCCGAGCCCGCCCGCGACCCGCATCGATCGCGTATTGGCAAAGCTTGGCAGCCGTCCCGAAAACATCCGCGGATCAAGTTCGTAGGGCTCCCGGTTGACGTCGACATAGGAGCGGGGAAAGTTGACGCTCACGGTCGGAAAGCCGAGATCGCTGAGGCCGGAGATCAACTCATCCATGAATGAGTCTTCCGAGCGGCGTAAGCCGGTCAGATCAATTCGCGAGGCTTTCAGGAATTCGTCCGGATAGACCGAGCCGGAATGCGGCGAATTGAAGATGATCGGCGCCCGCCAGGCAGCAGGCTCGATAATCTCGAAGGGGGGCGGCAGCTCTTCGTTAAACTCGCTCATCGTCAGGCGCCGTCCCTTAAGAATCCGCCCTATGGCATTATCGGCCCAAAAGCGCGATTTTTATGGATACATTGTCGGTAATCGCGGCGGCTCTGCCAAGCAAAAAAACCACAAATTGAACGAAACGTCTCCTTGCGGCCCAAATCGGCGGCCGCAATTGATTCGCGGCGCGATCGGGTCCAGAAATAGCGGGACGAGCCGTTCCTTTCACCCGAAATTTACTCTCTGTCGGGCTTAGTGGACGGACTGTCCTCCAATTGTGGATTTGACGACCCAATCCCATGCACAAGATCCTTCTCGCCGAAGACGACAACGACATGCGCCGCTTCCTGGTGAAGGCGCTGGAAAATGCCGGTTTTCAGGTCTCGCCACACGACAACGGCATGTCGGCCTATCAGCGGCTGCGCGAGGAGCCGTTCGAGATGCTGCTCACCGATATCGTCATGCCCGAGATGGATGGTATCGAGCTTGCGCGCCGCGCCTCGGAACTCGATCCCGACATCAAGATCATGTTCATCACCGGCTTTGCCGCGGTGGCGTTGAACGCGGACTCCGAGGCGCCCAAGAATGCCAAGGTTCTGTCGAAGCCGGTCCACCTTCGCGAGCTGGTTCGCGAAGTAAACAAGATGCTGGCGGCCTGACCGGCTCGCCGGCTGGGCCCAAAACGCCGTGCGGCAACCTTGCCTGCCTGCGTTGGAGCCGATATACGGACCGTCACCCGATTAAGACTTTAGGGCACGTAGCTCAGCGGGAGAGCACTACCTTGACATGGTAGGGGTCACAGGTTCGATCCCTGTCGTGCCCACCATCGGCCTCTAACCCCGATCGCCATTTTTTTTCGATTCACGGTGTGACATCGGCGCGTGATACCGCATGCGGCGCGGTCGCCTGTTTCCAGGTCGAGTTGGCGACATGGGTCGGCGAGAACGGCAGCCGCTCCACATAACGCCCATCTCCCTTTTCGGCGCGAAGCTCGCCTTTGGCGAAGGCGACCCGTCCACCTGACAATGTGACGACGGGCGCGCCGAGACACGCAAAGCCCTCGAACACGTTATAGTCGATCCGGCTGATTTGTTTTCCGGCGCTGATGGTTTTGCTGGCCTGCGGGTCCCACACCACGATATCGGCGTCCGAACCGATGCCGAGCCGGCCCTTGCGCGGATAGACATTCAAGATGCGCGCGATGTTGGCCGAGGTCACCGCGACGAACTCTTCCCTGGTCAGCCGGCCGGTGTTGACGCCTGCCGTCCAGAGCAGCGGCATGCGGTCTTCGAGGCCGCCGGTTCCGTTCGGAATCTTGCGGAAGTCACTGGCGCCGAGCCGTTTCTGTTTTGTGGTGAACGCGCAATGATCGGTGGCGACCACCTGGAGCGAGCCGGATTGCAGCCCGGCCCAGAGACTGTCCTGATGGCTCTTGTCGCGGAACGGCGGCGACATCACGCGTTGCGCGGCATGGTCCCAATTTCGGTTCTCGTATTCGCCGGCATCGAGCAGGAGATGCTGGATCAGCGGCTCGCCGTAAACGCGGCGACCACTGGCGCGGGCGCGCACGATCGCCTCATGGGATTCGCGGCAGCTCGTGTGCACAACATAGAGCGGCGCTCCCGTCATATCCGCGATCATGATGGCGCGGTTGGTGGCCTCGCCCTCGACCAAAGGCGGGCGTGAATAAGCGTGGCCTTCAGGACCGGTGACGCCGCGTTCGAGCAGGGCTTCCTGCATGCGTGCCACCACGTCGCCGTTCTCGGCATGCACCAGCGGCAGCGCGCCGAGCTGGGCGCAGCGCGCAAACGAGTTGTAGAGCTCGTCGTCATTGACCATCAACGCGCCCTTGTAGGCCATGAAGTGCTTGAAGGTGTTGATGCCGTAAGTCTTGACGACAGTTTCCATCTCGTCGAACACCTGCTTCGACCACGACGTCACCGCCATGTGGAAGCCGTAGTCGCAGGCCGCCTTCTCGGATTTGCGCCGCCAGTCCTGGTACGCCGCGAGCATCGATTGCCCGGGATCGGGAATGCAGAAATCGACCACCATGGTGGTGCCGCCGGCGAGCGCCGCCTTGGTGCCCCACTCGAAATCGTCCGCGGATACGCTGCCCATGAACGCGAGTTCGAGATGAGTATGCGGATCGATGCCGCCCGGCATCACATAGCAGCCGCCGGCGTCGATCACTTCTGCGCCGGCCGGCGCGGTGACCGACGGACCGAACCCGACGATCTTGTCGCCGTCGACAAGCACGTCCGCGCGCCAGGAATGATCGTGGTTCACCACCGTGCCACCGCGGATCAGGATCGTCATGACATCTCCGAACAGGCCATTTGCCAACAAGAAAGCAGCGACGCATCCGCGACGCCATTGTCTGCCGATAGCCTAGCGCGCAATCGCCGTTTGCACAGGGCGAGTTTTTTGCAGGCCGGTCACGGAAGTCCCCTGGTCTGGATTTCCCGGATGAGTTCCAGCGTCGGCCCTGCAAGGCTTTCACTCGCGGGATCTGAACCGAACACCGCCGCCAGGCTGTTGCGGCTCTTCAGAACCGTTATATGCGGGCAATGGGTGGGGGAGTTGCATAGCCGCTCCTTGAGCCCCTCACCTTGGGTGACCAGGCGCGGTGGATCGAGCGCCGCCCAGGCGAGCAGAATCGGTATGTCGATATTGAGGATGCCGGGAAATGCCGATCGCTCCTGATATTTGCTGGCATCAGTGCCAAAATAAGATTTCTCGGCGTCGCTCGCCTCGGCGCCCAAATGGTATATGCCTGATACCAGCACGGCCGCGGCGAGGTGGGAATCCTGCACCTGTAATTCCGGGTGCGCGAGAAGGCTTGCCACATGAAAAGCGCCGACGGAGTAGCCGATGGCCACGATCTCGGCGCGATTGCCGCCGAAGAGATCGATGTTCTGGTAGACCCACGAGGTCGCCGCCGCGACATCCTGGGCACCGGTGGGCCAGGGGTTTGCAGGTGCCAGCCGGTAGTTCACCTTCACGCCGACCATTCCGTTGCCCGCGGCAAAGCACATGGTCTGATCCTGGACAGCGGCAGCGGGCATTCCGCCTTCGCCGGCGAAACTTTCTCCCGCCACGAACATCAGTACCGGGCGCGGCGATGTATCTCTTGAACTACCGGTTGCGACATCGAGTACGTTGAGGTCGCTCTCGCCATATTTCAGGCCGCGGGAAAACGACACGCCGGCGCATGCTTGCGATGGATCCACCGCCGCGTCGGCGGGTGGAGTGGCCGGATCGTCGGTAAGTCCGGCCTTGATCATGTGAGCCGAGATTTCAGGCGGCCTGGGCTCGGCGAGAACAGAGGCCGCCATGATGGCGCTCAGCAGGCAACAGAGGGCAATGTCTTTTGTCATCATGAGCCGCGCATGATCTGCTCATCAGCCACTCTGGCCGTTGACGCGCTTGAGGTCCGGACCAATTTCAAGTCCGGGATTTGGCGATTTGACGGCAGCAGCCTCGCTGATTCGGCCAAAATAGCCGGTCTGCCCTGCGGCTTAACCCTTGCTCGGCGGCGCCGTCGGCGGCACATTTGCCACAAGGCGCGGCGCAGAACAGCCGCCAAGAACGAAAACAAGACCGAAACGACCATCAGGAAACGCCATGACGGCGACGCGGATCGACTGCGACATTCATCCCGCGATAGGGGGTACGCGCACGACGCTTTTGCCCTATCTCGACGATCACTGGAAAGAGCAGGTGGTGAGCCGGGCGATTGATGGCCTCGATCTCAACAGCTATCCGCCGAATATGCCGCTATCCGGTCGCGCCGACTGGCGGCCCAAAAACGGCAAGCCCGGCAGCGATCTCGCGATGGTTCAGCGCGGCGCGTTCGACCAGTTGGGCGCAAGCCACGCGATCTGCAATGTGCTGTATGGCGCGCAGGCCGTCTACGATCCCTATATGGCTGCGGCCTTTTGCAAGGCCATCAACGACTGGATCGCAACCGAATGGCTGGGGCGCGATTCCCGCCTGCGCGCCTCGATCGTGATTCCCTTGCAGGCGCCGGATCTCGCGATCGAGGAAATCGAACGCCGGGCCGGCGACAACCGCTTTGTGTCGGTTCTGGTGCTGGCGCAGGGCGAAAGCCTGCTCGGCCGGCGGCACTATTGGCCGGTGTGGCAGGCGGCCGAGAAACACCGGCTGCCGATTGCGATCCATGCCGGCAGCGAGTACCGGCAGGCGCCCAGTTCAGTGGGCTGGCCGTCCTATCGCTACGAGTTTTATCTGGCCGAGGCGCAGGCGTTTCAGGCCCAGGTGCTCAGCCTGATTTACGAAGGCGTGTTCGTCAAATTTCCGAAGCTCAAGGCGGTCCTGATGGAGTCCGGCGTCACCTGGTTGCCGGCCTTCATGTGGCGCGCCAACAAGACCTGGCGCGGCGTTCGTGTTGAAGTGCCCTGGGTCGACCGCGAACCGGCCGCGATCATGCGCGACCACATCCGTCTCACCACGCAGCCATTCGACAGCCCGCCCGATGCCGCCGGCGTCGCCGACATTATTGATATGATCGGTTCGGACAAGATGTTCCTGTTCTCATCCGACTACCCGCATTGGCAATTCGACGGCGACGATGCGATACCACCGCATCTGCCGCCTGACATCGTTTCGCGCATGTGTACCGACAATCCGCTTGAAACCTTTCCGAGGCTTTCGCTCGCCGCATAGATC